>Ga0302320_10021631_pt1 | contig 12752 bp, 10 predicted proteins | sample Bog_T0_3_FD_202130 | JGI IMG/M metagenome (GOLD analysis project Ga0302320, IMG submission 202130) | Peat permafrost microbial communities from Stordalen Mire near Abisko, Sweden - Bog_T0_3 | ecosystem: Environmental > Terrestrial > Soil > Wetlands > Peat | place: Sweden: Abisko, Stordalen Mire...
GCATAATCTGTGGGGCGGACCCCCTGGTCGGGGTGCCCTCTGGGCCAGGTCCCCCTGGACCCGCTCTTCTCTCGAAGAATCAGGCGTCTGCAATCGCCGGCAGGCCGACCGGGGGGTCGGCGGACCCAGAGGGTGCCCCCCAGGGGGTCCGCCCCACAATTTGTGCAGAATACCGCTTGGGCGAAAACTAAGTGACATTGCGCACGAGTGCGTGCGCCACCAACAAGCTGCCATGCTGCCTATGGAGCGAGGCCCCTCAGTGGCCCAGCACGACGCGTCCGGGGCCGGCCGCGGGAGCCGGGGCCTGGTTCGATTCGAGACGCGCAATCACTGCCAGCGCGGCCAGATAGAACAGCCCGCCGATGATCAGCGTCTGAATGAGACCCAGGTAAATGGCGCACACCAGAGCGCCGACCGAGCCCAGTACGCTAGCCGCGGCGTTCAGCGACCAGGCCCAGCGCACCGACGGAGCATGCATCCGCTCCAGACGGCGCAGCGCCGTGGGGAAAGGCATTCCCATGACGAAACCCAGGGGCGACAGCAGGGCCACCGTCATGACGATCTTGAGGGAGAGCGGCAGCCAGACCAGCGAAGAGAGCAGGCCCGATACCAGCACCGCCAACAGCGTCGCCAGCAAAGCCACGCAGCCGAGGGCTTTGATGAGGCGGCCTTCGTCGTTGCCTAACAGCCGGCGGCTGGCGAAGCTTCCCAGACCGCTGGAGGTCAGCAGGGAGAAGATCACTACCGTCAGGGCATAAGTGGGATGCCCCAGGAACAGCACGAATTTCTGAATCAGCCCGACCTCGATGAGGATGTAGCCCGTGCCGATGAAGAGAAAGTACAGCAGGAAACGAATCACGCCCGGATGGCGCGGGAGCCGCGTGCCCAGCACCAGCGGCGGCAGCAGCAGGATCAGCGCCGTGGCTACCAGGCTCACGGCCATCAGGCCGAACAGCAGGGGGACGGCTTTGTTGACCGCCTTGTAATCGGCGCTGTCGTGAGATGCCGTGCGGATGAAATTCCACAGGTCGCGCGGTTGCACGGTGTAAAAAAAGAACGGCCGGTTGTCGCTCACCGGGGTGATGTCGAAGGTGTAACCGCGTTGATACTCCGCCGGATTGGGGCTGAGCAACAGGTCGTGGAATTGGTTGCGAACTTCCGATCCGGGCAGGTAGACGGCTTCCATGCGAGCGGCCGCGAAGAGCCCGCGGGCGCGGTCGATCTCCGCCTGGCCCAGCGGCTTGCGGGCGATGAGCACGGTGTCCAGAGCGCCCCAGCCCTGGACCGATCCGCCGCGGCCCACAATCACGTGGCGCCACGGTTCCGTCTCGCCCATCTGGTTGAGCGCCGCCATGGCCAGCGAAATCAGGCGCAAAGACTCGCGCGGCGGCTGAAAGCCCCAGCGGGTGAAGGTGACCACGCCGTCATCGGTGAGGTGCGAGAGATAGTCGTGGAAGGCGTCGGTGGTGTAAAGGTTATTTTCCGAGAGGGCAAAAGCGCCCGCGGCGGTGGAGGCCCAGGTGTCCACCAGGGTCGCCTGAATCACCTGAAACTTCTCGGTGCTGCGGCGCACGAAAGCGCGGCCATCTTCCACGTGGACGTGTACGTCGGGGCGCAGGTAGAGGCCGCTGCTGAGCGAGGCGAACTTCTCGCGCATCACCGTCGTGGCGATGATGTCGTTGATCTCCACCGCGGTCACGTCGCGGCTGCCGGAAGCCAGGGCGCGCGCCACATCCCAGCCGCCACCGGGTCCGATGACCAGCGTCTTGGCGCCCGGACGCACTATGTAGGGAAGAGCGATACCCTGTTGCAGCAGGTCCAGACGCTGTTGCGGCGTGAGGTGGTCGAAGTCGAAGTTGGCGATGCCGGTAGTGGCGTCGGCATCGATGAAGATGATGTCGCTGCCGTCGGACTGCCGAGCCACGGCGATGCGCGAGATCGAATTCCACTTCGACCAGATTTCATTTTGCAGCTTGTGGCCCTTGGCGTAGCGGATATCGATGATGGGATGACGTTGATTGTAAGTGAGGAACGCCACCAGAGCCAGAGCCAGAGCCACGCTGCCGGCACGGCCCGTCACCGAACCGGCGATGCTATGCCAGATGGCCGCGGCCACGGCGAAACAGATGGCTGCCGAGAGAACGGTGCAAGGCCCCCCGAACTGATTGAGCAGGGGGACCAGCAGGAGGCAGCCGCCGGCGGCGCCGAGGAGGTCGTAGAAGTAGACGCGGTCGATACGCTCCATCGTCTCGGAGACGGCCAGGGAGACAATCGTGCCCGCAACGAAGAACGGCAGCGCGGTGGTGAAGTAGATGAGGGCCAGGTTCCAGTTCGTGAGAGCGTCGCCCTGCGCCAGAATCACGGTAAGCGAGAGCACCACCAGAAAGCTGTTGAGGGCGCTGAGCCGTCCTAATTTGGTGCAGAGCGGCGCTTTCCAATTCGCCACCACATAGGAAAAGACACCGCCCGCTCCCAGGCCGAAGAGGGCGATGGAGATGGCCAGGAAGGCCATGTGGTAGTAGAACACCACGGAGAAGATGCGCGTGAGCGACAGTTCCATGAGCAGGGTCGCCATGGTGGTGAGAGCTACGCACAGGTAGATCTGCGGCCATTGAGTGGAGGATGGTTTCACGGAGTCTGGGGACGTTTGCGGCTGGCCGGGCTTAGACCCATTCCAGGGCGCCCTTCTTGTAAGCCCAGATGTAGCCTACAACCAGGATCGCCAGGAAAACGCATACTTCGGCCACGCCGAACCATCCCAGAGTCTTATAGCGAACGGCCCACGGAAAGAGGAATACGGTTTCCACGTCGAAGATCACAAAGAGGATGGCGATAATAAAGAACCGCACGGTGTAGCGTCCGCGGGAATCCGACGCCGCTTTGATGCCGCATTCGTAAGCTTCCAGCTTGGTGACCGAGGGCGCCGACGGGCGAATCAACTTGGCCGCCAGGATGGCGACAACGGGAAATGAAATCGCCACGATCAGAAAAATAAAAATGGGGATGTACCCGCTCGGCATGGCAACAATATAACACGCGGATTCGACCCGGTTGCAGAGCTGGTGTGGGGAGAAGCTAGTGTAGTGTCCAAGAAATAGCTAGACACATCGGGAATTGGCGTTTCCTCATCCGTGTTCATCGGTGTTCATCGGTGGCCAATAATAATCCTGAGAAGTATTGGCCTAAAACGACACAAAACAATTTAGCCACCGATGAACACCGATGAACCGGATATCTGGTAGTGGAGTTGAGGTGTATGGATCGTCTCGCCAACGAGCACACCGCCCAATGCCTCAATTATCCGCGGCCCTCCAACCTGGGCTTGTGCCTCTTGGTCAATTTCCAAACGGCCAAAGTCGAATGGAGGCGCATCATTCAGGGATTCTACGTTCCTGGGCAGGTTGAAGCACCAACCGTGGCAGAATAGACACGCCTGATTTGCCTAGTTATTTCTGTCGCGAAACTCAGTTTCGGCGTGCAAGACCGCTCCCTCACGGTCGCGGCTCCGATCCGAAGTCTTGTAGTGTCAACGAAACCATCAGAGCCCCGACCGTAAGGGAGGGTTCCTTCGCCGGCGCACGGGAGTTTTGCGACAGAAACTAGTTATTTCTTGGACACTACACCAGTATTACTGTGTTTCAAATTGTGGGGCAGGCTTTTAGCCTGCCGCAGGCTTCAGCCCAATGCCGCTTATTTTTCCCAATGGGCGTGTATTGGCATAATTCGTGGGGCGGACCCCCTGGTCGGGGTGCCCTCTGGGCCAGGTCCCCCTGGACCCGCTCTTCTCTCGAAGAATCAGGCCTGTGCAATCGCCGGCAGGCCGACCGGGGGGTCGGCGGACCCAGAGCGTACCCCCCAGGGGGTCCGCCCCACGATTTGTGCAGAATACAGCTTGCGAGAAAACTAAGTGACATTGGGAGCCCGGTACCAGGAACTACCGTAGTACGCACGCGGGCCTGTGGCAGAACGATTAGTACCTTTATATTCATTGACTTGCAGGGAAAACAGCCGTATTCTGAAAATACCTCCGGTGAATACGTCATAGCGGCCCTGGAATTCGCTCCCCAGGGCCGCTGTGATTTGGCGGGAATCGAGAAAGCCTCCCCACGGAGGGACCGGCCTTCACCCACCTGATCCCTCACGCCTCTACGGCGCATAATCGCCGTTCGTTCCCCCGTGGTATCATGAATCTTACACCGTCACTTCTTTCCCGAGGTTCATTCCACTTGGCTTTAGTAGAGGGTTGCAAGCACTCGTTGGAGATTTCCGTCCCAGTCCCCGATGTCGAAGGCGAGATGGAGCGCGTCACGGCCGATGTCCAGAAACGCGCGAAACTCCCGGGCTTCCGGCCGGGCAAAGCTCCCACCAGCATCATTCGTAAGCAGTTCGCCGGTGATATCCGGCAGCAGGTACTGGAGAATCTGATCCCCAAATTCCTGCAGAAACAGTTCGAGGCGGAAAACCTCAACGTCGTGGGCACACCCGATATTTCGGATGTGCACTTCCACACCGGTGAGCCGCTCACTTTCAAGGCTCAGTTCGAGGTGGTACCGGAAATTGAGCTGGGCGATTACCGCGGGGTGGAAATCGTCTATGCCGATCCCCAGGTCACCGACGAGGATATCGATAAGCGCATCGCCGAGATCCGCGAACAGAAGGCACAGTACGTCAATGTGGATCCACGGCCCGTGGAAGATGGCGACCATGCCGTGGTTGCGCTCGAAAGCCTCGGCGGCGTCGAGGGCGAGGCCGTCAAATCCGACGAGATGGTTCTGGAAATCGGCGGCGCCGACACCTTCCCGGCCTTTACCGAAAATCTGCGCGGCGTAACCCCTGGGGAAGAACGGGAGTTCGAGGTCACCTACCCCGCGGACTACGGTGGCGCGCGCCTGGCAGGGCGAACCGTCAAGTTCCACGCCACGCTGCAGGGAATTCGCCGGAAGGAATTGCCCGACCTCAACGATGAATTTGCCCAGGACTTGGGCGATTACCGGGACGTGGCCGAATTGCGCGAGGCCATCCGCAAGAGCATCTTCGCCCAGCGCGAGTTCGAGGCGCAGCAGGACGCCAAGAACAAGATTGTCGACAAATTGGTGGACGCGCATGAATTCCCCGTCCCCGAGGTATATGTCGACCGGCAGGTCAAAAACCGCGTGGAACAGAGTTTGCGCGCCATGGCGGCCGAGGGCGTGGACCCGCGAAGCCTGAAGCTCGATTGGAACAAGGTCAAGGAGACGCAGCACGATAAGGCGCTCCGCGAAGTGAAGGCATCCCTGTTGCTGTCGCGAATTTCCGAGCGCGAAGCCATTGCGGCAACGCGCGATGAGGTGAATCGCGAAGTCGAAAAAGTGGCCCGGCAACAGAAGGAGCCGGTAGCGGCGGTCCACATGAAGTTCGAGAAGGATGGCACCCTGGGCCGCATCGCTTCCCACATACAGACCGAGAAAACGCTCAACTTTCTGTTCGAACAGGCGCGCAAGACGGCGGAGGCATAGTCCAATGGGTGGGGTACACGGTTATCGTCGGTACTACCCCTCCCTTGCTACCTACCTTCGGACTACATTGCTTAGGGAGGCGGTTCAGGTGATAATGAAGACGAAGTTCTTTGGAGCTTCCCTGCCGTCCGGGCCCTGGACGGAAGAGGAGAAAACTGCTTGAAGCGAGCCGGATCGGATGATGCTTTACGGTGTTCGTTTTGCCACAAGAGCCAGGACGTAGTCGGAAAGCTGATTTCTTCTCCGAGCGACTACCCGCGCGCCTACATCTGCGATGAATGCATCGCTGTCTGCAACTCGATTTTAGAGGACGACAAGGTCGAGCCCCCCTCGGGAACTCCCAACAAGATCCCCAAACCTCTGGAAGTGAAAGAGTTTCTGGATCAGTACGTGATTGGGCAAGAGGCGACCAAAAAGAAGCTGGCGGTGGCCGTATACAATCACTGCAAGCGGATTCACATGAACCGCATGCGCAATTCCGACGTGGAGTTGCAGAAATCCAATATCCTGCTGATCGGGCCCACCGGCACCGGCAAAACGCTGCTGGCCCAGACTCTGGCCAAAATCCTGGACGTGCCGTTCGCCATTGTCGACGCCACCACCCTGACGGAAGCCGGTTATGTGGGCGAAGACGTCGAGAATATCATCCTCAAGCTGCTGCAGGCCGCCGATGGCGACGTGCAGAAATGCCAGCAGGGGATCATTTACATCGATGAAATCGACAAGATCTGCCGCAAGGACGAGAATCCGTCGATCACCCGCGATGTTTCCGGCGAGGGCGTGCAACAGGCTTTGTTGAAGATCCTGGAAGGCACGGTGGCCAACGTTCCGCCGCAGGGCGGGCGCAAGCACCCGCACCAGGAATTCACTCCGGTAGACACCACCAACATCCTGTTCATTTGCGGTGGGGCATTTGTGGGCCTGGAGAAAGTGATCGCGCGGCGCACCGGCAAGAAGTCCATGGGCTTCTTGCAGGAAGACGACAAAGCCACCGTGCGCAGTTCCGGGACTAGCGGGCGCAGGGATATCGACCTGCTCTCCCATGCGCAGCCCATCGACCTGATCAAGTTCGGTTTCATCCCCGAGTTCATCGGACGTCTGCCGGTGAGTGCCGTACTGGAAGACCTGGACCGCTCGGCGCTGATCCAGATTCTTTCGCGGCCCAAGAACGCCATTATCAAGCAATACCAAAAGCTCTTCGAATTCGAGAACGTGCGCCTCAAGTTCAGCGATGAAGCCCTGGAAGCGATCGCCGATCTGGCCATGGAACGTAAGGTGGGGGCCCGTGGCTTGCGCATGATTCTCGAGGACCTGATGTTGGACCTGATGTACTATCTGCCTTCTTACAAGAAGGTGCGCGAATTCCAAGTCACCAAAGAGATGGTGCTGTCGCAGAAAATCAGTCTTACAATATTAGAAAAGGCCGGTTAGCCCCAGACTTCCGGGAAGCTGCACTAGCGAGGGACCAGGGGTGGGCCGATCCCCTGGGGAGAACAATGCTTACATCGAAGGAAAAACCCGATACAAAACGTCTGCCGATGATGCCCATCCGGGAAGTGGTCATCTTTCCATTCATGATGACTCCCTTCGTGGTGGGGCGTGAATCCAGTGTGCGCGCCCTCGAAGAGGCCATGGCCGGCGACAAGAAGATCTTCCTGGCGGCGCAGCACGATGCTTCGGTGGACGAGCCTAAGCCCAACGAGATTTTCAGCGTCGGTACTATTGTCAACATCGTGCAGAGCCTGAAGCTGCCCGACGGCAATATCAAAGTGCTGGTGGAAGGCGTGGAGCGAGCCAAAGTGGTGTCGGTTTCCGACGAGGATGGCTTCTTCCGCGCCACCGTGCGCACGTCCACCTACCGCGTGGAAGCCGGCCCGCAACTGGACGCCCTGGTGAGCCGCGTGACCGGGCTGTTCGAGCAGTATGTCAAAATCAGCCAGAACCTGAATTACGAGCAGATGCTGCAAGCCGTGCGCGTGGACGAGCCCGGCAAGCTGGCCGATACGGTGGGCGCCAATCTGCCCCTCACCCTGGAAGAAAAGCAGGAACTGCTGGAAATCTTCGATCCCATCGACCGGCTGACGCGCGTCGCCGAAATGCTCGATATCGAGATCGAGAAGCTGAATGTGGACCGCACCATTCAGGGCCGCGTGAAGCGCCAGATGGAAAAGGCGCAAAAAGAGTATTACCTCAACGAAAAGATCAAGGCCATCCAGAAGGAACTGGGGCGCGGCGAAAAGAGCGAGATCGACGAACTGAAGAAGCGCATCGAGAGCGCCGGCATGACCCAGGACGCGCAGGAAAAGGCCATGGCGGAACTCAAGCGGCTGGAAAACATGCCGCCCATGTCGGCCGAATCCACCGTGTCCCGCAATTACCTGGATTGGCTGCTGGCGGTGCCATGGAAGAAGAAGTCCAAGGAAATCCGCGATCTCAAGTTTGCCGAACAGGTGCTGGAATCGGACCACTACGGCCTGGAAAAAATCAAGGAGCGTATCCTCGAATTCCTGGCTGTGCGGCGCCTGGTGAAGAATCCCAAAGGATCGATCCTCTGCTTTGTAGGACCTCCGGGCGTGGGCAAGACTTCGCTGGGAATGTCCATCGCCAAAGCTACGGGGCGCAAGTTCGTGCGCATGTCGCTCGGCGGCGTGCGTGACGAGGCGGAGATCCGCGGCCATCGCCGCACCTATATCGGCGCCCTGCCGGGCCAGATCATTCAGATGATGAAAAAGGCCGGCACGCGCAATCCCATCTTCATGCTGGATGAAGTGGACAAGATGTCCATGGATTTCCGCGGAGACCCTTCGGCGGCGCTGCTCGAAGTGCTCGACCCCGAACAGAACTTCATGTTCGTGGATCATTACCTGGATGTGGAGTACGATCTCAGCCAGGTCTTCTTCATCGCTACCGCCAACGTGCTGCACACCGTCCCCGCGGCCCTGCAGGACCGTATGGAAGTGATCCGTCTTTCGGGCTACACCGAGCTCGAAAAGATGGAGATCGCCAAGCGTTTCCTGGTGAAGAAGCAGATGGAACAAACCGGCCTCTCGGACGCGCAGATCGCTTTCGCGGATTCCGGCGTGAACGGTTTAATCCAGCATTACACTCGCGAAGCCGGAGTACGCAACCTGGAACGCGAAATCGGCAACGTCTGCCGCAAGGCGGCGCGTCAGGTGGTCAACAACCAGGGCGGCAAAGACAAGAAGGCGCTTCCCAAGTTCGAGATCAACGAGGCCAAGCTGCCGGATCTGCTGGGCCCCTGGAAATACCGCGACATGGGTGTGGATAAGAAAAACGAGGTGGGCGCGGCCACCGGTCTGGCCTGGACCGAAGTGGGCGGCCAGATCCTCACCGTGGAATGCACCCTGATGGAAGGCAAAGGCAAGCTGACCATCACCGGCAAACTGGGCGATGTGATGCAGGAATCGGCCCAGGCCGCCATGAGCTACGTTCGTTCGCGGGCGCACCTCTTCGGGCTGCCGCGCGATTTTTACCGCGCGCTCGATCTGCATATCCACATCCCCGAGGGCGCCATCCCCAAGGACGGTCCTTCGGCGGGCATCACCCTGGCTACCACCATCTGCAGCGCGCTCACGGGCATCCCGGTACGCGGCGATATCGCGATGACGGGTGAGATCACCCTGCGCGGCCGAGTGCTGGGGATCGGCGGATTGAAAGAGAAGTTGATGGCGGCCCACCGTCATGGCATTCTGGAAGCAATCATGCCGCGGGAGAACGAGAAGGATCTCCCGGACATTCCCGACGCCATCAAGAAATCCATGAAATTGAACTTCGTGGATTCCATGGATGAGGTTCTGAAGATCGCTCTGGAGCGCGAAGTAGTGGCGCTGCCCAGGCCCCCCGGGCCCACCGAACTGGGAGTGCAGCCGGTGCCGGTGTTGGAAGAGAGCCGGGCGCATTGAGAAATTCGGGGCGGGGCGGTCAGGGCCGCCGTTCGACGCCGCCGGCCCGCCATGGCGCGGTTGTGAATTGAAAGCCGAATTTGTAGTGAGTGCTGGCCAGCCGGGGATGTTTCCCGCCGACCGGTTGCCGGAAATTGCATTTTTGGGGAGAAGTAACGTAGGAAAATCCAGCTTGCTCAACGCCTTGGTTGGGCGCAAGGGGCTGGCATTTATCAGCAGCACCCCGGGACGAACGCAAACCATCAATTTTTACCGGCTCGATGGAGCGTACTACTTCGTCGACCTCCCTGGATACGGATACGCCCGGGTTCCCAAGGGGTTCCAGCAAAGCTGGAAAGAGCTGATCGAACAGTATTTGGAGAAGAGAGAAACCCTAAGACTTTCCTGCCTGATCCTGGACGCCCGCCGCGGATGGATGGACAAAGATCTAGACCTGAAGCGGTGGCTCGAAGATCGCGGCAGGCAATACCTGGTAATCGCCACGAAGACCGATAAGTTAAATCAATCTGAAGAAGAGCGCGGTATGCGCGCCATCCGCAAGGAAGGCACGGAGCCGCTGCCGTTCTCGGCCACCACTGGCCGGGGAGTGAGGGAAATTTGGCAAGCAATAGCGACAACACTTCAACCACGGTAGGCAACGCCCTGCCGCAGGAAAAACCCGAGAAAATCGAAAAGCCCACCGAAAAACATTCTGCCCGCGAGAACTCGGCGCCCGCCGCGTCCGCGGATACGGAGAAGCCCGAGAAACCCGAAAAAACCGAGAAGGCCGAAAAGCCCCACGCCGAACGTCCCGAACGCGCCGAAAGGGCTGCCGCCAAGGCGGCAGCGCAAGCCAGTGCGGCGGAAGCCAAACCCGTGGAACCCAAACCCGCCGAGCCCAAGGCGGCTGATTCCAAGCCCGCCGAGGTCAAGCCCGCGGACGGAAAGCCTGCCGAACCCAAGCCGGCAGCGGAACCCAAGCCCGCCGTGGAGAGCAAGGCGCCGGTAGAGCCCAAAGCACCCGTCGAGCCGAAACCGGCCGCCGCGGAGCCCAAGCCGCCAGAGCCCAAAGCCGCCGAACCGCCGGCCGCCGCGATTCCGCCCGATATTACCGGCCATCCCGGCCACCAGCGCCGCAAACAACAAGCCGCGCAGAGCGCCAAAGCCGGCACTCCCACGCTCGACCTGGTGGAGCTCAAAGACATGAGCATCCAGAACCTCAACCAGGTTGCCAAGGAAATGAACATCGCCGGCGCCGCCGGGCTGCGCAAACAGGAACTCATTTTCAAAATCCTGCAGACGCAGGCGGAAAAGAGCGGCCTGATTTTCTCCGAAGGCGTACTGGAATGCCTGCCCGACGGTTTCGGCTTCCTGCGCGCGCCGGAGTACAACTATCTGCCCGGACCGGACGACGTTTACGTTTCGCCCTCGCAGATCCGCCGCTTCGACCTGCGCACCGGCGACACCATCTCCGGCCAGATCCGTCCCCCCAAGGAAGGCGAGCGTTACTTCGCCCTCATCAAGGTGGACGCCATCAACTTCGAGCCGCCGGAAGAGGCCCGCAACAAGATCTTCTTCGACAACCTGACGCCGCTCTATCCCAACGAGCGCCTCAAGCTGGAGACGGTGCGGGATAACTACTCCGGCCGCGTCATGGACCTGCTGACTCCCATCGGCAAGGGACAGCGCGGGCTGATCGTCTCGCCGCCGCGCACCGGCAAGACCATGCTCCTGCAGAGCATCGCCAATTCCATCACCACCAACCATCCGGAAGTCACGCTCATCGTGCTGCTGATCGACGAGCGCCCGGAAGAAGTCACCGACATGCAGCGCAGCGTCCGCGGCGAAGTGATCAGTTCCACCTTCGACGAGCCCGCCACGCGCCACGTGCAAGTGGCCGAAATGGTGATCGAGAAGGCCAAGCGGCTGGTGGAACATAAGCGCGATGTGGTGATCCTGCTGGATTCCATCACGCGCCTGGCGCGCGCCTACAACACCATCGTGCCGCCCTCCGGCAAGGTGCTCTCGGGCGGCGTGGATTCCAACGCCCTGCAGCGCCCCAAGCGTTTCTTCGGCGCCGCGCGCAATATTGAAGAAGGCGGGTCGCTGAGCATTGTGGCCACCGCCCTGATCGATACCGGCAGCCGCATGGACGACGTGATTTTCGAAGAGTTCAAAGGCACCGGCAACATGGAAATCCACCTGGAACGCAAACTGGTGGACAAGCGCGTCTTCCCCGCTATCGACATCAACAAGAGCGGCACGCGCAAAGAAGAGCTCCTCCTTCCCAAGGACGAGCTCAACCGTGTGTGGATTCTCCGCAAGATCCTGAACATGCTCTCGCCCGTGGAGACCATGGAACTGCTGCTCGACAAGCTGGGCAAGACCCGCAGCAACGCGGAATTCCTCGGCTCCATGAACGGCTAACATCCGCCATTCGCGGGGGACAGACGACTGCCTTCGGCCGCCTGTCCCCCCGCCCATCTGTGAAACAATAGACTCTCTATGCAAAGCTATCCGGATCTGAAGGGCAAAGTGGCGCTGGTCACCGGCGCCTCCTCGGGAATTGGCGCCGCCACCGCCAAACTGCTGGCCGAACTCGGTGCGCGCGTGGCCATCGGTTTCTATCACAACAGGCAAGGCGCGCTCGATGTGCTGGAGGCGATCACCGGCGCCGGCGGGACCGCGGTCGCCGCCCTGGGCGATTTCCGCAAGACGGCGGAAATCCGCTCCGTGGTGGACCAGGTTTCGAAGGAACTCGGCCCCATCGACATTCTCATCAACAATGCCGGCTCGCTGGTGAAGCGCGCGCCTCTGCGCGATCTCACCGAAGAACTTTGGGACGATGTCTTCGCGCTCAACGTGAAGAGCGCCGTCTTCGCCTCGCAGGCCGTAGCTCAGTCGATGATCGACCGCCGCAGCGGCGTGATCGTCAATGTGGTCTCCATCGCCGCGCACAACGGCGGGGGCCCCGGCGCCGGCACTTATTCCAGCGCCAAAGCTGCCGTCATCTCCTTCACCAAATCGCTAGCCAAGGAAATGGCCCCGCACGGAGTACGCGTCAACGCCGTCTCTCCGGGTGTTATCGACACGCCGTTTCACCAGGTGTTTTCGACGCCCGAGATGATTGCCAACATGGTGAAGACGATTCCCCTCGGCCGGACCGGCAAACCCGAAGAATGCGCCAGCGTGATCGCCTTCCTGGCCTCCGACGCCGCCAGCTACCTGATCGGTGAGACGATCGAGATCAACGGCGGCCAATTGATGCGGTAGGGACGCTGGCGGGGCACTTTCTCTGCGTCTCGGCGGTGAACAATTCTCTTCACTGCAGCAACTGTTTCAGAAATTCCTTATC
>Ga0302320_10021632_pt1 | contig 12751 bp, 13 predicted proteins | sample Bog_T0_3_FD_202130 | JGI IMG/M metagenome (GOLD analysis project Ga0302320, IMG submission 202130) | Peat permafrost microbial communities from Stordalen Mire near Abisko, Sweden - Bog_T0_3 | ecosystem: Environmental > Terrestrial > Soil > Wetlands > Peat | place: Sweden: Abisko, Stordalen Mire...
TCAATACGGAGCCGCCGCCGGCGTGTTGGCCAACGGTGCGAAAGTGGAAGACGATCCGGCAGCCTCGGAAGGGAAGAGCGCACATGAACTCCATCTGGCCGACTCCTACCTGGAGTTCGACCAGGTCAGCGGTGGCAGCCACGGGGGCCGGGCAACTCTCTGTATTCATTATGCCACGGCGGACAACGCCAAACTAAATCTGCGTGTCAACGGGGTGGACTGTTCTTTTCTGAACACGCCGGCTACGGGAGGGTGGGATGTATACAAGGGCAAGGCGTCGTTCACGGTTCCCTTGGGCGCCGGGAATACAAATACGGTCCGACTGACGGGTGGTTACGGGGGCGTCAATGTGGATTATCTTGCCGTGATCCCGCTGCGCTAATCAGACCGGCGCAACGCGTCGGAGGGGCAAACGAATGCAATTATGGCCGGAGAAGTGACTCCGTGGATGACATACCGTTTAAATTGGGTGCAAAATGCTTGATGCGGCGTTGCATGTTGCAATGGGTGGATTTCATTTAGCCTAATAGCCTGCTTAAGGGAACGCCGGCAATCGCCAAATGACCCGCGCTGCCAGCTTTCGCGGCGTCCCTAACTTCTTTCCGTGCCCCGTTTATTGGCCGTTCCAGAATGGCACTTAACTTGCGTCTCGTCGTCGGGAATTTTATTTCAACTATGAAAGACAAAAAGAAAGTGTCAACCATCACGGCTTTGGCAAACCCCGGCCGCAATATTGGCGGGGACGGCGGCGGCCGCCTCAAAGCGCCCATGATAAAACTGCTCATGAAACAATTGCCCGGCAAATGGAAACTAAAGTCCGGCCGGCAGCTTGAGAAAAGTTTTAAGTTTCCGGATTTCAAAAAAGCCCTGAAATTTACGAATCGAGTTGGCGCAATTGCCGAGGCGCAGGGGCATCACCCGGACGTGTTTCTCGCTTATGGGGAGGTTCGGATTCAACTTTCCACGCATTCAGCCAGGGGCTTGACCGAAAATGATTTCATTCTCGCCGCCAAGATCAACCGGTTGAAGTAGGCGGCAGCCGGACCGGGATTTCTGAATGGGGAAACCTATGAACTCAGAAGAAAAACCAGGAGATCCAGCGGACGAAAACGATTTGCCCCCCGGCGAGAAAAAATACCGGCAAGAATTCCAAGCGGGGTTTGAAAAAGGTTTCAAGCTGGGGCTGGAACAGGGCGCACAGAAAAATTCCGCGAAGGAAGGAAAAGAAGACGGGGAGAAAAAATCGGACCAAGAGGGCAAAAACGCCGAAGATCAGGATAAATCCAAGCCGGGCAAGGACGAGAAAAAGCAGCCCATCTACCGGAGGCCTGCCTTCATAATTATCTCCATTGCGGTTCTTCTCCTGCTGGTGGGCGGCATCATTATTTGGCTGATTCTCCGGCAATATGTTTCAACCGACGACGCCTACATTGATGGGCACGTGACCGAGGTAAGCCCCCGGGCTTCCGCCCAGGTAATCTCGTTGCACGTCCGCGACAATGAACTGGTTCACCAAGGCGATTTGTTGGTGGAATTGGACCCAACCGATTATCAGGTTGCGCTGGACCAGGCCGTGGCCCAAGTGGCTTCCTCGCAAGGGCGCCTGGCGCAGGCCAAGGCCCAAATTGGAACGGCCAAGGCCGATGTGGCGCAAGCCGTCGCCGCCGTTGATGCGGCACAGGTCCAGTTCGACAATGCCACCCGCGATCTGAAGCGGTACCAGGAAGTGGACGAGCGCGCCCGCTCCCGCGAGCAGCTCGACAATGCTGCAACCACGCAAAAAAATGCGCAGGCGCAACTGGAGCAGGCCAAGGCCAAAAAAACTTCGGCCGACGCAAACGTCCAAAGCAGCGAGGCATCGGTGGTGGCCGCCGATGGCGAATTGGAAACCTCCCGGGCCAGCCAGCGGCGCGCGGAGGTCAATTTATCCTACTGTAAAATTATTGCGCCCACCGATGGCCGGGTCACCGAGCGAACGGTGGAGGTGGGTAACTACGTCGCCGTGGGCCAGGCGTTGTTCATGCTGGCCGATCCCCACGTGTGGGTCACGGCCAACTACAAGGAAACCCAGTTGCAACACATGCGCATTGGCCAGCCGGTTACCATCAAGGTGGATGCCTACCCCGGGACCAAATGGCACGGCCATGTGGATTCGTTTCAGGCCGGTTCCGGATCGCGCTTCAGCATTTTGCCGGCGGAAAATGCCACCGGGAATTTTGTCAAAGTTGTGCAGCGCGTTCCGGTGAAAATCCTGTTCGATGACCCCGTTAACACCAATGACGACGTCTTGCTGTCGGCCGGCCTGTCCGTCATTCCCCGGGTTAAAATCCGTTGAAGCTATATGGCGGGAGGAACCCACGCAGATGGACGCAACACCAACCCCTGGCTGGTGGCCTTCATCGTCTCCATGGCCACGTTCATGGAGGTCATGGATACTTCCATTGCCAACGTCGCCCTGCGTCACATCGCCGGCAGCGTGGGCGCGGACCAGAGCGAATCCACCTGGGTGTTGACCAGCTATCTCGTGAGCAATGCCATCGTGGTTCCCATCAGCGGGTGGCTTGCCTCGGTCATTGGGCGCAAGCGGTTTTACATGGCCTCGGTGGCGCTGTTCACGTTGAGTTCATTCGCCTGCGGACTATCTTTTTCACTGGGAATGCTCCTGACCTGCCGGGTATTGCAAGGCATTGGCGGCGGCGGCCTGGCACCCTCGGAACAGGCCATCCTCGCCGACACCTTCCCACCCGAGCAACGAGGCATGGCTTTTGCCGCCTACGGCGTCGCGGTGGTGGTCGCGCCAGCGCTCGGACCGGCGCTGGGTGGCTGGATTACCGATACCTACTCATGGCGCTGGATTTTCTTCATCAACATTCCGGTCGGCATTGCCTCCGTGCTGATGACGTGGTTTCTAGTCCCTGAATCGCCGGCGGCCAAGAAAGAGCATGAACGGGCGACGCGCTCCGGCATTAAGGTAGATTACCTTGGGTTCGCCCTGGTCGCCATTGGCCTGGGTTCCCTGCAGGTGGTCTTGGACAAAGGCCAGGAAGACGACTGGTTTGGCAGCAGCCTCATAACGACTTTCGCCGTCCTGAGCGCGTTGGGAATTATCGGTTGCATTTTCTGGGAATTGTTTGGAACCAAGAATCCGATCGTGGATCTGCCGTTGCTCAAGGACCGGAGTTTCTTGTTCACGAATTTCATGATGTTCGTCACGCTTTTTATTCTTCAATCCACCACCCAGTTGCTGCCGCAATTTGTCCAGCAGGTTTTGCCCTACGATGCGACTCATGCCGGCCTGATCCTGATGCCGGGCGGATTGTTTCTCATGTGTCTCATGCCGTTCGTGGGCTTTATTATAAAGAAAATCCAGCCCAAGTATCTCATCGCTGCGGGTTTTTTCATGATGGCCGCGGCCATGAACCATTTGTCCGGCATCGAACCCGGCGAATCATTCCACGCGCTGGCAGTCGCGCGCATTTTTCAGGCCGGCGGCTTTGCTTTTTTATTCGTGCCCATCCAGACACTGGCCTATTCGAATTTGCCCAAGGATAAATCCAACAATGCCTCCGCCCTCATCAATCTGATGCGCAACCTCGGCGGCAGTGTCGGCATCTCCATGTCCACCACGCTCCTCGCACGCCGCAGCCAAGTGCATCAAGACCGCCTTGTTTCGACCATCACGCACACCTCTCTGCCGGCTCACCGATACTTGCAACATCTCGCCTCCCGTTTTGAATCCTTCGGCGTGGATTCGACATCGGCCATGCAAAAGGCCATCAGTTCGGTCAGTCGAACCATTGAGACGCAGGCCGCCGTCCTCTCGTACTTGGATATCTTTGTCGTCTTGATGTATGGCTGCGTAGTGGCGCTGGTCTTCACGCTGTTCCTGAAAAAGATAGACCTGGGCAAGGCCTCGGCCCATTGAACATGCGCGCACCATTCTTCATCTTCCTCCCGGCCGTGGGTTTGCTCGCGGCCGGTTGCACGGTTGGCCCCCATTATGCGAAACCCAACCTGCCCATGAAGGCAGCTTTTGCCGAATGGAATCCAGGCATCGAGACAAACCCGCCGCCCGCGGAATGGTGGAAGACCTTTGACGATCCCGAATTGAACAGGCTGATCAGCGAGGCGTTGCAAACCAATTACGATTTGCAGATCGCGTATTCACGCGTCCGCCAATCCCGCTTCCAGCGCAATATTGTTGCCGCTGATTTGTTTCCTCAAGTGGATGCCGATGGCGGCTATCTTCACGCACGGGGAAGCAAAAACGTCACCATGCCGTTGGGCGGATCGAGTAGCTCAAGCAGTTCCGGGAGTTCCAGCGGTTCCGGCGGTTCCGGCGTGAGTGGCGGAAGTGGCGGAGGTCGTTCAAGTTCAACCCGCAGCGTCAAATCTGCCCGGGCCGTCTCGAACGCCCAGTCGGATTCATCTTCACAATCTGACCCGCCGACGCAATCCACTTCGCAAACGGGCGCGCAAAATGACGCCGCGTTTGACAATCAACTGACTCCCTTCGGAAAGGGCGGTCTCCCGGGCACGGTTACGGATCTCTATCAGGTTGGTTTTGACGCGAACTGGGAAATTGATGTCTTCGGTTCCAAGCGGCGCCAAGTCGAGGCGGCCACCGCCGATATCGCTGCGGCCGAGGAAAATCGCCGGCAAATGGCGTTGACCGTCATGGCAGAAGTGGCGCGCGATTACTTTGACTTGCGCGGTATCCAAGAACGGCTCGAGATCGCCCGGCAAAACCTCGCCGCGCAAAGCAACATTCTCGAATTGACCGGGTCGCTCGTCCGGTCCGGCTTGGCGCCGGATGTGGATGCCGTGCGCGCCCGGGCCCAAGTGGAAACCACCGGTTCCACCATTCCGCCGCTTGTGGCGGAGACCCGAAGGTTGAGCCACGCGCTTTCCATATTGGTCGGCCAGGAGCCACAGGCGTTAAACGACGAACTCAACCAAGCCATTCCATTACTACCAACTGCGCCGGTAGTCTCCGTGGGATTGCCGTCCGATTTGCTCGAGCGGCGGCCGGACATTCGTGCGGCAGAACGGGGTATTGCCGCCGCCAATGCGCGGGTCGGAAGCGCCGTCGCCGATCTGTTTCCCAAGTTTGCCCTCACCGGATCGGCCGGCCTCGACTCGACAACGCCTGACCACTTGTTCGACTGGGAGAGCCGTTATTTTCTAATCAGCCCCACCGTCACCTGGCACATATTCGACGCCGGCCGGATCATGTCGAACATTAAATTGCAGAAGGCCCTGACCGATGAAGCCGGGCTGCAGTATCGTTCCACCATCTTGAAGGCGTTGCAGGAAGTGGAGGACGCCTTGGCGGCGTATGCCATGGACCGCGAGCGGCAGACCAAGCTAAACGCCGCCTTCCAGCAGGACCAACTGGCGCTGGAACTGATGCAAAAACGTTACGAACACGGTCTGGTCACCTTTTTGGAAGTGTTGGACGCCGAACGGACCGTTCTGTCTTCGCAGGACGAGCTGGCCCAATCCGCATCCGCGTCGGTCACAGATGTTGTGGCACTTTACAAGGCCCTGGGTGGGGGATGGAAATAAAATTTCGCGGGCTGCCCGCGATCCGCCCTGGCCCGGCGCATTTGCTCCTTCAGTGAAATGCCCGCATCAGATAATCGCCGGCCGTCAGGGTGAATTGAATCAGCAACCAGAAAAAACCTGCGACGGCAAAGAGCCGCACCAGTTTGTTGCTGCGGCTCAATTCCATAAAGACCAGCATCACCAAAATCATCTGAACCACAGCCAGGGTGAGGATCACGGGTGTTCCGATGCCGCCGAATTCCAACATCGAGATGCCGAGAATGGTGAAATGCAGGACAACGAGGACCAGCCAGGTGATAGCCAATGATTTGGTGGATGGTGATGCAGCTTTCATGAATGCCGGTTGACGAGGTACAGCAGGGGATACAAAAAAAGCCACACGATATCCACGAAGTGCCAATACAAGCCCGCCAGCTCAATGGTGGTGCGCTTCGCGGGCAGATTTCTTTGCCGCCAGACCAGCAGGGTAATTGCCGTCAGCACACTCATCCCCACCATGACATGCACGGCATGCAGCCCGGTCATGGCCCAATAGAGCCAGAAAAACGTCTGCGCATGAAGCGGCAGGGTCGGGGTGAAATTCGGGCCGGGGACCAGGTTGCTGGCGATATCTTTATGGTATTCAAATCCCTTGATGACGAGAAAAGAAGCGGCGAGCAGCAAGGTAACCACAAGCCAGCGCAGGGTGGATTTTAAATTATTCAGGTTCGCCGCACGAACGGCCAGTGCCACGGACAGGCTGCTGGTGATCAAAATCACCGAGTTGGTGGTGCCAAACACCAAATCTGTCCGCTTGCTGCCGGCGCCGAAGTCATCGTAATAAAAATGGCGGTACACCGTGTACGCCAGGAAAAGCCCGCCAAAAAAAAGCACCTCCGTCGCGAGAAACGTCCACATGCCCAGCGTGGCCGCGTCACGCTGTTGCTGGCGGTCGTCAAACTGTTCGGCCACGGTGGGGTTGGCTTCAGGCATGTTCGTGTTCCCCGTAATCGTTTAGTGGCGGATAATTGTAAGGGTCCTCGGTCACCACGGGTATTACTTCAAAATTGTGCTTGGGCGGTGGGGAAGTTGTCTTCCACTCCAGTCCCGTTGCCTGCCACGGATTGTCAGCGGCTTTCTGCCCGTACCGCAACGACCAGACGAAATAAAGCAGCGGCAGGAGATATCCGAGGCCGAGAATCGCCGCGCCGCAGGTCGAGCACACATTATAAAACTGGAATTCCGGCGCGTAATCATGCACGCGGCGGGGCATGCCGAGATAGCCCAGGATGAACTGCGGGAAAAACGTCAGATTAAAACCGATGAAGAGGATGATGGCGGCAACCTGCGCCAGTCTTCGCGGGTAAAGCCGGCCGGTCATTTTGGGCCACCAATAATGCAGACCGCCCATGAACGCCGTGACCATTCCGCCCACCATAATATAATGGAAGTGCGCCACCACAAAGTACGTGCCATGCACATGCACATCCACGGCCAGTGTCGCCAGAAAAAGCCCGGTAAGTCCGCCCACCACAAACAAGCCAATGAAGCCAATGATATAAAGCATCGGCGCTTCAAACGAAATGGACCCGCGATAAAGCGTGGCGGTCCAGTTGAAAACCTTGATGGCGGAGGGGATGGCCACGAGAAAACTCAACAGTGAAAAGGTCAGGCCCGCATACAAGGATTGCGTGCTGACGAACATGTGGTGGCCCCACACCAAAAAACCGATTATCGCGATGGCCACACTGGAAAAGGCCACGAATTTATAGCCAAAAATCTGTTTGCGCGCGAAACAGGTAATCACCTCACTGACCACGCCCATCCCCGGCAAAATCATGATGTAAACCGCCGGGTGCGAATAAAACCAAAAAAGATGTTGAAACAAAACCGGGTCGCCGCCCAGCTTGGGATTGAACAAGCCGATGCCCCATACCCGCTCCACCCCCATGAGCAGGAGGGTGATGGCCAGAACCGGCGTGGCCAGCACCAGGATGATGCTGGTGGCGAACATGGACCAGACGAACAGCGGCAACCGAAACCAGGTCAGCCCCGGTGCACGCATGGTCTGGATAGTGATGATGAAATTAAGCCCGGTAAGAATGGAGCCAAAGCCCGCGATAAAAATTCCCAGCGCCATTTCGACCACATGCGAGTTGGAATAGGCGCTGCTATAGGGCGTGTAAAAGGTCCAACCGGTATCTACGCCGCCCAGGATCACCGCATGAAAGGCAAAAAATCCACCCGTCAGGAACAGATACCAGCTCAGCAGGTTCAGCCTGGGAAAGGCCACGTCTCTTGCCCCGATCATCAGCGGCACCAGGAAATTTCCCAACACGCTGGGAATGGACGGTATCAGGAAAAACCAGACCATTAAAACCCCGTGAATTGTGAACAGCTTGTTATACGTGTCGGGCACCACCAAGTGCCCCTGGGGATGGAGCAATTCCAGGCGCATCAGGGCCGCCGCCGCCGCGGCAATGGAAAAAAAGAACAGGATGCTCAGTAAAAACAGGATGCCAATCCGTTTGTGATCGGTCGTGAGCAGCCACGACTTGACCGTGTCACCGGCGCTCAAATAATTCTGTCTGGCGTCGCTCATGGCTTTTTCAAGGGTTCGCTGTGGGCCACGCTCTTGATGTACGCGATGAGCTCCATGAGCTGTTCCTCGCTTACGCGGCCCTGGTAGGCCGGCATCACCGGTTGGTATCCGGCAACGGTGTGGGACGCCGGTTGCAAAATGGATGCGCGAAGATATGTCTCGTCCGCCCGGACCGTTGTTCCGTCGCCAAGCGGAACCAAGGCGCCATACAAGCCCTCCATCGGCGGTGCGTGAACCAGGGTTTGGCCGTCATGGCAGCCGCTGCATCCCAGGATGCGGTACAATTTCTCGCCGGACTGTGCCAAGGTGTTGCGCGGGGGTGCCTGTTCGAGCCATTGCTTGTACTCAGCCGCTGGCATGACGTACACAAAGCCTTCCATTTTGGCGTGGTCCATCCCGCAGTATTCCGAACAGTAGAACCGGTAAGTGCCCGTCCGGGTCGGTTGAAACCATTCCGTGGCAAACCGCCCGGGCACCACGTCCTGCTTCAGCCGGAAGGCAGGTATAAAGAAACTATGGATGACATCCTCCGAGCCCAGGGTCAACTTGATGGCCTGGTTCACCGGCACGTGCAACTCATTGATTTCGCTGTTGCCTTCCTGGTGCTGGATTTTCCACATCCATTGTTTCCCGATCACATTGACGTCCAAATAGTGTTGCGGCGGCACTTCCTCTTTAAAATAGACGGACGCGCCCGCGCCAAAAATTCCCAGGCTGATGAGGGTGGGAATAACCGTCCAGGTAATCTCGATTCGATTGGTCGGCAAATTCAGGGCCGCGCGGTTGGCCCGCCTGCCCCGGCGGTATTTGAATAGAAAAAAGGTCAACGGCACGAAGACAAACACCATGACGAAGAGGCTCAGCCCCAGGAGGAAGAAATACAAGTGATCCGTCTCCGGAGCCAGGGAGGACGCCTCGGGCGGGAAAAAGGGCACGTTCATTTGGCCTCCCCTTTCTTGCGCCTGCCGGGCGGCATTAGTATCAACCCGGTGAGCAACAGCAGCACCAAGCAGCCCCCGCCTCTAACAACGTCCATAATCAATTTGCCGTATTTGCCATGGATGGGCGCATAGTGAAAACAGAGCAGGGTAAAAGGCGCCTCAGGTGCGCCAACCTGGTTCACCGCCGCGTCGCGCAGGGCCGCGTCCAGGTCTTTCGCCGCGAAGTTCACGCCGAAAAAATAGCGGGCCAGCTTTCCGTCCGCGGCCAGTATCACCAATCCGCTGGGATGGGCGAATTGTTTGGTTTCGTCGTCATAGACATATTGAAAACCCACCTCCCCTGCGAGGTTCGTGATGGCATTTTGACTGCCAGTGAGGAAATGCCAGCTTCCCGCGCCGGCCTTGCCGTAGCTTTGAACATAGGATAATTTTTTTTCCGCGGCGAGGGATGAAGTTTCGCGGGGATCAACGCTCACAAAGACCACGTTGAACTGCTCGCCCGCCTTCCATTTCATGTTGCGGAAACACTCGGCCGCGCCATTTAGCACGAGCGTGCAGAGCATCGGGCAGCCGTAATAGCCGAGGATCAACACCGTCGGTCGTTCTCCAAAATAATTTGCCAGGGAAACCGGCCGGCCCGTCTCATCTTGAAATTTCGAACTTGGCGAAACTTGTGCTCCGAGCTTTTGATCAAATTGGATTTGTGCAAGTTGCTCGTCAGTAAACTGCGCGCCGCGCGCCGGAATGACGAACGCCAGCAGCGCGCCATAAACCACCGGAATGATGTGTTGTCGGATCATGGCTGAGACCCCTTCGTGGCGGGGTTAAGCCGCCAGACGCTGTTGGCGCGCGGCGCATTCGTGGGCGCTGCGGGAAGGCCGCGCGACGCGATCAAATCCATTGCGCGGTCAATGGGGATTCTCACAATTCCATTTGAGCGATCAACCCAGCCGTAACTGTTGAGCTTTTCACTCTGCTGCTGTCTCAGCGCCAGGTAATCCGCATGGCCATCGTCCAGTTCGAGGCTGGGGGCCGGGAGCCGGGTCAATGGCTTTTCGTCCGGAGCGATGACAATTCCCAGTGGTCGCATTGGTTGCATGGGTGTTGTTCTTGAAAAGTGGCGCATCATTATCCCCGTCGTCGAAAGGCACAAGGCCAGCATGACCACAACCGATGCGGCCATGATAAAAACGTTTCGCAGGGACGCGGGAATGGCTCCAGTGCCCCCGCGCACGGATTCGGCGGCAGGAGGATTATTTTTCATGGCTCACCTCCGTGGCCGCCGGCGCGGTTTCCACCACGCTCCGGACAAGCAGCGGATGTTTTTTCAAATTGGCGGCAAACGTTCCCGCCCAGATGCCGCCGAGGCCAAGCCAGGCGGCAAAATCCGTCCAGTGGATGCTGAGGCCCGCCGGGTAAAACGTCGGGGCAATGCTCCAAAAATTCTCCAGCGCATTCACCAGAAAAACGAGTGCCGCAACCCGCGCCAGGGTATTGATGTTCTGTTTAAATGATCGGAAGAGCAGAATGAAAAAGGGCGTGAAAAACTGGAACAAAGCGATGAACAGCAACAGCCATTTCCAGCCGCCCGCAATGCGATGCAAATACCAGCTAATTTCATGGGGCTGGTTGCCGGAGTAAATGATGAGCAATTGCGAAAACGCCACATAGGTCCAAAACATCACAAACGCCAGCAGGAGATTGCCCAAGTCGAGAAATTGCTTTTTGGTGACCACGCCGGCAAAGGGGGCTTCTGTCTGGAACCATGCCAGCATCATTATCCCCATGGCCACTGCCAGAAGGATGCCGCCCGCCAGCAGGATAATGCAGAAGACCGTGGAAAACCACGCAGCTTCAATGGACATCACCCAGTCCACAAAGGCGAACGTGGCGACGAACGGGACAATGACTATCGCCGGGCCGGCCAAAGTCCTGGCTTTGGTGGCCGGGACGGTATCGGGAGAGGCGTCCTGTTGAAGCGACCATTTTCGCAACAGGCAGGCAATTTGAATCCACACCGCAAAGCATAAGGCCGCGCGCATCGTGAAGCCGGGCACATTCTCATAAGCGGATTTTTGGGCCAATATCTTGTCTGCGGCCACCTCGGCCGGGTTTGACCACGGGTAAAGTTCGTGCAAGCCGAACAAAATGGGCAAAAATAAAATCGCCAGAACCGGCAGCGTCATGTAGCCGGCCTCAAAAAAGCGGCGGGTGACATTTCCCCAGGCTCCGCCGGTTAAATGATGGATCGCCGAAAGATTGAGGCAGCCCAGAGCAAGACTGCACCAGAAAACGTAAGCTTCGAGATAGGAAACAAATCCGGCACGCGGGGTCAGCACCATCCCCGCCCCGGCCAGCAAAATAAAAATTCCACCGGCAATGAATCCGTTCCGTTGCAGCCGTTGCAGCTTGGTTGAAAGTTGGTTCATGGCCGGGCGTTGAGTTTTTTGTTTTCGTCCGGCGGCAAATCCGCCAGCGTGGCATGCTGGCTCAGTTGCAGGACCCGGATATATGCGGCAATCGCCCAGCGATCTTCCGCCGCCGCCTGGGTGGCGTGGGGATACATAATGCCGTACCCTTGTGCCATGACCGCGACAAAATGGCCAACCGGCGCCTGCCGCAGCCGGTCTATGGAGAAAGGGGATGGCGCCGGCATGCCGCGTTGCACCACCATGCCGTTGCCGTCGCCGCAGAGTCCGTGACAGGGGACGCAGTCTATCTCAAAGCGCTGTCTGCCGCGCTCGAGAACTGCCCGCGTGATCGCAAAGGGAAAAGCACTCACAAAATTGGTGCCCGCCATTCCCGTGTCATACCAATCTTCATGGAGCACTCCGTCATGCACGACCGTATGCGCCGGAATGGGCCGTGACGCCGCGCCGTCAGGAAAAAAATCGCTTTCACGCAGCGGATTGGATTTCGGCTGGTTGAACATGTCACGCCGGCAGCCCAGCAGCAGCCAGCCGGCAAGCAGAATGAACGTCAGGCTGATATGTCTCATGGCTCAACCTCCTCGACATGGTCGGGCTTGAGCGTTTCCAAAAATTGCCGGGTGGCGGCCAGGTCAAATTTTGGATCGTCCGCCTCGATGCACAGGAAAAATTTGTCGGTCGAGGCGCGTTCAAAACGCGGGACATTAAAGACCGGGTGATGCGGCTGGGGCAGACGGTTGAGGGCGAACATGGCAATGACCGCCGCCAGTGCGGCGGCAAGAATCGTGAGTTCGAATGTTATCGGAACGAACGGCGGCCAACTGCTGAGCGGACGTCCCCCGATGTTGATCGGATAGTCCAAGCTCATGGCATACCACTCCATGAAGTAGCCGCCGGCGCCGCCGCCGATGCCGGCCAGCAGCACAATCAACGGCACCAGTGATTTCTTGCGGCCAAGATTTTCCGCCAGGCCCTCCACGGGGAACGGTGTGAAGGCGTCCATCTGGCGATAGCCGGAGGCATACGCCAGCCGGGCCGCCGCCAGCAGCGTCTCGCTTTTCGAGAATTCAGCCATCAGGCCATAAACTGGCGGCGCGCCGTTCATTGTGATTCCTCCACCAGTTTGCGCGTTTCTGAAATGTCAATCATCGGCAGGAACCGCACGAACAGAAACAGCAGCGTTAAAAAAAGGCCCATGCTCCCAAACAACGTCGCCCAGTCCCAAACCGTCG
>Ga0302320_10021634_pt1 | contig 12750 bp, 6 predicted proteins | sample Bog_T0_3_FD_202130 | JGI IMG/M metagenome (GOLD analysis project Ga0302320, IMG submission 202130) | Peat permafrost microbial communities from Stordalen Mire near Abisko, Sweden - Bog_T0_3 | ecosystem: Environmental > Terrestrial > Soil > Wetlands > Peat | place: Sweden: Abisko, Stordalen Mire...
AAAGCCGCCTTCTTCGAGGCCGCGAACACGTCTTTGTCGAAGGATGTGAGGCCCTTCGCTGTTGAGGCATTGTGGTAGAAGGCCGTGGCCAGGAACTCCTTTGCAACGTCGGGACTCCTCAGTGAAAACGAGTTCCTTGGATACTCGGAGTTGAGGCAGTTGATCTTCGAGGCCAGCATGATTTTTGCCATTTCACGGTGATGAGCAGTGTGCTCCTGGCGGGCGGCACAATACTCTTCCTTGGCCCTCTGAACGGCGTCTTGCCTGGTTTCGCCCTCTTTGACATCGATTGGGCGCGTGAGCCGGTCGAGATAGGACTCGAAATCCTTGTCGCAAACTGCTTTTTGCTCTGGAGACAGAGCATCGTATCCGTCTTTTTCCCGCAGATACGACCCGCGCACGGGCGCTTCCGCCTGGTTCTCCAGAGTGTCAAGCTCCTGTTGTGGGTCCGCTTCCTGGCCAGCGTAAGGGAAGTCGGTATCGGATGGAGCCACTTGTTCCGGCTGGTGTTCCTTGGTTTTGGAGCTGCGGCGCCCTGGTTTCGCGCTTGGCGCAGGGGCTTCGAGAGGATTGACTTGGGTTGCCATACTCTTGGCTTCGCTTTCTGTGCGCGACTAGTGCGCACGGTTTGGGTTGTCGGTGTGCTCGATGGAATGTCGAGCAGGTTGAACCAGTTCAGCCTGCCCTCGGGTTGTCTCAATACCGCAGGCATGGTTTTTGCTTTGTGTAAGAATACCATAATGATGTCAAATATGTATGACATCGCGGCGAGGCGCCGGCTATTCTGTGAAATGATGTGGCTTTGGGGGATTCTCGGGAGAAATCAGGCTGGACTCTGGGCTGGCGTAAGGTGTCGGGCAGAGTCCTGGAAGGGGAGAAAGTGGCAGTGAAGAAGGCAAATCGGAAGGTAAACCGCGAGGGCAGCGGTGGACGGACGGCCGTCCGGGCATGACGCTGCGCCTACCCATTGAACTGCGCGAAGCAATCACCGAGGAATCGCGTGTAAAGGGCGATCTTGCCAGAATCGTCCTTTTTGCTTTGGGCCACGTTGAGCGCGAAAAGGTGAACATCATGCAGACCCGCAAGGCCGGCATGGGGCTTTCCAACCCTCAACTCCTCCATGTCGGGGCGGAGGCCCGCCTGACGCTAAAAGTGTGGGCCGAAGCCGAAGGCGTCAGCGTGAATGCGATTGTGGTCAGCGTACTCGAAGAGTTCTTCAAGCACCTCAAGAAGGGCAAGGCGTTGAGAGAAGAACTGCGGCGGGAGATTCGTATGCACCGGGGATTTATGCCGAGTTGATTAGCGCCGGCCCCTGCTACTAAAGACGTTGCCGCCCGTCCGGCAGACAACCGAGTTCTGCGAATACCTCAATGTCGAAGAGGAAAGGCCGGGGCAATCGGCGAGAATATGCATCCTTTGGCGTGACGTTGTTTAGGAGTTCGACCATTACAGGCGCCGCGCAATTCAAACGAGTTGGTGCCGAGAAGAAAGAACCCGATAAAGATCCATCCCGGTAAGCTCAACAAAACAAACGACCGTCTCTACCAGGTCAAGCCGTTCCCAAAACTGCGGGTTTAGAGACTTTGCAAAACTTCGCCCGAATCGAAGGCACATTCGTTATCATCGAATACATCGAGCATCTCTATGAATCCAGGTGATTTTGTTCGGCATTCTCGCCAAGGACCAGGGCGCATTACGCAAGTCTTCCCCGATTATGTGGAAGTGAAAGCGGCTGCCGGCCATTTGTTCAACGTCAACCGGAACCTGATCAAATTTGAACTAGAAAAGTTCCCCCCAGATGGATTCGTGGCCTTATTGGCAACTCGGCAACCGAGTTCCGACTTTCTGTTGGAAAACATCGTTGATGTGGCGCTCAGGATATTTCGTGATCATCGAAAATCCAGTCTGCCCCAAAAGGAGTTTCAGCTGGCGCTCGAACCACTCGTTAGGCGCGATGGGAAATCCTACGCTAGTTGGTGGAAGCGCGCGAAACCGAAGCTGCTGACCTCCGGTTCGGTGATCCCCCACCCGAAAAAGAAGACCAGCCTTGCACTCGCAAAAGAGTTCACAAGCGAGTCCAGCATGGATTGGGAAGCAGAGCTTGAGAACATTAAGAGCGACGCTGCGCTGCTCGATTACGCGCGACGACTATACGCCTCAGATGCAGATAATGACCGCGCCTCCAAGGCGGCTGCGAATGCGCTTGAACGCGCTGTGCGTGAACTTCAGGCGAGCGAAGAGCACTCTCGCGCTCGGTTGGAGTGCGTGCTCGCACTTTTATATTTGGGATCGCGCGCAGAGCAACATGCGAGAGATAAATGGCTGAGTGTAATCGATGGAATTGCATTTCACAATTTACAAGTGACGCGAGATCTAGATGACGATGTGGTTATTGCTCTGGGATTGATCTCGAAACTCAACCCTTCGAAAGCCGCGGAATGGGCCGACGCATTGCGGGGTTACCCAGGCCCCACAGTTGCGAAGCGTGCATTCACCACACTGAATATCGATCGCTTTCGTTCGCAGTTGAAAGAACCATTTCTCGAATGGCTTCGCTCCGAGAAATCGCCAGAAGTTCCGAACCTTGATCTATATCTCGATGACGCATTCCTACGCAACATCCGGCGAGAAGACAAAGTCGCTCTCTATGTTCGTCTCTCACATCGCGTTGGGCACAGCCCGTCCGAACGCCGGTTCTTGAGCAACCCGGAGAATACTCGAATCGTCGGTGAACTGTATCGGAGCGACCCGGTTTCTGCATTGCGGGTTGTCCCCGGAGCTGCCCTTGACCAAGCGAGCTGTTCAGAGCTGATCAAGACACTAGGGGCAGATCAGGCGCTTGTGAACATACTCCAGGAGTTTCGACCAGAGTATGGTGTCTTTTTATCCGAAGCGATTCGCTTGTCCGGCTGGGACGCTCTCCTCAACCATTCGTCGCAATTGATCCATGTACTGCAACTCTTGAGTTCCCCGGAAGCTAGCAACGCTGTCGTCCGTCGCCTTGTCACTGAACTTCCCAATCTGAGCGGTCTCGAACTGCTTCGTGCAACAACGCTCGGATGCGAACTGAGTAGGCACGCTGCCGATTCAGGTGCCATTACCTTCGACCGAAGTCTCCAGGTGGCGTTTTCGAAATTATTGAACGACTCCTCCAACGAAATTCCGCAGTTGCACGACGCAATGCAAACCGACTTTGCCAGAACAATAGGTCAGTTGAATGAGAAGTTGCGCGCCGCCAATGAAGAACTCGCGAACACGATCGAGCTCCTAAGGGAAGCAGAACGAGAATCTTCACGATCTAGGTCGCTAGCCGAGATCGTGAAGAGCTCAGCCAAGGAAGAGCGAGCTAGTATCAAGCAACAGGCGGTATCTGGATTTGTTGCCGCACTTCTCCCAGCTCTCGACGAACTGGAACGGCGCAGAGGAGAGCAGAACGGCGTGGCAAGGCAATTGCATTTGGATCTGCTCGCGGCATTCGAACGGGCTGGTCTCCACCACATTGGCCCTGTAGGCGTGATCGAACAATTTGAGCCGCAGATCCACCGGCTCCTAGAGGAGTCAGACGCCACTACACAATTGGTTTGTATTATCCGTTCGGGGTTTGTCCTGCGAGACGGTGATAGCTCTGCGGTGATACGACCCGCGCTTGTTCGACCTGTTAATGGAGGCACATCGTGATGCATCTTGGAATAGATTTTGGGACGGCAAACACCAGAGTAAGCAAGCTAGAAGATGCTGGGGTTCCTACAGTTCTGAGGATTGGAAGAGGCCAATATGCGTCGGAGCTGATGCCCTCTGCGTGTTGGATTGATGGTAATGGGAAGATCGTGGTCGGTGAAAGTTGTCTAGCTCGCCCGAATCGGATTATGTTCATCAAACGGTATTGGCAGCAGCGGCCTGAGGATCAGCTAGAAAAGATTTGGCCGAACGGCAAGAATGTAATATCAGGCAGAACTTATTCATGTGATGAAGTAGTAGAGGCAGTTCTGAGCGAAGCGATTACTCGCGCCCTGGAACAGTCAACTCCATCAGAGCGAGAGGACGGGTTTACCGCGAACATCGTTTGCCCAGTAGATTTCGATCATAAGAAGCGATTTGCTTTAGTGCAGATGCTGAGTCGTCAGGGTGCTCGTTCAGTAACTTTGGGTAACGTAATTGACGAGCCGCTGGCAGCCGCTGTTCTTTACTGCCGCCTAGACGAGAATCCACCTGTCAAGCGGGACATACTTGTGTTCGACGCAGGTGCTGGCACAGTTGATGTCGCCATCGTCCGCTATGAAGAGTCAAATGGTCTGAAACGAGCTACGGTTCTCGCAGAGACAGGACGCTGTACTGCTGGGGCCGATCTCGACAAGGTAATGCAACGGCTCCTTCTAGAGAAGATTTCACGGCTGGTTCCTGGACTAACAGAGGAGCAAGTATTCTTGGCATATAACCCAGACCCTGAAGCTGGCCGTATTTCATTTCAAGACGAGTGCGAACAAATGAAAATATCACTCGAAAGAAATACTTCGGTTAGCTCTGTTCCACAAAGTGGATTCCCCGGCCTTTCCCGTGCGTCCTTCGAAGTTACTCGTGAAGAGTTTTGCGTAGCTGCCAAGACAGAGTTGTTCAACATGGGCGATGCGGTTTCAAGTGCAAAGAAAATGGCAAAAACAGTCATTGAAGATTTTAGAAAGGTAGAATTGGTTATGTTGGTCGGCGGTACATCTCGACTTCCTTTTGTCCGCGAGATGGTCATGTCTCTAGTGCCAGAAGCAACGCTACTTACCCAGGATTATCTAAACGAAATGTTTGCTACAGTCCTAGGGGCAGGCATTTCCAAAGATTTTACAGATTTAGTAGTGCTCAGACCACCGTATCAGACGAGACTCCGAGTTACTTTATTGAGCGGTTCAACAGATACCCTGATCCTAAATGATGCGTATGAGTCGTTCCCGCGGCTTCAATTCTTTGGCGGCACGGTTCCGAAGATATCAAAAACACAATACTTCGATTCCCCAATCGACACCGTGACGGTTTCTTTCGTGAGCCCCATAGGCCAACATATTCTTGTATCACAGGAAGACCTGGACCCGAGTTTATTCCGAGGATGTCGGCACCTTGAAGCAAGGCTCGATATTCATGCCTCACTAAATCTCAGTTCAGACAGCAAATCAAAATCTATCTCGGCCCCGTATTTCACCCAAGTGGGTTTGGTTCCCAAGAAGCCATATTGTTCAAAGACAATTAATGCTCCCGACTTTTATCCTGATGACAATTAATTTACGAACAGCAAGAACTCCAACACTTGCCCCAATACTCGTCAGGGCAACGCATACCAAGAACCCTTGCCGCTTCCCTGCCGGGTGAGATGTCCCTTTTCAACCAGGCTGCGGAAATGGTCCTTCAACGTGTTGCGGCTGGCGCCGGTGGCGTGGACCAAGTCGGCCATTGTGGCGCGGCCGTGTTGGCGAACGTAGTCGATGATCTGAAGGTCCAGCTCGGGCAAGGCGGCGATGACTACCCGCTCGCGCTCCGCCTTGGCCGCCAGCCGGCGCTCCTGCTGCTGCAAGGCTCGCAGAAAAAAGATCAGCCATGGCTGCCAGTTCGGCGCGGCGCTGCGGATCGTGCCCTGCGTCTGTCGCAGCGCCAGATAGTACCCCTCTTTGCTGTTCTCGATCACGCCTTCAAGAGAACTGTAGGGCACATAGGCGTACCCGGCTTTCAGCAGGAGGAGCGTGGTGAGCACGCGGCTCAAGCGGCCGTTGCCGTCCTGGAATGGGTGGATTTCAAGAAACACCACCGTAAAGATGGCGATGACCAGTAGCGGATGGAGCCGCTTCAGTTCCTGGGCCTCCCTGAGCCATGCGACAAGTTCGGCCATCAGCCGGGGCGTATCGAAGGGCGAGGCTGTCTCGAAGACGACGGCGATCTGTTGGCCGGCGTCGTCGAAGGCGGCGACACTGTTGGGCAGCGTCTTGTACTCGCCGCGGTGCCGGTCGTCCTTCTCGCTGTACTGCAAAAGATCGCGGTGGAGCTGCTTGATGTGGTTTTCCGTGACCGGAATCTCCGGCCATGCATGGAAGATGGTCTCCATGACCTCGGCGTACCCGGCTACCTCCTGCTCGTCGCGGGTGGCAAAGGACTTGATCTCCAGATTGGCGAGCAGGCGCTCCACGTCGCGGTCGGAGAGCTTGCTGCCCTCGATGCGCGTGGAGGAGCCGATGCTCTCGATGGTCGCCACGCGGCGCAGGGCGCTGAGGCGCTGGGGCGCCAGGGTTCCCAACGCGCGCCATGCTCCTTTGAACTCGTCGATCTCGGCGATCAGCGTGAGCACTTCGGGGGTAATCGGGATGTCGGCAGTCTCGAACATCTGGCCCTCACACCCATATATACACCCATAAGCACCCATAAATCCACTCCAGATGCTCAGGCGTAAGGTGTTCAAGCCCGTTGGGCAAATTGGATAAGGTCTGGCGCGAAGCGGAGCTTGGCCAGTGGGCGACAAGTCGGGCGGAAAGGTCGGCAGCAAACAGTTTCCCAATAAGCTGACAGAATCCTTATTGAGCGTGAAGAGTTGTGTGCGTCAGTTGACGGTGTTCCCCAGGAAGATCGGGAACCCCTTGGGGGCTTGCCGGGACCGATTCTTCCCCGACGCGTGGCTCGACGACTTAGCGCTCTTCTGGAGGTGGACAGCTTGGCCTTAGGTCACGAATTTGATCCCGCATCTGGCATAAGGTGGAGCGGGCCACTCCAGCGCAATCCGGACCGGCGGTGCTACTATCTTCTGGAAGCCTGGCGCGGTTCGCTCAACAGTTCAAGCCTTCTGGCGCTTCGGGAGGACTGCTTTGAAGGTCTTTCTGAGTTCGACATTCCGGGACCTCGTGCCGGAGCGCGATGTTGTACTTGGCGTCCTTAGGCGGAGACGTCAGGTTGCCGTCGCTATGGAGGATTTTCTTGCCGGCCCAGCTCCTCCGCTGGATACTGCGTTGACAGAACTCCGGGGTTCAGACCTCGTTCTCCTAATCCTTGGGTTCGAATCCGGGAGTTTGCTCCCGGACGGTTCCGGTCGGACATACACGCGAGCCGAGTACGACGAAGCCAGGAGACTCGGCCTTGATGTCATTCCATTCCTTCGCGTGGATGATAGCAAGAATTGGGTCAATCGGGAGACCCTAGATGTAAAGCGGAAGGCGCTGGAAGAGTTCAAGGGCGAGGTGGGGATCGGTCACACCTGGAGGAAATTCGCCACTCCTGACGGCCTTGCGTTGGCGGTCTTCGAGTCGTTGGTTGCGTGGGATGAACAAGGGAGGCCGGGAGCCCGCAAGACGTTCTCTTCCGCAACTCAGTACTTCGCTAAGAGTGCTCCACAGTTCTCAAGTCCTATCCTCGACCTCTCTACGACGCTCGTCGGACGCGATGACGAGATTGAAAGCCTGAATGCTTTCCTTGCCGATCCCAAGTTGTTTGTGAGTGTGCTCTGCGGTCGAGGTGGTATTGGGAAGTCGAAGCTCTTGCAGGACTGGGCTACGACAATCACCGACTGGGATGTCGCGCTCCTCAAGTACTCCCCGCTATGGTACGAGGACTCGGACAAGGAAATTCCGGTAGGGCCAACGGTCATTATCGTTGACGACGCGCACCGGCCAGAAATTGCCGAACACATTAGGCACACTGTCCAACTATTCAGCGCGCGCCGAGCTCGTCAGCCCATAAAACTCCTCTTCTCGACCCGTCCCGGCGTTACCTCCCAGATCCTTCGGGATCTTCGACGGCAGATTGCCGAGTCTGAGATCAAGGAACTCCCCGAGTTGTTCGAGCTAACCCGGCCGCAAGCGGAAGAGCTCGCGCGAAGCGTACTTGGCCCACGCCATCATGCGTACGCGAAGAATCTGGCGGAAATTGCGGGAGAATCTCCCCTGGTGATTGTTGCGGGGGGAAGACTGCTCGCCGCTGGAAAAGTTGAATTGACAAGGCTGTCCGATAACGCAGAATTCCGGAGCGCGGTCTTTGATCGTTTTATTGATGAGCTCCACCTTGAGGGACCCGAGTTCGCAATTAATCCGCCCCGCCAGCTCCTTGACCTCATAGCGGCACTCGGTCCCGTCGATGTTCAGAGCGATCAGTTTCTGAGGGGTGCTGAGGAGTTCCTGCGGGCGCAGAGAGATCAGATCCTCAGGACCGTAGACGCACTTGCCGTCCGAGGCATCCTTTCAAATCCAGAAGGACCTGTTCGGGTCCTGCCCGATGTCCTGTCGGATTTCATCCTGGAAGAGTGCTGTGTTTCTCGCGGCGGAGCATCGACTCGCTACGCGGACCGCCTCTACGGGGTCTTCGGCGGTTTTTTTTTCAAAGCATTGATGCAAAACTTGGCCGAATTAGATTGGCGAGTCGGCCGCGGCAAATACGGATTGAGCCTGCTTGACGAGATATGGCGGCACATCGAGCAATCTTTCTTGGCCGAAGAACCTCACGGACGGCGCAAAATCCTCGAAGACCTCGGTCCAGCCGCATTTTTCCAGCCGGAAAGAATCCTGAACCTTATCGATATCGCACGTTCGAATCCAGCCTCGTACCCAGAACCAGCGCCCTACCTTCCCAGAACAGATGCCCAGGACTACGTGCTAAGCGTGGTACCGCGACTTCTGGAGGCTACAGCACATGATATCCCGAGTCTTCAACGTTCCGTGGACACTCTGTGGAGTCTCTCTCGTAGCGAGGATGGGGGGGAGAATTCGGATCGGACCGCCCGAAACACTCTGAAACGGCTGGCGTCGTATCAACTCAATGGGTGGGCTACCTTCAATTTCCTAATGCTCTTGCAATGCGTCCGGCTCTCGCGGCAACCCGGAGCATTTGAATCATCGTTTACTCCCATCGACGTTGTCGACCAAATACTGGAGAGGGAGGGCGAGTTTACTGAGTCGGATGGGAATACTTTCCGATTCGGGGGATTCGGTCTGAACTACGTAGCTGTTGAGCACCTGCGGAAAAATGCGATTGACTTCTTAGAGTATTTGACTACGGAGGGGGATGATCGCGTCGCGGTCAGGGCCATCCATTCGCTTGATTCGATGTTGCACGACTACCTGAACCGCGTCGGACGCGAGCCCAGCAATGATGAGGTCGACTGGCAGAATTCCGAGCGGCTCCTGTGCCTAAATGTGCTAATGCGCCGGCTTGAGCGGTCCCCCATCAGCCTTCCCGTCCGTTCTGAAATCTATGATGCGATACGGTCGGCAACCGGATTCCATTATACGGAGCCCGTTCGTTTGGCCTGCGAGGCATTGTTACCACAGCTTGAGCGGGATTCAGATCTCGTCATATTTGACGCCCTCTCCAGGAGAGAGGGGGACCTCCCTTTAAAGGATCGAGATAACCCAGCGGGCTCGTGGATGGAACAGTACAGCTCTTTGATCGCAGAGGCGCAAACGGCGCTTTCTGCACTTGACGAAGGAGCTCGTGCTAGCAAGCTGATAGAGTTTGTGAAAACTGCTCACGCAGTGCGGATAGAAACTAGGGGATTCAGCGCAATTGTGCACTCATTCTCCGGTGACGTTAGTTTTATACGAACCCTTTCCGATCAATTGATCGCGGATGAACAACCAACTCGGCTTATCCGGGAACTTTCGATCACCCTTGACGCACTCCACTCGTATGCGCCTCAGGAATTCCGAGACAGAGCAATAGCGGCCCTCCTTTCTGGAACGGAGCATCTAGTGCTTGCCGCGTCAAGTGCCCTCAGGGTCTATAACGAGAACGCGACACGCGATGACGCCAATTTGATAAGAGAATATGCAGCGTTTCCAAACCCGAGTGTGAAGAGAAATGCTCTCTTCGCAATCGCGTACATGGGCAAAAACCACGCCATTCTTCGCGAGCTTCGCCATGCAGCGCTATCAGTTGAGGTTGGGACAGACGAAAGCGTGGCCGACGCACTGGCCGACGCATTCGGCCCTTACGGCGTTCCAGTTTCGCTTCTGACCCCGGAGGAAATGACTTCCTTATTGACAAAATTCGTTCAGATTGAGGACTTCGATTCCCATCAGGGAGCCATCCCACGATTCCTTGGTGGGATTGTGGGGATGTTTCCAGATCAGGTGCTCAACCTCCTTCTTGAACGACTCGCGATCGAGGAACGAAGGCGCACAGAGGGCAATTGGTCTTTTCGTGCACTCGGAATCAGCTACCACACTGTCTCCTTTGGCAGCGTGCCTATTGACAAAAAACCGAACATGCTCGAAAGGTGTCTGGCGATGTACTTGCAGTCACGAGATTCCGCGGATAGCTATGCAGGGCTGTTCTGGAGCATTGATCCACTCTGGGAGCATACCTCCCATGTGATCATTGATGCATTACGGAATGCGGACCCGGATCTTGGCCCTCGCATCGACCGCCTTTTGCGGCACAGTCCAAGGGGTGAATCCCTGGCTTATGCGGAGCTTGCGAGGGCCGCAAGCGAATTGCCTCCGGGGTCTCCGACGCTGCACGACCTTAACAAATTGATTAGCGACGCTGAGGCTCGTCGGCGCCCTGGCGCGATTCAACCACTCGAAATGGAGGAGAACTACGAATCACCGGATTAATAATGGAAAGCGCCCATTTCGCGGGGATGGCTTCCGATTTACGCAAAATCTACACCTTCCCGCTCGGAGATCCTTCAGTGTGCTATGGAGAGAGTTAGTCGGGGAGTAGGTTCTCGCTTATAAAGACTGGATGTCCACTCCAGTCATGGGCTACCTGCCCTCTCGTTCGTGGCTGGGCGTTTTGATTCTGTCGCGCAACGCCCACTGTGTTGACTGACGGACCTGTTCAACTCGTTCGAGGACCTGTTTGCGCTTCCCTTCGTCAATCGACACCCGGAAGGATTGCCGACCATCCGGGGTTTTGATGACCGCAACCGTCAGATTGGAGCCGATGTTTGCCTTCGGTTCTGGTTCTTGAGATGCTTTCAGGATCTGGAGAAGCTGCTGAGAGTGGGCGGCAGGCTGGAGGCACGAGAGAAGCAGGTGTACGTCGGCTTCATTCGTGAAGAGCATCCCGCTCGTGTCCTCATTCTGCAATCTGGTTTCGAGGGCATGGAGGCGGGTAGCCTTGATTTGGAGAGGATTCGCCAGGAGTTGGTGTTGGTACAGGGCGTCTCGCATCTCCGGGTCGGTGAACTCAACGAAGATGCCGTTCTGGACGGCCACTTTGACGACCTGCCGTTTCCAATCGTCGCCTCCAGAGCAGGCGATGCGCGATCCGTACTTCTGAACGGCCATCTCCAGGCCAAAGACGATTGCAGCCTCGTTCTGATTGAGCACGGTCACGCGCCGTCCGCGGTCGATGACGGACAGCTTCCCGTTGAGCGTGTACGAGACATCCCCTGTGGTCCGGTTGATCGTCCATATCCGGGCTGTGGCAATCTGGCCGGCGAGATTCTCCGCCCGCTGTTGAGCTGCGAGCCGTTGTTCGATGAATTCGGACCAATCCGACGTTTCTTCATCCGTCTCCGGGCCAAGATGCAGCGCATTGGTTTCGAGCCTGGCATCCAGGCGCCGCTGGTTTCGCTGATCCGCATAGCGCCATCCGCGCAATTGAGCCGCCGCCCGCGCATCGCCCTCGGCGGCGCGTTCCGCAACCCATGTGCGCAGATTCTTCGGGAACTGCGCCTGGCGCGCCTTTTGCGTGGACATTTTGAGCGTTCGCAGCTCGATGACCGACGCGGCTACAGCCTTCGACAGCAATATCTTCCTCGCGGGCCACGATTGCGCCAATGCGCGGATTTCCCTCTTGCGTTGCTTCAACCTGCTGAGAGCCTGTTGCCGGTCGTCTCTGCCCTTCGCGGTAATGCCCTTGCAGACAGCGCGTTGCTGATTCCGGTACTGATTGTATTCGGCCATGAGCGCGTTTCTGTCCCGGAGTCGTTGCTCTCTTCGTTCCTCGCGCTGCGCCTGGTTACGAACGGAAGTACGTCCCGTTTGTGTTGGGGGAGATTGAAGCGATGTCGAGGGTTCCTTCCACGGACCAAGAACCTGCTCGGTCGCCTTACGATTCTCTTTCCCTGCGAAGTTATGACGGAATACATCGGATGCTTTCACGCGGATGGTGTGGTCGATTGCGAGGACTGTGTACCCGCCCGCTTCCCCTTTTTCCAAACGGAGATGAGATTTCGCAAGAAGTGTATGGAGGGCTTCCCACGAGGCGCTCTGGCGAGTTAGCAGCGTTCGTACATGCGGAGCAACTTCTCGACGTATGTAGGATTGCAGAGACTCTTCATCGTGATAGTGCTCGTACTTTGCGGCGGCGCCCGTCGGGTGTTGTTGAGCAGTTCGTGACGCATGGCGTTCTGCTTTCGACGCCGGCACGGCCGTTTTCCTATCCTCGTCCCAGCGCATTGGACCAGGCGTGTGGGACCAACCATACTTGGCTTCAAGATGGCGTACTGCGCCATCGAGAGTGATCCAATCTCGGTACGGAGTATGGGCTTTGTATGTTTCGGGATGAACTCTGTTTACCATGACGTGAATATGAAAGTGCTTCTTGTCGTCGTGAGCGACGACAACGTACTGGTGTTCCTTGAAGCCAAGCTGGTTCAGCGTGTACAAGGCAGAATCGACCCACTGGGCGCGCGATGGACGTTCTCCAGGAGGCCATGCGAGTTCATAGTGGAGAACCGCGTCGTTGCAACGTGGGTTTAGGGATTCGACTCCTTTCATCTCGGCGGCGGCCGTGTCGATACCGACGAGGTTGTGCGACATTACGACATCTCCCCGAAGAAGAGTC
>Ga0302320_10021635_pt1 | contig 12750 bp, 11 predicted proteins | sample Bog_T0_3_FD_202130 | JGI IMG/M metagenome (GOLD analysis project Ga0302320, IMG submission 202130) | Peat permafrost microbial communities from Stordalen Mire near Abisko, Sweden - Bog_T0_3 | ecosystem: Environmental > Terrestrial > Soil > Wetlands > Peat | place: Sweden: Abisko, Stordalen Mire...
AAGGCGCCCACGTCGCCGGCACGTTCGGCGTCCACACATCGCCATACTGAGGATCGTTGCTCCACCGCCCATAGTTGTCCAGATCTTCTGCGCCGGTGATATCCTGGCTCACCAAATTGGGCGATTGCGCGCGTGTCAGATACGTATCCCGCTGATCGTTCCACTGATCCCACGCATCGGGCGCAGTCGCGTTCATCACCTGAAATTCCGGGTCGTCCAGGTTCCCTCGCAGCACCATCGAGTTGCCTTCATGAAGCTGCTCGGTGCCCTTCGGCGTATACAATTCCACATCGCAATGGCGAACCGTGACTCGCGTCGAATTGTCCGGCGACACTTCCACTCTTACCGCAGCCAACCCCGACGGCCGCACCGCCACCAGCGGAGTGTCAACTTCTCCCGATGCGCTCGACTGCCGCAGCGTGCGGTAAGTGATCAGACCCTTAGAAAGCTGCAGCTGATAGCGGCCGTTATCGAGCGAAGCAATATGCACCTCCGAATCGCCCGCTACCCGCGCGAAATTCGCGGAATCCATCTGCAGTTCCACCGTTGCGCCCGGATTCACCGACAGCGTATCCCCGGCCAGCAGCGGCGCGTTAAGCACTGCCGCAACGGCATCGGCGCCATCGCTGTGCCGCACGGCAGCGTCTCCGCTCAACACGCTGATCCGCGCCACACCGCGGCCCGGCTGATCCTGCGAATCCGGCCCCGGCGCTCCACTCGGAGGCTGCTGCGCCGAAAGGCCGGCGGAAATAAGAGCAAAGGCGGTGATGAATCTGAGAGTGCGCATACGTGTCATCCGACACCACTAAGGGCAATCCGCCAGCCAAAGCCTAAACCATTGAAAATAAGATGTTTCATGCCACTTACTGGCGGGCGGGCGATGGTTGAAAACCACCAGCCTGCGCACAATGGACCAGCCTCCTTACTTCTTCAGCACCGTAACGCCCGGCGGCAACTCGAACATCCCGGGCTTGAAATCCTCCCCGACCGTCACCTTATCGGCGTACATTTCAAGGATCTTTAACCCGTCCCGCTCACGCTGCACATCGTGCGGCCACATTACCCCGTTGCCCGATTCCCGGTATTTCGTATAGCGTGTGATCTCCTCACGCCGGTCGTTAATCGCCGCGTCCCAGCGCTTGAAGCGCTGCTTCACCGGCAAAAAGGTAGACGAATGAATCCAGACCGTTACGTTGCGGTTCTCCGCGTCGTAGATTTCGAGGGTCTCTACCGGCGCGTTCTCCACCACGTCTTTGCCCTTGTGTTCGAACGTAACTCCCGGTTCGTTCATACGCTCCCGCAGGATATAAAAAATGTCGTGCAGGGTGGTCTCCTGAAACTGCTTCAGGCGCTCTTCGCCCAGCGGCCGCGCGCCCCGGAAATTCACTTCCCATGCCGATGCCGCCGTCAGAATCACCGCATCGTCCTGCTTCTTGCCGAAAGCCTGGCGCTGCTCCAGCTTAATCGGAGTGCCCTCGGCCACATATCGCGTATAGATATGCGCGATCGAAAGCCCCGAAATCTGCTCGAGATAAAACGAATACGCACGGCCCGTTTCATGCCGCGTGCGCATCTGGCTGAAACCGTCGCCGCCCAGCGCGAAGATCGATTTCTCCGCGATCTCGCGGCCTCGTTTTTGGGCCGGCGTTTCTTCCGTCTGCGCGCGCAATATCGCCGCCCCCGCGGCCACGCCAAGCAAACTTCTCCGCGTCATCGTCATGGTTTCTTCGAAAGCTGCTCCGCCGTAAGTCCCTTGTTCAGCGACACGTCGTTGACGGCCACATCGCCGTAATGATGGCCTTCCTGGGTCAGCGTGATCCTGCGGGGCAGCTTCACTCCGTTCGATTCGCGCCAGTCCGCATACGTTTCCGTCACCGTCGCGCTGGTGTTACCCTGCGCCGGATATGACTCCGTTGCAGGCAGCCCCGTCGCAGGATCGAACGTCAGCGTCACCAGGTGCCCGGCTTTGTCCGAGATCTGAACCTTGCCGCCACCCTGGTCTGCCACCGTACGTTCGGGGTCCAGATCGCTTTGTATCAGCGAAAACCAGATCCGGAACGTTTCAAACTGAACCTGCTTGAGTTGCGCCGCGGGCACCGCCTGGACGCCCTGAGGCGTCGCGATCCAGCCTGTTTTCCCGTCCGAATACGTGGTCACTTTCCCGAACGGCAGCACGTTATCCTGGCGGAACTGATCGGGTGCGATCCAGTAAGCGGTCTGCTCGGCTTTCAGGCCGCCCGCTGCCGGATCGATCTGCACCGAATTGACCTCAGTCATGTCCTTAATCGCGGCGATTTTGGCAGTGCCGCCCATCGCTTCGCGAGCCTTCGCGAGCCTCGCTTTGCCGCTCGCCGCAGCCGCTGGATCGGCATTCGCCGTCTCTTTCTTAGGCTCCGGAATCGTCAGATCGATCTCGTAAACCGGCTTGCCCAGCGCCGAAAGGGGCGTCCCGAAGTCCTTCGGATTCCCCGTCGCCACAGTCACGAACTTCGCCGGATCCAGATACTGCTTCGCCACCCGCAGAACGTCTTCGCGCGTCACTGCCGCAACTGCTTTCTGATATCTGAAAATGAAATCGTCCGGATACCCGTAGTAGCGGTAATTCATCAATCGTCCCAGCGTCTTCGCCATCGTGTCGAAGTTGAATACAAAGCCGTTCTGCACGGTCTGCTTCGCGCTTTCGAGCTCCTCCGCCGTGACTTCAGTCGAGCGGATACGTTCCACTTCCCCATCGATCGCCTTCAGCGCGTCCACCGTACTGGCCGATTTCGTGCTGCCCTCTATCTGAAACATCCCCGGATGGTCATAGCCGGCGCCCCACGCCGCGCCCACGTCGTAAGCCAGACCCAGCTTCGTCCGGACCTTCTGGAAAAGCCGGCTCTGAAAGCCGCTCCCCAGAATATCGGCCATCACTTCGAGCGCCGGATAATCCTTATCGCTCAGAACCCCGCCCAACTGCCCCAGCACGAAGTTCGTCTGCGTCACATCGGTCTTTGTCGCCACGTACACGCCGGGCTTCGGTGTGTTATCGACCTTCGGGAACGCGGGCACCGCGGGCTGCGTGACCTTCCACCCTTCGAACAGCTTTTCGATCTTCGCCTTCATCTCAGGCGCCGAAAAATCTCCCTGCACCGCCAGAATCGTATTCGCCGGGAAGAAGTAGCGCGTATAGAATCCCTCGATATCGTCGCGTTTAATCGCGTCGATGGTCGCGTATTCATACTCCCAGCCATAAGGCGTCGTGCGTCCGTAAATCAGGCTTGCGAATTCGCGCTGCGAGATCGAAGGCGCATCGTCGTTACGCCGCTGAATGCCGCTGCGGAACATCGACTTCGCCAGATCGATCTTGTTCTGCCGAAAACCGGGCGAAGTCAGCACATCGCGAAACACTCCCATCACTTCATCGGTGCGCTCCTTAAGCGTCGAGAAAGCCACCCGTCCGAACGTCTCGTCAATCGAACTCTCGACCGACGCCGCGATGTTCTCCAGCTGCTCGTCGATCTCGTCGCCCGACTTCGCGGTCGTGCCGCCCGACCGAATCAGCTCGCCGGTAATTGTCGCCAGCCCGATCTTGTCCGCCGGGTCGAACAGGTTGCCGGTACGGATCAGCGCCGTGCCGCGCACCAAAGGCAGCTCGTGATTCTCCAGCAAATAGACCTTCATGCCGTTCGGCAGAGTGGTCTCTTCGATCTTCGGCAGCTGAATTTCCCGCAGGGGAGGGAACTTCAGTTCTTTATAAGATGCCGGGGGCGTCTGCCCCAAAAGGGCCAGCGGCAGCAGTGCCAAAAGCGCAGTTCTCATTTCGAACCCTCTTTCGCCGCCGCCGGCTGCACCGTCAAAGCAATCGTCCGATTCGAAGGAACAAAATACTGTTTCGCCACCCGCTGCACATCCTCCGCCGTTACCTTATCGATCTCATCGATCTCGGTAAACAGCTTTCGCCAGTCTCCATAATTCGCATAATAATCCGCCAGCAACTGTGCCAGCCCTTCGTTGTTATCCAGCCGCCGGATCAGATTCGCCCGCGTTCGCGTCTTCACCCGAGCCAGCGCCGCGTCGTCGATCTTGTTCGTCTCAAAATCCGCCAGTACCGAATCGAGTTCCTTCTGGCCCTCTTCGACGCCATGCCCCATGGCCGGCACCAGATAAAAGAAAAACAGCCCCGGATATTTTCCGCCCGGAAAAGTCGCCTCGGCGCCCGCCGCGACAGCCAGCTGCTTATCCCGCACCAGATCGCGATAAATAATGCTCGTCCGCCCTTCGGAAAGCACGCTCGAGACCACGTCGAAAACCGGATCGTCCTTGTCGTACTGATCCGGCCGGTGATACGCGATGATCTCGATCGGCTGCGACGGAGACTCCACTTCCACCCGCTTCGGTCCCACCTGTTCCGGCTCCTCCGTCGTCACCGGCGGAGGCAGCGGAGCCTTCGCCAAACGCCCGAAATACTCCTGCGCCAGGGTCTTTGCTTTTGCCGGATTCACATCCCCCACAATCGCGATTGTCATGTTTGCCGGCACATAGTACTTTTTGAAAAACGCCCGCGCATCGGAAACCCGCAGGTTCTCGATATCGCTCGCCCAGCCCACCGGCGGCACGCGATACGGATGCGCCTGAATTGCCGTTGCCTGCATCTGCTCGACCAGCTTGCCCTGCGGGTCCGACTCGGTCCGCATCCTTCGCTCTTCCCGCACCACACTGCGTTCCTTATAAAACTGCCGGTAAACCGGATGCAGAAACCGCGACGACTCCAGATAGAACCACAGCTCAATCCGGTTCGCCGGGAAGTTGTAGAAGTAATTCGTCGAATCTTCGGCCGTCGATGCGTTCATCCCGACCCCGCCGTTCTCTTCGATAATCCGCGGATAGAGGTTATCCACCACGTACGAGTTCGCCTTCTCGATCGCCGCATCGAGATCCGCCTGCAGCTTCTTCAGCTTCTGTTCGTCGGCCTTTTGCAGCTTGTTGCGCTCGGCGTCGAGCAGATCGTAAACCCGCTCCACTTCCTTCAGTGCCGCTTCTTCGGCAACCGGGTTCTTCGACCCGATCGTATCCGTCCCCTTGAACGCCATGTGTTCGAACATGTGCGCCAGGCCCGTGCTGCCCTTGGGATCGTCCACCGATCCCGCGTTCACATAGGTATGGAACGATACCACCGGCGCTTCATGCCTCTCCAGCACGATAAAGTGCAGTCCGTTCGGCAGCGTGAACTCGGTCACGCGTTTTTCGAATTGCTTCAGATCCTGCGCCAACAGGCTCGCGCCCAGCGCAACGGCGATAAATATTCCGGCTGTTTTCACTGCTTCCAATTTAGCTGATACGATTGCGCTACAACAGAATCAGTGCACCGCCGCAATTTCCTCTCCGCCCTCGCCGCCTCCGGCCTCGCGCTCGCCCAGGACGAGCCTACTTTCAAGTCCGACGTCAAGGTCGTCAGCATCCTCGCCAACGTCATCGACAAACAGGGCCATCTGATTCACGATCTGACCAAAGACGATTTCCAGGTCCTCGAAAACAACCGCCCCCAGGCCATCAAATACTTCTCGCGCGATACCGACCTCCCGCTCACCCTCGGCCTCATGATCGACACCAGCATGAGCCAGGCCCAGGTCATGGAATCCGAACGCGCCGCCAGCTTCCGCTTCCTCGACCGTGTCCTGAAGCCGAAGGATCAGGTTTTCATCATGAAGTTCGACATGGACGTCGCGATGCCCGCCCCGCTCACCGCCGACCGCGAAGCGCTTCGCAAAGCTCTGGCCTTCGTCGACACCCCGACCCGCAATGAACTGCGCAGCCAGTACGGAGGAGGCACGCTGCTCTTCGACGCCATCGTCAAAGCCTCGAAGGAAATCATGATTAACCAGCAGGGCCGCAAAGCGCTCATCGTCATCTCGGACGGAGGAGAAAACGGAAGCGAAGCCTCGCTCACCGAATCCATCGACGCCGCCCACCGCGCCGACACCCTGATCTACTCGATCCTCTTCGGAGGTACCGAAGGCCGAGGCAACCTCCAGCGCATGTCGAAGGAAACCGGAGGAGGCTACTTCGAACCCAACAAGCGCTTTTCGATAGACCAGGTCTTCGACGCCATCCAGGACGAACTCCGCGGCCAATACAACATCGGCTACGTCTCCGACGTACCGGTAAGAATCTCCGAATTCCGAAAACTCCAGCTCACAACCAGCCGCAAGGGACTAACCGTACAAGCCCGAGAGAAATACTGGGCCCAGCGGTAACGTCCGCCTGCCCTGACTTGCTAAACTCAACCCCGTGACCGCCCCGAGTCGTTTCGAGACCTAACCGGTCAACTGGCCCAACTCGCCCCACCCGAAAAACCGACCTACATCCTCGCCGAACTCAACGACCTCCTCACCGCCATAAGAGCCGAAGAAGTCGAACAACTCGAAGCCCCGGCAATCACCGACCCCTACCTCGCCAACTATGTGGCCGCCATGGTGGAACTCGCCGCTCACCGACGAGGAGTCCACCCACCCGACTGGACGCCAACCATCGAACCCTTCGCCGAACCACGGTTCGCAGTTCCCTGGATGAGCCTGAGAGCACACCTGCTGACCGCATCGCCCGTACCGTTCCGCCGCCGAAATATCTTCATCGACTCCAGCCTGGGCGACCGCGTATGAGGCTCACCACGGAGCGCATCCATGAACTGCTGGCGCTCCTGAATGATGAACTGGCCCGAACCGGGGTTCGTGGAGAACTGTATCTCGCCGGAGGCGTAGTCATGTGCCTCGTGTTTCACGCCCGCGAAGCCACAAAGGACATCGACGCACTTCTCGTACCTTCCGCCGACCTGCGAAAGGCCGCGCATGCGGTTGCACTCCGCGAAGGGCTGCCGGACCACTGGCTGAACGACGCCGTGAAGGGATTCTTCAGCGCCAGCGGCCGCTTTGACGTTTTTGAAGAAAATGAGTCATCTCCGCGTGCATGTGCCCCACCCCGAATACCTATTCGCAATGAAGTGCCATGCCGTGAGAATGGGAGAGGAATTTCAGGACTTCGAAGATATCAAAGTGCTGGTCCGTGCCATCGGCATCGAAACGCTCGACGAGGCCGAAACCATCCTCAAACGCTACTATGCCCTGGACCGTTATCCGGCCAGGGCACAGTACGTACTCGAAGAGTTGCTGGTTTCTTAGACAGCGGGCTGCAGGTGTACCGTCTTACCCGCGGTCACGAATACCTGCTCACTAAACGTCGGCTCGCCGCCTCGCCGCACTTCAATGTTGTAAGTCCCCTGCCGCAAATGCAGAGTCTTAGCTTCTTTGATCGTGCCCGCGAAAGCCCCGTTCACAAACACCTGAGCATCCTTGGCCTTAGTGTCGAACTTGACCTCGCCAAACACTGCCGAAGGATAGGCGCCATAAACCGGGCCCCAGTAAGAACCGTAATATCCGGGATAAAACACAGGGCCGCCCACACCCACAAAAACACGCGCAGCCGAAGCCGTCATCGGGGCTAAAGCCAACACCGTCGCGGCAACCAGCATCAAAACTCGTTTCATATTCTTTCCACCTCCGCCCGTGTAGATGCATGCCCCGTGCCAAACGCAAATCATTGATTCTACGACCACACACCGGCCACGTCCCCGTCAGCCCACCACCACACCGGCTGAATTCCACCACGAGACCCAATTGATCTCTGTGTTAGCGTGAACGGATGGACGAGAAAGCGGCCCCGCAGCCCTGGTTAAACCGGAACTGGAGATGGATCGCGCTCGTCGGTCTTGTCCTGGCGTTAATCGGCGGGGCGCTTGCCGTCATGGCTTCGATCAGCTCCGAGCCGAGACAAATGGCCATCTCCGCTGCATTGTCGAATCCGGACCTGCTTGACCGGATGGGCGAACCCGTCCACACCGGATGGTTTACCCGTGGCAGTATCGACATCGGTCCAGTTTCGGGCAGCGCAGATCTTGCCATCCCGGTGTCAGGGACCAAACGGAAAGGAACCATTTACGCCACTGCGATTAAGTCGGCGGGAGTGTGGAAGTTAACTTCCCTCGTTTACGGAGCCGATGGAGACACCCGAAGGCTCTCACTTCTGCCTTAGGATCGCTCCTGACAATCTCGCGATACTTGAGGCCCGCAAGTCTGCCCACGCCAAGCGGCTACCACAACCGTATATTCGCGCTGCGAAGCCCCGCCACCCGGCGATGGTGTATCGCCATCTCTGTCCCGACGCGCTTCAACAAGCTTCCGCGCAACATCGCGCGCAATATCGAGCGCCTCTGCCACAGTTCGCCCCTGAGCAACCAGCCCCGGCAACTCGTCGGAGGTAGCAAGAAACAAACCCTCGGGTAATTCCTCAACCTGCACGCGAAGCGCGAGTTCCATTACAACCAGATGCTACCACCCCTAAGCCACCTTAACCACCAGCAAAGTCATATCGTCATACTGCTTAGCCGCCCCTGTAAACGCATCCGCCGCCCTGAAAATCGCCTCAATCATTCCCTTAGCGCTCAACCCCTTCGCCGCCTGAGCCGCCGCCACAAACCGCTCCTCTTCCCACTCCTCCTCAGCCTCGTTCAAAGCTTCGCTGATCCCATCCGTATAAGCCACAAACACATCCCCCGCCTGCAGACAAAACTCGTCCTGCCCATACCGCGCCCCCGGCAGCAACCCCACCACCGGACCGCACGCCTCCAGCCGTAAAACATCGTCGCCCCGCAAAACCAAAGGCGCATTATGCCCCGCATTCACAAAGGAAAACCGCCGCGTCACCGTATCGTACTCGCCATAGAAAAACGTCGCATATCGATTACTCGTCGAAGCCTCGTACACCAGCGTATTCACGTTCTTCATCAGCGACGCCAGATCGTGCACCCCCGCCATCGCCTGCCCCCTCAGCGACGCCTGCAGACTCGCCATCAGCAGCGCCGCCGCAATGCCCTTACCCGACACGTCCCCGATCGCGATCCCCAGCCGCCCGTCGTCCAGCTTCAGAAAGTCGTAATAATCCCCGCCCACTCCGCGCGCCGGCCTGCAATAACCCCAGCAATCGAGCCCCGCCATCGTCGGGAAATTCTGCGGAAACAACCGCTCCTGAACCTCGCGCGCAATTTCCAGCTCGCGATTCGCCCGCTCCTTATCCGCCGCCTCCGCCGCCAGCGACGCCACAAGTCTGCTGTTCTCCAGCGCCAGGCTCATCTGCGACGCAATCGCCTGCAGGAGCCTGATGTCCACGGCCGAATAAGGCGCCTCGGAGAGCTTCGGCCCCAGACTCATCATCCCCGTGAGCTGCCCGCGCCCCGTCAAAGGCAGCAATAACTGCGTCCGCATGAAATTCAGCGCCTGCAATTCCTCCGCAGCCAGGGACCGCAGCCACGGCGCCGGCTTCTCGAAATCCACCACCAGCGCGACGTCCTTCACAAGCAGAGCCTTGGCCAGATACCCCTCAGCCGCGACCTTCATCGGCTCGCCCGGCCGTGTCGAATACCGGGGAACAAACCAGTCTTCTTCACGCAGCAGGATCGCAATGTCGGGAACATGCAGCGTGCCGGAGATCCGCGATGCCACATCACGCAGCAGAGGCTCGATCTCCATGAACGACCCCGCTTCCTTCGCCAGCCCCGCCAGCACATGCTCCGCGTCGTAAGACTCCCGAAAGAACTGCTTATCGAGGCGCTGCGAGAACTTCGTCACCACATTGCGCCGCGCCACGAGCACTCCCGCCACAAGCAGCAAAGACTCCACGGGAGTCCACTGATGCCCGGTCTTCATCGTTCCCCGAATGTAAACCACCGCGAACCCAATCACCGTCGCGCGCAGCGTCCACAAGCCGCCCTGCACAATCCCGTACTGCAGACTCTTCCGCAGCACGAACCGCAAATCCATCGCACGCTCGACGATGATTACGTACGCCAGCGTCAGCGGAAAGATCGCCAGAAACGCGAACGCCGTCGCTACCACGGGCCAGGGCCCCCTGAACAGGTCGTGCCGCCCGATCAGCGCGTTCACCGCCAGCAGCAGCGTGGGCGTCAGGCTCACCGACGATCCCCACAACAGGATTCGCAAACGCCGCCTTGAATCGGCCGACGCCGCCAGCCTCGATTTGATTCCGATATTGATGAAGTAGGTCGTCACGGCCACCATCCCCACCAGTGTCTGCACCGTCACCAGGCCGACCAGGATGGGCCGGTAAGCCATCGATGCGTTGACGTCGTACAGCCACAGCACGAAGATCGAAGCCCCAAACAGCGGCACGGTCGCGCACGACACGATCAGCAGATACTTCAGCCAGGGACGCCTGGTCTCCCACCCAGGAGGCTCGGGAAAATAAATTCCGAACAGCATCATGAACGCCGGCAGCAATCCGCTCATCGCCAGGCTCCAGGTTTGGCTGAACACCTGCAGCGAACCTACATCCCGGCTCGCCATTTCCGTGAACGACACCATCACCAGGAGCAGCAGCCACGCATTGCGATCCAGCGGGCGCACCGCCACCGCGAACGTCCCCAGAAAAATGCACACCAGAGGAACCAGAACCTCCACCACCAGCGCCAAAGGGACCTGTTCCCAGCTTTTAAAATTCCTCCGCTGGCTGGGTATCGCGATCGCCTTTTCCACCGCCTCGCCATTCGGTTTACTCAGAGTGAGCGTGATCCGGTCGCCCGGCTTTCCGCCAAACACCGCATCGTTGTACTGCAGATACGAGTTGAACGGCCGACCGTTAATCGCCAGCAGCTGGTCTCGCCAAAGGTCTGAGGTTCCTATCGTTCGCGTCGCCGTCATCATTTCGAACGGCGCTTCCGGCGCCGCATCCGGATTGCTCAGGACTCGGAATAGGGTCCACGCGCACGAACCACGAGCCCAGCACGCGCTCCCCACAATTACAGCCAGCAAAATATAACGAGGCACCAACCGGCTCATAGAGCGTGATAGTAACACCGGCGATCTTGTCGCCGGTCAACGCTATCATTGAAATTTCCACCTCCTTATGCCATTCGCTTCGATCCCGGAAGCCCTCGAAGACATCCGCGCCGGCCACATGCTCGTCGTGGTCGACGATGAAGACCGCGAAAACGAGGGCGACCTCACCATTGCCGCCTCCGCCACCACGCCCGAAATCATCAACTTCATGGCCACCCACGGGCGCGGCCTCATCTGCCTGACGCTCACCGCCGAACGCTGCGACGCCCTGCGGCTCCCGCTGATGTCGCCCAACAACACCTCCAACTTCGGCACCGCTTTTTGCGAATCGATCGATGCCAAACAAGGCGTCACTACCGGCATCTCCGCCGCCGACCGCACCAACACCATCCTCGCCGCCATCAGCCCCGAGACTCAGCCCTCGGACCTCGCCCGCCCCGGCCACATTTTCCCGCTTCGAGCCCGCGAGGGCGGCGTGCTCGTTCGCGGTGGACAAACCGAAGCCGCGGTCGATCTCGCCCGACTCGCCGGCCTCTGCCCCGCGGGCGTCATCTGCGAAATCATGAATGACGACGGCACCATGGCCCGAGTCCCCCAGCTCGTCGATTTCTGCCGCCGTCACTCCCTCAAAATGATCTCGGTAGCCGACCTCATCCGCTACCGCCTTCAGCACGAACGCAGCATCCACCAACGCGCCGAAGGCTGTATTCAAACCGAACACGGCGAATTCCGAACCGTGCTGTATACAAGTGACCTGAACCCTGCGTCTCACATCGCGCTTGTAAAAGGCGATGTCGCCGGACGCGACAACGTTCTGGTCCGCATGCACGCCCATTGCGCTTACGGAAATCTCTTCGGATCCACCGAATGCGACTGCCACCAGATGGTGCAGTCGTCTCTGAAGAAGATCGCGGCAGAAGGCGCCGGAGTTCTGGTCTATCTTCACACCAACGGCCCGGGAATCTTAGGTCACAACCGCTCAATAGCCCAACCGCCGCAACAGCACGAAGTAGGCTTAGGTGCGCAAATCTTATCCGACTTAGGTCTGCATACGATCCGTCTGCTTACCAACCATCCGAGGCGCATCGTAGCTCTCGAAGGTTTCGGAATCCGAATCGTCGAACAAATCCCGCTCTAATGCCCGCCGACCCGCATGCCAATTTTCGCCACGAAGTCGACACCTACGCGGCCGCCGACCCCATGCCCACCATCGCCAACCTCAGCAATCTGACCGGAATCCCCGAAGACCGCCTCATCCGCTACATCTTAGTCAAATACGCCGCCTCAAACTCCGACGCCCTCTTATCCCTCGACCCCATCGTCTTCCGCCAGATGAAGGACCTGATCCAAAAAGCCGAATCCGAAAACACAGATCAAGCCCGCTTAGAATCCTACAACGCTCTGAAACAAATCATCCGGTGGCTCGGGTTGGAAGCTCGGTTATAGATGGAACCGGGAACCCCCGCCCCCGCCGCATCGTATCTTGTAAAGGGAAACTAATAATGACCGACGAAGAACGCCAGCTCATCCAGGGCCTCACCGACCGCATCCACAACGCGCCCGCGCCGCAAATCGACCGCGACGCCGATAACCTCATCCGCCAGTCCATCGGTTCCCGCCCGGACGCGCTTTACATCCTCACCCAAACCGTCCTTATTCAGGAAATGGCGCTCAATCAGGCCAAACAGCAAATCGAACAACTCAAGGCCCGGCAGCAGCCCGAACAGCCCCCCGCCAGCTTCCTCCCCAGCCGTCCCGGCGGCTATCAGGGCAGTTCGTATCAGCGCTCCGGATACCAGGCCCCGCCGCAGCCTCCGCCCCTTCCGCCGCAATACGCGCAGCCGCAATACGCCCCGCCACAGTA
>Ga0302320_10021636_pt1 | contig 12749 bp, 11 predicted proteins | sample Bog_T0_3_FD_202130 | JGI IMG/M metagenome (GOLD analysis project Ga0302320, IMG submission 202130) | Peat permafrost microbial communities from Stordalen Mire near Abisko, Sweden - Bog_T0_3 | ecosystem: Environmental > Terrestrial > Soil > Wetlands > Peat | place: Sweden: Abisko, Stordalen Mire...
TGATGCCGGCATAAACTATGCCTCCGCTCTCATAGCCACCGGAGATGAGGCTGACGCCGCTCCGCTATTGGCCCAGAACGCTTCATGGCAGACCGACAATAGGATCATCAACGCCTATGTGGCCGAAAAGAATTACACGAAAGTCATCTCCTTGTACAAGACGCTCGTAGCCCAGAATCCTTCGAATATCCAGGATCGCGTATCTCTGGCCGCCGCCTATTACGCCAACAAAGACATCTATGACGCCAAGGCGACCATCAATCAGGCCATAAAAGACTTCCCGCTTTATAAAGATCAGTTGGGTCAAGTTCTGCAGCAGATCGAGAATCCTCCTACAGCGGCTGTGGCGCCCGCGGCGACAGCTGGAACTGCACAATAAACGGATAGTCATCGTTCACCCTTATCCACATCAATCGCTTGCATTTTTCCTGGAAGGTGCTATATTGACCATATGTGAGTGGCAATCCTCTGAGTAATATCGAAGGATTCGTTCTAGAGCCATTAAATGTGTATAAGCAAGGACCCGCCTCGGCGGGTTTTTGTTTGGTCGAATCGGCAGAAACGCAATCTACTTCGTTGCGGACGCCCGATTCGTCGCTCCGTCGTATTTGAAATATGCCTACGCGTCTCATCTGCCCGCGCCTCGTATATTGCGCTCCTGTCGATTCTCCTGGTCTGGATTTTTCCCATTGAACCTTTTATTATTAAGACGTATACTATCTGGAGATTGTACCAAATGCCGGCGGACGGCTGTACTCACATATATTATACACATTTTATTTTGGAGCTAACACCCGTTCGCCGACATTCGGCGCAATCATTTTAAATGGAAATAATAAAAGGAAAACCCCTCGCTGATTTTACGACGTTTAGGATTGGGGGAAATGCCAGATTTTTTTGTACGATCGAGAAAAAGGAAGACTTGCCGGAGGCGGTCGTTTTTGCCAGAGAAAAATCCCTGCCGATATTCATCCTCGGCGGCGGTTCCAACATCCTCATATCTGATAAAGGGTTTGATGGGTTGGTTGTGAAAATGGGTATTGTGGAGGTTGAAGAAATAAAAGCCGGACTTGTTCGCGCCGGAGCCGGCGAGAATTGGGACGACTTTGTCGCATGGACGGTCGACAAGGGATACGGCGGCCTCGAAAACCTTTCCCTCATTCCCGGAACTGTTGGCGCGGCGCCGGTGCAGAACATAGGCGCATATGGCGTCGAAGTTGGTGACCTGATCGACAGCGTTGAAGTCTTTGATGCAAAAGAGAATACTTTTAAAAGCCTTTCGCATAAAGAATGCGATTTTTCATATCGCGACAGCGCCTTCAAGAAGGAGAAAGGGCGGTATGTCATCGCCTCTGTTCTCTTTAAATTAAAGAAGAATACAACACCGGATATCTCATACAAAGACTTGGTCGAGCTATTCAAGAATAAGCAAAAGCCTTCGATTGCCGAAGTCCGCGCCGCCGTCATCGCTATCCGCACAGCTAAATTGCCCGATTTGAGCAAAGTCGGCACAGCTGGTTCCTTTTTTAAGAATCCTGTAATTTCAAAAGAAAAATACGCGGAGTTAAAGGAAAGATATCCAGAGCTTCCAAGCTTTGCCGAATCCGCCAAAGGCGGAGACGGCCGTGTCAAAGTCCCGCTCGCTTGGATCATAGACAAAGTCTGTGGATTGAAGGGGAATAAGTATGGCAAAGCAGGCATTCATGAGACGCAAGCTTTGGTCATAGTTAATTATAGCAACGCCTCTTTTGAAGATGTGGAAAAGGCCGCGAAAGAAGTCGAAAAATCGGTCAAAGAAAAAACGGGAATTGATATTGAGAGGGAAGTGATTATGGTTTAACTTACGTTAAAAACACAAAACCCGCCGAAGCGGGATTTGTTAGAACTTACCTTTGGCTGAAACTCATCCTAACCAGTTATGGTCATAGTATATTTAATTACTGAAAGAAAAGCAAGTTTTTTGTGTGGATAAAGGTTACTTTCATAGCTCCTTACAGGAGCTGTCCACCCATTGGGCTTTTTGCTTCGCAAAAATCCTCAATGAGTCTTGCGAAAGCTTCGCTTTCTCACCTCAGTTCGGAAATACAATAAGGTTGCTTTTGTATTTCTCTCACCCTACGTCGCTAATAACCACTTTGCCCTGTGGACACAGCGGGTAAAATATCAAACCAAGTAAAAGACTATCTTTCTCGGTTCTGGCAATTCTATCAAACTCATCCAGCGATTCAAAATCTCCTTACAGATAGGCGTATTTCGTCATCCTTGATACACACATGAAGTATTGATTAAAGAATACGCGTTGTCCCGAAGGGACACGCGCCTGCCAGTATTACTCTTGGAAGTTTTTAACACAACAAAAATATGAATAAAGAATTACAGACTCAAGATTGGTTTACCGCTCTAGTAGAGGAATGCGATGCCATCATCACTGAAACCATTTCAAACAGCCGGTGGAAGGTGATAGAAGGCTACCACGAACTTGGAATAAGGATAGCCGAAGACGCTCCAAAATTTGAGGCACAAGGAATTCGCGGTCAAGAAATCGTGCAATGCATTGCACAGGCCATGAAGAAAAGTAGGAGAACTGTCCAATATGCTATTCAGTTTGCGAAGGAATATCCAACTTCTAAAGACCTGCAATCTTTGCCGTATGGAAAGAATATAAGCTGGTATAAGATTTGTACAAAAGTCTTACCGGGTAAGGTTGTAGATGAGGATTCTTGCGATCACTCTGATGTAGAGGAGATTCGCTTTAATAAGTGCAAAAAATGCGGGAAAAGAATTCCAGTCTAGAATCATAATTTGTGGCAGAAGATATTGAAACATTAAGCAATATATTAGAATCAAATAGCTTGGTTTATACTATGATTCTATTATAATCAAGTTATGGTGGTAGCCTTCAAAATTAGGCAAACGAAAAAAATACAATGAGTAATAAAAGAATAAATCTTACGTCGATGTTTGAGACGATTCTCAATATAGCCAACATGGACGGGAAAGAGATAGATGAGTTGATTAAAGAGCTTGAAAAAGAACCCGATCTAGAACTGCCGGTTGATAAATATGTTGAGTGGGTAAAGAAGAAAAAGAAAAAGTAAATTTAAGGATAAAATTGATATAATAATAAGATGAATAGTGATCTACAGGAAGATTTTCTAGTGCCGTCTCCTATAGCACCTGAACCGCAAAAAGAGCTTAAAGAGCGCGAGGTGGCTTATGTCGTAGATGATCGGTATTTCAAGGGTTTTGAAGTAGTAAAAAGTGCCAACGCTTTCTGGATGGATAAGGGAAAAGTGGAAGATTTGATAAGATGCTTTAAGCAAGGCTATAACATAAAACAAGCCTGTATTTTCACGGGTATTTCCAAAGATCAGTATTATTACTTTACAGAGGTTCATCCTAACTTTTCCTACGTAAAAGAAGCCTGCGAGGAGGTGGGTAAAATGATGGCCGAGACAAACATTCACCACTTCCTTCAGAATAAAGATAAGGATATTACGAAGTGGTACGCGGAAAGGCGTATTAGTGAAAAATATGGCAAGTCTCCAGAGACGTATAACGTTGCGATCGATAATTTCAATGCGTTAATAAATTCTCCTGCTCCAAATGTTCCGCAATCTATATTGGATTATTTGGAGAAAGAAAAAAATCAAAGCTGTATTTAGTTGTTTCTTTGTATATTTATGGAGTGGATAGGGTTTTGCTCGACTCTGTCGTAAAAAGCGCACCAAGGGGCAAATTTTGCGAACCATACGAGTTAAACTTCAATCATTAACTATTACAATACCTTGGTTTATTACAGAAGTCCTACTGCGGTATCCATATTTCATTACCCAGCCAAGCAGTCGTTGTAGCCCATTCTTGGTCACATTGATTAACAATACTCTGTATAGCATTTGTATAAGCAACTGGATCAGTATTTTTCTCCAAAACTATTGATGGTACACCCTGTTCGTATATATCATTTCCGCTTATTTCATATTCATTCCACGAGATACATTGATTTAAATGCCAAGAATAATATGTATTTATTACATTCCAAAGAGATGTTCCACCTCCAGTTATTTTTGCTCCATTTGAATAAAACGTGTAGGTAGAATAGATCGGGATTGATGTGGCTTCTGTAGAAGTAGCTTCAGTCGAAGTCGCCTCTGTCGATGTTGCGGGGATAGAAGTAGATGATCCGAAAGTCTTTTGTGAACTTGTCGTAGCTGAAGGGACTAACGAAAAATCAGTCATAACTGGTTGAGCCATTATAACAGGAGCAAATAATGGAGAAATAAAATCATTACTAGTGGTCGCTGGATTTTGAAGTGCCTCTGCTTTTAATACATCAAAATCACGCTGATAAACTGTCTCGGCTTTCACTGGCAAACAAATCATCAAAGCAAGAAAGGCTATTGTTATTGTAATTATTTTTTTCATTTGAATTATTTTATTAAGCTTTTAATTACTGATATTCATTCTGTGCATTTAATTGATTACTGTTGGAAACTACTTGGTTCATGTATAAAGTCCCTTGATTTATATCAGCTTCGGCAGTCGACATTTCACTGGGATTGCTATTAGTGAAAGCCGTAATCACAAGACCTATTCCATTGGAATAACTGGATAGACCCTCATTCATTAGGTTATTTATGGTTACCATATTGGTAGGGACTTTTCCTTGAAGGGCTTGCATCCCATTTTGTGCTTGAGTTATATTGCTTTGCGCCTGTTTAAGATCAGCCATAACCACGGGAGTGCCAATGGCGTACAACATTGTACCAGCCGATTGTAAGTCCGTAATTGCGGCACTATAGAACGGAGTAACATTCTCCGTTATTTGTTGGGCATATTCTTGGTCTGTAAGTGTTGTTGGTTCTATCGGTGTTGACACTGGTGCTAGCTGAACTATTGCCGCGCTCGTCTGGGAAGCTGTAGGTGAGCAAGTATATCCTGTAGGACAAGCAGTTCCAGTACTTCCGCCAGAGACGGCTGATGAAGAAACGCTAGAACTATTCTTGAAATCGACAACAGCTTCATTTCCAGCTTGATCATTTGACTCAGAATGTACAGTCAATGATGTTGCGGGTAATGTGGCAGGAACTTCGAAGATTACAACACCGCTTGCCAGACTGGATGGGTTGGCGGTTCCATAGCTGAGATCTGGGGGATTATTCTGATAAAAATTAGCGACACTCCTATTGTAACTTGCTCCTGTTGGATCAGTGACAGTAAAATAGCTAATGCTGTAACCAAAGGGATTTTGCGATTCATTATCGAATGAGACATAGGTGCTGACATACTTGTCTCCCGCATTTGCTTGAGGCGCAGACTGATCGCTACTTACAAAATCTTGCGGCTGACTCACAGTCTCGTAAATACCTTGAAGCACTTGTGTCTTTACACCAAACCGAGCACTTGTCGGTGATACAAAAGTGGATGAGACTGGCGTGGTATTTTTACTAGAAACTGACGGAGAAACACTGCCGGTGCTTAGGCCATTCAAGGCTAATCGAGTAAGCTGTCCTACGTATCCTGTTGGAGAGATACTGTGCGCTGATTGGAACGCTTCCACCGCCGCTTTAGTAAGGCTGAAGAAGTTGCCGGTGACGGGACTACTGTAAAGACCTTGGCTAGTGAGTAGAGTTTGGAGTTGAATAACATCAGAATTACCGGTCATCCCGTAAGAGAGATTATTCTGAAATGAGAAGCTAGCGTAGGCTGTGGAGACGAGAGCCGCGAAAGCTATTACTACTGCGACTGAAAGATATTTTTTCATGTAATTTTATTTTTTATTTTCCATGATTATGGGATGTTTGATAACCCCGCATGGACTTTTTGAACACAAAGAGCCCATCACAGGTAGAGGTCGAAACCTCTCATACCGGTTTCCCGATACGGCAGAACATGCGACCCCATGATGGGTTCTCTATGCATGTTCTGACTTTATGCCATGCCCTGTAAGGGGTTTAGGCCACATATTCGATTGTGCTCAAATCATACAACATAATGGCTTGAATATAAAGGGGCAGTTGTTTACTAAAAGTTGTCCACAATTAAGACTTGTATAAATCTTACCTTCATGTATAATTCTCCTATGGCTAATAAGAAAGATAAAAACATAGAAGAATTCTATATAGTTAGAGATAAGGAGTCCTATTCAAAATACTTCGCTAACTCAGAATTGAGCGAATTTAGGAAGCTTTTGAACGAGCGAAAATATGGTGCAAAAGAAATTGGTATATCATATAGAATACTTAACCATTGGGGTGATAAAAGCCTTTTGCCTGAAGGTGTAAAATCAGAAGGCTGGAAAGAATTTTCTAACGTTGAGTTAGTTTGGCTTTGGACGATGGTATCACTCAGAGAATTCGGTATATCTTTATCTAAAGTGCGTAAAGTTAAAGAATCAATTCTTATATGGGATAGCAAGACTGACACATATCCATTGCTTGAATATCATATCTATCAGGCATGGATGTCTCCGGACGATCAGTATCTTGTCGTTCTCAAAGATGGTAAAGCAAATATAGGATCGACATTAGATATTGAAAAAACAAAATTTTGGCATGGTCAAATGGACATGATTCTTATTTCTCTGAAGTCTGCTCTTAAAAAAATAGGTTTGCAGGTTACGCTCGGTAGATTGATTTTGCCTCCAGAGATGAAAGAACAGGAACTATTGGATATTATAAAATCATCCCGTTCCTCTATAGATTTCAAGAAACTGACCGGATATGGCGGAGAAAAAATTAAATTATTAGAGAGTCTTTTTCAAAACGAATCAATTACCAGCGAAATTAGAATAAAACCGAGGGACGGTGAGATAGAAGAAATTGAAACGATTGAAACGTATCCTATAAATCCGCCGTTAGCAAAGATCAATAAAGGAATTAGAGATCGTAGTGAGCACGCGGAAGTAAGTATAAAATCTGTTGATGGCGTAGAACAATCGGCCAGAGTTATCACGAGAAAATCTTTCAAAAAAAGATGATTGGCTATCGGCCGAAAGGTCGGGGCTTTTAAGATACCAGTGTTTGTATCAGATGAGAATTTGGGCAAACACTATAAACAATATGAGAAATGATTTCAACAGAAGAATACCGCGAGATACTCAACGATCGCGTGAGTTCAGCGGAGCAAATAAAGAAACGTCTAGAATACCTAGAAGCGTTTTGTAGAAACGTTATTAAAATTGAATTAAAAAAATATGTCAAACAATCTAGAACAACTAAATAAGCCAACAAACGTAGAAAAAACTTCAACAAAAAGTCAGGTGCACTCCTTGATCTATTGTCGTGTCTCTTCAGAGCGACAAAAAACAGACGGGCATGGCTTGGATAGTCAAGAGCATAGATGTAAAGACCTAGCATTGCGTCTAGGATACAAAGTCGATGGGGTGTTTCCAGATTCGGTCACTGGTGGTGGTAATTTTATGGAACGGCCGGCAATGAGAGCATTATTGGACTACGTGGACAAACATCCTGCTCAGAAATATGTCGCCATCTTCGACGACTTAAAAAGATTTGCTCGCGATACCATTTTTCACTGGAGTTTGAGGAGTGCATTTAAAGTAAGGAACATTACTCCGTTGTGCTTAAATTATAACTTTGATGAAAGTCCTGAAGGAACGTTTGTTGAAACGATTTTTGCGGCTCAAAATCAGTTAGACAGAGAACAGAATAAACGGCAAGTCATACAAAAAATGAAAGCCCGTCTTGATGCCGGATACTGGCCTTTCGGTGGCAAGAAAGGTTATGTAATAATAAAAGACACCACACACGGCAAACTTGCAGTGCCTAACGATGAGGGGTTGAAGATGCTGAAGCCTGCCCTTGAAGACTTCGCCACAGGCAAACTTATACGCAAGGTTGATGTATGCAGGTATTTAGTAGAGAAAGGTTTTTGGAAAAGACAAGCGGCAGAAAGATATATAGACAAGATAACCGCCATCCTTTCCGATCCTTTTTACGTTGGCGACATCGAATACAAGCCGTGGGAAGTGTCTAGACGCAAAGGACATCATCAGCCAATCATTTCTATCGAAACTTTTGAAGCTGTGCAGAAGAGACTAAAAAATAACGGTTTGAGCAAGCGTATCCGTATCGACACATCATCAGACTTTGAACATCGTGGCTTGATCATTTGCGATGGTTGTCAGTGTCATCTTACGGCGGCATGGTCGAAAGGGCGCAAAAGGAAACACCCTTATTATTTCTGTCAGAACATAGCGTGTGAATTCTATAGAAAATCAATACACAGAAAAGATATTGAGGATCGCTTCAATGTTTTGCTGAAAGAAACACGCTTAAAGAATAATGCAGACAGACTTGTACATGTTGTTTTCGATAGAGTATGGGATTTCGAGGTCAAGAATATCAAGTATCAAGAGATCGTATCAGAACAGCAGGTCAAGGCTTTGGAAAAAGATATACGGGATTTTACGGCAAGAGCGAATACGGCAAAACTAGATCATGTCCGTGAAGGCTATGAGATGCAGATGGCTGAAGCCGTAGCAAAATTGAAGGACGTGAAAGAGCGTCCAAAGATGCAAGAAAACGACTTGGCTATACCTTATCGAACCGCCTTAGATAAGGTTACTGGATTGCTGAAAAGCCCTTATTCTATATGGAAAAAATTAGAGACAACCGAAAAGCACCAGCTATTTTACTTCATCTTTGAAGCAAAATTGCCCTATAACTTAAAAACAGGTTATCGAACCGAGAAAATACAAAGCTACGCAAGGCTTTTTGAGGACTTTGCGACTCAAAATACACTAGATGTGGAGATGGGGGGAATCGGACCCCCAAGCTCAAACTGGTTAGGATGAACTTCCTGCCTTGGCATCCCCACAGAATAAAGTGGTCATTCGGAGTTAATTATAAGAAAAAGTTATTAAGAAGTTATAAAAAAGTTCTAAAGAAAAGTTAAAATGGCGGGAACCTCGGCAGAAGCCGTGTTTCAGCGGGTTTTTTCTTGTCAAAAAACATGCTAGAATGTCATCCTAATGTCATTTTTGAACACTTTTTTTGACGGTCAAAAGCGCAAGGTAAAGGCATACGAGCCAATAGCCGCGCAGACAAACGAGCTGGAGACGGCTATTTCGTCGCTCTCAGATGTGCAATTGAAGGCCAAAACGCTCAATTTCAAGGAGCGCATCGCCGCTGCGGTTTCGGGTAAAACGGGCGAAGAAGCCAACAAAGCGGAGAAAGCCGTCCTCGACGAGATATTGCCTGAAGCGTTTGCGTGCGTGCGCGAAGCGTCAAAGCGCACGCTTGGCCAGCGCCACTTTGATGTGCAGATCATGGGCGGCGCTGTCTTGCACAATGGAAATATCGCCGAGATGCGCACAGGCGAAGGGAAGACGCTCGTAGCGACATTGCCGGTATATCTGAACGCGCTCACTGGTCGCGGCGTGCACGTCGTCACGGTGAACGACTATCTCTCCCGTCGCGACGCGGTCTGGATGGGGCAGATCTACAATGCGCTCGGTCTTTCTGTGGGCGTCATAAACCACGAGTCTTCCTTTATCTATGATCCCTCGCACCGCAAGGCTGAAGACCCGCTTGAAAAACAAGTCGATGAAAAAGGCGCCTTCCATGTCGTCCACGAATTTTTGAAGCCGTGCACGCGCCAGGAGGCATACAATGCCGACATCACCTACGGCACGAACAACGAGTTCGGCTTTGACTATCTGCGCGACAACCTGGAATACGATCCGGCCAGGTTGCGCCAGCGCCCCTTCAATTTTGCAATCGTCGACGAGATCGACTCCATCCTCATCGACGAGGCGCGCACGCCGCTCATCATTTCCGCTCCGGCTGCAGAGTCCGAGAATCTCTATATGATATTCGCCGGTATGGTCTCTGGTTTCAAGGAGGGCGAGGATTATGTCGCCGAGGAAAAGCATCGAACGGTCACCCTTACCCCAGCCGGAATTGAAAAGGCAGAAAAGAAGCTCGGCATAGAAAATATATATACCGATAAAGGCATCAAATACGTTCACCATCTCGAGACCGCCGTGAAAGCCAAAGCCTTGTATCGATTGAACAAGGAATACGTCGTCAAAGACAACGATATCGTCATCGTCGATGAATTCACCGGTCGTCTCCAGCCGGGCCGTCGTTGGTCGGAGGGCTTGCATCAGGCCATCGAAGCAAAAGAGGGCGTTGCGGTGCAAAAGGAATCGCGCACGTTCGCTTCTATAACGTTTCAAAATTATTTCCGCCTGTACAAGAAATTGGCCGGAATGACCGGCACCGCGGCTACTTCCGGCGAAGAATTCTACAAGGTGTACGGCCTCGATGTCGTCGTCCTGCCGCCGAACAAGCCGACTGCGCGCGAAGACGATACCGACCTCATGTATAGAACGGAAATGGGCAAGTTCAAGGCGATCTCGCGAAAGATACAAGAACTACACGCAAAAGGCCAGCCGGTGCTCGTTGGCACAGTTTCCATCGAAAAGAACGAGATTCTGTCACAATTTTTGAAAGCGGAAGGTATCGAGCATGAGATATTGAATGCAAAGAATCACGAGAGGGAAGGCGAGATAATCGCCCAGGCCGGCCGTCCGGGCGGTGTGACTATCGCTACGAACATGGCAGGCCGCGGTGTCGATATAAAGCTCGGCGGCAATCCGGGTTCGCCGGAAGCGCACGAAAAAGTAAAAACAGCGGGCGGCCTCTTTGTCCTCGGTACGGAACGCCACGAGGCGCGGCGCATCGACAACCAGCTGCGCGGACGTTCCGGCCGACAGGGCGATCCAGGCGAGACACAGTTCATGGTGTCGCTCGAGGATTCGCTCATGCGCGTCTTTGCAGGCGACAGGATAAAAGGCCTGATGAACCGCCTCGGCATGCCGGAGGACCAACCGATACAGAACCGCATGGTTTCGAGCGCTCTCGAGAGCGCGCAGACAAAGATCGAGGGCTTTAATTTCGACTCGCGCAAGCATGTCCTCCAATACGACGATGTTTTGAATACCCAGCGCAAAGCCGTCTACGAAAGGCGCCGTGTGCTTCTCACTGGCACTCCAGACACGATCGAGGAAAAGCTGAACGAAGTCATAGATGGTGCGCAGGAGGGTACTTCTCTTGAAGGGGCTTTCGGAGCGCGAGAAGGAGCGCGGCTCGAGTACGAGCCGACGCGTACCCTGAAAGAGAAGGTATCCGCCGGAGCACCTGACGGTATTCGTACTATCGTCGATAAAAAGATCACTGAATTCGGCCGCGAGCGCTTTCTCCAGGTCGTCCGCCAGCTCATGCTCCAGGTCATCGACATGTTCTGGGTCGAGCATCTAGAGCTCATGGACTACACCCGCTCGTCCGTCAACCTGCGCGCCTACGGCCAGCGCGACCCGCTCGTCGAATACAAAAAGGAAGGCCTGCGATTGTTCAAGGAAATGCAGGATGCGATCAATAATAAAATCCTCGAGCTCTTGCCTCACGTGGCCGGCGGCGTCATCACTCCCGCTGCGCCAAAACTAAAGGAAGTCCGTTCAGATGCCGAATCAATCACTGCTGGTTCTAATACAAGGGGAGTCCTTGTACAAAAAAAGCCCGAAGTTGGTAGAAATGATCCGTGCCCCTGCGGTTCTGGTAAAAAATATAAAAATTGCGGGTTAAAGGAGACGGAGGAGCATCAAAAGTTGATGGCGGGGAAAGTTTAGAATTTACAAACTCATGACAAGAGTAATATTATTCATGGCAATCTCATTAAATGGCATGATCGCCAGAGAAAATTATAAGGAAGATTTCCTGTCAGAAAAAAATTGGGATGAATTCATAAATGAAACAAAAAAATCTGGTTGTCTGATCTGGGGCAGAAAAACTTACGAGAGCGTAAAATCTTGGGATAAGAAGTATTTCGAATCGATCAGTGCTTTTACAAAGATAATCATCACACATCAAAAGGATATTGATCTAGACGAAGGTTTTCTCGTTGCAGATTCTCCTAGCGAAGCTTTAGAACTTGCGAATCAAAAAGAATTCAAGTCCATACTTCTCACAGGAGGTTCAAATATCAACACTTCTTTTGCGAAGCTTGGTCTCATTGATGAGGTTCTCATCAATATAAATCCTAGTATTATAGGAAAAGGCATATCGCTTTTTTCGCCGGAAGAATTTGATATCCCTCTTAAACTCATTTCTATTCTGAATCTTGGGGATGATATTGTTCAGTTACGCTATAAAGTGCTTACGTAAACCATAAACCCATGTCCCTCATCAAAAAGAAGTCAAAGAGAAGTGAATGACAATCATCTCTTTGTAGTAAAACTTTAGCTATTCGGAAATTCCGAATAGCTGCCAAGATCGATTCTTGAATATTAGCCCAACTTTTTAAGGCTTTAAAGCTGGTTTATTTACGATTTTAACTTTTCTTTATAAAAAATTTAACTTTATTTTAACTCGCATCTGTATAATGCGAGGATTATTTGATTAATTAAAAAATCTCATGAAAACAAACAAAAGAGATCAAGTTGTTCTTTACACAGACAAAAATGGCAAAGTCGAATTACGAGCAGATACAGAGAAAGATACTTTGTGGGCGACACGGGATCAGATTGCACAACTCTTTGATTGTTCAGCTGATAATGTGTCGTTGCATCTAAAAAACATCTTTAAAGAAAAGGAGTTAAGAGAAAAATCAGTTACCGAGGAATCCTCGGTAACTGCCAAAGATGGCAAGCAGTACCTAACTAAATTATATGATTTAGATGCAATTATCGCGGTCGGTTATCGTGTCAATTCTAAAAAAGCAACCAA
>Ga0302320_10021639_pt1 | contig 12748 bp, 12 predicted proteins | sample Bog_T0_3_FD_202130 | JGI IMG/M metagenome (GOLD analysis project Ga0302320, IMG submission 202130) | Peat permafrost microbial communities from Stordalen Mire near Abisko, Sweden - Bog_T0_3 | ecosystem: Environmental > Terrestrial > Soil > Wetlands > Peat | place: Sweden: Abisko, Stordalen Mire...
CCAGCAACTGGGGACTGTTACAGCCAAAATGTGAAGATAAGTCCTAGTCAAACGTGAAAACCACTTGGCGCCCCCGGTAGGACTCGAACCTACGACACGCGGTTTAGGAAACCGCTGCTCTATCCCCTGAGCTACGGGGGCTAGCTGTAGTTGGCTAGCCGGGCAGTTAGGTACTCTACGATCGCCTTGGGCCGGCGTCCTAATACGCCTCTCACCGGTGGCCCGACGACAGACGAGAAGTGGGGATGGATGCCGCCACAGAGCGCGGGATTGCTGCCGTACCGCTTCAACGCGGACGGCGAGCTCGAGGTTCTCGTCGTCCACCCGGGCGGTCCGTTGTGGGCGAAGAAGGACGAGGGCGTCTGGTCCATCGCGAAAGGCGAGTACGCGAGTGACGAGGAGCCGCAAGCGGCCGCGGACAGGGAGTTTGCTGAAGAGCTGGGCCAGCCCGCGCCGTTAGGGCCGCGGATTGATTTGGGCGAGCTTCGCCAGCCGAGCGGCAAGAGGGTTCACGTGTGGGCGGTCGAAGGCGACGTAGACGCCGAGAACGTTGCCAGCAATATGTTCGAGCTGGAATGGCCTCCGCGTTCGGGCCAAAGGAAATACTGGCCTGAGGTCGATCGCGCTGATTGGCTGTCGCTCGGCCAAGCCAAACTAAAGCTCCTCAAGGGCCAGATTGGCTTCGTCGATCGCCTAGTTGAACACCTGCAGCATTGCGGTGGGGCGACCCGTTGCCCGGAAAGGGACTGAGTAGGCTCGGCGCAGGCAGCCTTTTTGTGCCCTGGCCCAGAGCGAGGCCATTCCTGTTCCTATCCCACTCGCTCTAGCCAGTTCGGTCGCATCGAGTCGCCGAGAGCCAATCGTTGCTCGAGGGCGAAGGCGATCCGGATGAGCGTGGGCTCGCTCCAGGCCCTGCCTACGAGGCTGAGCCCGACCGGGAGGCCCTCCGCCTTTCCGATGGGGATGCTGATCGCGGGATACCCCGCGACTGCGGCCACCTGGTAACCAGCCCGAGTGTGCGAGTCACCATTGACGTGGTCAATGCACCAGGCCGGGCCGATCGTCGGGACGGCAAGTACCTCCGCGCCCGCGCTCTTGAGCGCGGCGTCAATCCCGTCGCGACGAGCCCTTTGCCAGTTTCGGCCGCGGGCCTCGAGATAGACGGGATCGTCGAGGCCACCCGCGGCGCAGGCGGCGATGAGCGTGTCCTGGCCAAAAAAGCACAGCTCGTCGGCGAAATGGTTGTTGTTGAACTCGACTAGCTCCGCGAGGCTGCGGGGCTGGCCGGGCGCGGACGGGCGAGTTGCGAGATAGGCGTTGATGCCAGCCTTGAACTCATGTAACAACACCGTCTCCTCGTCGTCGCTGTGGGCGATAGCTTCCGCGGTCGCGATGTTTGCCAGGTTGACGATCACCGCCCCACCGTCCGCGGCGATGGCAAGTGCGGCCTCGGCGAGGCTGTCGGCCGCCGAGCTGTATCCGAAGTAGTGCTGCCTTGGGACGCCGATGCGCGCTCCGAGGAGGCCGTTCGGGTCGCAAAACCCCGCGTAGTCGTCCGGCATCGGGCTCGGACGTCGCGCGGTGGCGGGGTCGCGAGGGTCAATGCTTGCGTGACCACTGACGAGCGTGCCGAGAAGGACGGCGGCGTCACTAACGGACCTGGCCAGGGGCCCGATTGTGTCCTGGCTGAACGAGATGGGTACGACTCCCGTCCGGCTGGTTATGCCCACCGTCGGCTTGATGCCCACGACTCCGTTGAGGGCGGCGGGGCACAGGATGGACCCGTCGGTTTCGGTACCGACGGCGAACGGGGCCAGTCCTGCCGCCACTCCTGCCCCCGAGCCTGAGCTGGAGCCGCCAGGGGAGCGGTTGAGGGCGTGGGGGTTTAGGGTTTGGCCGCCGGCGGCGCTCCATCCACTGGAGGAGTGCTCGGCGCGGAAGTTCGCCCACTCGGAGAGGTTGGACTTGCCGATCACGATCGCGCCTGCAGTCCGCAGGCGCTGCACGACGACAGCGTCTGCCTTTGGTCTTGTTGCTCGAAGAGCGAGCGAACCCGCCGTCGTACCCTCGGACCCCGTGGTGTCGATGTTGTCCTTCACAAGAACAGGGATCCCGTGCAAGGGCCCTCTCGTCTTGCCCTGGGCGCGTTCGGTGTCCAAACGACTCGCGATCTCGATGGCGTCCGGGCAGACAGCGAGCACCGCCCGCAGTCGGGGGCCAGCTGTGTCCAGCTCACCGATGCGCTCGAGGAACGCCTCGACGAGCTGCACCGAGGTTGTGGACCCCTCCCGCAAGCGCCTACGGATCTCGCTGACCGACAGGAAGCCGATAGGAGCTGTTAGCGGGCTCGGGTCAGCTGGCAACGGTGTTTGAGCCATCACGTCTCAGTCTGTCCGACCGGGAGCCAACATGCTGTGCCCGGACCTAAAGTTCCCTCTCTCCTTGCGGGCCGGGCGTTTTGGCCATGGTGGGCAGGGGGGAGAAATGCCTTTTCAGGAGCGCGAGCCAGCTGTGACGAGCGGGGCCTCGGTCGGCACGCTCTGTTCGGAGCGAGCCCAACAGAGCGCGAGATGAGGGTAATGGCGCCGCGAGCGGTGGCCACGGCGACGCCCACTGGCCACTTGAATGCCAAGTGCCATCGTCGTCGCATTGGTCTGTTGAGCCGCTCTCGCGACAGCGCTGCGGTTCGTGTTGCGCTTCGCCCGCATGAAGGACGGGCAGGCGATCTGAGGCCGCGCGCTCGTCGCGGCGAGCCGCCACCGCAGACCATTGACGCGCGGCAGGGCACCGCTTGGCCTACGGTACGGGCCTTGGCCATTACGGGAGATCGATGAGTTTGCCCATTACCGGAGACCGCAACAAATTTGCCCAACGTCTCTTCGCCGACCTGCCGCGCCGCTACGACCGACTGGCCGAGTGGCTGTCGTTTCGCCAAAATGCCCGCTGGCGGGCCGCCATGGTGGATCGCATCGTGCCGGCGTCGCCAAGGCGAGTCCTCGACGTGGCCTCTGGGACCGCGGGCGTCGCCATCCAGTTAGCTCGGCGGACAAGCGCGCATGTCGTGGGCGTCGACCTCACCTTGGCCATGCTCGGGATCGGCCAGCGAAACGTCTCCCAGGCGCATCAAACCCGGCGTGTCCAACTCGTCAATGGCCGCGCCGAGTCCCTGCCGTTCCCTGACGCAGTATTCGACGCCCTTACCTTTACGTATTTGTTCCGTTATGTGGATGATCCCCAAGCGACCCTCTTGGAGCTGGCCCGGGTGGTCAAACCAGGCGGCACAGTGGCCAGCCTTGAATTCATGGTTCCCCCGAACGCGTTCTGGCGAGCCTGGTGGTGGGGATATACGCGCCTGGTCCTGCCCGTGGCCGGACTCGTCACGGGCGGCCAGGAATGGTTCCGTGTAGGGCGCTTTCTCGGTCCGAGCATCTCAAAGCTGTATCGCGAGTACCCGGTCAACTGGACCGTCGAGGCCTGGAAAGCAGCCGGGTTTGAAGAGGTCGGGACCAAAGTTATGAGCCTCGGGGGCGGACTGGTGGTTTGGGGTCGACGAGCCGGTGGCTGACGCCTCGGCTTTTGGTGAGCCGGTGGCGCCGGCGTTCTACGCGGCTGGGGCGGGGGGCTGGCGCGACTGGTGGCTCGTGCTTCATCCCCCCTACACGGCGTGGCACCTTTCCTACGTCGTCATAGGTGCCTGTCTTGCCCCCGTGGTGAATACGACCCGTCTTCTTGCCACCCTGCTCGCCTTCTTCTTTGCCGTCGGTGTCGCCGCCCACGCCCTCGACGAGCTGAACGGCCGGCCGTTGCGGACACGGCTGCGTTCGAGCCATCTCGTGGTCGTAGCCGTAATCGGTTTGGCCGCCGCTGTCGCCCTAGGGGCGATAGGCGTGAGCGAGACGGGCTGGGTGCTGTTGCCGTTCCTCGTTGTCGGTCCGCTCATCGTCGTCTCCTACAACGCCGAGCTGTTTGGCGGGCTCGTGCACAACGACGTCGGTTTCGCGGCCGCCTGGGGTGCATTTCCTGTCCTGACGGCTTATGTCGCCCAGACGGATACGTTGGTCCTGGCACCAGTGCTGGCAGGGCTCGGCGCCTTTGCTCTCTCGGTCGCCCAGCGTCGCCTTTCTACGCCTGCGAGGTCTTTGCGCCGCAGCACCGGGCACGTCGAGGGCACAATCACTACCTCGAATGGGGAAATGCGGGCGATCGACCGTGCTTATTTGCTCGCCCCGCTCGAAGGCGCGCTGAAAGTGCTTGCCTGGTCCAGCGTTCTGTTCGCCACGGCGCTCGCGGTCGAGCGCTTGACTTGAGTCCCTACGGTCGCTCCCGTGCTGAGTCATTAGGAAGTTCGCTATCGGTGGCGGTCTGACTAGGGGAGGTTTCCACCTGCCCGCGCGCCAGGGCGGATAGCCCGCCAGCTGCGACTATGGGGGCGCAAGGCCTAGGGCACTGTTGAACAAGGCCGTTTCCGACAAGGGTCTTCGGCTCGGCATTTCGCCGGTCCGGAGGAACGAATTCAGGCCAAAGATCCGTGGCTGATGGTAAAGATCCGGGCTGTGTGATCTGAAGTCGGGCCAGCAGGCTGCCTGGTCTGTAAGGACCCGCTAGGTCGCTGCAAGCACCCATGTGCCCTCGTGTCTTGTGAGCCCAAGGACCACGAGCTTGCGGAGGTTCAACGCGCCAACGCGCCTGTGTGCCCAGGCCTCGTTCTTCTCTATCCCCCGATAGCGGAGTCGTCGGTTGCCTTTGGCGACGAGCCAGGAGATCGAACGCTCGACCATCGGACGGTGTGTTCGATAGCTCTCGCGCAAGTCCTCATCGTGCCAGACGGCTCTTGCTGCGACGAGCTCGGCGTCATGAGGTGAAACGCTGAAGCTGCGAGAGCGTGCTTTGGTGCAGCGAGCTCGTAGAGGACACGACAGGCAGTGGGGTGCGAACTTGGCGATGCCGGCTTTGGAGACCTTGGCCACATGGCCGACCGGACAGGTGACGATGCCGGCCTCGTGCTCGACGCCGAAGTCATGGCGGGCAAAGCCGCCGGGGATGCTCGGACGTGATGGGAGAGGTTTGATGACGAGGTGGTGGCCGTGGCTGGTTAGCTCTCTTCGTGTCACGCCAGAGCCATAGGCAGAGTCGGCGAGGACTTCCAGGCCGTCTGGTTCGGCCTCCATAAGAGCGACACCGACCGGCCATCGGGATGATTGGCCGGTGTCACCTTCACGCCGGTGATGATCCCGGTGTCTGGTTCGGTGACGATGTGGGTCTTGAAACCGTCCTTGCGCACGGCCGTTGACTTGTGGCCGTGACGGGCCTCGACATCGACAGTCGAGATCAGCCGGTCCTTGGCCACCTTCTTCGCGATCTTCCAGCTGCCCGGTGTCTCACCGGGCTCGACATCTTGACCTGCCACGAGGGCGAGCAGGCCTATCGCCTCGGCGGCGATCTCGGCCGCCGGACTTCGTTGTGCCGCGCACAGGACGGCATCTGCGTCGTGGACGAGACTGGTGATGAGGGCGTTACGAGCCAAGGTGTCCGACCACTCGATGACTGGCTTGGTGCCTTGATCGTTTGCGCTCGACAAGGTGACCAAGGCCGCCTCGGGAACCGCGACCCTGACTCGCCTGATCGCTGAGATGAGCTGGGTGACGGTGTCCTGGGTGGCCACGGCGTCGTCGAGGATGGTCGAGCCGAGTGCCCTGCGGTGCTTGCCGGCGAGCACGCCGGTCGCCTCTACGACACTGCGGATCGCCTCGAAGATCCGCTGGGGCCGCTCGGATCTGCGCAGCCTCGTGCGCCAGTAGGTGAGGACGGTGAAGTCAAAACCCGCATCATCGAGAGCGAGCCCACAAGCGACCTTCCAGTCGATGCGGGTCTTTAGTGCTCTGGCGGCGTCCCGGTCCGACAAGCCCTCCAGGGCTTGGAGCACCATGACCGAGCAGACGAGAGCCGCAGGGATGGAGGGGCGGCCCCGACCAGAAGGGAACAGGTCCGCGAAGTCCGCCTCTTTGAACAGCTCATCACGGTGATCAGCCAAGAAGGCGCAGACCGTCCCGTCCTCGACGAGGTCCCGGCAGAATACCGAGGCATCGAGAATCCGGCGGTCGTGTCTCGCTTTGCCTTGCATGAAGCCAATTCTTCCGCGTGGGTAGGCAAAACGCGAGCATTTCAACCGGATAAATCAACAGCGCCCTAGTGTCCTGGAAGGCTGAAGCGCCCTGAAAATGGGGTCATGCTGTGGTGTTGACGGCGGCGCAGTATCCGGCCAGTCATTCGAGGATCTGTTCGGCCGTCTTGGTCCACACGAATGGGCGCGGGTTCTCGTTCCAGGTTCTGGCCCAGGCGAGGATGTCGGCGGTGAGTTCCTTGACGTTGCGGTGCGCAGAGCGCTGCAGCTTCTTAGTCGTGAGCGCGGAGAACCACCGTTCGACGAGGTTCATCCACGACCCGTAGGTGGGCGTGAAGTGGAAGTGGAACCGGCGATGGCGCAACGGCCATTTGTGGACGGTCGGCGTCTTGTGAGCGGACAGGTTGTCCAAGATCACGTGCGCGTCGAGCTCGGCTGGTACTTCGCGGTTGACCTTGTTCAAAAAGGCGATGAAGTCGGCACTGGTATGGGACTTGCGGATGTCGGTGATGACGGTTCCGGTGGCCACGTTGAGCGTGGCGAACAAGTCGCAGGTGCCGTTGCGCTCGTAGTCATGGGTGGCCCGCTCGGGAGTGGTGGGCAGCATCGGCAGGGTCGGGGCGGTGCGATTGAGCGCCTGGATCCGGGGCTTCTCGTCGACGGCGAACACGGCCGTAGCGACCGGCGGGCTCATGTACAGCCCCACCAGGTCCCGGATCTTCTCCACCAGGTCCGGGTCGGGAGAGACCTTGAAGCTGTCGGCTCGCCACGGTTTGAGCCCGAAGGCTCGCCAGATCTCGCCGACTGTCGTGTGACTGATCCCGTGCTTGTTGGCCAGGCTCCTCGTCGACCAGTGCGTGGCGTCCGCCGGTGTCGTCTCCAGGGTTTCGACCACTATCGCCTCGATCACGTCGTCACCGATCGTGCGCACCGCGCCCGGGCGAGGTGCGTCGACAAGCCCGTCGAGACGGTCGACGGCGAAGCGTTGCCGCCACTTGCCCACAGTCACCGGATTGCAGCCCAACTCCGCCGCGATCTCGGCGTGGGTGGCGTCGCCCGCCGCGCACGCCAGCACGATCTTGGATCGCAGCGCCAAGGCCTGCGAAGAGGAATGCCGGCGCGACCAGCGCTTAAGTGTGGCGAGTTCCTCGCTGCGCAGCTCGATCTCGACGCTTGGTCGCCCGCGACGTGCCATGGTGTCCCTCCGATATTGGTCGATACAACGGACCAACGCGGGCTGGACACGGAAATTCCCGATCAACCAAGATTTCTTGGCGGAACAAGCTTCCAGGACACTAGGTGGCCGATATCGGGAGCCCGGAGGACAAGGCCTGCTCCCAGCTGTCGTCTACGAGCACCGGTTTGGCCCCCCAACCCGACAGGATCGAGGCGGCAGCTGCCGCCCGATAGCCCGCGCCGCAGTGGACCCAGATCTGGCCTTCCAGCGCCAGCTCAAGCTTTCTGGCCGCGAGCTCCTGCACGGGCAAGTGACGCGCCCCCACGAGGTGTCCGGCCGCCCACTCCTGAGGATGACGGACGTCGAGAACCAGCAGTTCGGCGCCGATGGTCCCTGTCCATGTGGCAGCGAGGTCCGCAAAGCTGGCCACCGGGTAACTGGCCAGGCCGTCCCCAGTTTGACCATCGCTCGCCAAAACCGGAACCGCGCCTTGCCAGATCGCTGCGGCGGAGAGCTCGTCACGACCTATGCGGGAGATGAGGCGACGCGCCTCGTCGATTTCGGCCTCGTTCTCGGCCACGAGGACTATCTCGGACTCGAAGTCGATGAGCCACCCGAGGTAGGTCGTCAAGTTGGTTCCGAGCTCGAGGTTCAAGGTGCCTTGGATGTGCCCGCTCGCGAACCTTCGCCGTTGGCGGAGGTCGACCACGCGGCGAGGGCCCTGCACAATCTGTTCGAGGGCGGGCCGGTCGAGCATCACCACGGGCTCGAAGCTGGGCGCGAGCGGTCCCTTGCGGTTAAGAGGTGCCATGAACCGGTAGTAGGCGGGGATCGGGGGCAGGCTCGACAGCGTGGCGGCGACGTATTCGTCCTCCTCGAGGAGGGCGGCGGGGTTCTTCCCCAGTTCGTGGCCGATGGTCGGCGTTGGGACGGTGGCGCCGGAGGTGGGAGTTGCCGAACAGAAGCTGCCGAACCCATGCGTGGGCAGCACTCGGGTCTCGGGCGCCAACGTCGTGAGAAGGCGTACCGAACGCCACTGGGCGTGGGCCAGCTCTTCGGCGAGATCTAGGTCAAGCAGATCAGTTCGGCCGGTGGCGTTGAGGAGGAGGGAGCCTCCTGTGCACACGACCTGTTCGCCATATGGACCCGTGTCGGCCACCTTGACGAGGAAGGCAAGGTGGTGATCGGTGTGACCGGTCGTCGATATTGCGGTGACCTCGAGCTGACCGGCCTGCAGGCTGTCGCCGTCCTTAAGCGCTCGCACCTCGTCGGTGAACGAGACGGGCTCACCGTGAGGGATGGCGTAGGTGGCACCGGTGGCCCGGGCGAGGGCGAGGCCTCCGCTCACGTAGTCGTTGTGGATGTGCGTCTCGAGCACAGCCGTGATTGTTATCTCGAGCCTGTCGGCTTCAGCGAGGTACGGGGTCGGGTCCCTTTGTGCGTCGACAACCAGGCCCGCCACACCGTCGCTTATCAGGTAACTGCGGTCGCCGAGGCCATCGGCGTCGAAAGTCACGACTGTCAGGGAGGCAACAGCCCGGGTTGCATCGGCGGTTTCCATTGAAACACAATACTACTGACTACCTAGCAATACTCGACAAAGGTCGGCCGCGGATCGGTGCGGGGCTAAGGTCCCAGCTCCATGGAACAGGCCCTGAATGTAGAACAGGTGACGCCCGACGCAGCCCTGTCCTTACTCAGTGAGGGAGCGGTGCTGATCGATGTCCGCGAACCCGACGAGTGGCTCGTAGGCCGGGCTCCTCAGGCAGTCCATATTCCCCTCGGTGAGCTGGCTTCGCAGTTCAGTGCCTTGCCGAGCGACCGCAAGCTCATAATGGTCTGCCGCTCGGGCGGGCGTTCGGGAAAAGCTGCGGCGGCTCTTGTTGAGCGGGGATTTCCAGCTGTCAACCTGGCCGGTGGCATGCAGGCATGGCAGTCGGCATCGTTGCCTGTAGTGGCTGACGAGGGCGTCCCCGGCGAGGTCGCCTGATCCGTCCGGCCAAGAGGGCCCGACGGCCACCCCGATGCAGAGCGCCTGTCCTCGGACCTATGAAGGGCGCATTTCTCGGCAAAAGCACGGTGACGAGAACCTCGACTCCCCCGCGCCGAGCTCTGGATCCGCGCCTTTAAGCCGCCGGATACCTACGGAGGCTTTCGCGGGGAAGAACCAAGCTTGGTGGGACCGGCCGCCTTCTCAGGCCTCGACCGCGAAGTCCCCCTTCTCCTGGGCGCATTGCACGCGAAACATCACCGTCGCCATAGCGCGGCGATCTGGGAAGAGCCCGAGGAGGTGACCGTTGTCGCGCACAGAGCAGGTGTCCATCCAGCTGGCGTCGGTCTCACGGTCGAAGTACTCCATCGCAGCCAGGAAGACCTCGACACCGGGGCCGTACTTCGCAAGATCTTCGTCATAAGCGGTCCGATAGGCGAACAGGCCCTCTCCCGCACGCACGCAGCAGATCATGGCGATGGGCGCGCCGTCCCCCTCGAGGGCGAGGAACGACATGCGTCCCTCTGATATGTACCGGTCGCACACCTCTTCGAAGAACCTCGTGGTTTTCGCCTCGCCAAACAGAGCTTGACCGTCGCTCTGGTGACCTTTCCACCCAGAGGCTTCGAGGCGTAAGAACGCGTCAACCGCATCCCCGTCAGTCCTCGTGCGCAGGCGAGGGCTCATCCCAAGGGCGCTGGCCAGCTGTCGCCGGTGCTGGGCTATCGTGCGGCGGCGGTTCTTTCCGATGTGCCTCAGCCAGTAGTCCTGCCCGTCTCCGCTCTGGCGGCGCAGTATTGCGCGCTCCCAGAGGTCAAACTCGACAAGGACGCTGTTGGCAGTGGGGGCCGCGTCCTTGAGCAGCCGTGCCGTCGGGCCGTCGTAGCCCACCCACTCCATGATCACCAGACTCGCGTGCTGGCGTACGGCTTCCTGTTTGATTTCCTCCATCAAACATGCCAGCGCCTCGCACCCGCCCTCGGCGGTGACAAGTGGTGTCCCGAGAGAGATGGCGGTGGGTGCCACTCTTGTCTTGACGGCCGCGCTTTTGCCGCAGCAGACCTCGTTGTTTTGCTCGGCCGTGACGCCGATTATGTGCACGACCGCTTGAACGCCATCTTCGTTCTCGGCCAGCACGAGCTTGGTCGCTCGTGCTTCATCGAGATACTTGAGAGTTGGCAGCAGCCAATTCGGCTCGAGGAACGGATTCGGCTCCAATGAGCGGGCCGCGCAGCTTGCCCAGGCGGCCACGTCACCGGCAGTGAGCTCATTGGGCGCGACGAGCCTTCCTCGCATATATTCACACTAATCCCGGCTACGACTCCCCCAAAGACAATTGCTTGATAATCCCACCCGGGCGATGTCCTTAGCCTCCGAAGAGAGCCAGCCAGCCATCTGCGCTACGGGGTGCAAGCACCGGGTTCTTGGCCTTGTTCTCCCCGAGAGATGCCGATCCCTCGGGTGAGTAGAGGTGGCCCGGGTACACGATCGTCTCGTCAGGCAGTCGCGCCAATCGGTTGAGCAGGCTGTCGTACATGGCAGCTGGGTCGCTGCCGGGCAGGTCCGTCCGTCCACATCCCCTCAAAAAGAGTGTGTCGCCAGCGACCAGTCGCCCTTCGACGAGGAAGCACTGGCTGCCAGGCGTGTGCCCGGGCGTGTGCAACAGCCTGATCCCGATCTCGCCGACTTGGACGACGTCACCGCTCGCATGCCCGACGAGGTTGTTGCGTCCGAGCCCCGTCCCGCGCTCTATCCATTCGATCTCGTTCTCGTTGACGTGCACGGGGACGTCTTCCATCTCCAAGAGATCGGCGATGCCAGCGATCTGATGACCGAAGAGGTCACCCCCGATGTGGTCGGCGTGGTAATGCGTGGCGAGGACACCAACGAGGCTCATCCCGTCGGCCTCGAGCAAACCGACAAGCTCAGATGGGGCATAGGCGGGATCCACGGCGACGGCTTCTTTAGTCTCGCGGTCGCCTATCAAATAGACGAGGTTCACCATTTGCTGGGCAACCTCGTTTCCACTCGCGATATCGCGACCGGCCAGGAGCTGGCGGAAGTACAAGCGCTCCTGGGTCACGGCGCCGCGGGCTCTGGCGACCAGCCGGCAAGCTTTCCGAGCCTGGCGTCGTTGGAGAAGACCTCCACGAGGGGCAAGTGCAAACCGATGCGCCGTTGCAGCCTCTCGATGGCGAGCTCCTGGTCCCAGAGCACGAGCGTCACAGCCACGCCTCCCTCTCCGGCCCGGGCCGTTCGCCCTGAGCGGTGAAGGTAGGCCTTGTGGTCCTCGGGTGGGTCGTAGTGGACAACGACATCGACCTTGTCGATGTCGAGGCCCCGGGCTGCGACATCGGTCGCTACCAGGGCGGGAAGCTTGCCGCTGGCGAAGTCCTCGAGGGCTTTTTCGCGGGCGGACTGGCGAAGGTCGCCATGTATAGCTGCTGCCCGCAGCCCTTCGCGACGGAGGTCGTCGACAAGGCGGTCGGCCCCGCGCTTAGTCCGGCAAAAGCACAGCGTCTTGTTGGCGCCGGCGACGATCGCGGCGCACACCTTGGCCTTGTCGAGCTGGTGCACCTTCAAGAAGCGGTGCTCCATCTCCTCGACTGTCACCTGCTTGGCCTGCACCTCGTGCAGGACCGGATCGCGCAGGTGCCGACGCACGACCTGGTCGACAGCAGAGTCGAGAGTGGCGGAGAACAGCAGGGTCTGGCGAGCGACCGGCATGCGCCGAAGCAGCCACTCGACCTGGGGCAAGAAGCCCATGTCCGCCATCCGGTCCGCCTCGTCGACGACAAGAGTCGAAATCTTGCTCAGCTTGACCGCTTTACGGTCGACGAGATCGATCAGCCGCCCCGGGGTCGCGACGACTATGTCGGTGCCAGTTGCGAGCTGGCGGGACTGGCGATCGAGATCCGTGCCCCCATAGACGGCCAGTACTCTCCGGTCGACGGTTTTCGCGAGTGTCTCGAGAACCTCGGCGACCTGGACGGCGAGCTCTCGAGTTGGCACGAGAACCAAAGAGGCGGGAGCGCCTGCGCCGGCGCGGGGCGTCCGCATGAGCATCGGGATGCCGAAGGCGAGCGTTTTGCCGGAGCCGGTCTTGGCCTTGCCGCAGACGTCGCGACCCGAAAGTGCATCCTCGATTGTGAGGGCCTGGACGGGAAATGGGACCCTGATCCCCTGTTTTTCCAACGCCTCGACCAATTCGGGGGCCACGCCGAGATCCGCAAATGTGGACCCGATCTCGATATCCGTTGTCATCTACTTCCTCACTGTCCCAATCAAGGCTACTGGTGGGAGCAGCGCCTCATGTTCATGGCACCTCGCGCGAACATATTGGCCATGACAGCTCTGAGCGTAGGCGACGTTGCCCCTTCGTTTTCCCTGCCCGATCAAGACGGCGTTTCCGTCTCGCTCGGAGACTACGAAGGCCGGCGTCTTGTCGTGTATTTCTATC
>Ga0302320_10021640_pt1 | contig 12748 bp, 11 predicted proteins | sample Bog_T0_3_FD_202130 | JGI IMG/M metagenome (GOLD analysis project Ga0302320, IMG submission 202130) | Peat permafrost microbial communities from Stordalen Mire near Abisko, Sweden - Bog_T0_3 | ecosystem: Environmental > Terrestrial > Soil > Wetlands > Peat | place: Sweden: Abisko, Stordalen Mire...
CCAGCAGCAGGAAGCTGGAGGGTTCAGGCGTGACTGAAGTGTCATCCGTGCCCAGAATCTGAAAGGTCTCGGATGGAATCGGAGGATCGGCTATCGTTGGAACGATTTGGTAGGCGAGCGAACTGCCGTCACTCTCATCCCACCAGACATAATAATAATCTGCTGTGCCGTCATACTCCGTAATTCCATTGCTGAGTTGGAAGTAATAGGTGCCGGCGCCAAGTGACAGGCTGGGGATGGAGATCGTTTCGCTCAGGACACTGAAATCAGAACCAATATCCGTGCCAAGAGAGGTGTTAGGCAAGCCGCTGGCGATGCCTGATTCCAGGGTGCCTGAAAACAAGCCGGAAGTAATGGACCAATTCACACTGCCAAGCGTATCGCCGTTTGGCACCCACACGATGAATGAAGCGCCGTCCACAACCGCAGCGGATGAGAGCGTGAACGAGTCCGCTACCGCAAATCCCTGTTCCACATCCCAGCCGCCGCTTGAAAAAGTAGCGCCGGATTGGGTCGAGGCACTGTAAGTGCCTGTGGAGGAGTTGTCGTACAGAGCAGTGTCATCGGCGAAGGCCGAAGGTGCGACAAATGTACCCAGCAGGCTGAGGATGAAAATGGAAAAAAGGACAGATTCCTTCATGATTGTGCCTTTCATTATCAAGCCGGATGATTTGCCTCGTTTTAGAGAAAAGGCATACCCTCTGGCTGAAGCTCCTTAAAGCATAGATTTTTATGTTTTTAAGCAATTTCTCAGCCAAAGATTGTGATTGATGAACATCTCCTTGTGACAGGAAATCACCCGCATTGGCGTTGAACTTGGCGGGATGAAGGCGGTTGCGGCGGCCACTGCTGCCACTCCGCGGGTTGGCAATTATGTGCAAAAGATTGCATTTAAAAGTGGAGAGTACTTTCCTAAATCTGCAAGGCCCGGAAGAATCAGACGCGCGGCCCCTTCCACGCAAAACGGCCACCCCGAAGGATGGCCGCTGCTGTCTTACATCGTCTTACATGAGTGGAGACGCGCTTACCGCTCGCACTTCCGGTTGGTGAGGCCGCTGAGAGTGGCAGCCCGGAATGTTGTCAGGCCACAAACTTGCGCTTGATAAGTCCGGCCAGCCCGGCCAGGCCGCTGCCCAGCAGCAGAAAGCTGGAGGGTTCCGGTGTGGTTGCCGTATTCTCCGTGCCGAGAATCTGGAAGGTCTCCGAAGGGGCTAATCCTTTTTCATAATATGCGGTTGATGCGCCCACTACGCTTTCATCCCATTCGCCAACTTTGCTATTCGTTGTGGCGATCTGGTCAATTTCGAGCCAATAAGCCGTTCCGGCATTGAGCGCCAGCGCGGGGATCGAGAACGAAACCAAGTCATCCAAATAACCCGAGACCGCACTCTCTTGAATACTGGAAAATACAGTGGCAGTTCCGCTTTTCAGCGGCGTCGAGTAACCGCTCCCAGTGCCGGTTATCGCTGGTGATGGAGTTGAGGTGATTGCCCAGGTTATACCTGCCAGGCTATCCCCCTTGGCAAAGAGAACGCCCAGAGAGATGCTCGTGACAGTGGCGGAGGAGGTCAGTTGGAAGGAGTCCGTGGCCGCATTATTCGATGAGGAAGAAATGCTGATGCCGTTGCCTTGGTACGAGGCTACGGTCGTGTCGTTGTAGAGGGTTGTGTCGGCGAAGACGGGAAGCGCCAGGGCGCTCATCAGGCCAAGAACTAAAACAGAGAGAGTTGCTTTTTTCATGTACCTTCCTTTTTCGCAGCTGAGATATCGAACTTGAGATGAACTCCCAGGGCAAAGGCCAGACTTGCGTCGGATCTCCAAGCGATTTGAAATCGGATTGGCTGGAGCATGGCCTGAGAATTAATAACTCTATTCTGCACCTTGAGTTCAAATTGCAACTTTAAATTGCGAATAACAAATGATGTATAAATCTTGACAATATGAAAAACAATGCTTATCTATTCCTGAGAACAATTCCATTGTTAGGCAGCACGAGCTTTTCGGGATGGATGCAAGGCGGCTTCAAGCCATGCGCAACGCAAAACGGCCACCCCGAGGGATGGCCGCTGCTGTCCTGTTTAAAAAAACGCCTTACCGCTCGCTCTTCCAGTTGATGAGATCGCCGAGAGTAGTGGTGGAGCTGGAGACGGGTGCCTTGTGAGCATCCTTCTTGTAGCTCTCCACCTGGGCGCGGCTAGCCTCGTGATGCGAAGCGGAGCGCAGGCTGAGGCCCACCTTTTTCTCCTCGACGTTGATCTTGATGATCTTGAACTCGTTCTCTTGGCCGGTTTCCAGCTTGGCGCCTGGATCGTCGCCAGCCTCGGAGATGTGGCAGAGACCCTCCACGCCCTCGGCAATCTCGACAAAAGCGCCGAATTGCGCGGTGCGCAGAACCTTGCCGTGAACCTGATCGCCGACGCGGTGAGTGGCGAAGAAGCTCTCCCAGACATCGGGCTGCAACTGCTTGATGCCCAGAGAGAGGCGGCGGTTTTGCGGCTCAACGCCGAGAACGACAGCCTTGACCTTCTCGCCCTTCTTGACGATCTCCGAAGGATGCTTGACGCGCTTGGTCCAGCTCAAATTACTGACGTGAACCAATCCGTCGATGCCGTCTTCGATCTCGATGAAGGCGCCAAAGTCGGTCAGGTTGCGCACGCGGCCTTCGACGACGGTTCCGGCGGGATACTTTTCCGTCAGATTCTCCCAGGGATTCTCGAGCAACTGCTTCATGCCCAGCGAGATGCGCCGATCAGCGGGGTTCACGCTCAGAACCACGGTCTCGACCTCATCGCCCGGCTTGACCAGCTTTGAGGGGTGCTTGAGGCGCTTGGACCAGGTCATCTCGGAAAGGTGAACCAAGCCTTCAATGCCTTGCTCCAGCTCGACAAACGCGCCGTAATCAGTGACCGACAGAACGCGGCCATGCACATGCGCGCCGACCGGGTAGCGCTCGGTGGCGTCCAGCCACGGATCGGGCGTCAACTGCTTGAAGCCCAGCGAAACCCGCTGCTTGTCCTTGTCGAACTTGAGCACCTTGACCTGAATCTCGTCGCCCACATTGACCAGATCGCGGGGATGAGTGAGGCGTCCCCAGCTCATGTCGGTAATGTGTAGCAGGCCGTCAATGCCGCCCAAGTCCACGAACGCGCCGTAGTCGGTCAGGTTCTTCACCGTGCCGGTCAGTACCGCGCCCTCGCCCAACTGATCCAAGGTAGTGGAGCGCTTGGCGTTCTGCTCTTCTTCCAGAATCTCCTTGCGGCTGACCACGACATTGCCGCGCTTTTTGTTCAGCTTGATGACGCGAACTTCAATCTGCTGTCCAAGATAGCCGTCCAGGTTGCGGACCGGGCGAATCTCCAATTGCGAGCCGGGCAGGAAGGCCTTGAGGCCGATGTCCACCGTTACGCCGCCCTTGACGCGGCTGACCACGGTGCCAATGATCGGCGTCTTGTCGGCTGCCGCCTTCTCGATCGTGTCCCAGACACGCAGACGCTGCGCCCGTTCATAACTGGCCAGGTAGCCGCCTTCCGGTTCCTCCTTCTCAATCACCACGTCAATTACGTCGCCGGGCTGGAATTTTACCGCTCCGGTGTGATCCAGAACCTGCTCCAGAGGCACCAGCCCCTCGGACTTCAGGCCCACATCAATGACCAGGTGCTTTTCCGTCTGCTTGATCACCGTGCCGGAGACAATCTTGTCTCCATAGGCTTCCACGGCGGCGGCCTCGGCGGCCTGTTCGCGCTCAAAGGCTTCCAGGGCGGCGGAGAAGTCATCCATGGACTCCAGATGATCGGTCAGCGCGACAGCCTTGGCGGGCGGGGCGGTAACTGGCTCAGGCGCGGCAACCGCTTCTGGGGCCGGCGCAGCGGCTTCAATCACTGGCTCGGCCGGGATTGCGGGTTCCGGAGACTCGGAAGACTCGAAAGACTCCAGAGACTTGGAAGACTCCAGAGGCTCGGAAGACTCGGACGGTGCGGAAACTTCGACTATTGCGGGGGCGGGTTCAGCCTCTGCCGCGGCTTCCACCACGGGTACGGCCTCGACTACAGGCTCGGTTGGGGCATCGGCGTCCAGCGCGGGTGTTTCGACTGCGACTGCGGTCTCAGGGGTGGACGTGGATTCTGGCAACGGCTGCTCAAGCTCCGTCGCAGGGTCAAGGGTTAGGGCTTCAATTTGCGTATTCAGGGTTGCGCTCTCGGGTTCGGGATTGAGGAGGTTTGCCATTACGTGCCAGCTCCGGGATTCCTTGGCTCCGCGACGAAAAAGAACCTGTCGCTGGGGGTGCTCTGGCGGTTGCGATTGCCGTCAACCGGAGAGCGGAGGCCACTACCATCTCGCAGGCGCGCCTGTGATAAGGGCATCTTCGCAAGGGACACTTCTCCCAACCGATGAAGGTTGGAGTAGAAGAACTTTGATCTCCTTGGGATACACCCGGCAGGCAACGGATGCTGGAGGGCGGCCGCAACTCACTGCTGGAATCCGCGCAGCAAGCTACGCTCTCAGTGTAGCAACCGCCGCGCGGGACCGTCAATGCAATAGATTGTCGAAATCCGTTTGTAGCCGAAAATTCATGTGCGGCGGGGCGGAAACAATGGAGTTGCGCGGTCTTCCGCTTCAAAAATCTGTCATTCTGAGCCGAGCGCTCCGAGGTTCCCAGCGACAAGTCTTCGTCGCGTGGGTGGGGAGTGAAGTTGAAGAACCTTTGTCTTTGGCTATGAGAATCCAGGAATCTGATCTCTCCCGCCGCAGCAACCCTCTATACTGATGCAGACGGATACCCCTATGGACACTCTCTTTACTCCCTGGCGCTACGCCTACATCACCTCGGCGGACAAAACCGACCGCGCCGGCGTTCCGGTGAGCCTCTCAGCCTGGCCGGGCGACCACCATTGCGTCTTCTGCAACCTGATTGCCTCGATCGATTACGCGATTGCCAACGGAATGAGCGCGGAGGAGGTCGAGGCTATAGGCGGGCTGATTCATCGCGGCCAGCATTGCTTTATCTGCCTGAATGCCTATCCGTACACCTCCGGCCATGTGATGGTGATGCCCTACGCGCATCTGGACCGGCTGGCGCAGTTGCCCACGGCGGCGGCCCATGAACTGATGGACCTGGCGCAGCGCACCGAAAAGGCGCTGGAGGGCCTCTACCACCCCCAGGGCTACAACTTCGGCATGAATCTGGGCCGGGCCGGCGGCGCGGGGGTAGCCGGACACCTGCATCTGCACGCCATGCCCCGCTGGCTCGGCGACACCAACTTCATGACGACGGTAGCCGAGACGCGCATCCTGCCGGAGGATTTGCAGACCACCTGGAAGCGGATGCGTAGAGTGTTCGGAGAATAGCGAGTCAGCAAATTAGCCGCGCCTTAACCCTGCTGACTAGAATCTGCCTTGTCTGGATAAATGACTGTCCCTTCTGCATCAACCACAATCCCGCCTTTTCCTTTGCTTATATTTGAGATCACCGCCGCGCCCAAAACAAGCAAAATGATAAGAATAACTCCAATGCCGATCGACAGCCTTGCTCGTACATAATCGCTCTCGCTTTTCGCGCCGAATTCCATCAGGCTATTGGTCGATGGATCGGCCGGATCGTAATATACTGTAGCGGCGAAATCCGGGGTAAGTCCGGCAAGGTCCGTCAGTATACCTTTAACCGATGCAGTGGTTTTCCGGTCAGGGCAAATCTCGTGCCCAGCATAGTTAGTCCCATTCACTTCAAAGCTATAAAGGCATTTATCGGTCCAGTTGGAATTGTTCGAGTTGACACGATTCATCCTAGAAACGTGGGCAATCGTCGTGCCTTCGTTTTGCTCAAAAGCGGCATCCTGACTTGCCGTGTAAATGCAAAAGCCGCCATAGGCGAAGGCAATTACCATTCCCAGGATGAAAGAACCGGCAATGGATTTCCAGCTTGAACTCATAGGTGCTCCAATCTCTCAATAAACAAACATTGAAACAGAGTATAGGCTGTGGTCCGGGCGGGATAATGCAAATTCGCGGAAGAGCGCAATTGCGAACCATATTTACCAACGCTATTGCAATTTGCAAACATCTATCTTGATGGGGGACAATTATTCTGTCTCCACAGTCTCCTCAGCCCCCGCCGCCAGCGCAAGCCCCGTTTGCGACCACTCGGGCGACTCCATCTCGCGCAGGTCGGGTTGCAGCTTTCTAACTTCGGCTAACTCGCCGCTGGAGTGGGCTAACTCGCCTAACTGGCGGCCATAGGAGAAGACGCCACCTTTGCCTTCGATGGTGCCGATCAACTTGTTATAGGTTTCGACGCTGCTGCCGAGGGCGCTGCCGAGGCGAGTTAGATGGCTTTGCGCTGTCACCAGCTTGTCGTAAATCTTCTTGCCCATCTCGTGAATGGCCTTGGCGTTTTGCGTGATCTCCGATTGCTGCCAGCCAAATTCCACGGCCCTCAGCAGCGCAATCAACGTCGTCGGCGTGGCCATCACCACATGATTCTTTGTGCTGTATTCGATCAGTGAAGGATCGGCTTCGAGCGCCGCGCTGAAGAGTGCTTCACTCGGCAAAAAACAAACCACAAAATCCGGAGCTTTTTCGAATTGTTTCCAGTAAGCCTTGCCGGATAACTCATTCAGGTGCGCCTTCACGCGCGCCGCATGGGCCGCAAAGCGGAGCGTTTGCGTGGCAGGATCAACGGCCCCGCTGGCGTCCAGAAAGGCATCCAACGGCGTCTTGGCGTCCACAACAATCTCGCGGCCATTGGGAAGTTGGATGGTCATGTCCGGGCGCAGCATCTTGTCGTCTTCGTCGCGCGCGGTCACCTGCTCACTGAAGGAGCAGTATTGCACCATCCCGGCGTACTCGACGCAGCGCTTCAGTTGCAGTTCGCCCCAGTTGCCGCGGGTTTTGGGGGCGCGCAGAGCGGTGATCAACTGCGCGGTTTCATTTTTCAGGGCAGTGAGCGAGGCGGGAATCGAGTTCTGTATGTTTTCAACCAGCGTCTTCACCTCGAAGTAAGCGCCGGCGCGGGATTTCTCCATCTCCTGCGCTTGCGCATTGAGGGCCATGAGGGCGGATCCCAGCGGGTCAAGCAGATTCTTAATGGCCAGTTCCTTGGCTTCGAGCGTCTGCTTAGCCTCAGTAGTTTGTCCGCCCAACTGTTCCCGCGCCAGAGCCAGAAAGGACTGTGTATTGGCGCGCAGTGCGTCGGCGGCAACACTTTTGAAGGCGGCGTCCAGGTCGGCCTTCATTTGGGCGTATTTAGCCTCTTCGCTGCGCAATTGCTGTTCGGCGATAGCAAGGTGCCTGCCGAGTAAATCCCGCTCACCGGTGACCGAGGTAATCCGGGCTTCCAAATCTGCTTTTTCAGCGCGCATGCCCAGGATGACGGCGTCCCGATCCTCGGTTTGCGTCTTGAAGCGTTCGCGCTCGGCGGACTTGATTCTCAATTCCACCATTTCGACATAGGCAGACTCTAGTTGCTCGCGCAGCGGCCCTTCGATGGATTCAGCGAGCTTGCGCTCATTCTCCAACTGGGTCCGGGCGGCGGAATTGGCATGGGTGCCTCTGATCCAGAGACCAAGGAGAAGGCCAATGAGAAGGGTAACAACGCCGATGAGCGCAATGACAAAAGCCGGGTTTTCCAAGTAAAAATTCCTCTTCGCCTAATGTACGCCTGTTTTCGGCGCTTTTCCCGACAAATTTGCAAGTTTTCTGATCCCTGATCCCTGATCCCTGATCCTTACCTTTACACGCCTCTGGCGCGCCCGATAGACTGAAGTCACGGGGAGCCGCGCGAATTTTAGGACAGGGCAGTTGTGCAGTTGTGCCTTGAGCCGGTATGGTAGACAAGCGGTGCCTGAAAGGGCAAGCCCCAGAGAGAATCCGAAGTTCAAATATCACGAGGAGAAGCACGCATGGCCGTAGCAGACAAGATCAAACAGATTATCGTCGAGCAGTTGCAGGTCGATGAGGCCGAAGTCACCCCCGGCGCCAGCTTTCAGGAAGACCTGGGCGCGGATTCGCTGGATGTCGTCGAGCTGGTAATGCAGTTCGAAGAGGCCTTTGACATCGAGATTCCCGACGAGAGCGCGGAGAAGATCAAGACCGTCAAGGACGCGATCGATTACATCGAGAAAAACGCGAAAGGCGGCAACTAGCCCTTGAGCCCGCAATCGTCCCGCCGAGTCGTCATCACAGGCCTGGGGCTTCTATGCGGTGTGGGCAACACCGCGCCCCAGGTTTGGCAACAGCTTATGGCCGGCGCCAGCGGCATGGGGCCTATCCAGGGCTTCGATACCACTGGCTTTACGACCACCTTTGCCGCCGAGGTCAAGAACTTTGACCCGTTGAATTTCGTGGACAAAAAAGAGTCGCGCAAGATGGCGCGCTTTATCCACTATGCCTTTGCCGCCACACAGGAGGCCTTGGCGCAGTCTGGCCTCGAAATCACTCCGGAGATTGCCGACCGGGTGGGCGTCTTTATCGGCTCGGGCATCGGCGGCTTTGAAGTGATTGAACGCGAACACACCGCGCTGCTGCAGGGCGGTCCGCGCAAGATTTCGCCTTTCTTCATCCCCGCGGCCATCGTGAATATGGCAGCCGGATTTTTAAGCATCCGCTACGGCGCGCAGGGGCCCATCTCAGCCACCGCGACGGCCTGCGCCACCAGCGCCAACGCCATTGGCGACTCGGCGCGCATCATCGAACACGGCGACGCCGATGTGATGATTGCCGGCGGCGCGGAGGCAGCGGTGACGCCACTCTCGGTGGGTGGATTTGCGGCCATGCGCGCGCTTTCCACCCGCAACGACGATCCCACGCGCGCCAGCCGTCCCTTTGACAAGGATCGCGATGGATTTGTGATCGGCGAAGGTTCCGGCATCGTCATTCTTGAGGAGCTGGAGTTCGCCAAGAAACGCGGCGCAAAGATCCTGGCCGAGATTATCGGCTACGGCATGAGCGCCGACGCGCATCACATCACCAGCATCGCTCCCGCTGGCATGGGAGCGCAGCGCAGCATGAGGGCGGCTCTCAAGGACGCGGGCATTCAGCCGCAGGAAGTGGGCTACATCAACGCGCACGCCACTTCGACTCCTGCCGGCGACGGCAATGAGTCGGCGGCCATTGAAGGGGTCTTCGGCGAGCACGCTTTGAGCCACAAGCTGAAGGTAAGCGGCACCAAGTCCATGCACGGCCACTTGCTGGGCGGCGCGGGTGGACTGGAGGCAGGCATCACGGTGCTGGCGCTGATCAACCAGTGGCTTCCGCCGACCATCAACCTGGAGAACGTCGATCCCGAATGCCACCTGGACTATGTGCCCAACAAGGCCATCGCCCACAGCTTTGATATCGCGCTGTCCAACTCCTTCGGCTTTGGCGGCATCAACGCTTCGCTGATTCTGAAGCGCTGGACGGAGTAACGGATCAGTTCTCGGTTAACAGTTGTCAGTTCTCAGTTAAAACAGCAACAGCGCGAATCCAGTACGGGTTCGCGCTGTTGGCGTTTATGGGGGCCGAACTGATTCAGGTGAGATGAAATATGTCCTACCTGTGCTATACTTCTTTCCATAACCGCAGCGCGAAAGCCGGTCCAGAAGACCATCAAGGTCACTGACGAAACTGCGCCCGTACGCTGTGCTGCGGGAGGCGGGCTGATTCGCGAAGAAGTCTGGAAAGATGCTGAAGGCAATGTCGTCCGTTTCAATTTGGCCTTCATCAACTTTCATCTCTACTCAAGAGACCATGGACGGGTTCTGGGTTATGATTCGGCGCACGGACACCCGCACCGGCACTTTGCAGGGGTTGTTGAAATCATCGAACCGGATCACTATAGAGCCATCTACCGCCGCTTCATGAGGGAAGTTGACCGGCTAAGAGAATTGAGGAGTTTATGAAAACAAAAATCTACATGGACGGCCTTGAGGGCTGGAAGAAACGCGCATTGGAGCGCGCTAAGGCCATGGATGAAGGCCGGCCTTTTCCTCCTTCGCGCGGCATCACCTTCGAGAGTCCGGCGGAGATGGTTCGGCTGCTAACTCCGGCGCGGCTTGATCTTTTTTCCAAAGTGAAGAAGCAAACTCTTTCCATCAAAGACCTCGTTCAGTTGCTAGGCCGTGATGCGAGCGCGGTGCGCCGCGATGTGGCTGCGCTGGAGAAGGCTGGGATCGTCACTTCGCGGCAGGTTGTGAACCCTGGGCACGGGCGCGCGCGTATGGTCTCGGCTCCGACCAGCGTCTCCGTCTCTGCTGAACTTTAAGGTGCTACCGCATTGCAAACCCCAAGCCTCGCTTCCGAAACCTGGAGTTTGCAAACGGAGACGGTTGCGTTGCATCAGCCGTGGATGGCCGCCCAGCCCACACTAACCAACAACCCAAGCGTCCACCAGCCAAAAACTGTAATATAGCCAGCACCGCGCTTGACCTTCGCCACGGACGCAATGCCTATTGCCAGAAGAATCATGGTCCAAATCGTAGTACCGTCCAACCAACTGGCAAATTTATAGAGAGCCGCATTCGTCTCAGGCTGTGTCAAAAAAGCTCCAATGCTGGTAGGAGCAAAGTTGTTAAGGTTGAAGGACTCTGGAGCCATTCCCGCGAAGATCACTACAGATCCCAGCAGCGCTTTGATGATTCCCGGAAGGCCAGCATACATCCATACGACAAAGATGCTTCCAAAGGTAGCCTTGCCACCAAAGACAAAGTTGATGGTTCCCATCAGCAATAGCGATCCCAAAGCAACGATAGCCAGAACGAGAATCGGATTGACTGCAAAGCCGATCTCAGTGCCGTAATGCATACCTTTGAGAGTGCCCTCCCGCTGAGCTGCGGGTGCCTGCGCAAGGCTTTCTTCCACTGCCGGATTGAGATGAACCATGTTTTCGGCCACCTGAGCCCAGCCAATCTTGAGTGTGATACCTGCGAACAGGACGTAGCCGGCCAGAATCGAGATGATGAAAGGCATCCACCAACTGCGGTTGCCGCGCTTGATGTCTTCAAAGGTTTTTGACGGCGCGGTAAAAGTATTCACAATGCGCTGCCACTGGGAAAGGCCGGGAACTCCCTCGGCCGCAGATGGAACTTCAATATCGCTCATGTTTCCGCCTCGTTCAGCCATGATGTGGCTATGGCCGCGATTGTAACCTTGAAGGCTATACGCTGAAAAGTAAAAATTTGTTCAGCGAAAATCAGAGCCCCGAACCGGCGGTTTCTGCTTGATTCGCCGTGGCCTCCGCCGGTTTGCGGGCCGGTGCGGCAGAAATGTAACTCTTGTACACGGTGATGTGGAAGCAGGACTGCCTGAACTCTTCCTCGACGTCGATCTTGCCGGCGGTTTGCAGGGGCAGCAGCCAGGCGCGCATCCAGGCAACCTCCTTGCGGCTCAGCACGTTTTTGGCGATGTCGATGGTGGCTCCGGTCAGATGTGGGCTGGCGATGTCGCCTTCGGCGGCGGTGGCGTTGCCGTTCACCTTCATCAATAGTTTCTGGTACTCGACGGTGCGCACCGCGGAGCTGACTTCAAGCGGCCCGTGAAAGGCAGCCGCGTGAGCGCGGGCGAGGTCGGAGAGGAAGCGCGCCGTCCAGGGGCGGCAGTAGCGGCGGTTCTCCGGCAGCTTCTGGTTGATGTTCAGAGCGGCTGAGACGGGGACAGGGACCAGCATCTTGCGCGCGATGCGGTCGTCCAGATCAGCGTCGTCTTCGATCCGCTCCAGGCTGTCTGCCTCGGTCTTCTCGTTCTGCCGCACCAGCGAATCGTAAGTGCCACGCAGCGGCGACGGCAGCGCTCTCCGCATGGAGGGCAAGGAAGTGGTCTCGAGGACAGGCGCTTGATCTTGCGATTCGGTATTGCCGGATTCGCTTTGGGAGTCCTGGCTCTGAAGCGGAGAATGCGTGTGGCGGCTGCGCCTGAAGACGGCGGGGCGCAGATGCGCAAGAACTCTTCTGCCTCTTGAGTGAGCGCGTTCGGAGGTGCGAGCCGCTGGCTTTTGTCTGTTGCGAGAGGCGTGTTGGATTTCAGGCAGGGGCCGACGGTGCGTCCGGTGCGCATAGGCAAACGGGGCGAAGAGGAAGGCCGCGAAGAGTACGGATAACAACATAAAAGGAATTCTGCGCATAGTGGGCGCGCGAGAAGTCCAGAGCTTTTTCAGTGTAAGCTTTTTTCACCATAATTCCGAGTATCGGCCATGGTGCGTCTTTGTCTGATAATGGGCTACAATCGACGGCTCCCGTCGGCGCAGACTCATTGCCGATCTGGAGAGTAATCTGAAGAAACTGGAAATCGCCTTTGAACATAAAAATGGTATAGACTATAAATCAATACCAACCGGAGGATGCAATGGCGGCAAAAGCAGGAATTAGCCCAAAGAAGACGAATGCCAAGCTCTTCTGGAATGGTCGCAGTCAAGCCGTGCGTCTTCCCAAGGAGTTTCGGTTTGAAGGTGACCAGGTGCGCGTCAGCCGCATGGGCGCGGGTGTGCTGTTGGAGCCGGTGCCGGAAGATAAAAAGGAAACAGTCGAGGAGTGGTTTGCGCGGATTGATGCGATCAAAGGTGATCCGCTCTTTCCTGAAGGGCGAAAGCAGAATCTAGCACCCATCCGCGAATACTTCAAATGAACTACCTGCTTGACACCAACATCTGCATCGCTTTGATGAACGGAACGTCGGACAAAGTACGCGCACGTTTCGTCCAAGCCGTTTGCCTGAAAGCAAAACTTGCAACTTCGACGATTGTTGCCCATGAGCTTTGGTACGGCGTGGCCAAGAGTCAACA
>Ga0302320_10021641_pt1 | contig 12747 bp, 5 predicted proteins | sample Bog_T0_3_FD_202130 | JGI IMG/M metagenome (GOLD analysis project Ga0302320, IMG submission 202130) | Peat permafrost microbial communities from Stordalen Mire near Abisko, Sweden - Bog_T0_3 | ecosystem: Environmental > Terrestrial > Soil > Wetlands > Peat | place: Sweden: Abisko, Stordalen Mire...
GATGGTGGCGCTCAAAGGGCAGATCGAGAGCTTGGCCATCCATCATCTCGCCAGCCCGGGTGGCGATTTGCATTTTGCCCTGCTGTCGGACTGGATCGATGCCGACACCGAACAAACCGACGGCGACCAGACTTTGCTCGATGCGGCGAAGGAAGGCATTCAAAGCCTCAATCAGCGCTTTGCCCCTGCCCTCGGCGGCGACCGTTTCCTGCTGCTGCACCGACGGCGGGTGTGGAACCAAAGTGAACGGAAATGGATGGGTTGGGAACGCAAGCGCGGCAAACTGCACGAGCTCAATCGGTTGCTGCGCGGCGCCACCGACACCACATTTTTGGCGCCGAATGGTCATCCTCCGCCGGTTCCCAAGGATGTCCGCTATGTCGTGACGCTCGACTCCGACACCCGCCTGCCCCGCGACACGGTGCATCGACTGATCGGGAAAATGGCGCATCCGCTCAACCGGCCGGTCTTCGACAGCGCCGTCGGTCGGGTAGTGGCAGGCTATGCGGTGATGCAGCCGCGCGTAACACCGTCCTTGCCGACCGGCCGTGAAGGGTCGCTGTTCCAACGCACCTTCTCCAGCATGAACGGTATCGATCCCTATGCTGCCGCCAGGTCCGACCTCTATCAGGATCTGTTTGGGCAAGGCTCCTATACCGGCAAGGGTATCTACGATATCGATGCCTTCGAGTTGGCGTTGCGAGGTCGCGTCGCCGACTCGACGATGCTCTCGCACGATTTGTTCGAAGGGATCTTCGCAGGTGCCGGCCTGGCCTCGGACATCGAGGTGGTCGAGGAATATCCCGCCCGTTACGATGTCGACGCGCAGCGCCACCATCGTTGGGCGCGCGGCGATTGGCAGTTGCTGCCCTGGATTCTGGCTGACCTCAGCCTGCCGGCGATCGGCCGCTGGAAGATGATCGACAATCTGCGGCGCACCTTGTCGGCGCCGATGGCGGTGCTGGCCTTGCTGGTCGGATGGGTCATGCCATTGCCACAAAGCGCGGCGTGGACCTTGTTCATCCTGGCGACCATCCTGCTGCCGACCGCGCTGCCGGTGTTCGCGGCGATTGTGCCGCGCCACCAGGGTATCACCTCGGACAGCCATCTGCGCGCTCTGCGCGGTGATATCGCGCTCGCCGCCACCCAATATTTCCTGCGGCTCTCGTTTCTGGCCGATCAGGCCTGGCTGATGAGCGACGCGATCGGCCGCACGCTGATCCGATTGTTCGTCACGCGCCGCCATCTGCTGGAATGGACCACCGCGGCACAGGCGAGCATCGGTCCGCGCCGGGATCTGCTCGACATGTTCCGCCGCATGGCCGCCGCCTTTTTGATCGGGGTCGGCGGGCTGGCGGTCGCTGTCGTCGCCGGGGATGGGACTTGGAGTCTTGCCCTGCCGTTGGCGGCCTTGTGGGTTTCGTCCCCGGCCATCGCCTGGTGGGTCAGCCAGTCGCCGGCAGATGCCGGCCGATTGTCGCTCTGCGCGGCCGATGCGCGCGCGCTGCGCCTTATCGCCCGACGGACCTGGCGATTCTTCGAGAGCTTCGTCACGCCTTCCGACCACATGCTGCCGCCCGACAATTTTCAAGAGGACCCCTACCCGGTCATCGCGCATCGGACCTCGCCCACCAATATTGGCCTCTATCTGCTGTCGGCGGCGTCGGCGCACGATTTCGGGTGGATCGGGGTGAAGGATGTGATGACCAGGTTGGAGGCGACCTTCGCCAGCATGAACCGCCTGGAGCGTTTTCGCGGCCATTATTATAACTGGTACGACACGCAGGATTTGCGGCCGCTCGATCCTATTTATATTTCCGCGGTCGACAGCGGCAATCTGGCCGGCCACCTGCTGGCGCTCGCCAATAGTTGCGTGGCCTGGCGCCAGTTGGCGCTGACCGCCGAACGGCGTCTGGAGGGCATCGCCGATGCACTCGATCTGGCGCGTGAAGAGGTGTTGCGACTCGATGACGGGCGCCGCACGCAAACCGTCACCTGGCGCCAACTTGAAGATGCCCTGGCGGCTCTGACGGCCGGCGCCGCACGAACCCTCCAGCCGGGCGAGGATATCACCGAGCGGCTCGCGAGCTTGGGCGCGAGCGCCGACACCATAGCCGACATCGCGCAGACGCTGGCGGCCGAACGCAATGACACCGCCAGCGCCGATATGCTGTTCTGGGTAACCGCAGCACGGCAGTCGATCGCCAGCCATCGGCGCGATCTAGAAACCGACAACGACTCTGTGCCTGCCATCGCCGCGCGCCTGGCCGCGCTCGAATGCGCCTCCCGGCAGATGGCGATGGCAATGGAGTTTGGTTTCCTGTTCGATCACGACCGCAAATTGCTGGCGATCGGCTATCGGGTGCCGGAATCTTCGTTTGACCCCAATTGCTACGATCTGCTTGCCTCCGAAGCCCGCCTGGCCAGCTTTCTGGCGATCGCCAAAGGCGATATACCCTCCCGTCATTGGTTCCGGCTGGGTCGCCCGGTGACCTCGATCGGCAACGGCGCCGCGCTGGTGTCGTGGTCTGGCTCGATGTTCGAATATCTGATGCCGTCGCTGGTCATGCGGGCGCCGGCGGGCAGCCTGATCGAAGAAACCAGCCGGTTGATCGTCAGGCGTCAGCGCGAATATGGCCTGTCGCTCGGTGTGCCGTGGGGCATTTCGGAGTCCGCCTACAATGCGCGGGACCTCGAACTCACCTATCAATACTCGAATTTCGGCGTTCCCGGCCTCGGTTTGAAACGCGGCCTGCGTGACAATGTCGTGGTCGCTCCCTATGCCACGGCGCTCGCCAGCATGGTCGATCCAGCCGCCGCCTGCAGCAATTTCAAGCAATTGGCCGATTTGGGCGCGCTCGGCAGGCATGGCTTTTACGAAGCGTTGGACTACACGCCGGGTCGCGTGCCGGACGGCAAGACGCTGGTGATCGTGCGCGCCTACATGGCACACCACCAGGGAATGACCATCGTGGCGATCGCCGATGCGCTCGGCGAGGGTGTGATGCGCACCCGGTTTCACGCCGAACCGCTCATTCAGGCGACCGAGCTTCTCCTCCAGGAGCGCACCCCGCGCGACGTGGCGGTGGTGCGTCCATTGTCCGCTGAAGGCAAGTCGGGAACGACGGTTCTGACCGTCGAATCGTCGAGCGGACGCCATATCGAGACACCGCATAGCCCGACGCCGGCGACCCATCTTCTGTCCAACGGCGACTATGCGGTGATGCTGACGGCGGCCGGATCGGGCTCCAGCCGCTGGCGGGACCTGGCGGTGACAAGGTGGCGTGAAGACGCCACCTGCGACGATTGGGGTTCTTACATTTTCCTCAGGGACACCGGCGACGGTAAGGTGTGGTCGGCCGGATTCCAGCCTTGTGGCGTCGAGCCCGACTCCTACGATGTCCTGTTCAAGGAAGATTCTGCCGAATTCACGCGGCGCGACGGTATCTTCACCACCACTCTCGAAATACTGGTTTCGACCGAACATGCGGCCGAAGTGAGACGACTCACTGTGTTGAATGGCAGCCACCGCAGCCACGAAATCGACGTCACGTCCTATGCCGAACTGGTGCTGGCACCACCTTCCGCCGATCTGGCTCATCCCGCCTTTTCCAAATTGTTCGTCGAAACGGAGTTTCTCGCCGACAAAGGCATTCTGTTGGCGACCCGGCGCCGACGGTCACCGGATGAAGCAGAGATCTGGGTCGCCCATCTTGCCGTCATCGACGGCGAGCAGGTGGGCGAGCCTGAAATTGAGACCGACCGGGCACGGTTGCTCGGCCGCGGCGGGACGGTCAGGCGGCCGATTGCGATTTTGGACGGCAGGAAGCTGTCGAACAGCGTCGGCACCGTCCTCGATCCGATCTTCGCCCTGCGCCACCGCGTGCGCATAGCCCCCGGGGCTTGCGCGCGCCTGGCTTTCTGGACCATGGTCGGCGCCTCGCGAAGCGAAGTGCTCGACCTTGCCGACAAGCATCGCGACATCGCCGCCTTCGAGCGTGCGACGACGCTGGCTTGGACCCAGGCACAGGTGCAGCTCCACCATGTCGGCATCGAACCGGGCACGGCCTCCCTGTTTCAGCGCCTGGCCGGACATCTGATCTATGCCGCGCCGACCCTGCGTCCGTCGTCCGAGGTGATCCGGCAAGGTGGCGGCGGCAAGCCGGGACTTTGGATGCTCGGCATTTCCGGCGATCTTCCGATCATCGTGTTGCGCATCGCCGACAGCATGCATGTGCCGGTGGTACGGCAAGTGCTGCGCGCGAACGAATATTGGCGAATGAAGCAGTTGGCCGTCGATGTTGTTATTCTTAATGAACGTGCCTCGTCCTATGTGCAGGATTTGCAGATCGAGTTGGAAAGCTTGGCGCGGACCAGTCAAGCGCGTTCGCCAGCGCGGCGACAGCATGGACCGTCAGGGCGGGTGTTCGTCTTCCGTACCGATCAGATTGCCGCCGAGAGCAGGGCATTGCTGCTGTCGGTGGCACGCGTCGTGTTGCTGGCGCAACGCGGACGTCTGGCCGATCAGCTCGATCGGGTCAACGAGACCGGGACCATGCCGCATCCGTTTGCCAGACGCCCGTCCGGTGGCGCTTTGGCAGTGTCTCGGCCGACCCTGCCGGTGCTTGAGTTTTTCAATGGATTGGGCGGGTTCGCCGAGGACGGGCGGGAATATGTGACGGTGCTGGGACCCGGCCAGTCGACACCGGCGCCCTGGATCAATGTCATCGCCAATCCCGCCTTCGGCTTTCATGTCGCCGCCGAGGGAAGCGGTTTCAGTTGGTCAACCAATAGCCGCGAAAACCAGGTGACGCCCTGGTCGAACGATCCGGTCGGAGATCGGTCCGGCGAGGGGTTCTACCTGACCGACCTGGACAGCCGGACGGTATGGGGCCCGACCGCGTCGCCGATGCGTGACGACAATGCGACCTATATTGCCCGCCACGGTCGCGGCTATAGCCGGTTCGAACTGTCGGCACATGGCATCGAGTCGCAGATGGTGCAGTTTGTCCCGCTCGATGATCCGATCAAGATCACCCGATTGGTGTTGCACAACCGCTCTGGCCGTGTCCGACATTTGTCGCTGACCGCCTATGTCGAGTGGGTATTGGGTCCGTCGCGCACGGCGGCGGCGGCCTTCCTGACAACTGAAATCGATACGGTCACCGGGGCGATGCTGGCCACCAACCCCTGGAACTCGGACTTCTCGAACCGGGTGGCCTTTATCGATCTGGCTGGGCAACAGACCAGCTGGACCGGCGATCGCCGCGAATTCATCGGTCGCAATGGAAGCCTGGCCGTCCCATCGGCGCTGGCCAATGGCGCGCAGCTCTCCAATCTGGTGGGCGCCGGCATCGATCCTTGCGGCGCATTGCGCTGTCCGGTCGATTTGGCGGTCGATGGGCGCGTCGAGATCGTCATTCTGCTCGGCGAAGCGATTGGGGTGGCGGCCGCCAGAACGCTGATCGCGCGTTATCGCGAGGCCGATCTCGATGATGTGCAGGCGGCAGTCGGTCGCTATTGGGACATGATCCTGGGCCAAGTCCAGGTGACATCCCCCGACCGGGCGATGGATATCATGCTGAATGGCTGGCTGCTTTACCAGACGCTGGCCTGCCGCATCTGGGCACGCTCGGCGTTCTATCAAGCCAGCGGCGCCTATGGCTTTCGCGACCAATTGCAGGACGGCATGGCGCTGACCGCCGCCAGCCCGCTGATCACCCGCGATCATCTGTTGTGCGCCGCCGCACGCCAATTCGTCGAAGGCGACGTGCAACATTGGTGGCTGCCGCATTCCGGCTTGGGGGTCCGCACGCGAATCTCCGATGATCTGATCTGGTTGCCTTTTGCCGTGGCGCACTATATCGACCGGGTCGATGACCGCGCCATTCTTGATGAAACAATCACGTTTCTCGAAGGGCAGGCTCTTGCCCCCGGCGAGCACGACATCTTGTATCTGCCCACTGTCACCGACGAATCCGCCAGCCTGTTCGAGCATTGCGCCCGCGCCTTGGACCACAGCTTGGCGCTTGGCGTTCACGGCTTGCCGCTGTTCGGCACCGGCGACTGGAACGACGGCATGAACCGGGTCGGCGCCTTGGGCAAGGGTGAGAGCGTCTGGCTCGGATGGTTCCTCACGGCGACGCTGGAGGCATTCATCCCGCTTGCCGAGGCGCGTCAGGAAATCACCCGCGCCAGGGCTTGGCAAGTTCACGCCGCCGGATTAAGGGCGTCTCTCGAGCGCGAGGCATGGGACGGCGACTGGTATCGGCGCGGCTGGTTCGACGACGGCACGCCGCTCGGTTCGGCCGACAGCCAGGAATGCCGGATCGATTCGATCGCGCAATCCTGGGCCGTGCTGTCCGGCGCAGCGCCGCCCGAACGCGCCCACCGGGCCATGGCGGCGGTCGAACGGGATCTGATCCGCGCCGAGGATGGGCTGGCCCTGCTGTTCGCGCCGCCCTTCGATCATTCCGCGCAGGATCCCGGCTATATCAAAGGCTACCCACCCGGCATCCGCGAAAATGGCGGGCAATACACCCACGCCGCCTTGTGGTCGGTGATGGCGTTTGCCGCCCTGGGCGAAGGCGACAAAGCGACGGGACTGTTCAGCCTGCTGAACCCGATCAATCACGCCCGCACCAGAGCCAGCCTGCATCGCTACAAGGTCGAGCCCTATGTGATTGCCGCCGATGTCTATGCCATGCCGCCGCATGTCGGGCGCGGCGGCTGGACTTGGTATACCGGGTCGGCGGGGTGGATGCAGCGCGCCGGCATCGAGTCTATCTTCGGGGTGAGGTTGGCCGGGAATATTCTGCATTTCGACCCCTGCATCGCGCGGGCCTGGAACGGCTTCGCACTATCGCTGCGTCATGGGTCGGCGCAGTACCAGATCACCGTCGACAACCCGGTCGGGGTCGAACGCGGAGTCACTTTCGCGTCACTCGACGACCGACCCTTGACTCAGCGGCCATTGCAGCTGTCGCTCGACGATGATGGCGCCATCCATCGGCTGGTGGTGCGACTGGGATAGGCTGCCGCCTTGACAAAAAATATGTATGACCGTATTTTGCGATATGGCAAAAATCGGCAACCGGGAGAAGATTCTCTGCGAAGGCCTCAAAGTCGTTCATGCGCGCGGCTTTGCCGGTGCCAGTGTGCGCGACATCGTCGAGGCCGCCGGCGTGCCGCAGGGATCCTTTACCAATCATTTCGTCTCCAAGGAGGCGTTCGGTCTCGAGATCCTTGATCGCTATTTCGCCAACAGCCGCGTTTTGATGCAGGAGACCCTGCTCGACCTGTCGCGGCGGCCCTTGGCGCGCCTGCGCGCCTATTTTGCCGCCCATCAGGCGCGGTTGCGGGACGGCGGGATGCGCTATGGCTGTCTGTTTGGCAATTTTACCGCCGAATCGAGCGACAATAGCGAGGTCATTCGGCAGAAATTGATGCTTATTTTCGCCGAGATGCAGCACTGTTTCGCCCTTTGCCTGCAGGCGGCGCGCGACGCCGGCGAACTGTCGGCGGGACTCGATTGCGACGATGCCGCCGCTTTCCTGGTGGCGTCGATGCAAGGCGCCGTCTTGTTGGCAAAAGCGCAGCGCAGTCTGGCGCCGCTCGAACGGCTGGAACGAATTTTCCTGGCCATGTTACAGAACGACTGACCTCCCTCACCGCCCATTCCGCCTGTGTTCTGCGTCGCTGAAAAATCGCATTCAAGAAAATACATACGTCCATATTTTTCTTGACAAAATAATACGTACGTACATATATGTCGGCGCCGTGGTTCTCAACGCGGCGTCGACATGAGGATCCCCGAAGTGACACCCCGCGTCCCCACCATCACCCGTCCAGCCTGGCCCTTCCACAACGGAGCGCGTCATGTTGGCTGACCTGAAGACCAGGACTCTGCTCACCACCACCGACCTGATGGCACGCGCCGCCGATTTGGGCCTGTCGTCCACAGAGCCCGATCGCTTGGCCATCGCCATCGGCGGACTGGTGATCCGCCAGCTGCGCGGCTATTTCTGCCGACAGAATTGGCTGCAGTGAAGCGCCCAGCGGAATGAGTGGCATGCTTGTCGTGCCGGACTCGTTCGACTCAGCACAATTCAATGGCGATATTGTTGTTTGATAAGGGCCGTGGTGACGAACGGGTTGATCCATGCTATAAGACGCCAAATGTCATTCATACAGTGGTGTTGAATTCCTGAAGTTGTTTTTTAAGGAAGTATTAATTAGAAACATAAATGCTGAGTATCGATTGTGCTTTGGCACCGCTGAAATTGGACTCGTCATATGCAAAAAAAGTCACAGTTTATCGCAGGCTTGCGTATCGTAATCGCCGACGATGAGCCCTTCAACTTATCGTTGGTGGCTGGCATGGTCCGCGATTTCGGCTGTACAAATATTATTTTGGCTTCGAGTGGCGTCCAGGCGGTTCTGGCAATATCGAATATTAGCAATCCTCCGAATGTACTGATCGTCGATTTCAACATGCCGGACGTCAATGGATTGCAGATCCTCAGAATGATCCGCTGCGGCGAAGCCGATGTCACCCGCGACTTACGGGTTCTGATGCTTACCGGCAGTTCGGATTTCAATCTGGTGGGCGCCGCCATGGCGCTCGATGTCGACGCATTTCTGGTCAAACCGGTGTCCAAGGCGACTTTGTCGTCGCGGCTGGAAAAGCTGGTCAATCCTCCCGGTGACATAAAATCCGTTCAGGAATATGCCAAGATCGATATCGACGCGATTTCCCGCACCCTGCAGAGCCGCCAGCCGGTTGGCACGCCGCGACCCAGGACCGAACAGCGCGGCACGCCGTCGGGCGTCAAGCTCGGCTTCGACGCCCTGGTCGAGGGCATGTATCTGGGCGAGGATATTTACGGCCCGGCCGGCGAGCTTCTGCTGCCAAAGAACACCCGTCTCAGCGATCGGCTGATCCGCCGCATGCGGGAATTGCGCGGCATTCTGCAAATCGACTCGATGTACGTAACCAAGGCCGAGGAGGCTAAAAAAGCGTGACGACGGCCGCCTTGATCGGCGCCTCCGCTCCTTTCGACGCCACCGATTCCCAATTGTTTGACCTGGCACCGCTGCCGATGGTGTTGTGCAGCCTGCCCGATGGCGAAGTTCGCCGTGCCAACCACCGCGCCGCGGAGCTGTTCTCCTTTGGCGGCGACATCAGCTCATGCAACATCGAAGATCTGATCGGCCTGGTCGGCAGCCGGATTTTTTTGCAGCAACTCACCGACAGCGGCGGTTTCATCGACGATTTCGAAGTTATGCTGCATACCGCCTATGGCGTTTCGTTCGCCAGCACTCTGTCCGGCCAGACGATTTCCAACCTAGCCGAACGTTTTGTCCTGATCGGCATGCGCGACATCAGCGATCGCAAGGTCGCCGAAGAGACGCTGCGACGTTTTTTCGACGCCGGCCCGTCGCCAATGCTGCTGTGCCGCATCCGCGATGCGCGTGTCACGCGTTTGAATTTGCGGGCGGCGGAACTGTTCGGTGCCGACGACAGCAACCTTGCCGAACAAAGCCTCGAGCGTTATTTCGGCGCCACAGCGGCGCAGGACTTTCTGCGCGGCGTGGCGGCGGGCGGCGGCTTTTTGCTGTCCTTCGAAGCCTCCCTGACAACGACGTCCGGCGCGAACTTCTGGGCGATCCTGTCCGGCCAAATCGTCGAAATCGAAGGCGAAAGCTGCGTTCTGGTCGGCATCACCGACATCACCGATCGCAAACATGCCGAACAAGCCTTGAGTGCCGCCAAGGAAATCGCCGAGCAGGCGACCAAGGCAAAGTCGCTGTTTCTGGCCACCATGAGTCACGAGATCCGCACCCCGATGAACGGCGTGCTGGGGATGCTGGAGATTTTGCGACGCTCCGCCCTCACCGGCGATCAGCGCGAGACCGTCGAAGTGATCAGCCAATCGGCGGCCAGTTTGCAGACCATCATCGACGATGTTCTCGAATTTTCGAAGATCGAGGCCGGCAAGATCGAATTGGCACCGGTCCCGCTGCGCCTGCGCAGCCTGATCGAGGTCGCCGTCGAACTGGCGGCGCCGCCTGCGCGCAACAAAGGAATCGAACTTGCCTGGCACGTCGATCGCGATCTGCCGGATCACTTTTTCTGCGATCCGGTAAGGTTGCGACAAATCCTGCTGAATCTCCTCAATAATGCCGTGAAATTTACGCCGTCCGGCCATGTCAGTCTGAGCGTACAAGCGATCGAAGAGACCGGCGACCAACAATGGGTGCGATTCAATGTGACCGATACCGGCATCGGTCTGTCGCCCGAACAGAAGGATCGGCTGTTCCAGCCCTTCGTGCAGGCGAATGCCTCGGTTACCCGCCAATTTGGCGGCACCGGATTGGGTCTGTCGATATGTCGGCGCCTGACCGAGTTGATGGGCGGCCGGATCGGGCTTAGCAGCCGGATCGGCGTAGGCAGCAGCTTCTGGTTCGAATTGCCGATCGAGACCTTGCCGGAGCAGGACGAACCGAACGCCAGCGCCCTGGCGGGCGTCAAGATATTGCTGATCGATGATCTGGCGGAGTCGCGCCGCGGCGTCGCCGAGACTCTGCATCGCTTTGGTGCCACGGTGCAAGATGTGGCCGACGCAAACTCGGCGCAAAATCTGGTGAACGCAGGTCTCGTCTTCGATCTCGCCATCGTCGATCTGGCCGAGGCGCTGCCGCAGCTGCCGCCCTTGCTGGCCGATCGGCGCGGTCGCCGGCCGGTTCTGCCGATGATGGTGGCCGAATCGCAACAATTGCGCCAATTCTGTCTGGAGCAAGGGCTGTTGCGACCCTTGATCAAGCCGTTTCGTAGCTCGGTCCTGCTCCGCGCGGTCAATGGGGCACTGGGGCGCGCCACCCCTGGCAATGCGGTATTGACGCCGGCGGCTGGCGCGCCACCCCGGCAATGGACGGTCGCCGACGCCGAAAAAGCAGGCCGCTTGATTCTGGTCGCCGAAGACAATGCGGTCAATCGCATGGTGATTGGCAAACAATTGGCCGAACTGGGCCATGCCTGTGAATTCGCCAATGACGGCGAGGCAGCCTGGACCATGCTGCAAGACAAGCGGTACGGTTTGCTGCTCAGCGATTGCGCCATGCCTTTGCTGGATGGCTATGATCTGGTGCGACGCCTGCGCGCCCAGCAAAGCGAAGGCGGCCGGCATCTGCCGGCGGTCGCGCTGACCGCGAATGCCATGGAGGGCGCAGCCGATGCCTGCACCGCCGCTGGATTTGACGGCTATCTCAGCAAACCGATCTCGATTGACCGCCTGGGGATCTGTCTGGATCGGTATTTGCCGGCGCTAACGCAAAAGACAAGGGCGACTCGACGGCTACCGCGCGATTTGCCCATCCCGACGCAAGGCGTCATCGATCTGGTTCAATTTGCCGAGATCATCGGCAGCAGCGATTATGAGCGCATCCTGCCGATGATGCAGTTTTTCGCGGTCAGCTTCGTCAATACGCTGGACAGCCTGGCCCAGGCGATTAATGGCCGCGACCGACAGGCCTTGTTCAGCGCGGCGCATACCGCCAAGGGTGCCGCGCGCAGCGCCTGCGCCCCTCGCCTGATCGTGATTCTGACCGACCTCGAAGCCAAGGCACTCGGCCGTGAAAGCTTCGAGCGCCTGAGCCGCCGCCTCAAAGCGGCGCAGACCGCGTTCGCTGAATTGCAGACTTTTGTCGCTGGCGGGTTGAAATAGGGTCTTCAGGAACGATCGATTAGGGAGATCACCATGGCAGACCTCCCGACGACACGCCGCCAAAGGTCTGGACCTGGTCCAAACCCAGTGGCGGCAGCTTTGCGAGCATCAACAGGCCGATTGCTGGGCCGACGCATGATAATGAACTGCTTAAGCGACGACCCTTCCGAACAGCTTCACGAACGACATTATGCCAGCGATTTCGACACCAAGACACAAGACAAGATCGCGGGAACGCCTTCATAAACTTTGGGGGTCATCTGATTGAGCGCTGCCTTCGCCACACGCCGCGCGATAAGATACACCTGCCCCACGTCGGAAGTGATCGACCTCTGTTATCTGTGCGAGGTCGCCTGCTTTTTTGAGCAGCATGGCGTACTCGACCCTTGCCTACGCGGAAGCAACCGATTCACTGTTTCATTTCGAGGGCGGAAATGACTTACCCCTTTTTATTCTTATTTGCTTTTTTGGTTACGCTCGTCCCGCCAGCGCACGCCGCCGCCAAAGAATTGTCGCCTCCAGACTCTACAACCAGGACAATCGTCGTCGAAAACTATTATTACGCCTCGCCCGGCAAGGCAGACGAGGTGTATCGGTGGCGTTTGCATGCCAGCGATGTTCGCGCAGCCTTGGGATTACGGCGCGGACGTGTTCTGAGAATCCTCGCCGATCAGGAGCAGGGCGGCACCCTTTCGGAACTGCCTGACGTTATCTGGGAATGCGACTATCCAAGCACGGAAGCCCGAGCCGCTGACATTCGAACGCTTGGCGCAAGCTTGGAATGGAAAGGAGTCGAAACCCATATGGACAGCTTAATCCGAAAATTTCAACGGATGGTCTTCGAAGCGACGGCCGCCGCGGTTTCACCTTGAAAGACGGCATTGTCAAAGCCGACGGGGTGAGTGCAGCAACCCGATTGTCATTGTCGCTTTCAGCTTTAAATGCGAGTGGGATGGAAACTTACAGCTATAGATGCGAGTGAAGTCATTATAGATGAGACCGATCCGAATGGAAAGTACGG
>Ga0302320_10021645_pt1 | contig 12746 bp, 7 predicted proteins | sample Bog_T0_3_FD_202130 | JGI IMG/M metagenome (GOLD analysis project Ga0302320, IMG submission 202130) | Peat permafrost microbial communities from Stordalen Mire near Abisko, Sweden - Bog_T0_3 | ecosystem: Environmental > Terrestrial > Soil > Wetlands > Peat | place: Sweden: Abisko, Stordalen Mire...
TTGCGAAGAGGGCAAGGTTTTGATCGTAATATGCAAGGTCCTTTCCATACAATCCGGTCGCTGGATCCCTCTGAGCGCTCATCCGGATTGTCTGCTTGGAGCTCAGCTTGGCAAGATCAGGCACCGCCCGCAAATAAGGCAGAACGGCCGCCGAAAACCCCACAGGTCCATCTTGCGCCCCCGGAATCCCCTGGTCACTCACCTTTTCAGGGGGGGCATCATGATTGGCAAGGTACACGCTCATCGCCGGAATGGCGTTCAGCACGTCTTTGCGCGTCTCTCCGCCGCCATCGATCATGCCTGCCCATAGATAAACGCGGATCGCGTCATAACCGCCTCCGGGGGCATCCGCGTCCTTGTTGCCCGGATGCGTTTCGGGCGCCGGATAAAAACCGTCGCCCGGAACATAATCCACCCAATCCATCGCAAAACCGTGTCGTGCGCTCTGCGCCAGCATGGCTGGAATCTCGATGGCGATCTGGCCCCATGGACCCGCCGGATCGATCGTCGCAAAACGCTGAAAGATGAAAAGCGGAAGGTAGCTGGGATTGATCGTATAGATCTTGTCATGTTGAAAGCCCGTCGGTCCAGGCATCAGCATGGGGCCAAATCCTGGCAAATTGGCCACTTCGGTCTTCACGATCTGCGCCATCATCCGATGACCCAGAGTCGAATAGCTCTGCGCATTCCACAATCGCCCCGCCTCGACGAGCGAATAAGCCATCCAGAGATCGGCGTCCGAGGCCGAGTTCGCGTCGATCGTCTTCCAACTCCCATCCGGGTTCTTACCCCAGTCCCAGGACGGAAGATGTGTTTGAAGGTCGCCTTTGGCCAGGTTGGCTTGGGTCCAGGTCAACACGCGGTCAAAGGTCGCGCGATCGTTGTCCGCCAAGGCGAAGAACAGTGCGTACGCCTGCCCTTCCGAGGTGGTGCGCGCCGCGCCTTGCGGGTCGATGATACGGCCCTGCGAATCGATAAAACGCGCAGAGTAGGAGTCCCACAGCGTCCAGGGCCCTTGTTTGCACCCGCCCGAAGCGCACAGCATCAAAAGGAAAACGGTCGGCAACAAGCGTTTACCCGGCCGGGATGTCCGAAGGCCCATCGCTACGATTCTCCAAACAAGGTTGTTCCCAGCGGACTGCCCTGTTCCCTGTTTTCTCAGTCCTCAATCATCCGCAACCGGGCCCGAGCTCTGCCGCGCAACCATTGCCGGGTCCAGATGGCAATCAGGAACGCAAGAACAAATATCACCACCGCAGCCAACCATGGAAACTGCATAAACCAGAGTTGCAGCCGCGTCCACCACGGAAGCACCCCAACATGATAGACCTCGGCGCCGATCCGGAACGATTGGAACTGGGTTCCGTGCAGAACCGTCACCGACCCTGAGATATCGCTCGACTGCTGAATATTCATGAACGAATCCAGGAATGGCTCAAAAGTCGTGCCATCCTTCATGTGAATGGCAACGACACTGCGGCTGCCGCCAGGGTCAAACGGCGATTCGATCCCCTCAATAATCGTGTCCGGCGTGCCCCCGGCTGTCAGATCGCCGGATTCTGTATGTTCCTTGGACTCCAGCTTCCACCACGCGTGATGCAGCGGAGCGAAAAAGCCCTGCGTATCGCGTACCTGGATCTGTCCGCTGCGCAAGGCAACCGGCAGCGAGTTCGACAGCTTGTCGAATCCCGGCTGATCGTCGCCGGTCCCGATGATAAGAAAGTCCGACTTCGCACCGGACACAAGCGCTTCAGGGCCTGCCACAGTCACCCGCAAAACCGGGAAACCTGTCTGCCGGCTGAAGTGGCCCATCAGCGTGACAAAGGTCTCGATCTCAGGCTCGGTTGGCGTCGGCGGCAGCACCACCGTGGTCTCGGCCAAATCGGCAACCCTGGTAAACGGGAAGCCCGCATTGGCAAATGTCTCAAGGTTCGGCAATGGCGCGTAATGCGGATACCCGCGCAAATCGAGATAGGTGTCGCGCAGAATGGACGCTTGCATATTGATCGGCGTCGTGTCCTGGCAACCTCCCTTCTTGAGCAGTTGAAACGTGAAATCGAAGGAAAGTGAATTCGAGAACGGCCGCAGGTTCACCACTGGAACCGGCACGTCGACCTGCATCTTCCGGGACGCCTCCTGGCCGGGAACCAGGGGGACCGAACCCAGAAACGCATTGTTGATGCGAACCTGCATGCTCGAGATGGGCCCAATGGGAATTGAGTTGTAGCGGTAAGAAAGCCTAAGCACCGCATTGGGCCGCTCCGAGTAGAAGATATCCGGCGCGATGCGGAAGTAGACATTCAACGGCGCCGATCCGTCGCCCTGCAACTGGTCAGCGGTAGCGTAGTCCCAAAGAGCGATTCGCTGGTCGGTCTGTGCCCAGCGCGGCGCTCCATCGGGCGCCTGCCTGCCCGGCAGCTTGAGGGTCTCAATCGTTGTCTGTCCGCCGTTCAACATGTCGCTGTGCAAAGCAACAGCCTGGGCCGCAATCACCGCCTGGGCCGGGTCGCCCCCCGCGATCACCAGCACCTTCCCGTACGGATCGTTGGGATTGGTGCGCATGGCCACTGTGGGTGTACCGACAGCGGCGAGATTCAAACCCTCCGGCATATTCCCGGGATTATCCGAAATCACAATCGCATTACCCTGAGGAATCGCCCCGATGTGAACCGGGAAACGCACCGGCCGGCTCTCCGAGATCATGCCAAAATAGCTGGTCACAATCCCCGCCGCCTGAATCGCCTTGTACGACGGCGCAGAGGCAAACACCACCGGAATGCTCAGCGGCTGAATTACCGCCGGATCAAGAAACGGCATCGGCAGTTGCTTCAGATCGTCAGCCAGCGGAAGAAGATCGCCCTCGATGTCGAGGTAGGTATTGCGGTGCACACGCGACCACAATGTCGTATTCGCCGGATCCTCGCAAACCATGGTGTAGTGGCCGATGAACTCGATGGTGAGCGTGTTGTTGTGCACCAGCAGTTCCGGCGGAATCGTGAACTCGCCTTCGGCGTCCCGGCTGTCGGAACCGCCAATCTGTCCCGGCGTCGGTTGCACAGTCGCGAACAGCGTTCCGTTCATCAGCAGCTTCAAATGGCTCAACTGCGGCAAAAGGCTCGGCGAAAAGGCATAGTAAATATGAATCTTCGCATTCCGCACCACGTGCGTCTGCGGCAGCGTGAAGTAGATATTGTGCATGCTGTCGATGCCATGCAACTCAATCTGTGGCGACCCGGCGTCGTTCAGCGAGAACATGTCGCGATACTTGCCCGGAGCCACGGGCGCATTCTTGTCGGTGGCCGCCACCGGCGCCGGTGTTCCGGCAAACCCCGCCAACTGCGCCTGCTGTGCCCGCACACCGTGCGAACCGCATGTCAGCAGCGTCGCAAGAAAAATCAGGACCGAGGAGCGAACCACGGAAAGAGAAGGAGACTTTCTGCCGCGCTTGTCTTTATCGGTAAACAGGCTTTGAAACGTTGAGACCAGGCCGTGCATCGAAATTTGAAAGATGCGGCCCAGGCTGCGCAGCACGTTATCGCTTTCACGGGACTCGCCCCAACCCAGCCACGAGTCCGCTCGAGAGTATAGAACCATGGTCAACACTTCCTGTTCGGCGATCGACAGGTCTTCGAATCGCACTCTCAGTACCGATCCCTCCGAGGAAACAACCGTCGCCGGCAGATCGGTCCCTACAGCCGGATGCGGAAACGCCAGGCGCATCTGCGATTCAGGCGCAGCGTCAACCGCTTCGCTGAAGCGGATGCTGGTGCCGCCCGAAGACATATCGATCGTCTCGCCAGCCAGATAGCTCCCGTTGGGCAGCTTGGCCATCACCGGCGTCACAATATTGATGCGAACCGTAGTCCGCAACTGCCGCATCTCGCGCGCAACCGCCGTGCAGACTCCAAGAATCACGATATTGAAGCAGCACCAGATCACGTTCATGATCACCGTGCCCGGCCGGTCGCGGTCCCAGATGAAGAACCGTGGAATCGCAATCAGCAGCCCGGCAATGTTGAACACCAGCAGAATCAGGAACGGCTGCGCAATCCTCGTGTCAAAGAATGTCCGCTTCACCACGCCGCCCTTGGCCGTCACGTTGAACTTGCCGAGCTTCGGGTTGATCAGCGCCATCATGGTCGGCAGCAAAATGTACGGCGAAAGCACCGTCTCGTAGATCTCATTCCAGAATGAGTGCCGGTGCTCGCCCTGAATCCGCGAGTTGGTCACGTTCGACAGCGTCAAGTGAGGCAGCGCGTAAGCCAGAATGGCCGCCCAGTATCCCGGAACATTGGTGTGCGACAGAATCAGGTAGATCAGCGGCGCCGACAAAAAGATCAGCCGCGGAATCGCATACATGAAGTGGCACATCGCGTTGAAGTAGCAAAGCCGCTGCGGAAACTTCAATCCTGGCGCAAAAAGCGGATTGTCAGTCCGCAGAATCTGGATCATGCCCCGCGCCCATCGAATGCGCTGGCCCACATGGGCCGAAAGCCGCTCGGTAGCGAGGCCGGCCGCCTGCGGAATATTGATATAAGCCGTTCCCCAGCCGTTCATCTGCATGCGCAGCGATGTGTGCGCATCCTCGGTCACAGTCTCGACGGCGATGCCGCCAATCTCATCCAGCGCTGTGCGCCGCAAAATCGCGCAGGAACCGCAGAAGAACGACGCATTCCAGAAGTCGTTGCCATCCTGCACGATGCCGTAAAACAGTTCCCCTTCGTTCGGAATCACGCGAAACTGGCCCAGGTTGCGCTCAAACGGATCGGGCGAATAAAAATGGTGGGGCGTCTGCAGCATGGCTAGCTTTGGATCGCGCAACATCCAACCCATCGTCATCTGCAAAAAGCTGCGCGTCGGCACGTGATCGCAATCGAAGATCGTCACATAGGGCGAAGTCATGCTCTTCAGCGCCGTATTGATGTTGCCCGCCTTGGCATGCTTGTTGTCGTTGCGAATCTTGTAGCCGATCCCGGCTTCAAACGCGAATTGCTCAAACTCCTTGCGCCGCCCATCGTCCAGAATGTAGACGTGCATCTTGTCGGCGGGCCAGTCCATGTTCAAGGCGCCCAGCGCCGTGTAACGAACCACTTCCAGGGGCTCGTTGTACGTGGGAATCAGTACGTCGATGTGCGGCCAATCCTCGGTATTTTCAGGCAAAGCCACCGGCGCCCTGCGCAGCGGCCAGATGGTCTGAAAGTATCCGAGAAACAGAATGAAGAACGCGTACACCTCGGCCAGGATCAGGCTCAGGATGAAAAACGCATCCAGAGCGCCCCAGTGATTGGCCGGGTCCTGGAAGAATCGCACCGTCATCAGGATGCGCCAGTATCCGTACCGGAAGGTACAGAACATCGACATCATCATCAGTGAAAGCGTGATCAGATAGGAGTCGGAGCTGCGCGCCATCGCCAGGGCCATCAAGAGGGTCAGCAGCCCCAGAACCGCCTGTTGGGGCCAGGTCAGGGGCAGTACAGCGAGGAAATAGAAAGCCGCTCCCGCCACAAGCAGGAAGATCAGGCGAAGGAGTTTGGTAAAAGCGTTCTCCCCGGCCCCTATATCCTGCCATAGGCCCGTAACTGTCATCGTTCACTCCAGCGCACGCCCCGGTAACCAGTGCTTGCGGGTGCCGAAAGACTCTTCACCCACCCAGCCAGGCTGCCGAAATCCTCGGCCACCGTGGAGTTGGGAGCGTAATCCATCACCGTCATTCCCTCGGCCAGCGCCTCGCTCACGGCCGGCGCGCGGCGAAGTGCAAACGGAAGAAGCCGGTCGCCAAGTTGCTCGCGCAGCACTTCCCTGACATCGAGATGCAACGGCAGCGACGGATCGAACTGGTTCAAAACGTAATAAGGCAGAGTCGTCTTCCCGGCCGCGTTGCTGTTGTGCTGGAAGAACGAGTCGATCGATCCCACGCTCACTACCGAATTCATATCCGGCACAATTGGCACCAGGATCATCGGCGACATCCGCATCACCCGCCGCGTGATCGCGCCCGAAGCCGTCGACAGGTCGACAATCACCCGGCTCACACCGTGCGAATGCTTGGCAATCTCCGTGCTCAGCGTCTCCTGGCCCGCGTTCTCCGGTCCCATGGCGTCCGGATCCACGGTCACCATCTGAATCGGCGCGTCGCCGCTGGCTCCCGGAGGGCTGAACGTCCTCAACACGCCCGGACGTTGATCCCGTGCGCCAAAGAAAAACGGTAACAAGCCGTAGGCGGCCGTATCCACCAGCAGCACCCGCTCTCCGCGGGCTGAAAGCGCGCGGCCAAGCGTAGCCACCAGGCTGGTCTTGCCCACTCCACCGGCCAGCGAGAAAACGGCCATCACCGGCGCGCGCGACGCCACCGGAACAGGAGCGGCTTCGACCGGCGCGCTCACTCCCTCAAACACGCCCTTCAGCGCGAACCAGCGCGAGGTCAAGCGATCCCGCGATCCCTGCAGCGTGTCGTCCGGCGCATGCGGCACAGGCCTGCTCGGCATGTCGCCGCGGTCGCTCGTGAGCCAGGCCGGACGCCCCGTATTCTCGCGCACGTCGGCCGGAGCCCACGGGTTCCGAGGTTGCGTGTACGTCTCTTCGCGCATCGGCGGATATTGCGGCGGATTGGCCGCCGGCCGGAAGGTCTGAGGCGGAACATACGTTGAAAAATCCTGCTGAGGCTGCGGCGGATAAACCGGCGCGGCCGGCGGAACGGGAACGGAAGTAGGAAGTGCGGAATAACGGTCCTGGCGGGGCTGCTGCCACGCGCGCTGCTCGGCCGCCTGCTGTGCAGCCAACTCGGCCTGGCGTGCCGCTTGCATCTGTGCCGCCAGTTGCGCCGCTTGCTGCGCTGACAACTCGGCCTGGCGCGCGGCCTGCTGTGCCGCCTGTTGCGCGGCCTGCTGTGTCGCCTGTTGCGCGGCTTGCTGTGCGGCCCATTCGGCATGTTGCGCCGACTGCTCAGACGACAATTGAGCCTGCCGTGCGCCATCCGCGGCGCGCACCGCTTCAAGCCTGTTGTTCGATTCCGCGGCTCTCTGCGCCTCGGCTTCGCCCTGCGCGCGCCGGCGCTCGTCTTCGATGGCCGCCTGCACGCGAAGTCTTGCCTTCTCCCGCGTCTGGGCCCGAGAGGCTGAGAAATCCCGGTACTTGGCGCCATGCAGATTTGCCCACGAATAGAGTGTCGCCACATCTTCCGGGGTCTCGTTCGGGTCCGTCAGCGCTTTACGATCTGTCATTTCCCACCCTTGAACCTATAACAATCGGAATAGCTTCCCTGACGTTGCTGAGCAGATTATTCAACTCATGCTCTGCGTTCTACCGGGCCTTGCGTATTCCAACCGAAGGTATCCTCACCAGGAATCCTAGCTGCAAGGCTGTTGTCAGAACAATAACACTTGTAACATTACCCTCCTACCACTTTCTTGCCATCCTTTTGGTGCAAACCGCCTCATTTTCATCGCGATGCGAGGCGATTACCCTTGAGATGAAACAGTTTAAAAAACCCCAATTACCTTAAATGACCAAAGTAACCATCCGGAGAGTATTAACCGGTCAGACCGCCCCTTACCGATTCGGTGTGTTCCTGATTGTAACGGTTTTCAGGAGCCGGAGAAACTTGGGCCTTGGGCCCTGCTCAGGGAAGGTTGCAAGAGCCTTCGTCCAAGGGCCTCAAACCAGCCTCTCCGGACGAAATCGCACGCGGCTCCCACGAGGCCTGAAAACTCTGCCTGTGATAACTTGGATTGTGTGGCCGTGTTGCGTTTTTGAGAGTCCCAGGCCACCTTCAGGCTTTCTTCCGGGGTCTCCGCTCGCAGAGGCTTGAGCGGACCGGCCTCTACAAATGAGATTTCCGGTGAGATTTCTGGTGAGAGTTCTGGAAGCAATAGAAACGAGCTCGTAGCTCAGTAGGTAGAGCAACGCCCTTTTAAGGCGTGGGTCCTGGGTTCGATCCCCAGCGAGCTCACCACTCCTTCCCGCCGCCTTCCTCACGCTGCCGGATACAATTGCATTTGAAGTGATCCCGATACCGGTCAGCACCAGCCGGCAGCGTATTTATCGCTGCGTCCCTGCATGGGTTGGCAACGGCATCTCCATCGTCTTGTACCCCTCCGGGATCTTGAAAAGCGCAGGGTCAGGCTCGGATTGATCTACATTGCTCAATTCGGTCATAATCTTCCCAGAGCGCGGATCGTCCATCGTCTGCCGCATCGCGATCTTCAGATCCGGTGAGGTCCAGGTCTCTGAAACAACCGTCATCTCGCGGTCGTTGTCCATGCTTCCGGCAGGAATCACCTGCGTGGTGCGAGAGCCCACCACATTCAAACCGGCGATGTTGTCCGGAGGCAGCGCCTCAGTGTGCAAGCTTGCGGTGTTTTGACTTGCATTGGAAGGCAACGCGAGGGGCCGCGGCGGGCGAGAGACTGCGCCTTGCGGCGGAGGGGGCGCAGCGCTCAGCAAACTATTCACCTGCATCTCGGGAAGATGAATCACGGTGGCAAAGTTTTCATTCTCACTTCCGGAGACCCAGCTCATTTCGGTCCCCTCGACCGGGTTCCAAACGGCCACGATTTTTCCTTGCACGGCCATGCCGGGCTGATGCTTCAGCGTGCCCTCCGCGCGCATTCGCCCTTCAGCATCGCGCCAAACCAGCACCTCCACCCTGGTCTTTATGACGGTGCCATCGGCCAGAGTTTGCTCGCGCACCACCGTCTCCGTTGCTGAAAACGGCAGTCCTTTTACAGGTCCCATACCCCCGAATTTCGGCATGATCGCAGTGATCGTTGCGCCGACAGCCGGGTCCGGAAAGTTGGTGATGAAAGCCGGAGTGGAAGCCGGCTCGCTGGAGATTTGCCCAGGCGTCGTTTGCGCAGCGGACTGGACGCCCCCAACGGCAGCGCCAGAGAGTGCCGCGAGAATTGTCAACGACGCGATGCGTGCAGATTGGATGCGCATGGAAGGCTCCATTTCTGTGGCAGTGTGAGTCTACGCCCCAATTCGCCTGAATTCAAACCCTGCGGAATCCCTGCACGGCGTGCTCACTACCCAACAAGCCACACGATCCCCAGGCTCCATAACCGGAATTCGCAGGCCAATCCGAATCACCCCTCAGGAAAGCCGCGTCCCCTGAAAGACCGTTACCGGAGACCCTTTCGCCAGAAACGCTGCATCCGGTGCGTGCGCGAGGATGCGCGCGAATTCCTCGCCATAAAATCCGGCCGGATCTCCCTCGAATCCGGCCTTCCCTGCCCTCCACACCAACCAAAGGGGGTGTTGAACCTCGTATTCAAGGCAACCACCGTCCCACTGCGCCGCATAACCCCATTGATGGTCCGTAATGAACTGGCTGAGCGTTCCCTCTTCGGGAAGAAAACCAGCCCCTTCGGTCTCAATTCTCATCACGCATCGCTCCCGGCCTGCGCTCCATCCAAACTCCGCATACTCAACTTCGCCATCGGCACGCATCCCAACACGATGCGACATCGGCACATACAGGTAGTTCTCATTGAATACCCATCGAGCCACGGCCGCAACGGCGCGCTTCGGCACCAGCTCTCGGATGAAGACGACACCGCGCTTCAGCCCTCTCCGAACATAAAAACGAAGGTTGACCTCCTCAAAATTCTGGTGGAAAGGTACCGGAAAACCGCGGAGGCGCGTCCGATTGAACTCGAAGCCGATCAGGCTGACGTAGGTTTTTCCTCCAAATGAATCGAGTTCAGTGCCGGCGGGAAGAAACGGCTCAAGCAGGCTCGGGTTCACTGCATAGTTCAGCATGACCAGGTGGTTCCACTCCGCTGTCAAGAATCTGCTGTTGCCGGCCATTCTGCCCACTTGTCCCCTCAATCTCCGCAATGTCCAGTTGGCTCTCGCCGCTCCGCCCCCCCGCCGGTCCAGCCTCAAACCGGAGGCCGATCCCCCGGCGGCATCTTGGCCAGAAATCGCCGCTCAAACTCCCCGCTATACTCCTTGAGCAACTGTTCCACGCGCGTCGCATCCCCCGAGCGCACAATCAACCCGGCATGATGGTGTTTTTTCATGCGCATCACGATCTCAGGCGCGTTGAAGCCTGCCGTGTCCGGCTCCGCGGTTTGCGCCAGGCAAAGCACGCTGCCTGCATAGCTCTCAAACGTCTTTGGTCTCAAATACAAATCGCCGCGCAGATACGCCACCTCCAGCCGCGCCCACTCTCGCCAGAGGTTTACGCCGCTCGATACCTCGACAAGATCGGCAATGAATGCCCCGCCAACCCGGGCAGCAATCTCCAGGAAGTAATATCGCCCATCGCTGTGCGCGCGGATATATTCGGCGTGCGTAACGCCTCGCACCATGCCCAACCCAGGGGCAAGCCGCGCGTTCAGCGCGGTCAACTCCTTCCAGTCGCTGCTGGCGCGATCCACGTTGCGGGTGGTAAATACCCCTCCTTCGTGCATCACCTGCATGGGTGGCCGCCCGTACTGGTGAACCGCGGAAAACACCACCTCACCCTCGTTCACAATCGAGTCCACATGAAAGATCTCGCCCGGCACAAACTGTTCCAGCAGAAAATGGGTTTGCCTGTCGCCCAGTTCGTCCAGCGCCCGCCAAAGCTGCTCCGGCTCCTCGATCTTGCGAATCCCAAGCGCCGAAGCCTCCGAACGCGGCTTCAGCAGCCACGGCGCCGCCACGCGGTTCATGTAGTCGCGCAACTCGCCGTAATTCAAAACCCGGCAGAACTCCGGAACCAGAAAGCCCTGCTCCCGCGCCCTCATCCGCATCGCCAGCTTGTCGCGGTAATACGCCGAGGTGGTGATGCCCATCCCCGGGATGCGCATGTGCTCCCGAATCTGCGCCGCCAGCTCCAGGTCGAACTCGTCCAGCGCGACAATGCGGTCAAACCGCCGGCCACGCGCCATCCAGCAAACGGTATTCAAAACCTGCTCCCGGCTCAGCCCCGCGGGCGTGGTCACCACTTCCTCCAGCGCTGCGCGCGGCCACTCGGCATCCTTCAGCTTGTCCACCGTAAGCAACGTAGGCTTCACGCCCATCTGCGCGCACTGGCGAAGAAAGTCATGCCCTTTCTCGTAGCTGGCGATACAAAGAAACCGCTCGATGCCGTTGGCCATCTAGACCCTCATTCCGCCGCCCCGTCCGCTCCACTTCATGTCCGCAGTTTCGTTCCACCTCAAGCGAATTGCAATCCCAGCTTGGACTGCGAGTGAGGATAGTTCTACCATAGACGCTGCAACCAGAGCCGCCACGAGGATTCGGTCACCATGCTCTCTGCCACCGAGATCGCCGATCTGCACGACTCTTTGACCGTGGTCTGGCACCGCGTCCCGAATCACCCTGGGTCCGAAGTCTCTGATCCGCCTGCCGGTGAGAAATCCGAGGAAGCATGGCTCGGCGCCGTCGCCCGTCAGCATCGCGCCAACTTCGAGCTCTGGCACATTGAAGACGAAGCCCGCGCTCCCGGCGCAACCGATGCCCAACTGGCCGCTGTAAAGCGCCGCATCGACTCAACCAACCAGCGCCGCAACGACCTCGCCGAGGAGTTGGACAGCGCCCTCATCGCCTGGCTCGAGCCGCGCAGCCTGCCCAATCCGCAAGCCCAGCTCCACTCCGAATCCCCCGGCCTCATGATCGACCGGCTCTCGATCCTCGCCTTGAAGATCTACCACACGCGCGAACAGGCCGAGCGCCCCGACGCTCCCGAAGGCCACGCCGCACGCAACCGCGACCGCCTTGCCATCCTCGAAGTCCAGCGCGCCGATCTCGCAGTCTGCCTTGAACACCTGTGGCAGGAAACCCTCGCCGGCACGCGCTGCTTCAAAATCTACCGGCAGTTGAAAATGTACAACGACCCCTCACTCAACCCCGCAATCTATGGCAATCTCGGTCCTCAGCAGCGCCGCTAACTCCTGTCCATGCTTGCTGCCCATTGACGTAACTCGGGGTTCTGCGTATAAAGAGTGCCTGAGCGGCGTTTTCCCCGGACGCGTGTTTGCGAGCTGTTCCCTTTGGCTCACCTGCCCGTCCAGGATGCGCGCTCATGGCAAAAACATGATGCAAGAGGCCAGACCAGCGGCGCCCGGCCGCAAGAAAATCCCTTCTACTGCTGCCAAGCCCGGCGGACACTCCGCCACGGCCACAGGACCCGCATTCCAGCACTACCAGGCCGCTGTGCAGTTGCTGCAGCAGGGCAAGTACGAGAAAGCCCTGGCCGCCTTTGAAAAACTGTTGCCCGTAGCGCCGAGCGAAATCAAAGAACGCTGCCAGATGTACATCGCCACCTGCCAGCGGCAAATGGAAAAGCCCAGTCTCGCCTTCTCCACGCCCGAGGAACACTACGACTACGCCGTCTCGCAACTGAATACCGGCTACTACGAAGATGCACGCGAGCAGTTCAACACGATCCTCGCCAGCTATCCCGGCACCGACTACGCCTTTTACGGACTCGCCATCCTCGACTCCATCACCGGCCGCACGCAGGATTGCCTGGATAATCTGGCCCGCGCCATCGAACTGAATCCAAGAAATCGCCTCCAGGCCCGCGTCGACAACGACTTTCAGAGCATGGTGGACGATCCCCGCTTTACCGAACTGCTGTATCCTGAGATTCCCTGAGCAATCCAGTGTATTCTCCGTCCTCATCTGACAAGCCCGCGGATCTGGCTTCGGCGCGCCCACTGCGCGTGGTCGCCATCGGCGGCGGCACCGGCCTGTCCACGCTGCTGCGAGGCTTGCGCCGCCATGTCAACGCCGCCGACCAAACCAGCTTCGCA
>Ga0302320_10021647_pt1 | contig 12744 bp, 9 predicted proteins | sample Bog_T0_3_FD_202130 | JGI IMG/M metagenome (GOLD analysis project Ga0302320, IMG submission 202130) | Peat permafrost microbial communities from Stordalen Mire near Abisko, Sweden - Bog_T0_3 | ecosystem: Environmental > Terrestrial > Soil > Wetlands > Peat | place: Sweden: Abisko, Stordalen Mire...
TGTAAATCTCCTGGTGCTTCTCAAGATCGGTCCAGTCAATCCAACTGGTTTCATTGTCCTGGCAGTAGGCGTTGTTGTTGCCGCCTTGCGTGCGACGAAATTCATCTCCGGCCAAGAGCATTGGCACCCCGCGCGAAACCAGCAGGCTTAACAGGATATTCTTTACCTGGCGTTTCCGGACGGATTCGATATTGACATCCAGCGTCGCCCCTTCAACACCGTAATTCTCGCTGAAATTCTCATCTATGCCATCGTGATCGTTTTCCGCATTGGCTTCATTGTGTTTGTGCTGATAACTAGAGTCTGTCCCAAAACTTGGTGTTTTGAAATTCCATGCTCGGCATGAGGCGTGGCGGGAGCGCTGGGAGCGAGTTATTCACATTGCGGCGCCGAAAAAATCCTTAAAGTGCAATTTTTGACGGCACCGCTTCTGTCGTTTCCGACGGTGGCCGTTTCTGAAACCCCTTTACGCCGCCAGGCGCAAGAGTTCTTTCTTCTCTCGTTGCAACCGCGCCAACATCCATAAGTTGTGTGTCAATACTCCCCATGCCACCGCCAACTCGCGATGCGCAAATCCCTTCGCGCGCATCGGCCGCCCCAAAAAGCCCCGCTGCAAAATGCTGATCCGCGCCTCCGTTTGTGACCGGCGCTTCTGCATTCGCACAAAGCGCGGCTCTTTCATCCGCTCCTTCAAGGCGGCCGGACTTTTGGGACAGAGGCCGTCGAAAATCTCCGCCCAAGCCAATCCGCCGCTGTTGGCCTTGCTGGCAAAACCCCGGTCGCTTCCCACCGCCCCCATTTTCCTTTTCAAACCCACCACCACCCGCTCCAGGCTCTCCACCAAGACAGAGGCGTCGGCCGGCACTGACTCCGGCCAAAGGTGGTAATCCAAAATGATCCCCTGCCGGTTTTCCCCCAGCAGCAGTTTGTTTCCAAATTCCACCTCCGCTCCGGCCTTGCCCCGCACCAGCACTTGGATGTTCGGCTCATACAAACTTAATATCTTCTCCGCATTGTCCACCTTCCGCTCGCCGATAATCCGTTCATGCGCCTGCTTCTGCGCTCGCGGCAAAAGTTCCAGCACCTGGTCAATGCGCCCCAGCACCTGCTCGGCCTGGCGCCGCGTCCAGTCCGTTTTCTTCCATTCCTGATCCAGCAGATCCCGATGCTTGCGGGCATGGCGGCCCACCACCTTGACCAGCTTTTTCATCCCCCGCAAAACCCGTTTGCGTTCCTTCCGGCTCTCGGGTTTGCGGCGGCTGTGCGTCATCTCTATGCACAGGCGGTTGATCCGCCGCAGGAACTCGGCCGGCGGTTCCATCCGGGCTTTCAAACCCTCCCGGCGAATGAGCGTGACGGCTTTCATCAGCGTGCGCGTGGCGTCGCGCAACAAGACCCAATCCACCGGAAAATGCACGTTGGCTTTGAGCGCCGTCGTATCCACAAAATACTCCTCCAAGCTCACTGGTTCTTTTAAATCCAGCGGGCCGACGGGATCCATCCCTGCCAGCAAAAGTCTCTCGATCATCTGGCGCATCTGCGCCGCCTCCAGCCAGTGCGCGAAACGTTGCAACTCGCTCTTGGAGGGCACGCGCACCTCATCCAGCGCGTCTACCAGGCAAAACCACTGATACAGCGGACTGCCCGCCAGGGCGCAGCTGAAACCCCGGTAATCCTCTTGCAGCAGCGTGCGCAGGATCGTGCAGCGCAGCGCCCGCCGGCTGCGCAGTTGAAATTGCTGTTGCTGCCGGGCGGTGGGAGGACGGGAGGCCGCCTTGGGCTTGAGCCAGCCCTGCAGGGCTTGCTCCACAAAATCGGCTTCCAATCCGCTGGCCTGCAAAAGACTCTCGATTTGTTCGAGCCGCTGGCGCAAAGTCAGGTAATCGACATTGCCGACAATGGTGGGCAGGCGCGGGCGCAGGTCGGTGGGAAAGGGAATAATCAAGCTGGACATGACGCTAGATTATACACTAGCGTCCGTCACACCAGAAAAATCGTTCACGGAGTCAAGAAATATGGAAGCCACTTATCCTTTGCGCGTCCAGGCCATCCGCTCGCGCGGACAAAAGCCCCGGATGTACGTCAGCTTTCCTCTGGCCCTGGCCGCCGCCATCGGCTTGGAGCCGGGCGACGAGGTGCAATGGGAACTGCTGGATCGCGGCGAACTTCATCTGGTCAGGATCAAGACCGTTGCGCCTGCCGCTAAATCCAAGTCCCGGAAGGCATAGCACCCCAACATAACGACACGATTTACCCACCTTGGGCCAATTCCATGCGTTTTGAATCTACGTATGTCCAACACTCCGCCTGGTGTTTTGATAGCGGGGACAGAATCTAACTAACGAGGTCGTTCAAAGTGAAGCCATCATGACAGGTGACAAAATTGATGCTGCTCGCGGGTCCTTTGCCGGATTTGGAATAAATATCGGCGCTGCCGCAGATTCGTTGGGCGAATAAACCAAGAAGCCCATCGTCGCCACGCCAGAAACGCCGGACATCATCCCGGAATCGGCCGTTCCACGACGCCCAACACCGCTCTGAAAAGCGACCCACTTCGTACGCCCCGGCCGCGTCCCATGCCTCGGCGATGATTTTCACGTCTTTCAAGATCGGGTCCTCGGCAATCTGGCCGAGCAACGGGGCCTTGGCCAGCAGCTTGCCGGCGTTGTCCCGGTCAAGCACCGACGCTTCGTCAAACCGGAATCCATCCACATGCATCTCGACCGCCCAATATCGAAGCGCGGCCAGGATAAGTTCCCGCACCACGGGATTGTTGGCATTGACGGCATTGCCAGTTCCCGCGTAATCCTTGTAGTGGCGCTGGTCGTCCTCCAGGTCGTAAAAGATCGCGTTATCCATCCCGCGGAAACAGAGCGTCGGTCCCAATTCGCTTCCCTCCGCCGTGTGATTGAACACCACATCCAGAATCACTTCGATGCCGGCCTTGTGAAAGGCCTGGACCATTTCCTTGAACTCCAGCTTCTGCTGGCCCAAACCTGCCGAACTGCTGTAGGAGGCTTTGGGCGCAAAAAAGGCCACAGGATCGTATCCCCAGTAATTCCTGAGCGTTTGACCAGTTTGGGGATTCTTGCGCGTGACCGAATTTTCATTGAACTCCTGCACGGGCATCAGTTCCACGGCGGTCACTCCCAGGGTTTTGAGATAAGGAATCTTTTCCATCAGGCCCCGGTAGGTTCCAGGATGGTCAACGCCCGATTGGGGATGAATGGTAAAGCCGCGCACATGCATTTCGTAAATAACGGTCTTCGACCACGGATGCCGGGGCGGCTGGTCTCCGTCCCACTCGAAGGGTTCATTGACAAAGACGCATTTCGGCATCGTCTTGGCATTGTCCAGCTTCGAGGGAGTCAAATCTTTCCCTGGTGACGATGGGTCGTATCCAAGCGCGGATGCGAAATCCCATGGCGGCGAACTCGAAATCACGCTGGCGAACGGATCGAGGAGCAGCCGTGCAAAATTGAAACGATGTCCTTCGCTGGGTTTGTAAGGGCCATCCAGGCGGTAAGCATAAAGTTGACCGGGGCCAATACCCTTAACCCAAACGTGCCACACGTCGCCGGTGCGATGGCGCGCTGAATCCAAATCGATTGTCCTGGATGGTGTCGCGTCTTCGGGATGGTTGAACAACTCCACTCGAACGCGGGTGGCGTAACGGCTGAAAATGGCGAAATTAACCCCTCCTTTCATTTCCTGGGTTCCCAAAGGCAGCGGAGATCCCGCCCGAAGGTTAGCACGCTTGGAAACCTCCGGCATATAATCGTGCAACTTGCGTTGGGGCGCTTTCGTCATCGTTGCCATAGGATTCGAGCGGATTCCAACGGAACCGCAACGCCGTCGCAGCGCGGAATCACTCGCGCCGTGTAGTCCCCCAGCGGGCGGCCCGCAGGCACCGACGCGCTGTAGACATACCCGCCCGACGCGCCGGCCAGTGGGCGAGGGTTCTTCATCTCCTGTCGCACCGGGATGCCTCCATTGACTCCGTCGGCATAAAGCTCGACTTGCAGCGCCTTGGGGTCGAGGTCGTTGAGATAAACTTGAACGTCAAAAATGTGCTGTTGATCTTTGGTTTCCACCTTCACTTCGCCGAAGCGCAGCGCGCCCCATTTCTGTTCCAGACTGTGCCGCCAATCTACCACTTGCCTGCCGCTTGCGCCTTTATTGGCCACGCGCGAACGCAAGGCGGTGGCAGCCGGAAGGTAGTGTTGCTCGGTGTATTCACGCACCGCGCGGTCGGCGGAGAAGAGCGGGGTCAATCGCGCCATGCTTTCCCGCATCCGCGCCACCCAGGCGGTTGGGATTCCCTGCCCATCCCGGGCATAGAAATCGGGAATCACCTTGCGTTCCAGAGACTCATAGAGCATCTCCGCTTCGGCGGCATTCCAAGCCGGATCATCGCCGTGCTCCTGGCCATCCCCTAACGCCCATCCCAGATCCGGCGCGTAAGCTTCGGCCCACCATCCGTCCAATTCCGAGAGATTGATGCCTCCGTTGACGAGCACCTTCATGCCGCTCGTTCCACATGCCTCCCAAGGCCGCTGTGGGGTGTTGAGCCATACATCCACCCCTTGCACCAGACGCTCGGTCAATTGCATGTCGTAGTCACTAAGGAAAATCGCATGGGGTCGAACCTCGGGCCGGCGAATGAACTGGATCCATTTCTGGATCAACGCCTGTCCCGCCAGGTCTGCGGGATGGGCCTTGCCCGCGATGATGAGTTGCACCGGGCGTTGCGGATTGGATAACAGCCGTAGCAGGCGATCTGGATCGTGCAGCAGCAGGTTCGGTCGTTTGTAGGTGGCAAAGCGCCGCGCAAAGCCCAGGGTCAATGCGTTGGGATCGAAGAGATGCTTCGCCCCCTCAACCGTTTCGGGCGACGCTCCGGCGGCGGCGAAGTGCCGGGCCAGACGTTGGCGGGCGTAGTCAATCAGCGATTTGCTGGTGGCCATGCGAAATTGCCAGAGGTCGGCGTCGGAGACGCGGCGCATGTCCCGCTCCAGGTTTTCCCCCGTCCCCAGCCAACGGTCTTTTCCACAGGCCTTGGTCCATAGATCGTCGGCCGCCGCCGAGTCCCAGGTCGGCATGTGAACTCCGTTGGTCACATGTCCGATGGGGATTTCCTCAGCCGGCCAATTCGGAAAGAGAGGTTCGAAGAGATGCCGGCTGACTTTCCCATGCAAGCGGCTCACGCCATTGACCGCCCCGCTCCCCCGGATGGCCAGATAGGCCATGTTGAAACTCTCCGACGAGTCGTTCGGGCTCTGGCGGCCCAGGGCGAGCAAATCATGGACTGAAATGTCAATCTTTTCCCTGGCGTACCGGCCGAAGTATTGCTCGATGAGGGCCGGGGCGAACCGATCAAAGCCGGCGGCCACTGCCGTGTGGGTGGTGAAGAGGTTTCCCGCCCGCGTGGCGGCCAGCGCCACGGCAAAGGGTTGCTGGTTCTCCTGCATGAAACTGCGGGCGCGCTCCAGCACGGCGAAAGCGGCATGGCCTTCGTTCAGGTGGCAGATTTCGGGATGGATGCCCAGCGCGTCCAGCAATCGCCATCCGCCAAGACCCAGGAGCATCTCTTGCGCCAGGCGCAACTCCGGGCCGCCCCCATATAGTTCGCTTGTGATTCCTCGGTGCGCGGGAAAGTTGGCCGCGTCATTGCTGTCCAGCAGGTAAAGCTTCGCCCGGCCGACCTGGACCTGCCAGGCGCGCAGCCAGACCGAGTAACCGGGCAACGCAATCTCCAAGCGCAACCACTCGCCGTTGGGTTGGCGCACCGGCATGATCGGCAACTGCCCGGGGTCGTTGTAAGGGTAAAGGGCCTGTTGCGCTCCGTTCCTGTCGATCACCTGGCGAAAATAGCCCTGCTGGTAGAGCAGCCCTACGCCGACCACCGGCACGCCCAGGTCGCTGGCGGCTTTGAGCTGATCGCCCGCCACGTTGCCCAGACCGCCCGAGTAGATCGGCAGCGCCTCGCTCAACATGAATTCCATGCTGAAATACGCCACGCAGGTCAGGGGCGCCTGCGAATGATGCTGCTGGAACCACGCAGGCTTCTCCGCCGCCTGACGCTTGGCTCGCAGCAAGTCATCAATGGTCTTGCGGAAGGCTGGATCGGCTAGCACGCGCTTGAGTTGATCACGGGAGACCGTCTGTAGAACAACCCATGGATTTTGCGTCATTTCCCACAGCGTCGGGTCAAGCTGCCGCCACACTTGGTCGGTGGCATGATTCCAGGACCAACGCAAATCCAGGGCCAACTCCGCCAAGGAGTCGAATCCCTCGATGTCCTTGGGCAAATAACTGTAAAAGGTCTTGCTGACAGGTGCTTGTTCACTCATGGTTTCTCCTTCAAATTTGTTCTGGATCAAATTGTTGAATGCATCAGTTCGGATTCCCCTCGTAGCGCCACTCTTCCTTGGCTTGGCTCACTGTCTGCTGCTGAGGTGGCGGTGACACGCGACCTTTGGCCCGCTCCGACACCGGCGCCGCCAAGGCGTCGCTGACAATCGTTTGAGCTTCCTCCAGTATGCGGCGCAGATGATCCGCTCCCCGGAAACTCTCCGCATATATCTTGTAAATGTCTTCCGTCCCGGACGGACGCGCCGCGAACCATCCGCTCGGGGCCGACACTTTCAACCCGCCAATGGGAGCCCCGTTGCCCGGCGCCTGGGTAAGGACAGGCTGGATTTTTTCACCTGCCAATTCGGTGATCTTGACCTGTCGTGGCGAGAGTTTGGCCAACAGAGCCTTCTGATTCGGAGTGGCCGGCGCCTCGACAAGGTCATAGCAAGGCTCCCCGAATTCGCGCGTGAGGTGGCGGTAAGTTTCGCCGGGATCACACCCTATCCGGGCGGTGATCTCCGCCGAGAGCAAAGCCGGGACAATTCCATCTTTGTCGGTCGTCCAAACGGCGCCATTCAAACGAACAAAGGAGGCTCCTGCGCTCTCCTCCCCGCCAAAACCCAGCGAGCCGTCGAGCAAACCATCCACGAACCACTTGAAACCAACCGGAACCTCATAGAGTTTGCGGCCAACCTTCGCAATGACGCGATCAATCATCTGGCTGCTCACCACTGTTTTGCCGACCGCCGCCGTCTTGCCCCATTTCGGCCGGTGTTGGAAGAGGTAGAGGATGGCAGCGGAAAGGTAATGATTGGGCGGGAGCAGCCCCGCGCTTTTGGTCACGATACCATGCCGGTCATGATCCGTGTCGCAGGCGAAAGAGAGGTCGAAGCGGTCTTTCATCCCGATCAATCGTTGCATCGCATAACTCGAGGAGGGGTCCATCCGTATCTGACCATCCCAATCCACCGTCATGAACCGGAAGGTGGGATCAACCACTTCGTTGACCACGGTGAGATCCAAACCATAGCGCTCGGCGATTCGTCCCCAATAATGGACGCCGGCTCCGCCGAGGGGATCAACACCCAGCCTGAGCTTGGAACCGCCGATGACCTTCATGTCAACGACGTTGCTGAGATCGGCAATGTAGGGGCTGAGATAGTCGTGCCGGTGCGTGGTCGGGGCGCGCAGAGCCTGCTCATGGGGAATCTGTTTTATCCCTTTGAGCCGGGCTTCCAGCAGAGCATTTGCCTTTGCCCCGATCCAATCGGTGACGGCGTTGTCCGCCGGGGCGCCATTCGGCGGATTGTATTTGAAACCGCCATCATGTGGCGGATTGTGCGAAGGGGTGATGACAATCCCATCGGCAAGCCCGGTCTTCCTGCCGCGATTGTAAGTCAGGATCGCATGAGAAATCACCGGGGTCGGAGTGTATTCGTCCCCTTCGGCGAGCATCACTTCGACTCCATTGGCCGCCAGCACCTCCAGCGCGCTGGCGCAAGCCGGAATGGAAAGCGCATGCGTGTCAATGCCAAGATAGAGCGGACCGGAGACGTTTTGCCGCTTGCGATACAAGCAAATCGCCTGGGTGATGGCGAGGATGTGCCATTCGTTGAAGGCCAGATTGAAGGACGAACCGCGGTGCCCGGAGGTGCCAAAAGCCACGCGCTGCGCCGCCACCTTCGGATCAGGCACACCGGTATAGAAGGCCGTGACGAGGTTCGGCACATTGACGAGTATTCCAAGTGGCGCCGGTTTTCCGGCCAGGGGACTTAATATCATAAAGACTTGGTCGTCGCTGTATTTTCGAGCGCCGCCACCTTGGCCAGGCGGCGACAATGACGCTCCGCCCCGCTGAATCGGGCCGTGAGAAAGGTCTGCACCAATTCCCAAGCCAGGGCGTGGCCGACAACCTGCCCACCCAGGCAGATCATGTTTAGATTGTCGTCCTCGACGCCTTGGTGCGCGGAGAAGTGCTCGTGGATCAGGCTGGCGCGCACGCCCGCGACTTTGTTCGCGCAAACCGAGGCCCCAACCCCGCTGCCACAGATGGCCACGCCCCGCGCCACCTCTCCGCTGCCCACGGCGCAGGCCAAAGGCACCACATAATCCGGATAGTCATCATTCACATTCGGCTCCCGGTCGCCAAAACCGACCACCTCATAACCCGCCTCCCTCAGCTTCTTGGCCAGGTACTCCTTTAATTCGTATCCGCCGTGGTCGGCGGCGATGCCCACACGCTGGCAGATTTGGGTCGATGCCATCAATGGTCCAGCGCGGGTGTCTTTGTTCATGGTGCTTTTGCCCCTTGCGTTTGGGTCTGCTCTGGTTGGAAACTCAAATCAGTCTCATTAGACTCTCGCGCACAGCTTGAACGGTGGTTTGTCCGACGATCTGATTCTGCACCGTGCCTTGGTTGAATAGCAAAAGTGTGGGCACGGCCCGGACGCCGTATTGATCGGTCAGGTTTTCGTGATGCTCGACATTCACCCTGACAATTTTGACCGGGACGGCATCGTCCTTGGCCACGGTTTCAAGCAACGGGGCCATCACCTTGATCGCTTCAGACCAACCGGCCCAATACTCGACCAGTACGGGTTGCAAGGCACTGAGCACTTCCCGGTGGAAGTTCGCTTCGTTCAGTTCAATGAAGTTGCTGTTCACAATTGTTTCTGGCCTTGCCGCGACCATTTTGCCGCACTCGCATAATCCCCTGGCCCCCAGCCGGTGCTGGAGATCGTACCCGGGCGGCGATCCCCGACTCAAATAAATGAATTGATGTTCGGGCCAAAAATATTTTCGCCCGTAGCAGCAAAAAAATACCCGGCAGGCTGGTTACCCGCTATGGGGTGTTCACCTGATTACTGAATTCGAACCGGTGCTCTCCGGCACGCCTCAATCTGTGGTGCGGTGAAGATTCTGCGCAAGGCGAGGTGGGTGGGTAAAAAGGCGGCGAGCCACAGCGCACCAAGCCACAGCATGACATAAAGGTTTTCATTGACCCACGTTTGCGCCTTTTGGTCGTTGAAACCGTAAAGATAATTAATGTTGAGTGGCAGATTGGGGTTGGTCAAATGGGCGCCGGCAGGCGGAGTAAAAAAGTAGCAGACGAACCCCAATCCTGCGGCCAAGACCGTCCAGGCGGCCAAAGCTCGTTTATCGTAGCCAACCCGGAACAGGAGCCTGACCAGCAGCAGGGGCAACCACCCATGAAAGAGCGAGAGACCGCGCGTGAAAAGGGGCAGATGAGAGTCGAACATGTAAGCGGTGAGGCCTAAACAGCGCATCCCCAAACAGGCGCTGCCGAAGTCAGCAAGCCAAAGACATTGCAGAATCAATATGCCCACGGCGGACATGCTGATGAGCAGCGAACTTTCCAACCACATGCCAACCATTGTGAGAATCAGGGCGGCATCGCAGAACCATAAGAAATTGGTGATTCCATACGTGTTCAAGTAGATCGGCGTAAAAACGGCCATGAACGCGGCACCGGCCGCCTTGGCGGTCAGTGGAATCTTGTGTTTTTGAACGGCAATTATTTGATCGGCGGCGTTGACCGATTGGGCTTCAATCCCCATGCACAAGTCTTCCCTTGTGGCTCCGTCGAATTTGGTCTCATCAACGCCCTTCTTGATGGTCGTCCGCGAGGTGCCAGTGAGTTCAATCAGCTTATAAACGGGGGTCTTTTATATTTTGGCTCTGTCGGTATTTCCGCCCTCCAGCCACCAATAGGCGGAGAAGACCAAACAGGCTCCATGGGAATGAGCGCTTTAATCCCATCCACATGAAGCCGTCTTTTGTGGGTTCTTCCACAGGAAGGCTACACGGCTGCCAGTTCATCAATCCAATACCCTTTGCGATCGTAATGACGATGAAGTCCGATTTCATAGTCCCGGGTTAGCAACGATTCCTCCGTGTATTCCGGCGAGTCCTTGATGGTCTCGCGGGAGAGGTTGATGAAGACGCTCGACTCGCTCCAGCTTACGCGCTCGATCCATTGCGGTGAAACCAGGACCTTTTTCCCAGGCCACCAGTTCTTTGTTCCAACGACAAGATAACGGATCGCCCACGTCTCGTCATCGATGACGAAATCCTCAATGTGGCCGATCTCACCGTCCAGGGCTTGGAGGCGGTAGCCGGTCACCGCGTGAGTGCTCCGCAGATGGCGATCCCAGGCCTTCGCGCCCTTCGTGAATTGTCCCCACTTGTTTCGGTCGCGCTCAATGCAGGGATAATCTCCCCACACGGATGAGCCGCTCCAATATGTTGGCCAACCATAATAACCATAGTATTCGTCCTCGAACTGCCGGGACACGGGCTTGTGACTGTCCAAGGAGGGACTGTTCTCGATCTGCTTCTTGGTTAAAGCGACGGAAAGGTCCTTCTCTGCCGTGAGCACGTAGGTCAGCGCATATGGCGAAATCAGCACCTTTCTGCCCGTAAGCCAGGTTCCCGTATCGGCGACCAAATAGCGAACGGTCCAGTGCCGGTCATCGAAATAAAATTCTTTGACCCTCCCGATTTCCCCATCAAGGCTCTCCAATTTGTAACCCTTAAGTGTTTTTGCTGTGTATAACATAATAGATTTTTCGTTGTTTGCGTTTCGTTTTAATTCACTTTTACCCGCCAGCCAATCCCGAGTTTGAGAAGCCAGTTGCGCCACAGGCTGCACGGGTGCCAACTCTCATATTGCGTCGGCGGAAGCAGCGTCGCTATGGGGTATAACCCTACGGTGAACGATGGGACCGGCATCCGCCGAAAAACGATTCTGTCACCCGAGGCGATCCGTTGCAGGACCAGAATTCCCCTTGGCGCTGGCCATGCAAAAGGCGCGCGCGCGAATTCCCGAAGGTCTGTTTCGGCAGGGACGCGCTGCCTTTCATGTGATCTTCAAGCGACCAAATACGGAGAGCTTCACCAGATCCAAAACAAAGGCAATTACGATGGCGCCGGCAAGCACGCCGCCCAGTACCGGGAGCGGCAGTGGCGCCATCAACCAGCCGCATCCAGCCAGCGCCAGGGCGATGACCAGATCGGCGACGGACGATAAGACGAGCCAGCGGCTGGGATGGGGAGAGGACCAAATTCGCCCGCGGGCGCGCACGACGTACATGGTGGCCTGATTTCCACACACCAGGGCGACAAAGGTCAGGGTCTGCAATGGTGCGATTGCCAATCCCAGGCGAAAGTGTCCGATCACCAATACGCCGACGCAGAACACCAGTTCGGAGGCGCCCATAAAGACACCGGCGATGGTCAGCTTGTTGACGCTCCAACTGTTTGGCAGCAAGGAGGGCCGCACGTTGTCCGTCGTCAACGACATGCCCAGAAAGTCGCCCGCCATCATCACGATGATCATCAGCAGGGGGGTAAGGATCGCGTGCCCGGTCATGACGAGGCCGACGCCCAGCAACAGCACCTGCACGATCTTCTTGGTAACGGAGTTCAGTGTGTAGGTCAGGATTCGCTGGAAGGTGATGCGCCCTTCCTTGACTGCGGCAACTATGCCGGCCAGCCCCGGATCGGTGAGCACGACTCCGGCGGCGGACTTGGCGACATCGGTCGCGGTTGACACCGCGATTCCCATTTGTGCCTGGCGCAGCGCGGGCGCGTCGTTGGCGCCGTCGCCGCACATGCCGACGATGTGACCGGCTTTCTGAAACGCCTTCACCAATTTGTATTTGTCCTCGGGAAGAACGCCGGCAAAGACGGCGAATTTCCCAGGCTGAACTTCGTCCGGGATCGGGCCGGGCGGGCAAAGCGCTCCCTCCAGGCCGACGGCATGGGCGACAATCGCCGCTGTGGCTGGGGCGTCGCCGGTGACCATCACCGTGCGGACGCCGAGCGTTTTCAGTTCCGTAACCAAGGCGGCGGAATCTTCGCGGGCCGGGTCGCTGAGGGCTACCAACCCCAGGAGTTGCATCGCCGCAGGCGGTCCGGCCGCAACCGCCAGCACCCGAAAACCTTTCGCCTCCAGTTCGTTCGCCGCTGCAGAGGCGGTGGGTGACGGGGCCGCAAGAACGTTGACAACGGAGAAGGCTCCCTTGATGATGCGCAGCGTCCCCTGACTCGGATCTGTCGCCATCGCCTCGGACATCTTGTTGGCGGGATCAAAGGGCACGAACCGAGTGAGTTTGGGCGCATTGGCGGCGACTTTCTGTGAAGCGGCGGAACGAATAGCCCCATCCACGGGGTCCTCTCCACCGTCGGAGCTGGCCAGCGCCGCCATCGTCAAGACATGCGGCTCGTCAAATCCTGGCATCGGGTGGACCGTCGTGACCGCAAGCTGGTTGCGCGTCAGCGTCCCGGTTTTGTCCGCGCACAACACATCTATGGACGCCGCTTCGTCCACGGCTGAGAGCCGGGTTGGCAAGACGCCCTGACGCG
>Ga0302320_10021650_pt1 | contig 12743 bp, 13 predicted proteins | sample Bog_T0_3_FD_202130 | JGI IMG/M metagenome (GOLD analysis project Ga0302320, IMG submission 202130) | Peat permafrost microbial communities from Stordalen Mire near Abisko, Sweden - Bog_T0_3 | ecosystem: Environmental > Terrestrial > Soil > Wetlands > Peat | place: Sweden: Abisko, Stordalen Mire...
CAGTGTGGGACTGCTATTCCGAACTAGACGATATCCTCGGATCATTAGCAGCGGATGCAGATAACCGACTTGCGTGGCAAGGAGAATTTGATACCGAGCACCCCGGAGCACGCTGAATGGACTTTGATCCGTATCCAATGGTCATCAAGACGGAAATTCCGAATAATGGGAAAGCCATTGTTGATATTGCCCCTGTCAACCAGGAAAGCCAGAGCATTTGGCTGATGCTGGCGGAGGACGGTGGACTTCTGCGTTTTGACGCACACAGCGGCCAGTCAGAATTGATTGACCGGATTCAACTGCCAACGGAATCGGCCCATGATTCGTTTGCAGGGCACGCTCTCACGCGCCGCCTTCATGTTTCGCATAACGGTGAATTTGCTGCCGTCGTGAACGACTACGGCCAATATGGCCAGGTTATTGACCTGCGGTCCGGCAGAATCATTCTCAATATGGACGGCGGAGATTATTTTCCTGAGACGGTGCCTTTTTCGTTCGGGTTTGCCTCCTGGCAAGGACGTGTGGTCGTGATCCATCGCACTGCGTGGAACCGGCTCGACGTTTCAGATGCTTCATCTGGGCAACTTCTCAGCGAACGCGGTCCAACGTCCTATCAAACAGGCGAGCAACGACCGGAGCACTATCTCGATTATTTCCATGGGGCTCTATATCTGAGTCCGGATGGAACTCGAATACTCGACGATGGCTGGGTTTGGCATCCAGTTGGAATTCCGGCTGTTTGGAGTGTTGACAGATGGCTATCGGAGAATATCTGGGAATCAGAGGATGGCGCGACGAAGAGAGATGTTTGCGCTCGCACCTGGTACTGGGATCATGGCGTTGCGTGGCTGAACGAAGACACAGTTGCCATCGGTGGCATCGGAGACGATGACAACAAGATTGTGGACGGAGCGCGTATTTTCGACATCACCTCAACCGGTCCCCCCAGCCCTGAGTGGCGGAGCGACTGGCAGTGGGCCCGGGAAATCGCGACGTTTGCCGGGCCCGCTGGAAGGTTTTTCAGCGATGGCAAATGGCTTTATTCTGCGGCGAAGTCAGGCCTGTCGAGATGGGACCCAAAGAGCGGCGCTCGCGTCTGCCACATAGATGAGTTCAATCCAACCCGTCATCACTTGGGCGCCGGCGAGCTCGCTCAATTGTCCGAGGGTGCAATCTTGCGATGGAGTACCTCAACCAATCGCAACTGAAGCGCTATCCTGATTTGCGGAGCCATACGTGCACCATGGACTACACCGAGATTGAAAAGTTTCAAAGGGCACTCTGCAGTCGATTCACTGCGGCATTCGTAAGCACGTCGCCAGATGACAAGATCGGATTTGCGCGGTCAACGGCCGGACGCCAGCCTATCAACGGCCTTCGCCATCCCAACACGCCCGGAACGAGCGGCTGGTACATCTGGTGTGGGGAATTCTTTTCGGAATCGCCGGACTTCTTCGACCCGCAACATGCAAGTCATTTCTACGAGGATATGCCTGACACCAGTCACTTGCTTGGGCTCGCCCCAGGCTATCGTTTTCTCCTGGCTGGAGATTACCTGGATGTTTGGTATGACAAGAAGCTTCTCGACGTCTGAATACGTTCTTGGAGTGGGCGGTCAACGAAGGGTTATGAAAAGACGCTCGCCGACGACACCGGGTGGGTGTTTTTTAATGGCTACGCTAGGTGCTGACTTCGTTGTCCCGCTATTTCGAACAGCAGAACACCGGTTGCAACTGCGGCATTCAGCGAATCGCATCCTCCACACATGGGAATCCGAACCACGAAGTCTGCAGCTTCAAGCAGTTGATCAGAAAGCCCCTGCTTTTCGCTGCCAACGATGAGAGCAGTGGGAAACCGGTATGCAAGCGATCTGTAATCCATCAGCCCAGACGGCGAAGAAGCAACAACTGATACACCGTTGGATTTTGCCCAGCCCTTGAATTCCAGCCCGGAGCACCGCACCAGCTTTTGCGAGAAGAGCGATCCCATCGTAGCCCGAATGGTTGCTGGATCGTGTGGATCGGAGTCCGGGTTAAGGATCAAGACTCCGCTCACCCCAGCGGCCTCAGCGGTCCGAATGATTGTACCCAGGTTTCCAGGCGACTCAATCGATTCAACCGCGAGCCAAAGTGAATTTTCTGTTGCTTGGAGTTGCTCCAAAGGGAACCACCTCTGCTTGAGAACCGCGCCTATTCCTTGTGGTTCGGTTGCGAGGGTCAGATCCCGGTAGAGTTCGCGTGAAAGACGAATGCCGGGAACGCCCTGTTGGCGCAGCCGGCGCGCGAGTTTCTGGCCGAATGGGTTTGATAAAAGCGATGGGTCAAGAAAGACAGAATCGATCGGGGCACAGTGTCCCACTGTGCGGGCAAGGTGACGAATGCCTTCGATGATGTAGCGTTGAGTGCGAGAACGGCCTTGATAGGTCTGAAGCGAGCGGAGAGCTAGAAAGCGGGGATCACGTGGGGAACTGACGACCGGGTACGTTTTCTCATTCATTTCCTCCTTGCGGCTGTGATTATGGAGCCGCTACCATCGAGAGATTTGATTTCAACTTTGATTTTGCCATGGGGAACCAGGTATTTCCAATTGGCGCTCCCGAACGGACTGAAAGGTCCGGACTGGGTTCAGAGCTAGGAACACTTTTGGCTCTGTTGGCGTCTAATCGAATAGTCGAGCCAGCAAAATGATCGAACGTCCGTCGGTGCTACTGTTCGCATTAGCGTCCCTCGCGATTGCGTCCTCAATGCAGTCTCATGCATTGCAGACGCAGTCGCACGATGCTTCCACTGCACAAAACCATGTGCGCCAAATCACGATTCGTTCGCACTGGGGCGGTCTCGGCCCACGCGCCGACGCCACGATTGTCATTACTGCCAATCAGAATGGGTACAAACGAGACGACCAAGCCGTAAATCCCGCGTTAGTGGGCGCACTCGTTGCGTCTCTCCGTTCTCAGCTCATCCCGAAACCGGATCCCGTGCAACTTGGGATTACGCCGTCATGGCTCTCTATGCATGCTGCTTCGCTTGAGCCGCATTCCAACGACGATCCAGGTAAATCCACACCTGGACAACTCGTACTTTTCCGGCAGTCCTTCACAGATCTGAAGCTCATCACGCGGGTCCTCCCGGAACTCTTCGAAAACATGCATACAGACGACTATCCCTCGGCGCGTGTAGAGGTTGTTTTCGACGACGATACCAAGCTTGTTACCTACTCCAACTCGCAATTTGCCTACATGCTTCCGTGGTGCGTTGGGACCGAAAAGAAATCAAGCTACAATCCTGCCATTTCTCGCGCGGTGGCAGCACTGATGCCGGCAAAGGCGGTCAACAAGGACCGCCTGGCAGATGATGATCTAGCCAAAGAGCTCTCGGTAGCAGTAATGGGCGAGATTGAGACGGCCTATGATCTGCGCGGTGTTGAAGACCGTGTTGGACCTGATCTTGCGCGTCTGCGCGCAGGTTATCGGGTGACCTCGGCCACTATCGATGGCTGGCTTCGCCCTGAGTACGGTCCGGACAAGTTCAACTCCAATCATCCAGAGGAGAATCTTCACGCCGTCCTGCACAAAAGCTCACTACCGCTCAATGTGTCGGACGAGGTGACGCTCAGGGATGTGAATGGCCGTATTCAGGGGATTGATGGTTTCCTTTCGAACTCCGACAAATATGAGTACCTGGTGCTTTCCGTTCCGTGGCTGAAGCAGTACATCACCGCAAACCCCAAGGTCTGGGTGCGCATCACCTTTGTTCACGATGCCAGCCTGGCTAACGAGGCCTTAGGCAGATTTGCGGCGGACATGAAGCAACGCGGGCGCAATGACATCGCCGAGCAGGCGCGAGCCCAACGTACGCAAATTGCGCTCATTCAAGTTGGCATAAGGTATGCCGAGTCCTACTGGCTCGTTTTTCCTGATAAACACCTGATTCTCTGGCGCTATCAGGGTCCCGGCGGCCTGCTCAAGTGGAGCCCCGCAGATTTTGGTGAAGGCGAATGCGCCGATGAGGGCATCAACGACGGCGGCTGTTCCGGCCGCGAAGTCGCACCTGACGGCTCCCTCATTCCCGACCGCATGCCGCGCGATATTGCTTGTGTGAAAGCGTGGCGTGCGCAGCATCCACAGCCCGCCACACCGCCAGATGCTCTCTTCGATGTCATGGAGCACGATCGCGGGGGATTCATTGACCGAACCGGTGCTGTCGTCGTCCCGCTCTGTTTCGAGGTTGTAGGAGAGTTTTCCGAGGGACTCGCGAGATTCGAGCGAGATGGCCGCTGGGGCTATATCGATCAATCCGGCAACATCATTATTCAACCTGTTTTTCCATGGGCCGAGGAATTTCATGAAGGCCTCGCGCATGTTCAGGTCACAGGCACGGTGCTCGGCTACGATGGCCGCTGGGGCTATATCGATAAATCCGGCGCTGTGGTCATTCCGCCGACCTCTCGGCGGATGATGGGCGATGACGATGGCGAAGAATCTGCGTTCCACAAAGGCCTCGCCATGGTCGAAATCTGGGACGACAAAGTCCCGCCGCGCAAAGGCTTCATTGATCGGACAGGCAAGGTTGTCATTCCGGCTCACTTCACTTACGCTTATCCGTTCTTGGAAGGCCTCGCCGCTGCTACTGAGGCTGAGGATGGCGACAGCGGATGGGGATTCATCGATAAGAACGGAAACTGGGCTGTCCCGCCGCGTTTCGATTGGGCGAGCAGTTTCCAGTTTGGTCTGGCGCCGGTCAACCGCGAAAAGAACTGTGGCTACATCGACAAGACGGGTTCGCAGGTTCTTAAACTCGAATCTCCGCCACCGCCCGAGGACTGCGCCTCAGCCTTGGGTGACTTCACCGACGGACTTTCCCGCTGGCGCTTCGGTTCGCACTACGGTTTCATCGATCGCACGGGCAAGACCGTGATCCCGGCGAAATATGACCTGACATTCGGATTTTCAGAAGGCCTCGCCGCGGTCGAGATTGGAAAGCAATGGGGTTTCATCGATACCGCCGGCAAGATGGTCATCCCACCGCAGGACTTCTCCGATGTGAAGCCCTTCCATAACGGACTTTCTCGGGTCGTGATGAAGAAGGGCGGCGTCGGTTACATTGACCCCACAGGAAAATTCGTCTGGGGCCCCCACGAGCTTTCGGACAAATCTGACTAATTGACCACGGGAGCCGATCATTTACCGCCGCTCAGTCGCAGTCTCTTGAAGCGACTTGCCTCGAAATCACCCTTAATCCGGCACCATCCCAGCTCCGGCAGACAACGGAATTCGGTACCGCCGATTCTCTTGCGAAATCTCGAGTGCCAGTGCCCGAAGATCCATTTCCTCGGCCTGTGTGCTTCGAGCATCGCATTCAAAGCGCCGCCGGTGGCTGTGCGGGCAAAATCCTTGTGCGCCGACTGGGCATCGAGCAGGGCCCGTATCGCTTCTCCCGGACCGTCGTGCGTCAGCACAATTTCGGGTTTCGTCGTTGTGTACAGATCGACGGCGGCTTGCAGCTCAGCGAAACTTAGTTCCTCGTCCCGCCACCAGTTCACGCCTTCGGTCCGGTGCCACTGATCGCACGACCAGGCGCCCGACAAATAGAAGATCCGGATCCCGTCGATCGTCCTCGAGCCATAGTCACCGAGGTAGTTGCTATGGGATCGGGCGGCCTCCGGGTTGTCGTGGTTCCCGCGCAGGAACCAGGCATTGTCTGGTAAGGCTGGAAGCGGACCGTCTCCCGGGAAGCCGATCCCGAAGTCCCCCAGCTGCACGCTGGGTTCACCGGCGTGACGGACAAGCAGCTTGAGGTATCGATCTACTTTTCCGTGGGTGTCGCCGATCACGATCAACGGCCATTCCTCCGCTTTGGGCTGTTCTCTGTCGTGGGACCCGCCTGCGCTCTTGTGTCACAGCTAAGGCTCGTGAACCAGGGCCTCGATAAGCAGCTCAATCCTTGATCGCTGAGCTTTCTCGAGAGCGGCGGGCAGCGTCTCAGCAATTTCCCTCAATGCCCGAGCGAATGCCTTGGCCGCATCCTCGTTGGCCATACAGAGAACGATGAAGCCGGCTCCGGATTCTTTGGCGGCATCAACCGCCCGCAGAATCTCGTCGGCGTTGCCCTCCACAATGCTGATCGGCTTCGGTGGTGTCACTGAGATCATGAGAAGACACCGTGCTCGATGCGGTTGATTAGATCTTCCACTTCACGCGCTCCAGGAACTGTTCGGCTATGTTCGAGCGGAGTCTGGTTGGCCAAGGCAGTCCTTGGCGTTGACATCCACACCATCGCAGCTTTGGTGTCCCCGTCAAAGAGCTCAACCACCTTGCATAGGAGCGAAGAACCATCCATTTGTCACCCTATCAACAGATTAAGACTTCAATCTGCGCATTCAGATGGTCACGGGTTATCGGCAACGGCATCAATCCGGCGGGAGAAGTCACCACATCGCTCAATTAGGCGAAGCCTTCATTCTCGGCACCTGCATCGGCCGCTCAGACATCTTAAGTGTGTATGGAGCGACAGTGGGCGCCTCATCGAAGCGTTCGAACGAACCAGCCAATGCGAGGGCGAGCCTCGATGAGGTTTTATCTCGAGATGGAAAAAGAAAGCTTATTGTGTCGCCGTCACCGTCGAAATGTCGAATTCCTACCCGCTTCAAGATTCCGCCCCAATCCGAGCTAATCTCCGGATTTTCCGAACCGTCGTAATAGGATGGAACATCAAAGCCAATGCTGTCGTAGAGCCCATTGATGCGATCCCGAAACAGAACTAACATCAGTGGATTCTTGACGCAAGATCGACGAATTACCCGGGCCAGAGCCATCTTAGAACGATACATATCGACGAGGAGCGGGTTTTCATCTGGATCGACAATAACGGCACCATCACCAACGGCGCTATCGCCGATTCGAATTAGTTGGTACCGAAGAGCTTTTCCATCTTCTGGGATTTGAGAATATTCTTCCGTAACAAGCCCATACCGGTGAGCGAATGTCAGTAGGAGTGTTTTGCTTCGTTTCGAGGCCGCAAGTTTCTTCCCGTTGGTCATCTGTCGTTCCGCTGCTCCTTGTGGTGAACCGTGAGCCATTTCGGCTCAACTCCAACCTTGCAGGTACTGCAGGTGTTGCGGAAAATGCGTACTCTGTGACTATCGGCATCTCGACGAGATTCTTCAATTCTCTGCAGGTATTGCCAGGAATCATGAGCTTCGACGTCTACCAGTTCGCTCTTAACTCAAAACTGGCCAGCGTGGAAACGGCACTCCCCTGAAGCGGCAACCACGGCGGTGCGACATTGATGCCCCGGACGGTCATCGTTTGGTGGTGGTCAGTCGAGCGCCTGCTAACACCTTCGAGCTTCGTCAGTAGCCTAACCGGCGTTTTTTTTGCGGCGTCGCCATCCCGCCCCGGTTAGGTGCCGGTCCACGCAAGCAGCCGTTAGAGCTTTTGCTGAGCGGCACTGGCACGGGTTATCTTCGCCCAGGATCTCGCTCGCCTTGGTGGTCAAAAATATAGGGCCTCGCTCTTTCGTTGTGGCGCTCGGTAGTCGCCGATGTGTACCCTGCGGAGCCACCACAAGTTTAATACTTAGGAATTTGAGGAACGCTCACTTTTGCGGTACTTTTGCCAAACGCGCCCATGACTTTTCCGCGAAATTTTACCGGGAGCAGACTTGATCGACCAAACGTAGCTCATCCAGAATGGAGAGCTGTCTCGTTAGTTCGTCTGATTCACCGAGCGCCTTTTCGTTTGCGAGCCAGCCACATCGACGCTCCAGAGTTGCTCACAACCGGGTCTTTTCCAAAGGTCTTCTGAGCGAGCTGCTGGAAGGAAAGCGGACGCGGTTTCGGTTTGATTGTCTCCCCCAGGGCTTGGAAAACCGCAACCTTGAGACGACTCTTGTTCCCGGGAGCTAATAGGCCGAAATAGCACATTGAGTGACTGTAGTGGCTTCGGACGTGTTTAGAGAGCAATACAACAAATTCCTGAAGAGGAATCGGCTTCGGTTCCTTTGGATCACCATATCGTGGACAGAGCAGCGAAACATTGATGTTTGAAAAGTCGACGATCCGACGATTGGAAACCGGCGGGTGTCTGGCGTACCTCATCGCGTATTCCATGGCCTGCATTTTATTTTTGGCTAGACTCACACTCACCTGCCAATTTGGTCGCTCGCGATCAATGAAATCGATAAAAGATTGATCCCCGCAATCTCCCTGGATCATGCCCTTCCCGGAAACTAAGCGGAGTCGCCGCAATACAGCGCCGCGCCATGCTCGCATGAGCTTGAACTTTTCAGTTCGCCCCAAGAGCGCAGCTTGAGCAACCCACTTTTGATCTTTTTCCCTGTACCCGCCAGCCGATACGACCAGATGCACGTGAGGGTTATACTTCAGGTCCTCTCCGTATGTATGGGTAATTGCCGTTACGTAGGGAATCGATGCGTCCTTCTCCCAATACCACTGCTCTAGACATGCGGCCGCCATCCGGCAAAGACTTCGCTCGAGGAGTTTGCAAGAACCAACAGCCCCCCAGAAAGCATCTGGCATCGTGCACACGACGTGGAGGTACTTTACGTTCGGCAACTCACGCCAGGTCTGGCGAAGCCATTCATGGGTTGCCTTCTTCCCGCACCGCGAGCACATTCGGGATTTGCACATTTCGTACGCAGGTTTGTGCTCCGTACCGTCTGTCCACTCGATTCCTTTAATTTCCTTCGTACCACATTCACAGACCTTATTAAATTCCGCGCGTACATGGGAATCCATCCCTGGGTGGTCCCAGTATCTCCTGCCGAGTTCCAACACTTCCGCTATCTCGGTAATCATTGTCACATCTACCACAAATGCCTACGCACCTGTTATATTTTGCTCTTCACCGAAAGTCTGTCTGTTACATCATTTGCCGCTATTCGGAAATAGCGGAGCCTGAATCCGCAGAATCTTGAGCAGCGAGCTGGAAATCGCAAGGAACGGTTCATCTGATTCGACGACGATGACGGTAGCCTTGAGCTCACTTGTCTGTAGCAAAGCTCTCGCAATCTGGTCTGGTTCCAGAGGATCTGGACTCCCCTTTAGGCTCACCTCTAGCTCGCGCTTAAACTTTCGCTCCTCACTCCGCATATGATTTGTATTAGCGCGAGACTTGCTCCTGTGCTGACCAAGAGCCTTGACTTGATCTTCATGGCCGAGTCGCATCCATCGGTAAGCGCACTCAACCGAAATCTCGTCGTCGCGTAATGCCCAAATTACATCTTGATGGGCCCGGTCGCAGATGATAATCACTTTGCCGGCAGTCCGCTCTTTGACATCGGCAGTGGCGCTAATGCGCCGGCGCACATTGACTTGAGGGTATGGCAAAGTTGCCAAACCCTGTGCGCCCGCTATCATGTTCTGCTTAGCTTGGAACCTGAGCTGCGCTCCCTCCAGTTCAAAAGCGAGGGCCGCCCGCGTGAAGTCATTGAGACGTGTATGGCGATGGCAAACTTCGATCATCCACCGCAGGGCATCATCATCTGAGACTCGGAAGCGGAGGCAGTCTAATTTTTTTGATCCCGCTGACTTTGCCTGCCGGTACACATCTTGGCCAGTTAGTAAGACGCCCGACTCTCCAATTGAGGGGATTGGGTCGGGGCCGATTGCATTGAATATTGTGAGGGGAGCGATCTTGTCCAAGTCGTATTTGATCCAAGAGTCGTGATGATGCACGCTTTCAATGTCGACAGATTCTCGCCGCGACAGTCCGAGGCCGGAATAAATAGTCGCGGGTTGTGACAAAGGGCCCACTATCTGCCTCTTTAGCGCAAGCACGGTGCGGAGACGACAAAAGTGACACACGTCGCCTAACTCTCTTGAATAAAAGCATTTCTGAGAGGTCTATTGGCATCGTAGCCATAGCACATGCCATTCGTGAACGTCTGGCAGCGCACAATCTGGATGAGCAACTCACTTTTCGCTTGCCAGGCCAGTTTGAAATGTCAAAAAGCGTCTCGAACCGCATTCTGCCGGTTGACTCCGCACTCGATATAAGACTCGAGACAAGATTGTGAATTCCTTCCACCGATGTTCCGGAGGTCTGTATCTGGCAGCGATCAATCGCAGGTGGCGTGCCCTGACGTGCTTTAGCCGTGGATCCAGTTCGGGCCCTTGCAGTTCGAGTCCATTTCATCTGTTGCACCTGCAATGACACAGGGTCTGTCCACCAGGAAAGGCACCCGAGCTCAACATATCCGGCGGACAAGATCAAGTGCCGTGATTTTTGCTCCGACGGTGCCAGATAACGACGTAGTCCTGAACTCCGTCTGCACTGTTCTCCTGGGACCAACTTTGCCGCCCGTCAAATTAGCGTGTAGCCAGCCTGGGCAATAACTGGTTGACATATACCGCCAGCTTTCGCGTCAGGCTGAAGTTCAGATTCAGGTCCCTGACACCCCATTTCGTAACCTCTAGACTCAACCCTGACAATTCGGAGGTACTTCCATGACCGGTCAACGGATCGGCTACCGACGTGTGTCCACAACAGACCAAAACGCGGCCCGACAGCTTGACGGCCTAACGCTCGACAAAGTGTTCGAGGACAAAGCAAGTGGCAAGGACACGGCCCGCCCTCAGTTGCAGGCCGCCCTCGAATACTGCCGGGACGGTGACAGTCTGGTGGTTCACAGCATGGATCGTTTGGCCAGGAACCTGACAGACCTGCGCCAATTGGTCAAAAGCCTCACCGCCAAGGGCGTGACCGTGGAATTCATGAAGGAATCGTTGAGATTCACGGGAGATGATTCACCGATGGCAAATCTCTTGCTCTCCATGCTCGGCGCGGTCGCCGAATTTGAAAGAGCCCTGATTCTTGAACGTCAGCGCGAGGGCATCGCCATCGCCAAAGCCGCCGGCAAGTACAAAGGCCGGAAACGCTCAATGAGCGAGTCCAGGTTGGAGGAGCTTCGCCGGCGCGTCACATCCGGAGATACTTCAAAAACAGCGTTGGCAAAGGAGTTTGGTATTTCACGCGAGACGCTCTATTCCTACCTGCGTGGAGACGCGGCAAAATCCTCCGTCTCCGAGTAGCGGTCGGCACGTCTCACCAACGCCGACTAAACTGCCCGGGCTGACTCAGCCTGGCCATAACCGATAACAATCTCCTCCATAGAGCTGCTCTTCACGGGCAGCTCTTTTCATTGGGGGGAACGAAAGGAACACCAGATGCACGCATTCCTAACGACTTCAAACCTGACTTTTCTGCCCATCCCCCTGCCCAACGTCGGAGCGACAATCAAGCGCCGCCGGATCGAGTTGGGCCTGAACTGCGCTCGCGCCGCTGCCTCCGTCGGAGTCAATAAAGAACAGTGGCAACTACTCGAACAGGGATGGGTTCCGACGACCAAGAACGAGAACTTCCTGCGCGCCCTCGCGGCAACACTCGAAATCCGCTTCGACGAGCTCGGGTGCGTTATCGCGCCGTTGGAAGCGCACTTCGCAGAGACGCAGGATCAGGCAACGGATGAGCGCTATCAGGCCGATCGATCGGCAGCATGATCTCCTGCTTGCTCCTCTTCAACCCCGGCCCCGGATCTACTTCGGGGCCATCACCTATACTCCCCGCTTATGATAGCCAGGTCCGGCGCCTATTTTCCCTTGAGCTTCCTCGTCGCATTGGCTCCAAAGTCGACCGACTCCAGAGTCTCATCCGGGGTCGCCGCTATAGCGCACATATCCAGGTTCACGCCACGCCCAGGCCCCGATAGGTTGCCGACTTCCAGCAGGAGTTTTTTGGTTGGCGGATGCAGGTACACAACATTGCCCATGATTTGGAGCGTCGTCGGCACCAAGTCCGAAGCAGGCTTGCCGACGGCGGCGGCGCCGGAGTCCGCAAGCCTGCCGACAGCGGCGGTCGCGACACCAACCTCAATTCCATTGCGGGTGCCGGCGTGGGTTGACTTTGCCGGCGCAGTCACAACCGGCATCACCGGATTCTTAATGTCAGGTCGGAGCGACTCAACAACGGCGTCAACAAGGTCCTCATGCCACCCGGCACTAATACAGCCAGGAAGGCGCTTGGCTTGAGGAAGAATTCCGGCATTGACAAGTCGATACACCGTGGACCGGCCACGCCCAAGCCGCCGCATCACCTCTTTAATTCCGAGGATGCGCGGGTGGCTCGTGCTTACGGGTTGGGCTGCCATGGATGCCATGCTGAAGGCATCCTAAAGAAGCTTGCACTAGAAAGCACCGTCCACCGGAACATTTCTTCATCTAACTCGCGCTGGACGCTGTTATTTCCACCAGACTACGGGCTTTTTACTCCATCCGTGCCCGCTGTGGTCGCCTTCCGCGCGACCTGACAACATATCTTCCGTTTCATCGCGCCGCGCAAATTGCCGGACAATGCTCAAGCCAGGCTTGAATCCTGCAGCGCATGATGCAGCACCGACTCAAGCAAGCGGCTGGTCTCGGTTTGGGCCGTGGCGAGGCTGGCTTCCAACTGGTCGCACAAGGCCATCAGCTCATCCACCTTGGCGACGATGCGGTATTGCTCTGGCAGTGGAGGAACTGGGACGGCAATCTTTGATAGTGATTCTTGGTTAATTTTGGGCATCGCAACGCGATTATCTTCACTGACAGACTGCTGTACGAATGCCTCGGATAGCATGTACTTGTGAAGATAACCACGATTTATGAGCGGCATAATCGGGTACATATCTGCACTGCAGAGCCCGTCAAAGTCCACGACAACCGACTTTGCTAATGCCGGACGAATC
>Ga0302320_10021651_pt1 | contig 12743 bp, 5 predicted proteins | sample Bog_T0_3_FD_202130 | JGI IMG/M metagenome (GOLD analysis project Ga0302320, IMG submission 202130) | Peat permafrost microbial communities from Stordalen Mire near Abisko, Sweden - Bog_T0_3 | ecosystem: Environmental > Terrestrial > Soil > Wetlands > Peat | place: Sweden: Abisko, Stordalen Mire...
TGGTCAGCGCGGCTGATCTAGGAGGCCTGTCCACCAACGCCACCATGTTCATCAACGTGACCGCGGTTCCCCTGGCCATGACCATTGGCAAGCAGAGCGGCAATTTGTTGCTGCGCTGGTCCGGCGGCGTTCCTCCCTACCAACTCCAGACGACCATAAACCCAGGCGCGACCAGTTGGCAAAATCTCGGCAGCGCGACCAGCCTCACGAATTTGATGCTATCGCCCAGTAATGCGGGGGTGTTTTATCGAGTCCAAAGTCAATGAGTTTTGCCGCGGCCGCAACCCCAGCTGAAACATCAAGAGCTGAAACCCCGGGGCTGGTCGCCTTTGAGCCGTTCCAGTGGATGGCGCGCAATGACCAGGGCAACACCCTGGGTAATCGTTACCCGACAGAATTTCGCTCCGGGCTTGAATTGCGGCGTGCGCATTCGACGATAAACACGGCCCTGATTTGGTTTAAGCATCACCTTGATCCTTCCGGTTTCTGCTGCGTAGTCTTGGAGGAGATGTAGCGAACGACGGCCTCGGTGCGCGAACTCACATGCAACTTGCTATAAACGTGCTTCAAATGACTGCACACCGTGTCAATGCTCAAACCCAGCTTGTCGGCAATCATTTTGTTTGAATAGCCTTGTGAGAGCAGCACTAGAATCTGTTCTTCCCTGATGGAAAGATGCGCCGATTCATCGCGGGTTTTAGCTTTTTGTCGAAACGACTCGATCACGCGCCGGGCAATCTGGCTGGTCATGGGAGCCCCGCCACGGAGCACGTCCAGCAAGGCAGTCCGTAAATCCGCGGGCTTCGTCCGTTTAAGCAGATAACCGTCCGCCCCCGCTTCCAGCGCCAGAAAAACCAGTTCCTGATCGTCCATGGCCGTAAGAATGATGATCTGGGTCTGCGGCAGCATGGCCTTGAGCCGCACGGTGCATTCAATCCCAGACATCCTGGGCAAAAAAATATCCATGAGCACCACATCTGGGAACTCCATTGGAATAAGACGCAAGGCCTCCTCCCCAGTGGCGCAGGCACAAATACACGAAAAATCCGGAAATGAATTGATGAGCTTGATCCAACTGTCGCGAACTTTTGGCTGGTCTTCCACCAAAGCCACTTTGACCGGAGACTTCGAAGTTGGTTCAGCCGCGCGACTGTCTTTGGTCACCGGCGTGGCTTTAACATTTGGTGGGGTCATGGTTTTGTGAGGATTCAGCCGGCAGGCTGTTTTGCGTTTTAGTTTTTTGCGCAGCAGAATGTCTTGGGTTCCAAATCCTGCCCAAAGCATGCCACTGCGGCTGCTTTAAGGGGATGTTAAATTCCACCCGACATCCCTTGCCAGGCTGGCTGGCAACGAGAAATCGGCCTCCCAGTTCGCGCATTCGCTGGGACATGATTGACATGCCATTGCGATCTGGTTTCATCTTCGCCAGATCAAATCCCCGTCCATTATCCCGCACCACCACCACTAACCACTGGCCCTGCCACTGGAGCCGCAGGCGCACCTCGGTGGCCTGAGAATGTTTGAGGGTGTTGTTAAGGGTTTCCTTGATGGCCATCAGCAAGCTGCGCCGGGGCGGCAGGTCTAAGGCCGCAGCCGACATCTCCGGCCCCACCTCAAACAGACATTGGATTTTGGCCGGCTCCAAAAAATCCTGGGCATACTTGCAAACATAGTCGGCAAAGTCGCGCAACGTATCCCGCTGCGGGTTTACCGCCCAGAGGATTTCATCCATGGTGGACAGCAGCCCGCGCGCCTCTTCACAAAACCAACTGAGTTGCTGGCGCGATTCCACATTGAGAGACAATTCATTTTGCGCCAATTCGCCATGCAAAACCAATTGCGTCATTCGCGCGCCGATGTCGTCGTGGATGTCCCTGGCAATGCGGGCGCGCTCTGCCTGTAACAACAACCTTTCTTTGCGATGCAGCGCCAGTTGGGCCATCAGCCGAAGGCTTATCAAAATAACGATTCCGCATACCACAAGCAGCAGGGCCAGAAACCAGCCCGTTTGCCAAAAGAAAACCGTGACCGGTTTCAGCGAGGGCATCATGATTACCGCGTCGGGAGACGTCCACCAAGGATTGCCGCCCAACGGAGCCTTGATCGTCGCGGCTGGCCAGTCGGGCGAGGCCTCGGTTTGCGTTTTCCACCGGCGCACTCCCTCCGGCACAATCCGCCAGCTTTGGTCCGATTTGACTTCGATGCTTCGTCCATCTGCCAGGTCAATCCGCAGGCCAAAAAGCATGCCCGCAAAAAAAGACCCGTTATAGCAATTGGCAGCCAGAACATGCCGACCCGGCTTCAGCAGCGCAGCCAAATCAAAGACAAACAGCTCGCGCCATTCGGCACCCCGTCCAATTTCGCGTCCGTCCAGAGAAAGCGTAAACTCATTGTCCGTCGTGATCACGAGCCGTGCGTTGGCAATCTTGCCCCCCGGGGGAATCTCAAAGGTGTTCCACAGTTGACAGGTCTGGTTATCCTGCGTTTTTTCCTCCCAAATCCAGGAACCCAGGCCGTTGGTTGGGCTGACGTAGGGATCGCCCATTTCCGGCTGGATTTTCTGGTCTCCAGCAGGTAAATTGTCCCCAGCGCACGCCAGCGTGACTGGGGCTAAAAGAAAAACCAAAACAAGCCACTCGCTCACTCTATCTTGGCAGCGCCGCAGACGAGATTCTAACAACTGAATATTAAAAAACAGGAGGTGCACACGCAGTTACTTTAACAGACTTTCCGCGCAGCTACAAGTGAGATGTGGCTTCGTGGGCGATGCAGGCAGTCATGCGTGACCTCGAAGTCATCGAGCATCAACCGCCTTGGTAACCACCGGTTTTTCGGGAGCGGCAAAGACGGCCTTCACGGCTTCCAAATAACCGCAGCCATATTGTGGCATCGGTTCGAGACAACTGCCCTCCGGCCACTCATTCCATGCATTGATGGTAACGATCTTCGGCTGCCTCGCAGCGGCCAGCAAACGCTGCTTGATGATCGCCAACGATTGTTTGAACGCGGCCGGCGTGTTGCCCGTCACAACCGAGTTCACGACCGGGGCAGCCGGCCTGCTCCAGTCGGCATCGGCTGCCGCCCGCGGACTGTTGTCCCAATTCACCATCGCGTTCGGAAAATAAGGGATGGAATAGTCGGTCTGGGCGCGCGCCCAAAACGATAGATATTTTTCGCGGCCCCAAAGGTAATCGGACACCGGAAAGGTATCGTAGTTCAGGGCACCGTGATGCACCCAAGTGTAGCTGGTCAGGCTGTCGAGCGCGAGATCGCGGCAGAGTTTGGGCCAACCAGGTGGCGTCTTGCCGCCGGGCAAATTCGGCTCGCCCCAGACAATCGCATTGACGTGCAGACCCGGGAAACCGGCGGCCCTCACCTTGAACCGGAATTGGTCGAGGGCCGCGCGGGCGCCCTCAATCGAGCCAAAGCTGTCGAGAAACTGGCTCATTTCGTAGATGGAGAAATACGGTTTACCGTCCACCGTCCAGTAGCTCGGGTGCTTGAAATATCGGGCGATGACCAGATCGCAGATTTTGTCCCAAGTCGCGGGCATGACCTTTCCGGGATACAGCAGCTTGAGATTGTTGGCAGCGGGATTGTAACCTTGGATATCATACCAGTCATGGTTGGCCCACATCAGGGCGAACTTCACCCGCGAACTGTTGGTCGCGTGGAGAAAACCTCTGTCTAGCGCGTCATCCAGATACGGTCCGTCATCATAATAATACCAGTCAAAGATGAAGGCATTGATGCCGTAGGCGGCGGCGGCGGCGATCTTCTGGGCCATGACTTCGGGCCGCGCCTCGTTTTGGTAGCCCCAAACTGGCGGTTTGGGTTGAACGTGTCCCGGAAAACGCGGCTTGGCGACTTTGATCTCGTCCCACTCCGTGAAGCCGGGATATTTGTTCTTGTCCCAGCGCGGGTCCGGGTGCGTTCCGGGATAATAATAGGCGGCAACGGTGATCGGCGGATCGCTCACCGCGACCGGCGCGGTGGCGCCGGATTCACGAGTCAACGCGGAAACATTGTCGAGGCCGGGGCATGATGGGATGACGAGGAAAAGAATGATGATTACCGCGCCGGCGTGGACACACTTGAGCTTCATAGTTTGATTCACTTGTATCTGCATCCAAAAACTTCAAGGTATTCTCAATTTAAAAAAACAGGCAGGCTGCAATGGATTGATGGGAATGGTATTGGAAAATCCACCCGCACCGTCCAAAACGCCGGTGCTGTTGGTTATCCAGTTGCCCGGCATCGACAAGTTCGTAGTGGCGAGCCACGTGTAGCCGGCCCCCGCCGTGCCGCCGCTGGCCGTCAAGATCAGGCGGCCACCCGAGATTTTGGGGGTTCCCAGCACCGGCACCCTCAATGGCACCGCGGTTAACCGCACATTGTCAAAGTCGGCCTGAATCGTTGCTGCATTTCCCAGCACGGACAACACGATGCTCAAATCGCCACTGATGGCAGCGCCCGCGGTGAAACTGACCGAATAATTCTGCCAGGTATTCCGGGCCGCAGGCAGTCCCCCGCCACTGGCCAATACTGCGCCCGTATTGTCGGCGCCATTGACCAGTGAAATAATGCCCGGCGAATTCAGCCGATCCTGGCGCGACCCAATTGCCACCGTGAGGGTGTAAAACATGTTGGGTTGCACCGCCCCCAGGTCCTGAAAGATGCCACCGGTCATGCTCGGATTAAACATGTTGACATAACAATATTGGTTACCAGCGGCAGGAGCCGCCATGGGTGTGTTCGCAACGTAGTCAATGCCACCGGCCCACTGTGACCCGATATCGGATACACCGGCTTCATCAAAGGCAGTCCAGCCGACCGGAACGGTCTCGATAATTTCACCGCTACCGGGGGCGACGTTGGCTTCGAAACTGAAATTATCAACGAAGTTGGTTGCCGGTGGTGCCACGGGCACAAACAAAGGCGACGAGAATACATACGTTCCAGACCCAACCTGGTAAAAGGCCACATTGTTTGTGCAGCCGACATACGTTACGCCGGCGGAACTAATCGCCGGCACACCGCTTTCGGTGATGGCACTGGCATTCGTGGTGGGCACACCTATTTGAGCTGTCGTGTTTGGTGGAATCGTCGCCGTCATGCTGAACACGTCATTGTTGTACGTCCACGCATTTGAGATCGCGCCAGAGGCGGAGCTGTAATAACCTTGGGCCGAAATCAAGCCGCCGCCCGGCTGAGGGTTGATAAGCACTTGTGCAAAACCGGGCGCCAACAAGTCAATCCCCAGAATATCCCGGTAACACCACTCGGCGCACGTTCCAAAATTCGCGTGGTTCAAGGAATTCATCGCATCTTCACTGACGTTTACCGCGCCATTGGCGTTGACACTGTTCCACAATTCAAACACCGTGGTCGCTCCCAATCCAACCTCGAAGCCCCAGGAAGGAAAATTAGTCTTTTCGAGCATTTGATACGCCAGGTCAGTCCGCCCAATGCTGCTCAAGGCCGGCAGCAGCAAATGCGTGGTCACCATGCCCGTCGAAGGATTGCCGCCCAAAACGCTGACCGCTGCCGCCAGTTTATTGGTTACCAGTTCCGCCTGGGCCGGCGTCAGCAGGTTAAAAGCCAGGGCGAGCGCATAACCACCTTGCGAACCGGTGCCCACAGTGCCGTCGGCGGCGACAAAATTATTCTGAAAGGCTGAACAAATGTTCGTAAAGAGCCGGCCATAGTTTGCCGCATCCGCCGTGAAGCCAAGGGCCTGCGCCAATTCCGCCATCATGGCGGCGCAACGGGCATAAAACGCCGTTGAAATCAGGGTTAGCGAGGTCGAGCCATCCACTGCAACCCAGTCGCCATAACCATTGTTTGGGCCAATAAATCCATTTGCATTTGCCGCATAATAATCCAGATGCGCAACCATGTTGGTGTAAAAACGCTGGGCCGGGCGCAGATCATTATACGTCCGGTAAAGATAATACGGAACAAATACCACGGAATCCTGCCAGCCGGCGCTAAAACCGTCATCACTTACCAGCGGGGCCTGATGTCCATAGTCGGATTGGGTGGCGCGCGCTTTGGTATCCACAATATCCTGGCACCACTTCTCCAAAAAGCTTTCCGCTTGCAAGTTATACATTCCCGTGCCCATGATTTCAATTCCATCGCACCACCCAGCCCGCTCCGAGCGCTGATCACAATCCGTAGGCACTTCAAAATAGTTGTCGCGCACCGACCAAACCATGTTCGAATAAATACGATTGATCAAGTCATCTGAACATTGAAATGCCCCGGCATCGCTCAAGTCGGTGCGAACCGAAATGCCCGTAAAAGTGTTCGCGGTTGGCGGTTCGGCCAGCCCCTGCACCTCCAAGTATTGGAATCCATGGTAAGTAAAACGCGGCTCGTATGATTCCACTCCGCCGCCTTTGCATATATAGGTGTCCATCTGCAAGGCCGTACGCAAATTATCCCGAAACACCGTTCCGTCTGGATTCAACCGTTCGCCAAAGCGCATGACTATTCGTCTTCCCGCCGGTTGATTCGTCACCCGCAAGCTGGCCCAGCCGGAAATGTTTTGTCCGAAGTTCAAAACGTAGAGCGCGGGTTGCGGCTGCGTTATGCTGACCGGTGAAAACACTTGATTTGTATGCACGGGCTCCGCGGGGTGCGCCTGTATCGCGGGGGCAATTTCGGCCCCGGTCGTCACACCAGTCCACGCGGGACTGGAAAATCCCGGGCTGTCCCAACCCGGCAATTCGAGCCGTGCGTCATAGGTTTCCCCAAACTGATTATCCGCTGTGCGGATCGGTCCGAAACCGGCTTGCCATGACGAGTCGCTGCCAATAATCTGGTTGGTGCCGGCGGCGTAAAACAGATTAAGCTGGGCCAGCAGCCTCGTCTTGGTGCCGTAGTAGTTCTGCCCATCAAACGCGCAATTGCCGCGATACCAGCCATCGCCCAAGATTGCTCCCAAGGTGTTTGATCCCACTTGCAATGACGACGTGACATCGTAGGCACGGTAATAAAGTCTCAGGTGATAGTCAGTCCATCCGGGAAGAAAATAATCATCTCCCACCTTCGCCCCGTTCAAGTGCGGCTCGACTAATCCTTGCCCGGTGACGTACAGCACGGCGCGTGCCGGCAATTCAGACAAGGTGAAATCCTTTCTAACTTGCGTCGCCGCCAGGTAGCTGTTTGCAAAGTTGTTCCACGGCGCCATGCCATAGGTTCCGAGAACCATCGCATTCGACCAGCCTGCGACACTAAAATTCGTTTGATTCCAATTGTTATAAAGCCCTTTGCCGGCAACCCAGCTACTGTCGGTTTGGAAGCTGTTCGTCAAACCGTTGTCATACACAAGGTCGAACGAACCAATCAGCCCGGCGGGGTTCGGGCTGGTTCCAGTATTTGTCACGGCAACCGCGAGCACATTGGTGCCGGGCACCAAAAAGGCCGAAATATCCGCCTGCCCATAATGCTGCCAGAAATTCAGGTTTTCCGCGGCGAGCGCAATCTGCCCGTTGACGTACAACGTGAACATATTGTCGCCCGCCATCGTCGCCACAGCATTGGAAACACCGGCGCCTGCCGGGACGACAAAGGTCTTGCGAAACCAACGAGTCGCCACCGGCGCGCTCACCGCTGGGTTGCCTTCCGGAAACCAGATCCAATTTGCAGCAAACAATGTTGCGCCGGTGTTCCAGGCCGGCCCGTCATCCCGCCCAATCCATTGCGCCGTCCATTCACCCGTGGTCAAAATCCCCATGGTCCACCAGGCTGGCGAACTCCAGCCCGAGGGCTCGCCGTTTTTGTCCCAGACCCGCACATGCCAATAGCAAACTAGGTGCGAAATGAGCGCAGAGCCCGCATAGGCAACCAGCCACATTTGGTTGGTGGGAACCCAGCCGCTGTCCCATAAGTCTCCCTCACCGTTCGTCAAGAATTGAAGCGAACTGGCCACTTGAATTTGATAGGCCGTCTGAAATTGCCCACGTTCCGCGGCCATAGTCGTGGTTTCCTGCCAACTCAAGCGCGGACTGGTCTCGCTGAGCCCAAGCGGATTGCATTTCGACTCGCAACGCAAATTCACCGGCTGAAGGCCGGCGAAAGATGAAACCGCAGACAACAGAGTAATCCAAACGCAACCAAGGAAAATGATTTTCGCTTTAAGATGCTCCCTGTGTGCCTTTCCGAAAGTTTCGGTCAATTTAAACATTTCCTTAAATTCTGAGGGCCGCGGCTGCAGCAGCGTCAAATGGGATCAAAAACATGTTCATTAACAAAGTTGCCGGAGTGCATCCTCCGGCAACTTTCTGCATTGCCAAGTCAAACCTGGCAGAGCCCTGAACTGCCACGTTTTATGCTTATCTCGGTCAAGGCACACTTACCCGGTAAAAGCCAGCCGGACTGGTTCCAAGTGGAATGGCAATCGAGAATGCTCCGCTGCTATCCAATGTGCCGGAAGCATTCTTTGTCCAGACCCAGGGAGCAGACAAGTTTGTCGTGGTCAGCACGGTATAACTGGCACCCGGGGTGCCCGCGGCGCCATTCACCATCAGATTGCCGCCCGAGACCGTGGCCCCGTCCACGATAGGCGCCACCAGTCGCGCGGTGGTGAGGCGAACATTGTCGAAGTTCGCCTGAAAAGTTGAGGCGCCTGCGACTGACAATTCAACGGTAAGATCGCCGCTGACCGAAGTACCGGTGGTGAAACTGGTGGTATAGTCCTGCCAGACATCAGGTGATCCGGGAACACCGTTTGCCGTGGACAGCAAAGTTCCCGAGTTGGACTTTCCGTTAATCAGGGAAATAATACCAGGCGAACCCAGGCTGCCGGGGACAAAATCCTCCCGCAAACCGATGGCAACCGTAAGTGTATAGAAGGTGTTGGGTTGCAGCAACCCGACATCCTGATAGATGCCACCGATGGGGTCGGTCGGCCCTTCGTTAATCGCAAAGAAGTCGTTTCCATCAGCGGTGGGCGCCAGCGGGTTGACCACGCTATAACTATTGCTCGACACCGTGCTGAAATTATGATTGTTGAAATCAGACCACATAACGGGGATAGTTTGCCCGCCACTGCCAGTGTTAACCCCATTCTCAAAACTAAAGTTATTGACGGTAACATAATTGGTGGCACTGATCACCGTCGCAATGGAACTTGTCGCCGCTCCAGAACTATTGGTGATGACAACATAATAAGAGCTGGCGCCGGAAGCAGCATTAAACGTATAGCTGGCGCCGTTTGCGCCCCCGATGGGTCCGTTTTGATCATACCACAAATAGTTCAACGGGTTGCCGCTGGCGGTGACCGATAGGGTCCAGGGCGATCCCGTGGCCACCTCCGACCGGACCGGATTGATGTCCACCGCCACGGCTGGAGGAATTACCGCCGGTGCCGCCGCTGTGGTGAGGCGCACATTATCGAAATTAGCCTGGTAAGTGGAGGCGCCGGCCACCGACAACTCTACCACCAGATCGCCGGCGGCCGCCGGGCCGTTCGTGAAGCTGACCGTGTAATCCTGCCAAGTGTCAGGTGTGCCCGGAACCCCGCTGGCGCTCGCCAAAAGCGCGCCAGTATTATTGGTGCCGTTGATAAGTGAAATAATGCCAGGTGAACCCAGAACTCCGGGTGCAAAATTTACCGACAGGCCAATTGCCACCGTAAGCGTGTACACGGTGTTGGATTGCAGCGGTCCGACATCCTGGTAAATTCCACCGGTGGGATCACTTGGGCCTTCATTGATGGCGAAGAAGTAGCTTCCATCAGCAGTGGGAGCCAGGGGATTGAGCATACTGTAACCATTGTTTGCCACCACGCTGAAATTGTGGTTATTATAGTCAGACCACTTCACCGGGATGGTTTGGCCGCCACTGCCAGTCTGAATCCCATTCTCAAAACTGAAATTCTGAACGGTGACCAGGTTCGGGGCACTGATCACGGTCGCAATGGAACTTGTCGCCGCTCCGGCAGTGTTGGTGATGACGAGGTAATAGGTACTGGTGCCGGAGACTGCATTGAATGAATAGTTGCTGCCGGTCGCGCCCCCAATGGGCCCGCTCTGATTGAACCACTGATAGTTCAATGGCCTGCCACTGCCCGTAACCGAAAGAACCAACGGCGCCCCGGTGGTTGCCTCCGACCGGAGCGGATTGATATCTACTGCCACTGCCGGAGGGATTATCGCTGGCGCTGCCGCCGTGGTCAGCCGCACATTGTCAAAATTCGCCTGATAGGTTGAGGCGCCGGCCACGGACAGTTCAACCACGAGATCCCCACCGACCGAAGGCCCGGTAATGAAGGTCACCGTATAATCCTGCCAACTGCCGGCGGTGGCAGGAATGCCGTTCGTGCTGGCCAAAAGTATGCCGGTATTATTTGTGCCGTTGATGAGCGAAACAATTCCGGGCGAGCCCAGCCCGCTTCCGGGACCAAAATTTGGGTTGAGCCCGATCGCAGCCGTAAGCGTATATACAGTGTTGGGCAACAATGCGCCGACATCCTGATAGATGCCGCCCGTGGGATCATTGGGGCCCTCATTGAGGGCGAAAAAGTATGTCCCGTCCGGTATGCTGGCATAAGTTCCAGAGGCCACCGCGCACCAATTGTTATTGTTAAATGGTGTCCACCTGACGGGAAGTGTTCCGCCGCCGGGGCCGGCGGTGGTTCCATCCTCAAAACTGTAGTTTTCGACGGTGACAATGTTTGTGGCGCTAAATACATTCGCAATTGAGCTCGTCACTGAACCGGCATAATTGGTCACAGTGACATAATAATCCGCGGAGCCTGCCACCGCATTGAACGAAAAACTGGAGCTAATCGCGCCGCTGATTGGACCATTCTGATTAAACCACTGATAGCTGAGTGGCGCAGAACCATTGGCCATCACCGAAAAGGTCAATGGCGCTCCCGTGCTGACCCGCTGATTCAGCGGTTGCACATCCGTCAATAATGTCGGGGCGACCAGCGCCGGAGCGGGAGCGACGATCAAGCGCACATTGTCAAAATTCGCCTGATAGGTTGAGGCGCCGGCGACGGACAGCTCAATGGTGAGATCCCCAGTGACGGAAGGACCGGTGATGAAGGTTACAGAATAGTCCTGCCAGGTGCCAGCCGTGGCAGGAATTCCGTTAGTGCTGGCCAAAAGTATGCCGGTATTATTGTTGCCCTCCAGGAGCGAAATGATGCCCGGTGAGCCCAGGCCACTTCCGGGTCCAAAACCGGGATTCCGTCCCAGCGCAACCGTAAGCGTATAGGTGGTATTCGGCAACAGTGCGCCAACATCTTGATAGATCCCGCCAGTCGGATCACTAGGTCCCTCATTTAGGGCGAAAAAGTCAGTTCCGTCAGGTATGGCTGCATAACTGCCAGAGGACACCGCGCACCAGTTGTTATTATTATAACTGCTCCACTTCACGGGGAGTGTTCCCCCGCCGGGTCCTGAAGCAGTTCCATTTTCAAAACTGAAGTTGTTGACGGTGACAAGGTTCGTGGCACTGAGCACAGTCGCAACCGAGCTGGTCACCGAACCGGATGAATTGGTCACGGTGACATAATAACCACTGGCGCCAGCCACAGCATTGAACACATAGTTGGAGCTGGTCGCACCGCTGATCGGGCCGCTTTGGTTATACCACTGGTAGCTCAATGGCGCTGAACCATAGATGGCAACCGACAAAGTAACCGGATTTCCCGTGGTCACTTCGGACCGGAGCGGCTCGACATCAGCCGCCAAGGTTGGCGGGATGACCGCGGGCGTCCCCGAAATGGTCAGGTTGTCAATCCCGCCGAGTTCATTCGCAGAAGCATTGAAACCCAGCTTAAGGCCCGAACTGTTCAACTGACTCAAGGTGAGCGTGCCCAACGTGGTCGTGCCATTTATCAAGGTGACTTGCGACCCGTTACCGACAAAGGCGGAGCCAGTGCCTGCCGTATCCGTAAAGATCAGCGTCATATGGGAGTCGGGCGCGAGGCCACTCGAATCCCAGCCCGGATCAATTTCGGTGTTATTTTGGAATGCCTGCATTCCGCCATTCTGCCGCTTCAAAAAGCCGAATTCACCGTTCCTAGCAATTGGAAACGCGGAACCTGGCGCTCGCAGGGAGCACGCCAACCACTCGCCGGATGTGCCATTCTGATACATATCAAAATCAACTGTCAAGGGGCCGGCCGATACCGCTGCGATGTTCAGGTCACTTTGAAAATCACCGTTGAACGCAAGGAGCACATAACCGCTGTCGTTCTTGCCCCCCGGTTGGCCAACATCTGTGCCATCATTGCCGACCTGTGCCTGGACGGCATTGCCGGTATAGGTGATGGGAGACAGTGGGCCGGATTGGCGGTTGCCCAGATCCAAATTGAGATTCAGATTATCATCTGAATTCTCTCCGATACCCACGCTGAAGTTATCATGGAAAAGGATGGGGGGAGTGGGGGGAGTCGGCGCCGTGCCCGAAATGCTCAGATTGTCAACTCCGGCGAACTGGTTCCCAAGTTGCGTGAAACCGAGCAAGAGCCCCGAGCTATTCAACTGGCTCAAGGCGATCGGGCCAATGACGAGTCCGCTGGAATTCGTCAGCGTGACTTGCGAGCCGTTCCCGACGAATGCGGAGCCGGTTCCAGCCGTATCGCTAAACGTCACCATCCAATGACCGTCCACGGCCGCTCCTGGATAATCATAAGCATCACCGGTGATTTCGGCGCCGTTATTGAATACCTGCACACCGCCATTAGCCCGTTTTAGGAAGCCGAATTCACCTCCCCA
>Ga0302320_10021652_pt1 | contig 12743 bp, 6 predicted proteins | sample Bog_T0_3_FD_202130 | JGI IMG/M metagenome (GOLD analysis project Ga0302320, IMG submission 202130) | Peat permafrost microbial communities from Stordalen Mire near Abisko, Sweden - Bog_T0_3 | ecosystem: Environmental > Terrestrial > Soil > Wetlands > Peat | place: Sweden: Abisko, Stordalen Mire...
GACTGTTAATCACTTGGTCGCTGGTTCGATCCCAGCCCGGGCAGCCATTTCAGCCAAAGACTTATAAAAGTCGGCGGCTTCTGGAAAAGGTGTCTTATGGGGTTTCTTATGTTTTTTTCGGGGGCGGCTTTCGGTCCGCAACTTTTGTAAGTCATCTAGAAATGTGCCGCGACAACGGTTATTTCAATCTTCGGCAGGCGGACTGAAGGAAAATCGACGTCGTAGCCGTCTGATCAGAATAGGCAGATTCCTAGCTCGCAGTTCGTGCTCCCAAATCCGAAGAACGCGCCAACGGCGCCCGCGCAGTTCTGCGTCGACTCGTCTGTCACGCGCCACGTTGTCTGCGCGCTTTCGGCGCCAAAACTCCGCATTGCTCAGCGGGGTTGTGTAGTGAGTCGAACACCCGTGCCAGAAGCATCCGTCGACAAAAACAGCGATCCGCTCGCGTCGAAATGTGAAGTCAGGTTGCCCGGGCAGCTGCTCGCCACGTCGCCAGCCCGAAATGTGTAGTGTGGAAAAAAGTCGAGCTAATCGAACCTCGGTGCTGCGATTGCCGCGTCCCTTGACGAGGCTCATCCGTTTCGAGCGTTCAGCTTTGCTAAGAATATCCGCCATCGCTCAGCCGGAGCTTATCCATCAAAGATGACCACATTCGATCAGCCGGTCGATAAAAATTGCCGCGAGCTTCGGTGGAACGGCGTTACCAATGGTCGTCTGCAGCGCTGTGCGTGCCGAGACCGTATTGAAGCGGAAAAAATCAGGAAATCCTTGAAGCCGAGCTGCTTCGTGAGGCGTCAACGTTCGGCAGCTAGACGGATGAAGGAAACGGCCTTGGCCCATCGAACCGAACCCACTCGTGATAGTCTGCGCGGGTTTGTTCCACCGCAGCCGTCCGTACATTGAGACATACGAATGCTCGAAATCACGATGGCACGCGGGCCGCAAGTAATTCGGCAGGTCATATCTCTTTGTCTTGTAGAGGAAGAGCGCGCGTGTGCGATTCTTCTTGCTCATCTCAGAAGCAAAATCGAAGAGCGGGATGCGGCCCCCATTCAAGCCAGTCAAGTCGCCTATATAGTGCCGCACCGTCCGCGCTTTTTGGGGCTTCAGTTTCTCAAGAAAGCCGAAGTCGAACTTAGAGTCTTGGACCGCGACCAATATGTGGCGCCGACGAGTTTGAGCCAATCCGATCTCGTGTGCCTCGATTAGATCGGCCGTGACGCGATACCCCAGAGCCTCTAATCCGCTCGTCGCGCGGGCGACGACACGGCCCCTGTCGTGGATCACCGCCGGAACATTTTCAATGATAATGGCCTTCGGACGGAAGATCTTCACCGCCCGGACAACGCGAAGGTAAAGGGAATTGCGCGGGTCGAGCCGGCGCGAGCTGTTGTTAAGGTCAGAATGTCCCTGACATGGCGGACCCGCAATCAACAAGTCGACTCGTCCACAGGTCTTGCGCAACTTTATCTCTTTTGAAGTCATGCGCGAAAATATCCGTCCGGCAAAGAGCTCGCTGATGTCGTCCGTCCGCGCGACTTTTGGACCGACGCTAAAATTCGCCCGATAGATGCCAATGGCAGTCTCATCTACATCCAGCGCCAAGACTATCTTGAATTTCCGACCATTTCTTCGCACGGCCTCGAATGTTCCAAGTGAAAGTCCGCCGCACCCACTGAAGAGATCCGCTACGCGAATCGCGCGCGCGCGCCGGGGCGATCGAGGCCACGATTTCCGCTTGATCCACTTCTCGCTGCAAAGATTTGTCGCCACTGTTGCTCCTTAACCAAGGAAATGTGACGCAGATTACAATCACTTATCCGCGAAGGAGCGATTCCTCTCTGAAATTTCTTATCGCTCTACTGCATGGCGATGTCCACGATGAGCGCTTCCAGCCCCGGTGAACTACCTCGTTGTATCGCAGATCGCCGTACCGCCGCGGCGAATAAAATTTCTAGTGCGGCGACGCACTCATTGAATTCAAACCATCATGTGGCGTTCCTGGAACATCGAGCAATGGGGCAGCCGACTTCTCGATTATTTTTTCCTGCGTCACTCTCTAGGCAATTCTACTCCGGTGGAGACTTTGCTTGTTACGGCCGAGGAAATAACGGCGGCAACGGGTGATCTAGAGGCAAAACCTGATGAGGTGAGGGCTAGCTTCATCGAGGCGGTTCTGTCGGCCGCTGGCGACAGCACGGTGATGGATCATGCTTTCGAGATGCTGTGGTCTCCGGAGGCACCCGAGATAGTGCCGCCAATCATGGCGCACTTGATGATCGCTTGTCTCGCGGCGGCAGAGTCGACGGAAGAGTTTGCAGATGAGAGTTCGTTCATTCGACGGCTCGAAAGCCTAACCCATGGCAGGTTCGGTAAACTCGAACATATGCCCCATCATTGGCGCCGTTTTGCCGATTGGCTTGGGGCGGGCAACAACCCGGTGCGTTATCGCCGCTTGAGGCTGCCAGACCCCGGACACTTGACCCGAATTGGGTACACCGTGCACCTCGCCTTCCCCGACCGACGCGACCAGCAGTCGCTTTCCGCGCTGTTGGCCAAGTATAAGATCGATCAAGACGAGCCGCCACTGGCGAAAGTCATGGCGCTCGTAGCTGAACACCGGCACGAGTTTAAACCCCGTTTCCTTCAGGCATTCGATGACTTCCGTAAGCTCGCCGATTCGAACGACACCGGGTTCCTCTATCGTCACCGGTTTTGGGTCGCAGTGATTGCCGCGGCACGGCGGGGGCGCGCAGCGGGGGCCACACAGAGCACTCGCGACCTGCAGCGACAGCTGCTCGCATGGATTGCAGATGATGTCGCGACCTTCTGCGTGGGAGCGGCGCAGCCAATGTCAATACCCGGTTACAAGACGCTCCCCCTCCCCGTATCATGTGGTGACTATCTCCACGCTATCATCCCGGAAATGGAATCGGAACTGTCGGAATCCGCGATCAATGCGGGTGTTTTTGCAGCATTGCGAGGCGATCTGCGAGTCTGGACGGTCCGCGCGTGCCTAAATGGAGGTGTTTTACCTTTTGGCTGCTCCGCCAGTGCACAACTTGAGTGCCTGATAGGCGATGATCTTGAACTGGCAGCACTGACCCTCGTCCGGTCCGAACTAGTCGAGACTATGATACGATTGTTCGGTGGTCGTAAGATTGATAGCGGGATCGAAGGGTGGTCTGCGATCACGGAATGCCAACTCCGTCGTCTGCCATCGGCCGATCTCCAAAATGGGCCATTGGCGGAGTGTTGGTTATTACAAGCAACCGTACCGCGTCCATCGCTGCGGCTCATTGGTGGCATCGCGACCGAAGACGGCTGGCTGGGGTACGCGCGAGTCCTCCCCCGGGTCCGCTTTGGCATCGATGCGCAGCTGCTGATCGATGACGGACATTGTAAGCACCCGCTTACCCGGGTGAATGACCACTGGGAATTCCCGCGGAAAAATCTTTCCGGCCCGCACATGTTGTCGGCGACAGCAGGTGACGAGGTTGTGGACATGCGCATGATGCGGTTTCACGCGGCGCCGGCCCTTGAAAATTACAAGATACCCACGGATCCCCGTGCATGGTGGGTAGAGGGATTGGGTGGCACAAATCGCCTATCGGAATCCGATGGAATCGAACATGAGGTGATTCCCGCTGATGCGTCCAATTGGACCGAAGTCCGGGCCTATCTCGGCCCAAATGTGGGCGAGTTCAAGCCAGATACCGCGGGTGCCATGTGGACCGCCTTGCGTCGGAGCGGCAGGACCAGCGTAGCGCGGTGCGATCCACATGCCACGCTGATCGAACCGTCTTCCCAAGGCACTGATAAGGGTGCAAACCGGCGGTGGAAGAAAATCTTGGCGTCAGAACCTGGGCCAGACGACCCCGGCATGCCGACGGCGCGAGGCAGCATATGGAAACGCGTGAATAGCGGACTGCCCAAGGTCGATCATGCTCCAGCGCCCTGTTTGGTCGACTACGAACCCATCGTCGCCAAGCCGGCTCCGTCGTTGGAAGAATTCATTCCGATGATCGCCGCCAGGGGTTGTTCAATCGCCGGAATCCCCCGACACGATGTGGCTGAACTCAGCCGTCTCATCCTCGGAGTCGATGATGCGATGGTGCCGCACTTGATTCGAGCTTGGTCCGATGCAGGCCTAATTGATGTCACCCTTTTCGCACGGTGGTGCTCCACGAAAATTTACCCGCGCAAGCCTATGCTTATCGGCTATCGTGACGGTAACAGTTATGTAGTGATGTTGACCGGGCTTTCGCTTGCGCGAACGCGTGAATCCCTGCGTGAACTGGCCGGCGCCCGAGGAGTCATGACCTGGGACAAGGGAAGCTTCAGCTCGTTTGTGCCGACCGCAGTTTGCTTGCGGGCACCTGGGGTGGAAATCCTTGAGCAAATTGCGAAGGCGATTGGCATTCCGCTCTGTTGGCACACCCTGAACTTGGCTGTCCCGAAATCAATCACTCCTATCGAGTCGGGAAAATCTGAGCCGGGCGGATATGCGATAGAACAACCACGCGATAGATGGCCCGGCACGACGGCTCTGCTTTCAGGCGTAAAAGTCACTCTGAAAATGCGTTCGGATGCACCAGGAATCTGGATCGTCAAATCCGCGAATGGCTCTTGCTGGTCCTATTCCGAGAATGCCATTCGTTTGGCTGCATGCGCGATGACCGGCGCTGAGGCGCTGACTCGTCGGGGCACGAATGAGTTGGAGGCCATCCGAGCGTATCTGCCCACACCCGTTGCCCGAATTGCATCCCTAGTCGGACAGGCACTGCCGGGACACGATGGGATGGTTTATCGTTACAGCTTCAATACCGAACGTTTTCGCGGCGTGATCGAAAAAGCGGTGGCCAACTCGATAACGCCCATGATACCAACGATCGGAGAATAACGCATGCACGACCCCATCGGATGTTTCAGTCGGATTCGGGAACTTTATCTCACTTATCTTGAAACCGCGTTCAAGATCACGGACCCGAACGTGAGTGCAGAACGTCGGGCGATGCTCATGACGCCAGGGGCGTTATGCACCGATCCCCTGCTCGAGCCGATGCCGCGTTATGTGACGACGGACTGGAAACTATCCGAACTGACATCGAAGCTGCCACAGCTGATCCCGGGCTACGATCCGAACACGGCATCGGTTTTGCTGCAGATCCTAAGTGGCGGACTATTCAAGAATTCGGAATTGAAGCTATTTCGTCATCAGGAAGAAATGCTGCTGAAGGGCCTTGGCGATGGAACTCCAGGCGTCGTCACTTCTGGCACGGGCTCGGGCAAGACTGAGTCATTCCTTCTGCCCGTTCTCGCCAGGATTGTCAAAGAAGCCGTCGAGTGGGATCCGCCGAAGTCGGATTATCTGCGCGAGCGCTGGTGGTGCGACGCGGATGGGAATCCCTTTTCGTCTTTCACCAAGATTCCGCGTTCTCGTCGGCCCTTGAAGATGAATCCGGAGGCTTCGCCGTTCATCCCGCACCGCGCTGGCGAGGCGGCCAATCGTGTCGCGGCCGTACGCTGCTTGATCCTCTACCCGATGAACGCGTTGGTAGAAGACCAACTTGCCCGGCTGCGAGAGGCGCTCGATGCCCCAGCAGTTAGAGATGTCATGCAGAATGCCTTGCATCGCAACCGAATCTTCTTTGGTCGTTACACAGGCGACACGCCCGTTACGGGCTTCGACAAGCATCCGCGCGTCGTCGCGACCGAGGACATTGACCGTCGTGCTCGAGTGCTGGAGGACTTGTTCGAGTCGATGGTGGATTTCGATAAGACCCAGCGCCGCGTGGAGCAGATGATTGCGCGAGAAGAACGCGATCTTATGCCGGCCGACCGTTTTCTTTTTCCGGCAGTGGACGGAGCAGAATTGTTGACCCGTTGGGACATGCAGGCGACTCCACCGGATATCTTGATCACCAACGTCAGCATGCTGAGCGCCATGCTGACCCGCGAGGTCGACGCACGCATCTTCGATGCCACTCGCGATTGGTTGAAGGAGCCGGGAGCCTACTTCTACTTAGTTTTAGATGAGCTGCACCTGCAGCGGGGAGCTGCAGGCACCGAAGTTGCGTATCTGCTACGGACCCTCCTACATCGGCTCGGTCTCACAAACCCTGATAATGCGCACAAATTGCGGATACTGTCGTCGAGCGCGTCGCTGCCGACCGGAGGCAACGAGGGTGTGGCTAGCGTCGATTATCTTTGGGACATGTTCGGGACTCACGGCACCCACCAGCGCGACGGACAATGTGGAGAGAAACAGGCGTGGCTGGATGCAATCGTCACAGGCAAGGTCGAACCGGAAAAGCCGCGCCGAGACCACCCGCTGAAGGCGGGACCCTTCGCGCGTTTTCTTGAGGCGCATGGGGGCACGGACCAAACGCCCGCGAACGCGGCCGCGGCTGGCCGATTGAGCGAATCATGGAAGGCCATCGCGGCAGAACTCGGGATTAACGGAGCTGAAGACGAACCAGAATCCATCAAGGCCAGTCTGGAGGAGGCCGGTCGGCGGCTCGCAATGGGCTGCTGGAGTGCGAACGAAGAGCGGTATCGCGCGACCAAAATTGGCGAAATCGCATCGCGTTTGTTTGAGACGGACGGACCAGAAGAGCGCAAGGCGGTGCGTGGGCTCGCATTGGCGCGCGGACTCGGCGACGTGATTGGTGCGTGGTTTCCCGAATATAGGAATTCGCCAATCATGAGCCCGGCTTTTCGTCTCCATACTTTTTTTCGGAGTCTGGAAGGGCTTTACGCGCCGCTTGACTCCGGTGCCAGTTGCCATCCCTCGTTTCGTGCTCCAGATCGAAAGTTCGGCAGACTCACGGTTGAGCGAACTGTTAGCGCGGCCAGTGACGGCATCCCGCCACGGCAGTTGGAACTGCTATACTGCGAGTGTTGCGGCGAATTGCTCGTTGGCGGCGTGCGGCGCCTGAGAGCCAAACAGGAAATTGAACTGATCCCTAACGAGGATCGCTTGGACGGATTACCGGATACAGCGGCCAGCCAACGTTTCGAGGAACTCTCGTTCGCACAGTATGCAGTTTTCTGGCCTTCGTCCGACATGCGGACCACACCGGAGGTAGCTGATAACCAGCCGGAGATATGGGCCCCGTCGATCTTGGATCCGATTACTGCGCTTGTCCGACGATGCCCGCCAACTGGCGCGCCTGCTGGCTGGCAAACAGGTTGGCTCTACACGCGTACGGCTGGTCTCGATCGCCATCGGCGGAACAACGACTCGCCAGGAACAAACGTGCCATACATGTGCCCAAAGTGCCAGACGGATTACTCGTTTCGGAAGACTGACGGTGGCGCGCGATTGTCCCCAGTCCGTCACTTCCGCGCAGGCTTCGCCAAGACGACGCAGTTGCTCGCAAGCGAGCTGTTTGCAGTTATCCAATTGCATTCTGACACTCCTAAGCTGGTATCCTTCTCAGATAGCCGACAGGACGCGGCGAAGGCGGCGCTAGACATTGAGGCGCGTCATCATGAGGACGTACGACGTGAAGCATTGCATGCCGCGCTGCGCGCGCGATTTGACAGTAGGCCCACCGCTGAGGTTCTTGAGGAGCAGGTGCTCAAGCTGGAGGAAGAAATCAGCCGAGCTGTTTCGGCCCGTGACTTCGCCACGGCTGATAAAAAGCAAAGGGAGCAGGAAGCCTTCAAGCAGAGGGCTCCAGAGCGCGGAGTACGGATCTCCGAAATTCTTGAGGACCCCGACAAGAAAGTGGATTTCCAGGGCGAGCGCGCGAATTCTCGGATTAGGCTTCAGCCGCTGATACGCTCTTTTGTAACGCTTGGCATTCACCCCACGCACCCTGCTGGAACCGAGCGATTTAAGGCCGAAGTACTGGGTGAACATCGCTGGTACGACTGGCCTCGCCTGTTCGAGAAAGTCGACGGCGACTGGGATTGGCGGGATCTTCCTCTTGAGCAGGGATTCGTGGACCACGCGCGTTTCCAACTGGTCACGCAAGCGCAACGACTGGTGACTGAAATCTTGTTCAACCGGAATTATTTCTCATTTGAGGAAGCCGGGCTTGGCTTCCTCGCAGTGCCACGACGGTTGTGCCTCGATGACGCTGAATACGAGCGGTTGGCAGCCTTCGTCCGGGTGTTTGGTGACGCATACCGGTTCAAGGATAGCCCTCATCTCGATGATCCGAAACCGTGGGGCTTGCCAGAGTCCATTGGAACAAAGAATCGCGTCCGGTTATTCGCCCAAACGTTGTGGCCTGCAGCTGATGACTATCAACAAGGAATGACACGCGTGCTCGAAGTCTTCCAGAATGCAGGTCATCGCGATGGCCTTTTGAAGACTGGAGCCTTAATGGTACACCTGTCGGATGCGGCAGATGGGGGCTTCCGGTGTTTCCGATGCGACCGCGTGCATCTCCACCGGGGTGTTGGAATTTGCACCCGTTGCCTCGCGTCCTTGCCGGAGAAGTCCAACTGCGAGGCGAATCGGATCCGCAACGGGAATTTTCTCGGACTGAGAATTGTTCGACCAGGCGCGGGCGCGTATCGCCTACATTGCGAAGAGCTTACCGGTCAGACGGAAGACGGGGCTGATCGTCAGCGCAAGTTTCGTGGTGTCCTTTTCCCGACAATGAAGCAGGTGCGACAGGCCAATGGACGCTTCGCATTGGAAGAGGACAAGGAATATATGGAGCAACGCGAGGAGATCGATGTGCTGGCGGTTACCACGACCATGGAAGTTGGTATCGACATCGGACCGCTGCAAGCGGTCTTGCAAGCGAACATGCCACCACAGCGATTCAACTATCAACAGCGGGTAGGCCGCGCCGGCCGTCGTCGGCAAGCATTTTCGATGGTGCTGACGGTGTGCCGAACGAAGAGTCATGATTTGTATTATTTCCGCGAGCCACAGAAGATCACGGGAGACGTCCCGCCACCACCGTTTCTCACCAAATCGATGGATACAATCGCGCAGCGCTTCTTTAGGAAGTGGTGGCTCAATGCCGCGTTCGCTCTCGTTCGGTCGCGGTGGAGGGCGAGCGCATGGCCGGCGGATGGACTGCGACCGCCGGACATTCACGGAGAGTGGGTTCCAACCGACGATTACTTTAATTCTTCAAATGGCTGGCGCCAGCGGATCCGCGAAGCGCTAGTGGAGACCGAGCCAGAAGCACGCGCGTATCTTAAACAACTGTGCGGGGCATCAAAACTGGCGGAACGGTTGCCAGTACTCTCGATAGACGTGCTGCTGGGCGAGATCGAACGCATCGAATTGACAGGCGAGTGCCGTATGGCCGGCTTGGCGCATTCGCTCGCCGAACAGGGCAGCCTGCCGATGTACGGAATGCCAACTCGAGTGCGTAATCTCTACACAGGCCATCGTTCCGCGCCGGAACGACGTTCCGAGCACAAGTGGTCCACCATCGATCGGGATCTTGATATCTCGGTTTACGAGTTCGCACCCGGGTCAGTCATCGTGAAGGACAAGAAGGCGCACACCTGCGTTGGCTTCACAGGTCCCTTACTGGACTTCACGACGTACGGCAACAACGTGCCGGAGGTCGATCCGATGAGTGATCCTTTCGGCTGGGCGTTCTGGATGCTAGAATGTCCAAGTTGCAATTCCTGGTTCAGGTTGCAATCGGCGCCTGGCGACACGGTCGACGACTGCCCCTCGTGTGGGCAGCCGCGGAGTAAGGATTTTGCCAATCAATGCCGCGAGCCACTTGGCTTCAGGACGAATTTTCGTCCATCGGACGAACCGGATAGCGATCATTCGCCAGGTCGTCATCGCTCGATCCAAGCAGAAGGTCGCGGGCTCAAGTTCACGTACTGCACCGAATCGAATCTCGGCGTCGACAAGGGAGCACCGCTCCGGACATTCAGAATCAATCGGGGTGCACTGGACGAGGCCACTGGCGCATGGAAGGGTTTCTCGCCGATCAACGGCCAACAGACATTGCCAAGTTGGGCGAACTTCGGGCTTTTGCCAAACCAAGCGATCGAGGAAGAATTTGTAGTGGGAACGCGCAAGGCAGAAGGACCGAGTAACTTCTTGCCTGCCGTCGTGCCTCTTGCCACAAAAGGCATTTGGCTCGCTGCACCAAAGACGACCGATGCTTTGTTTCTCGCGCCAGCAACGATCAAGGAGGGACTGGGTCTGCATCGTATCATTGGGCCGCGTAATATCAAGGCACTGACCGGGTCAGCACTCCTGAAGGCGATGGGCGCGACAGCAGTACGGGCGGCAGCGCTCTCTGCGACATTCACGCTCGTGAATCGCGCGTCACTTGAGTTGGACATTGATCCAGACGAATTCGACGTCATTGAACCGCGACTCTTCCGCCCAGAGCATGGACGTTCCATTCCCGTTCTGCAGTTCACCGATCATTTGGTGAACGGCGCCGGATTCTGCGCGCGGCTGAGTGAGCCTCGGTCGGGTGGAACTGATCCATGGATTTCCGAACTTCTCATTTCGGCGGTCACGGACGTAGAAGAATATCCGCTCCGGGAATTTTTGCGCCAGGAGAATCACGTAGATCATCCGCGTGAATGTACGCAAGCCTGCTACCTCTGCTTGCTACGTTATCGCAATCAGCCGTTTCATGGCTTGCTTGATTGGCGGCTGGGGCTCGCCTTTTTGAAGGCCCTCGCTTCCGCGAACTATACTTGCGGGCTCGACGGTAACTTTAGTGGTCCCGAACTAATGGACTGGAGTCGGCATGTTGACACAGAGCTTTTTGGCATCAAGCGGCAGTTCGCGAAGGCCATTGTTCGCGATGCCGGGCCGCTTAAAGCAATTCGGTTCGACGAACGTGGTTCGTGGGCTATCATCGCACATCCGTTGTGGGATCCCGAACGCCCCACAGATCTGCTCGCGGCGGCCGTGGACACACTGTTGTCTGAGAAGTTGCCATTCGTGATCGTCGATTCTTTTAATCTGTCTCGGCGCCCGGTCACCGTTCGCGAGGCCGCCCAAGGTGGAGCTTGATTGATGGCGAGGCCTCTTCCCACGCCTTTCGACGAGATTACGATCCCGGAAATGTTCTCGCCGACGGCGATTGCATCGGCAGGTGGTTGCCAATTGCGCATGATCGCAGCATCCACGCCTAAACCGCTACCCAGCCTTCCGTCAGGACCATTTGTCGAGTTGGGGATTTTGGCGCACCGCGTGCTCGAACGGTACTCGCGTGGTGCGGGTCCAGCGGGATCGGTATTTGACGCCTGCGAGCGCGAGTCGCTCAAACGATTGCACTCTGATGCGAGCATGGCCCACTATGCTGATTTACCGTCGGCCGTCGGACTAGCCTATTGGTCGCGATTTCGAGCGAACTTAGTCGCGCGCTGTGAACGTGTGCCAGTAAGAGCACAGTCGATCCGCGCGAGTCAGACGAGGACGCCGATATTGGTTGGAACAGAAAGAGTACTAACGAGCACCAAGCTCCGCTTGAAAGGTCGACCCGATCAGATGCGCCGCATGGGTGCGGTTTTAGAAATCCGTGACTACAAGACGGGTCGTATTCATGATGCCGCAGGCGAGTTGAGATCGGAGATAGTGATCCAACTGTGGTGTTACGGTCTTCTCGTGCTGGAGCGAGATCCTATGGCGGACATCCGCCTTATCGTGGACAACGGGGAGGACCACGAGATTCCGTTTGGTCTAGCCGAGCAGAAGCAGGCACGTCGAGCTATTCGTCGCGCGCTACGCGGATTTGCAGCAGGACGGAGCTTTTCAGCTATCACTTTGGCATCGCCGGGCGAATCCTGTGCCAACTGTCCCGTTCGGGACCGTTGCCGGGCTTATCTCAGCGTAGCTCCAACTTGGTGGCGGTTAGGCCCCGAGACGCCTGATGAACTGGCCAGAGATGTTTGGGGCATCGTGACAGCGGTTTCCACAGATTCCGCAGGGGCCATCAGTGTTGTTTTGAAAGATGCGGTTGATCGGAAGGTCAAAATCGACCGACTGGACTCGCGTCACTGCGCGAACGCATCGTGGATCGGTCGCGAAGTTTGGTTTTTCAATCTTGAATCGACCGTATTCCGGCGGGCTAGCAATGGCCGGCGTCTGCATCCAATGAGCTTCCACGAACTGCCAGCGGATTCCGCTCAGCGGTGCGCGTGGGCCTTGCGTCTGTACGTTGGCGGCCCGCCCCTCTAGCTAGGCCTCAACGCTGAGCTTTATACCAGTCATGAGTCTCGCCCGAGAGTTTGAAAACATTGACTTCCTTATACAGCATCCGACCGGCACGACCGGGGTTGATTGTTTTTCGCTTTCGGTGATCAAAATGGAACGCCAGATGCGACGCCTTTTCACTTACAGCATATTCCAATTCCCGAGTTTCAGCTCGAAGGACATCTCGGCTCTGCGAGAAACCTTGGTGCAACAAAGGAGCGCCTACTTTGAAGGTTTCATACGAGGGTTTGAAACCATTCATCCGCACTCCGTTTCTGATCTAGTCGGCGCCGATTATGCAGCATTATGGCCTAGGATCGAGGATGCCATAGATCATCGAAACAAGATTTTCCATGGCCAGCTTACGCCGGATTCTTTGGGCACTCCTGAGTTGCTTGCGATCGTGGAATCGATCCGGCAGTGGTGCCAGAAACTCGGCACAGGCGCAGAAGCATACTTTGGATATGCCGGGTGACGTGATCCCGCCGATTCGAGCCACTTGAAGAGTTGGTCTGGTCCAATAGAAAGGACCCAGACCATGAAAGGTAAACGCTACAGCACAGAGGAGAAAGTCCGCATCCTG
>Ga0302320_10021654_pt1 | contig 12743 bp, 12 predicted proteins | sample Bog_T0_3_FD_202130 | JGI IMG/M metagenome (GOLD analysis project Ga0302320, IMG submission 202130) | Peat permafrost microbial communities from Stordalen Mire near Abisko, Sweden - Bog_T0_3 | ecosystem: Environmental > Terrestrial > Soil > Wetlands > Peat | place: Sweden: Abisko, Stordalen Mire...
CAGACCGTTTTCCGCATCACACGTTCTTAAGACCGGTTTCAAGTCAGGAGATGCCATGGATGGCATCAGCACCATTCTGTTCGATGTGGGCGGAGTATTGCTCACTAACGCCTGGGATCGGCAGCAGCGCGATGCCGTGCTGAAGCATTTCGGCCTCGATGAGGCGGATTTCGAGCATCGCCATGCCGATGTGGACCAGGCCTGGGAAAAAGACGAGATCGGCGTCGATGAGTATTTGCGGGCGACAGTTTTCTATGAGCCGCGCCATTTTACTCAGGCTGAATTTATCGACGCCATGCGTGCGCAGTCGGCGGTGCTTTCCGACAGCGGCATCGGAATCCTTCGCCAGCTATCGGCATCGGAAGAATATGTGCTGGCCACGGTGAATAATGAATCCCGGGCCATGAACGAATACCGCCTCGTGAATTTCAAGCTGCTCGACGATTTCGACGAGTTCTTCAGTTCGTGCTATCTGGGGTTGCGCAAACCCGACCGCAGGATTTATCAGGTGGCGCTCGATGTGCTCCAGCGCGATCCGGAAGAAGTGGCGTTTATCGACGACCGCGAGGAAAATGTCGCGGCGGCCGCAGCGCTGGGGATTCATGCCATTCGCTATCGGGGCTCGGAGAATTTAGCTGATGAATTGGCTCGGCTCGGTGTTTCTCTCACGCAGGATCGACTGAACGGATTGAGCGTGCGAGAGGCTTAAGCATTTTTTGGGAAATTCGAAAGAGAGGGTTGGAGGAAAGACGAATGGAACTCGGAATCATCGGATTGGGCAGAATGGGCGGCAACATGGCGGAGCGGCTGCGCCTCAGCGGACACAAGATTGTGGGTTTCGATTTCAGCGCCGATGCGGTGAAACGGCTCACCACCTCCGGTTCGACGGGCGTCTCCACACTCGAAGATCTGGTGAAGAATCTGGCCGCGCCGCGGGCCATCTGGCTCATGGTTCCGGCGGGCAAACCGGTGGACGACACAATCGCGAAGCTGAAGCCGCTGATGCAGAAGGGCGATACGTTTATCGATGGCGGCAACTCGAATTACCAGGACAGCCAGCGACGCTACCAGGAGCTCAAGCCGCAGGGATTTAACTTCGTCGATGTCGGCACCTCCGGCGGCATCTGGGGACTGAAAGAGGGTTACAGCATGATGATTGGCGGCGACGACGATGTGGTCGGCCGCCTCTCTCCCATCTTCGAGACGCTTGCACCGGCGAAGGATAAAGGCTGGGGGCACGTAGGACCCGCCGGCGCCGGCCACTTCGTCAAAATGATTCACAACGGCATCGAGTACGGCATGATGCAGGCGTACGCCGAGGGCTTCTCTATCATGGAGCGGAAGACGGAGATGAGCCTCGATCTTCCCCAGATCGCGCAAATCTGGCGTTACGGCAGCGTGATTCGCTCCTGGCTGCTCGACCTGACCGCGGATGCGCTGAGCAAAAATCCCGAGTTGAAGGGTTTGGAAGCGTACGTGGATGATTCCGGTGAAGGGCGCTGGACGGTCTTCGAGGCCATCAACCTGAACGTGGCTGCACCGGTCATCACGGAATCGCTGCTCCGGAGAATTCGCAGCCGCGAAGAGAACAATTTCACCGACCGCATGCTGGCCATTATGCGCAATGAGTTCGGGGGTCACGCCGTGAAGAGCGAAAAAGAAGCAGCGGCATAGAACGGCGCGGTTCGTCGCAGCGTCGCGTATCGCCGAATGACATCGACAGAGGGGAACAACCATGGCAACCACAGAAGTGAGAGTTTCTCCCGAAGACGTGAAACAGGCAGCTTCCCAGGTGGAACGCATTCCTGAACCCGGCGTCGTGGTGATCTTCGGCGCGTCCGGCGATCTGACCAAGCGCAAGCTGTTGCCCGCGCTCTTTCACCTGGAGCAGGGGAAGTTGCTGCCAGACCACTTTCGCATCGTGGGCGTGGCGCGGCGGGACCTCGGCAAAGGCTTTGCCGACGATATGCGGGAGGGCATTGTCGAGTTCGGCGGCGTGGACAAGGGCGCCGACAAGCTCGATGAGTTCGCGGGGAAGATCGGCTATTTCGCCATGAATTTCGACGACGACAACGGCTACGAAGGGTTGAAAAAGCTACTGGCGCAGTACGACACCGATTACGGCACGCGTGGCAATCGGCTGTTTTATCTCGCCACCGCGCCCGAATACTTCGCCGATATCGTTCATCGTCTGGGTACACACGGCATGGCTAAGCCCGAGGTCGGTACGGTGCGGGTGATTATCGAGAAGCCCTTCGGTCACGATCTGGAAAGCGCTAAAGAACTCAACGACGACGTCAACACCGTCTTCAGCGAAAATCAGATTTTCCGCATCGATCACTATCTGGGCAAGGAGACTGTGCAGAACGTGCTGGTCTTCCGCTTTGCCAACGGCATCTTCGAGCCGATCTGGAACCGCAACTTTGTGGACCATGTGCAGATCACCGCCGCGGAGAAAATCGGTATCGAGGGGCGCGGGCCGTTTTACGAAAAGGCAGGCGCGCTGCGCGATGTGGTGCAGAACCACATGATGGAACTGCTCTCCTTTATCACCATGGAGCCGCCGGCCAGTTTTGCGGCGGAGTCCGTGCGTCGCGAAAAGAACAAGCTGTGGAGCTCGATCAAGCCCATCAATATATTCGACTGCGTGCGCGGCCAGTACGGCCCCGGGCTGGTCAGCGATCAGATGGTGAAGGGTTATCGCGAAGAGGACCGCGTCGATCCCAAATCGCAAACGGAAACCTACGCCGCAGTTCGTCTCGAGATCGATAATTGGCGCTGGGCCGGTGTTCCGTTCTATCTGCGTGCGGGCAAGCGTCTGGCGGCGCGGGTTACGGAGATTACCGTCCAATTCAAGCAACCGCCGATGTTACTTTTTGGCGCGCACATGCCCGGGGCCTGCGAAGAGATTCAGCCCAACATCATCACCATGCGCATTCAGCCCGATGAGGGCATCTCGCTGCGCTTCGGGGCCAAGGTGCCCGGGCCGCAGATGGCTGTCTGCCCGGTGATTATGGATTTCAACTACGCGCAGGCCTTTGGCGCATCTTCGGCCAACGGCTACGAGCGGTTGCTGCTCGACGCGATGCTGGGCGATGCAACCTTGTTTGCGCATCGCGACGGTGTGGAAACGACGTGGGCGCTGTACACGCCGGTGATCGACGCGTGGGCCAAGAAATTTCCCCAGACCTTCCCAAACTATGCGGCGGGAACATGGGGTCCGGAATGTGGTGACGAGCTCATCGGTCGCGACGGCCACACATGGAATGGCGTGCCAAAACCGTAAGGTCTACCAACTTTCGCGACCCATCGACGACAGCGATAGAATGCCGTGTTATAGCGGAGCCGCATAAACCACGAGAGGGCCAGACCGGCGTTCGGGTTCGAGAATGGCAAAGACGATTCACGTTGAGTATCGCGTCTTCCTCCAACAGGACGCGCTTTCCCGGGCGACGGCGGACCGATTTGCCGAAGGAATCGCGGCGGCTGTTTCTGCGCGCGGCATGGCGCGCATCGCGATCTCCGGAGGAGGCAGCCCGCAGCCGGTTTTCTCGCTCCTTGCCGACCCGCGCGAGCCCTATCGCGAGAAAATTCCCTGGGATCGGCTGTTCATTTTTTGGGTCGACGATCGCTGCGTGCCGCCGGACCATCCGGACAGCAATTACGGCGTCGCGCGCTCGCTTCTTCTCGAAAAAGTTCCATTGCCTTCGGATCATGTGATCCGCATCGAAGGGGAACTGGATCCCAACGAAGCGGCCGTGCGCTACGAGTCGGCCCTTCGCGCCCAATTCGCCCTGGAAGGCGCGGAAATCCCCATCTTTGACATGCTGCAACTCGGTATGGGCAACGATGGCCACTGTGCGTCGCTGTTTCCGCACACGGAAGCGCTGCATGAAATGACGCGCCTGGCGGTTGCGAATCACGTTCCGCAGCAAAAGCAAAGTTGGCGTGTGACACTCACCAGGCCGGTGATCAATGCGGCGCGCGATGTCTTCTTCCTGATCGATGGAGCAGCAAAGGCCGATCCGCTGGGGCGCGTGCTGCAGGGCCCGTATGACCCCGAGACGCTACCCTCACAGCTCATTCAGCCGGAAAACGGTCGGCTGCTATTCTTGCTGGACACGGCGGCCGCTGCGCAACTGCCCCCACCGGGCGCCAATGGCAAGGGAAGGGTGGAGATCGCAAGATGATTCTCGCCGGGGACGTGGGCGGCACCAAGGTTCACCTCGCGCTGTACAGCTTCGAGCACGGTCAGCTGGTGCATGTGAACGACGAGCGCTTTCCGGCGAACGAATTCTCGGGCCTGCAGGAGATTGTCCTTCGCTTCCTGGCTGAGAATTCGAATCCGGAGATTACGGCTGCGTGCTTTGGCGTGCCCGGGCCGGTTCGCGGGGGCCGTCTGCGGCTGACGAATCTTCCCTGGGTTCTCGACAGCCGTGAGCTTTCGGCCGGGCTCAACATCACGCATCTATTTCTGATCAACGATCTCGAAGCAAATGGGTACGGGATTCCGGAGCTGACACCGGACCAGATTTTCACGCTCAATGAGGGCGATCCGGCGGGCGTGGGCAATCGCGCGCTCGTCTCCGCCGGCACCGGGCTCGGCGAGGGCCTGCTGATATGGAATGGCAAAACGCACGTGCCCATGGCTTCCGAGGGCGGCCACTGCGATTTCGCCGCGCGCAATCCCCTGGAAATGGAATTGCTTTCCTGGCTCACGCAAAAGTACAGCGGCCGTGTGAGCTTTGAGCGCGTCGTTTCCGGACAGGGCGTGACCAACATCTACACTTTCCTGCGCGATCAGAAGCATATGGAAGAGCCGGCGTGGCTGCGCCATAGGATCGACAACGAGGATCCCAATGCGGTGATCGGGGAAGTGGGCGAAGAGCCGGGTAAAAGCGAACTCTGCGCGAAGACCCTCGAGATGTTCGCGGCGGCCTATGGGGCGGAGGCCGGCAACATGATGCTGAAGGTTTTGGCGACCGGCGGCATTTACCTTGGCGGCGGCATCGCGCCCAGGATGCTGAAGACGATGCGCGGCGGGGCGTTCATGCAGGCTTTTACCGATAAAGGGCGGCTCAGCGATCTGCTGGTTCACACGCCGGTGCACATCATTCTCGAGAGCCGCGCCGCGCTCATGGGCGCAGCGGCCTACGCCGAAGCCCGTGCTGCGGAGATCAGCGGCAGATCGGTGCGAGCTGCGTCTCGATGAAGCTGCTTCGTTCGGGTCCACAGGACTTCCGTGGTAGCTTGTAAAACGTCAAGGACACTGAGCGCCGGCTGACCCTGGCCATCTCGAGATTGCGAGGTTATAAAGCCATGCCGATGAAAAGCCTCCCCACTGCGGTTCTGATGTGCGCACTTGTGCTGTTGCCCACCGCCGCATTCGCGCACGCGCATTTGCTCTCCAGCAGTCCCGCGGCGAATGCGACCGTGCATGGAGGTGACGTCGCTTTCGAGCTGAAATTTAATTCGCGTGTCGACGGCCATCGTTCCGCGCTCACCCTGGTATCGAGCGACGGCAAAACGCAGAGCCTTGTCATGGGCAACCAGAGCGCCGAAACCAATCTCGACGCGCACGCCACGCTGAAACCCGGCAGCTACACGCTGCGCTGGCAGGCGCTCTCCCCCGACGGCCACATTACGCGCGGCGAAATTCCGTTCAGCGTACGTTAGAAGAACCTTGATCTGGTTCGTCCGCGACTTCGATCTGCTCTCGCTGCTGCTGCGCGCACTTTCCTTTGCGCTGGAGGCGCTGGCCTTCGGCGGTGTTTTCTTTCTCCTCTTCGCCGCTCGCCCGGCGCAATTGTCTGAAGAGGCACAGCGGCGGCTACGCTCCATCGCGGGGAGATTTGCGCTGGCACTGGCTCTGACGCAGCTCGTTCTCATGGCAACCACATCCACGGTCCTTATGGGCACTTCGGGCATGGGCATGCGCGATGTTGTCTCCGCCGGCTACTTCATCTCGGGAGGCATTTTCGCTTCGGCGGCACTGGCTTTATTTCTCCTCCTGCGATTCACATCGAGGGTCTGGCCGGCGGTGGTCGCCCTTTTGGTCGCGCTCGGCGCATCGGTGTCGCTCAGCCATGCTGCGTCCCGCATGGATCATCGTTTATTGTTGCTGATCCTCACGGCAGGGCATCATCTCGGGATGGCGGCTTGGTTGGGAGCATTGCCGTTTTTGCTGATCGCGCTGAAGCTGAGCTGCGATGCCGATGTGTCACGGCAAATGGCGAGCCGCTTCTCTGCGATGGCTATTTTCAGCGTTGGAGTTCTGGTGTTCGCCGGCGCAGGGCTTGCGTGGCTTTACGCTGGCTCCTGGCAGGGGATGGATGGGACGTCGTACGGCCTTCTGCTTTCCGCGAAGATCGTTCTGACGGCGCTGATGTTGACGCTCGGTGCGGGAAACTACTTCCTGCTTCGTCGCGCCGATGTCGAACCGGCGACGGTGTTCTTTCGCCTTCGCCGTTTCAGCGAAGCGGAAATCGGGCTGGGGTTCACGGTGATTCTTGCGGCTGCGTCACTCACCGCGCAGTCGCCGTCGGTTGACGAAACGCCGCAGGACATCCTCACCGGCCATCAGGTGGTCGAGCGCATGGAGTGGCGCTGGCCCAGCTTTCATACCCCCGCGCTGACACAGCTGGCTCCGCCCACGCCACTCAGCGTCGCCGTGCGCGAAGCGACGTATACGGGCGGCAGCGCCAGCGACGCCAACGACCGCGCCTGGTCCGAATACAACCACCACTGGGCCGGACTGATCGTGCTCGCCGCCGGTGCTCTGGCTCTGGTCTCGCGATTGCCTCGACAACGTTGGGCGCGTCACTGGCCGCTGCTCTTTCTGGGGCTGTCGATTTTCATCCTGCTGCGTGCCGATCCGGAGTGTTGGCCGCTGGGTCCGCGTCCGTTCTGGGCCAGCTTCACCGCGCCCGATGTGCTGGAGCATCGCGCGTACGCAGTACTCGTGGCAGCGTTCGCGGTTTTTGAGTGGGGCGTGCAGACCGGGCGGCTGCGTTGGCCGCCTGCGCGTTTCGTCTTCCCCTCTCTTTGCGTTGCTGGAGGCGCGTTGCTGTTAACGCATACCCACGCCCTGGCCGACGGCACCGATGAGGTCTTCGCAGAACTGAGCCATACGCCGATCGCCTTGCTGGGAGCGGTGGCTGGATGCGGCCGGTGGATGGAATTGCGGCTGGACGACGGTGAGGGATCGATCCAGGACTCGCGCCCGAGGCGCATCGCTGCCTGGATCTGGCCGGTTTCGCTGATCCTCATGGGGCTGCTGTTGCTCAACTATCGAGAGTCATGAAATTTGTTGTGGGCGCGAACCTCGTTGGGTACTGATCGCGGTGCGTCGCATCTTCGATAATCGACAGGTGGCAACTGCGCGCGACTCCGGGCTGAGCAACTCCGCATTGATGGGGGAGTATCTTGCCTACCTGCGCGTCGAGAAGGGGCTGCGGCCGCTCTCCTGCGAGGCGTACGAGCGAGATTTGTTGCAGTTCGCCGAGTTCCTGGAGAAGGAGAGCGCAACGCTGCTCGATGCTACGCAGGCGCTCATTACTGGATTTCTCGGACATCTGGCAAAGCATGGTGTCGAGTCGCGGTCGGCGGCGCGCAAGCTCTCGTGCCTGCGTGGGTTTTATCGATGGCTGCTGATCGACAAGCGTATCCGCCGCGATCCCACTCTCAACCTCGAATCGCCGTCGACGTGGAAAGTGCTGCCCAAATCGCTCGCGGTGTCGGAAGTCGGGGCGATGCTCGACCGAGCCTCGTTAGCTGCCGATCACCCGCAGGCCGACGCCATCGCGCTGCGCGACCGCGCGATTCTGGAATTGCTCTACGCGGCGGGGCTGCGCGTTTCCGAGCTGACCGGGCTCAACGTCGCCGATCTTTCGCTCGACGCGGGGCGCGCTCTGGTTCGCGGCAAGGGCGACAAGGAGCGCATCGTTCCGCTGGGACAGGCATCGATTGCGGCGATCGAAGAGTATCTGAAGGTGGGCCGTCCGGGGCTCGAGAAAAAACCTTCGCCCCGTCTCTTTCTGTCTGCACGCGGCGTGCCGCTCAGCCGCGGATGGGTGTGGCATCTGGTGAAGCACAGCGACCAGGCGGCCAGCCCGCACATGTTGCGCCACAGTTGTGCCACGCACATGGTGGAGCGCGGCGCCGATCTGCGTACGGTGCAGACCCTGCTCGGTCATGCCGACATCGCCACTACGCAGGTTTACACGCATTTGGCTCTGGGACGGTTGAAGGCTGTGCATCGCGAGCATCATCCGCGGGCAAAGCGAGTCGCGCCATGAAGCGGTTGAAGAAGACGAGGAGCAGAATCCGAACGAAGACCGCGCCGCCCCATCCACAGGTCGCCCGATTCGTCGAGGAGTTTTTGTCGATGCTGGCGAACGAAAGGAACGCCAGCCCCCACACGGTGCGCGCCTACGAGCGCGAACTCCACGGATTCGCGAATTTTTCCGTTCAGAAATTCGGCGTGAACCTCGCCCCCGCCAGCATCGAGCACCAGCACATTCGCGCTTATCTGGGCGAGCTGTACGGGCGCGGCCTCTCGAAGGCGTCTGTCGCGCGATCCCTTGCGGCGATCCGTTCGTGGTTCAAGTGGCTGGCGCGGCAGGGTCTGGTGGAACAGAGTCCTGCGGCGCTGGTCGCAACGCCCAAGTTGCCGAAACATCTGCCGCGCGTGCCGACCATCGAGGAGATGAATCGCGTTGTGGAGAGCGCCGCCGACGAGGCGGCCGCGTGGCCGGAGCGCGACCGCGTCATCTTCGAATTGTTGTATGGCTGCGGGATTCGCAACGCGGAGCTCGTGGGCATCGATCTTGCCGACATTCACTGGGCCAACGAAGCGATCCTCGTACGCGGCAAGGGGCGCAAGGAGCGCTACGTTCCGCTGGGCGATGCGGCGGCGCAGGCACTGCGCACGTATTTACCGATGCGCGAGGCCCGCCTCCGGGAAGCCGGCAAGTCGACGCCCGCGCTTTTGTTGAATCTGCGGCTCCGTGGCAACGGCCGCCTGACCACGCGCAGTGTCGGGCGCATCGTAAAGCACATCGCCCTGGCGCACGGCTTGCCGGCCGACGTCCATCCGCACACGCTGCGCCACGCCTTCGGCACGCACATGTTGGAAGAGGGAGCGGACCTGCGCGCGATCCAGGAGCTGCTGGGCCACGAGCGGCTGTCAACGACGCAGCGATACACGCAGCTGACCATCGGCCAGGTAGCCGAGGTCTACGACAGGACGCATCCAAGAGCCAGGTAGCGCATTTGGGGAGGCGAAGACACGGCGAAATGGGGAGTGATTGCCCCGATTCCTGCCGAGTTTTTCATTTTGACCGCAAATTTCTCTGCGATATTCTTGGGACCCTATGGCTTCGACCGTTTGGAAGGGCTACATTTCGTTCGGACTAATCTCAGTGCCGATCCGCTTGTATGTCGCGGCGCGCGAGCACCACATCAGCTTCAACCAGGTTCATCAGGTCTGCGGCACGCGGGTCAAGCAGCAGCTTTTTTGCCCGCATTGCGAGCGCGTCGTTGAGCGCAGTGAGATTGCCAAGGGCTATCCCATCGACAAAGAGAATTTTGTGCTGGTCTCGAACGACGAGCTGAAGGCGCTCGAGGCGCAGTCGTCGGAGACCATGGAGATTGTGCAGTTCGTGAAGCTGCCCGAGGTGGACCCGCTTTTTTTCCAGACCTCTTACTTCACGGTCGCCGAAGATCCGGGCCGCAAAGCCTATTCTCTGATCCGCAAGGGCATGCAGGATCTGAAGGTCGGCGCGATCGCCAAAATCACGCTGCACCAGCGCGAACAGATCGTGATGATTCGGCCCTTCGAGAAGGGCCTTGTGCTGCACACGCTTTATTATCCCGAAGAGATTCGTGCGGTCGCCGAGTACGACAACCAGCCGGAAGTTGAGGTGCAGAAGGCAGAGGTCGATCTTGCCGAGCAGTTCATGAAGCAACTGACGGGCGTCTTCCATCCTGAAACTTTGAAGGATGAGTATGAGGCTCGTGTCGAGCAGCTGATCGAGAGCAAGCAGGGCCAGGCCGATGCTCCGTCGAAGCAGCCAAAGCGCAAGCTGGCGCCGGTGATCGATCTGATGGAGGCGCTGCGCAAGAGCATGGGGCAGGCGGCGGAGACGAAGCCACCTGTCACGCAAAAGGCAGCTGCATCGGGAAAGGCATCTGCCGCCGGAAAGGCCGCAGTCGAGGAGAAGAAACCGCCGCAACGGGCGACCGCCCAACGCAAGAAGAAGGCGAGCTAACGCTAACGCCCCTGCCGGACGACGGCCAGGGCCGCCTCCAGCTTCGCCGCAATTTGATCCGCGCTCTGGCCGCGCACAAGGATGGTCTTGGTGCGGGCGTGTAGTGCGCCGGCAATTTCGATTGCCGAGCGCGGCGCGTCCAGCAGGTCCGACAAAAACTCAATCAGGGCGGCATTCGCGCGGCCTTCCACAGCGGGCGCCTGCAGGGCAATCTTCAGGACCGCCTCGTTGCCCTCACCCAACATACCGGCGATCCCGGTGCGGCTGGAGCGCGGAGTTACGCGCACTTGAAAGACCACACCATCACGCGTCATCCTTACGGCAATGGCTGGCGTTGGCATGGTCATGGTGCTGGCAGCCGGCGGCCGAACAGCGCGGTTCCGATGCGGACCAGGGTCGATCCTTGTTCGATCGCGATCTCGAAATCGCCGGACATCCCCATCGAAAGCTCGCGGAAATCGAAATGCGGATACTGTTGCGCCAGGGTGTTGCGCAGCCGGACCAACTGGCGGAAGCAGGCGCGAGCGGTTTCGGGATTTTCATCGAAGGGCGCGATCGTCATCAAACCCCGCGGCTCCAGGTGCTGAAAATAGGCCAGGCGTTCCAGCAGCGAGCCCAACTCCGTGCCGTTCGGTTCCAGGCCCGCTTTGGTCGGTTCCGTGCTGAGCTTGATTTCGATCAGGACCGGAAGCCTTTTACCCCACTGCGCCGCCGCGTCGTTCAGGCGTTCGGCCAAACGGAGAGAGTCGACGCTGTCGATGGCGGAGAAAATTTCCGCGGCTTTGGCGGACTTGTTCGACTGGAGATGCCCGATGAGGTGCACCTCGAGGTTAGTGACGCCCAGTTCGGCCAGCCGATCCCGCTTGGCTTCAAACTCCTGAACGCGGTTCTCGCCGAAGAGGGTCAGACCGGCGCGTGCAGCTTCGGCCAGCGCGTCCGCAGGATGCATTTTCGAGACGCCCATCAGACGCACTTCTTTGCGGGGACGGCCTGCGCGGCGGCAGGCTGACGCAATTTTTTCTTCCAGCTGCCCTAATCGTTCGGCAAAGGAATTCACGCTTCTATGGTAGGGGAACGATGGGTAGGCGAACGATGGGTAGGCGAACGAATGTATGGGGGGCGCGGATGCCGGATCAGGACACGGCGTCCTGCAGGAGAAGATTCAGTTGTTCCAGGAGCGCATCGCCTACATCGTGGAGATCGCGGAGGTCCGTTTCGACATTCGCCCTCGGCGCGGTTGCTTCGTGATTGGCTGCCTGCTCGGCGCGTTCATGGAGCTGGCGGTGCAGCTGGTCGAGATTGCGGAATGGCGTCGCAGAGCTGAGGGAAGTTTCCCGTTCGCCGTCGAGCCAGCGGCCGAAGCGGCAGCGATGGGGGTCGAGGGGGGGCGGAACGCGACGTCCGCCAACGAGGAAGGAGTCCATGGCCGCGACCCAGGCTCGATGAGCCACTGCGGCGTGGAGGAGAGTTCGTTTGCGCGGAGCCACGGAGGCCGCGTTGACCCAGGCGGGATCGGGCAGCCAGGTGGCGGACCACGCCGGCAACTCCTCACCGGGCATGGGGTGGGCAATGCCGTTGCCCTGACCGAAGACGCAGCCTAATTGAAGCAGGAGGCGGCCATGGTCGACAGTCTCCACCCCTTCGGCGATGGCAACGCGATCGAACGCGGTCGCGAGGCCCAGCACTCCTTCGAGGATGCTAAGGTCTTCCGGATCGGCCAGCACGTCGCGCACAAAGCTGCGATCGATCTTGAGGGTGTTAACGGGGAGCCGCTTGAAGTAGGACAACGACGAATAGCCGGTGCCGAAGTCGTCGAGGGCGACCGAGACACCGATCTCCCGGCAGGCCGTGAGTACATGGGAGACATGGGCGACATCGCGCAGGGCGCTGGTTTCGAGCACCTCCAGTTCCAGCCAGGAGGGGCGAACCAGGGGGTGGGCGGCAAGGAGCGTTCGCAGGCGGTCGATAAAATCCGGCTGCTGCAGATGGTGGGAGGCAATGTTGACGCTGATGGGAATTCTGAGGCCGCCGGCGTGCCAGGTTTCCAGCTGCTCGAGAACGTGTTCGATCGCCCACTCGCCGACGCGGTCGATGAGCGGATGGTTCTCAATCACGGGGAGAAACGAGTCCGGCAGCAGATAACCGCGGGTCGGATGGCGCCAGCGCAGCAGAGCCTCGGCGCTCACCAGCTCGCCGGTGCTCATATTCACGCGAGGCTGGTAATAGAGAACGAACTCTCCGGCAACCAGAGCACGGCCGATTTGCTCGAGATCCTCGTGAAAGGAGCGAATGGTGATGTCCTGTTCGGGATCGAAGATCTGAAAACGATTCTTTCCCGCCAGCTTGGCCTGATACATGGCCTGACCTGCCTGCCGCAGCAGCTGGTCAGCATCGATTCCTTCTCGTTGCGGATAGAAAACCACACCGATGCTGGCCGAGACAGTGATGGTTGTGTCGCCGCACGCTTCGGGT
>Ga0302320_10021655_pt1 | contig 12743 bp, 18 predicted proteins | sample Bog_T0_3_FD_202130 | JGI IMG/M metagenome (GOLD analysis project Ga0302320, IMG submission 202130) | Peat permafrost microbial communities from Stordalen Mire near Abisko, Sweden - Bog_T0_3 | ecosystem: Environmental > Terrestrial > Soil > Wetlands > Peat | place: Sweden: Abisko, Stordalen Mire...
GAATCGCTCGACGCTTGTCGCTTTGGGCATGCCCGCCTTGGTCCCTAAAACGTAAGGAGATTATTTATGGGCCTGCTGCTTCCAGCCACACAAGACATTGATGCGACCGTCGTTGAGGAATTGGCCTTCCTCGGCGGAACTGTCTCGGACAGGTTCGACGACGGAGGACGCCTATTCCTGCGGGCGATTCTTCCTTTGAGCGACGAGGTGCGCCCGAAGGATGTTGTCGAGGGTGGCATCGCCATGAGGACTGTCGGACAGGAGATCGAAGTCTGTCCGTACCTGTTCCGCCAAGTCTGCCAGAACGGTGCGATCATGCCACAGGTTGCCGAGACTCGACGCATCGAGCGTGTGGATTTCGCCGCTTCGTCCGATGCCATCGAAACCGTGAACGAACATTTGCGTGAGGCCATGCGTGCCTGCGCTGCGGGGGAGGTGTTTGCTTACGCCGCCCGGCAGGTCAGGTCCGCTACGACCACGGAAGTTGCGAGCGACGTTTCTACACTGCTGCTGTTCTCGTCCCTTTGGCGGGCGATCCCAGCGGACCTGCAAGATGATGTCATGGAAACATTCTTGGAGGACGGTGACCGTTCAGCCTTCGGCCTGATGAATGCCGTGACCTCGGTCGCCAGAGATCAAGACGACCCGGAGGTCCGCTGGCAATTGGAGGAACTGGGGGGAGGCGTGCCCGCCATGAAGTTTCCTCACGTTCGACCGGATGGTTCGGAAGCGGAATTCATGGTTTCCGAAGTGCAAGAGCGGTTTGCAGTGGGGGCCAGTAGCAGGTAGTCCTGTCGGCATTAAAGGCCCCACCGCCGTTGGCGGTGGGGCTAGTGGGTTGCGAGGAGAGCCCCAAGACCGCTATAATGGTTTGAGTTGTGGCATAACGATGGAGCCGATGCGATGAAACGGTTTTACTTGGTAATCCTGCTCTTGGCCGGTGCATTGGCACTGCCGGGCTGCTGACCGAACCAAAAGGGGCCGTGTCGGTCCCACGAACATGGCCAGCAAGTTTCCCAGTTGCCCAGCCTATCTGCTGCGATAGTACCAAAATAGCGTCATTCCAAACCAGAAACGAAAACCATGAACAAAGAAGAAATCCTGAAGAAACTCGCTGCCGGTGAACTCGAAGTGGATGCGGCTTCCAAAATGCTTGCGGAACTGGAGCAGCCGAAGCGGGGTTCGCTTTACTGCAAGGTCAGCGAAAAAGGTGCGGTCAGCGTTTACGGCCTGCAACGGATGCCGGTGACGCTCTATATCGAACAGTGGGAGCGACTCCTCGCTTTTGCCGACGAGATCAAGGAGTTCCTCAAAGAAAACGACAGCAAGTTGAAGCGGAAGGAAAAGTAGTCCACTTTCCTTTTGGCAAGACAACAGAGGACACAATCTTGATTCGCATCGACTTGGTGGACGACACGACCAGCGTGAAGCACATTGATTTCAAGAAGGTTCCCGTCACCAAAGAGACGGAGTTCCGTTGTAGTTTAGAAGGTATATTGCCTCTTTGCAGCATCGTGCTGCTGTCCCGTGAACTCAAGGCTGGACGGACATTCGGGCAATCAGGCAAGTTCGTCTGGTATCGGCTGGTAGGAAAACCGGCTGCTACGTACAAGGGCGTAAGCTGCGGCATGGAGTGAAGGGCCATACCACGCCGCCGCCGACTTCCTGGTAAAGTCCTCTTCGTGCCGCAGAAGCATGCCACGTCCCCTACCCCAAAATCCCGTCGAATGGATTGAAGAAATTCGGGATGCCATGCTCGATGCCTGCGACACCGAGCCATTTGGCATTCTCACCGGCCATCCGATCACCTCCGACAACCTGTTTCATCTGGCTCCGCTGATCTGCCTCAAATTCCGAGGACGCAAGACCAGGGGACCGGAGGCGAAGCGAGTGATCGAGACGGCCTTGGCGAACTACGTGGCAAATTCAGACAAACACGGCTTGGAATCCAGGCCGATGCTGGCGTTCGTCCTCTGCTATGTCGGTGCCCATCTCGCCCTCGACCTGTTGAACGAGCAGGACGCCGACGTTATCCTGACCTATTGCGAAGAACATTTGGACGAGGACTGAAAAGCACCACAATGACAGGCCGGATCGTAATCATCCCATTTCTTCACGGCAGACTCGCCGCCGATGGCACGCTGATCGAGCCCGACATCGACGCCATCTTGGAAAAGTGGTTGGAACGCCACCCACAGTTCCGAGGCCGGAAGTTCCATGTCATCCAGACGGGCGGCACTGAGACTTGCCTCGTCCGAGTGACGACAGACGAAAGTCCCGACCTCGCCCACTACGATCCGGCCACAGATGCCGATTTGTACGAGAAGTTCCGTGCAAAGAGCGAAGGCACGCCTCCGAAATTCGAGAGAATCTGGATCGAGCAGTGCGAGGCGGCACGACGCATCGAGGACGACTTCGGCACGGACAAAGCCCTCGACTACCTGATCGGGGACAAGTTCATGAACTTCCTCGAAGCTGCCGAAGAGAATACCGCTTTCCGGGCCGAGATTCCCGACTTCGTGGCCGAGATCAAAACGATTTTCGAGCGTTGGCAGTTGGCCCAATACCTAGAGACAGCACGGGAGACGGAGCCCTTTGATCCAAGCCTTTTCGAGCCGATGTCGAGCCCCTTGCTTGGGGAGGAGCAAGTGGAGTTTGACGCCGAGGAGGTCGAGGACATGCGGCGAGACGACATTCGCCAATGCACCCGTGATCTTCTGCTGATGGAGCGGGCGAGGGAGTGGTTGCTGGGAGAGGGAGAATAAGGAGAAGTCCTTCCATGGCAAAACGACGCAGCTTACCCCCGTCAGCCGAAATTTCCGACGAGCTTCTCTCCAAGTTCAAGGCGATCATCGTCTTGACCGATGCCTTCTGCAAGCGGCACTTGAACGAGGAGTACGTCAGGATGTGTCGGCGGCTTGCGATGGCCTTGGCTCGCAAGCGGCCGTCCCCTCTTGCCCGAGGCAGCAAGGAAGTCTGGGCCTGCGGGATCGTCCGAACCATCGGTTGGGCGAACATGCTGGATGATCCCAAAAGTTCTCCCTACATGAAGCTGATCGACATCGACCCCAAGTTCGGCGTGGCCAATAGCACCGGGCAGGGCAAATGTATGGCCATCAAGAGGATGTTCGGCATCGGGCGGCTCAATGTCGATTGGACCCTGCCCAGCCGCTTGGGTGACAATCCCGTTGTCTGGAAGGTCTGGATCAATGACCGGCTCGTGGACATTCGGCAGGAATCCCGAGAACAACAAGAGAAGGCATTCCATAAGGGACTGATTCCTTGGATTCCCGCTGACCGGGAAGAACCAATGGCCAAAGTCGCCCCCAAGCCCGATCTCGCCTCTTTTGAAGGAAATCTGTTCGGTGCGGTGTTTGACTTCTACGAGAAGGCAATGATGCTGCTGCGGCAGTCGTCGTTGGATGAAGAAAAGCTGAAAGTAGCGGGCGAGGCGATCAGCCAGGTATTCAAGAAAGTCACCGCCGAAATGAAACGCACAGGAAACCTGAATTTGACGGGACCGTTTGAGGCGGGCTACGAGGAAATACGCCGCCTTGTCGAGGAGCTTTCCGCCAGCGGAGAGCAATAATCCCGCTATCGACCACCATCATGCCCATTCTTCGTTTGACCGCCAAACTCCTCGCCGACATCGACGATTCGCCCAAGAACGAGGCCACGCCCTCGCCATTGGGAGATTGGTACGGCCACATCTTCACGATCGATCGCCACAAGTGCATCCTCTTCATCAACGAACCGACGTTGTTCGTCAGCTTGGCCTGCTGGGTCGTAAAGTCCCACTATCGTCGGATTGTGCCGTTCTTCTGCGAGATGCTGACATTGACCCTGCGGAACCATATCTTCGGCCAGGACGAGATCGACTTCATTCTCGGCCTGCACAAGGACATGCCGGTGGGCAGGGCGCAGAACCGCACTACGATAAGCTCGCTCAACAACCGGATCGCCAACGCCAAGAGCATGATCGATTGGCACGGCGGCTATGGCAACTGCGATTGGAGTGCGATCAACATCCTTCTCAATAGAACGCCGATGAAGCCGATTGGCTACTCGAATGCGCTGGAACGAATGACTGCGCTATTGGCAGGGGTGGAGCGAGCCGGAACGAAGTGACGGCGAGTATTGCCTCGCAGTCTAGGGCCGGGCATCTTCAATTCTTTCTCAACTGCCGGAATATTCGTGCTTCAAGATAACGTAAATCAAGAGCGTGGTGGTGGGAATGGTCTGCCCTTCGGGTATGCCCAGATAAAGTTTGGCCATGTCGGTCAGTTGCCATTTCCCCTTGTCCGTTGAGGCTAGAAGCTGCAACTCGGCCTCACGTTCGGAGCGAGTCTTCATTACGTTTCCTTGGCAGGGCCTCGGGCGGGCATTGCCCTTGCCACCGCCGAAGACTGAAGCGGCCATTGTACCACGGCAGAACGGGGCGTCAACGAGCCCCCCAAGAACAGAACGCCCATGAACTGTCAAGCGTAGAGACGATCAGAGAGTCCTTCCGGCCTTCGATGCCGTCAAATCCGCCGATGAAGACCGATCCTAACGCAAAGGTGTGGTTTACCGGCAGCGGTCAAAGCCAATCACGATGGCTGAAATCGATCCATCCCTAGTCCAGAAAGCAGCGATTCCGGCAGTTGCTCGTATTCCTCCCGGGGTCCGTAATGCCGATTCCGTAAAAACAGCAACACGGCAAGGTCGGCTGGGTATCTCTTGGTAATCTCGGGCTCCAGTACCCCGTAATACTCATCCCGTGTGAACTCTCTCATGCCAACCGGCATGGCAAGATCGACCACGGCTTCATCTCGTTCGCACCATGCGTGCTTCAGTTGTCCCACCTGAGCATTCAGGACGATGCCGTGGACCAGGGCCCAGCCTTGCCTTTTCAATGCCGAGGCCCATGAGTATGCGGCTCGGTAGCAATCGCCTGTCCAATCTTGCCGAAGCAGGTCTTCCGGCGTGTCGGGCTGAAATGGTTTTCGTTTCTTCTGATTTGTGGTTGTCTTCCGTTTCATTGGCGTCTTCTCCTTCTTATCGCCGCTTGGCATCAAGGCTCATCTGACCTGCGCCGTTGACGACAATGAAAAGCATGGCCCCCATGATCGACAGGTTCATGACCAGATAGACGATATGGTCGTGTCGGGCTTGGGTATTCACGACGTTCCAGAACGTGAACCCGTGAAAGAGATAGGTGGCCAGCACCAGGAACACCAAAAGGGCCAAAGCCCCGAAGCGGGCCTTGTATCCGACGACCACGGAGACGCTGCCAACTGCCAGAACGACAATTGCTCCGATCAATACCCACATCGGTGCCACCATTGCCTTCACTGCTATCGTCTGGGCAAAGGTCTGGACATCCGGGGCCGTGTATCCCACTGCCGCCGCCAGAAAAACGGTGCAGAGCAAGATTCTGCCCAAGACGCCAAGCACGCCGACCACGATTCCCATTGGTTTCCGCATGTTTTCTTCCTCGATTTACAGAACAATATCACAAGGATACATCACAACTGGGGGGCCGGATGCGAGGAATATGCCGAATGTTCGTCCAGACTAGGGAAAAGTCGTCATCCGACCATCGCCTTTCGCCGCCCGAGGCAATTCGCTATCTTGTAGAAGTCCGAACTGGACGAGGTTGAAGATTTTGCAGCGTGTGAACGGCGTGGAGAAGCAACTAATGGACAAGAAGACTTTTGAAACCATCGATCCAGTAGTGGATGAGATTGCCGAAGTTGCCAACGAACTTCTGGAATCTGCGGCAACGGAAAAGCTGCGAAGCGTACTGACCGAGTTGAACAAGACCCTCGGTAGCCGATATTTGGTCGGCCTCCATTTCAATGTGACCGTGTTCGACACGGAGAAGGAACGTACTCTTCCTGTCTTGCAGACAGGGCTTGCCGGATTTGACCGAGACAAGCCCTTCCTGGCCTGCGGTGATTCGACATCCCAGCGGTACATAGTCGATGGCGAAATGCTCGTCGTGCCGCATGACCGCTGCCCTCAGTGCTGGAAGGAGTGGGACTTCAAGCTCCTGCATCCAGCATGTTCTCATTGCGGCATATCGTTGGGGAAAGAGGTCAAGATCCTGCTCGACACGGACATTTGCCCCAACTGCGAAGAAGGCAAAGTTTCGATTTCCAAGCCTCGGTGTAAGAAATGCGGCTTTGTGGTTGATCCTAACCAGGTGACGTGGGGTTGAGCAAATACGGATTTATTTGCCGCCCGCCAACGCCCGCTTGAGCGGACAATCTTCCCCGACCGATTCCCCTAGGCGTAGGCAATCCAGCGGTCGCCTCTATGCACCTGATCGAAGCGTGCCGTGCGTTCAACGATATTCCAAATGAAATTTGGCAGTGCCTTCAAGGATGCAAGGTCGTGCTGGACAAGCCAGTGCCGGGGCTTACGTTTTTGCACTCGTTTCATGGCCGTTCTCCTATTTGTCGAATCCCCTATACCACGAATTTAGCGGCGCATGGGGAGAGAAACAAGTGGTAGCCGCCTTCTTCGGCCCCCTCGCCACGTTTCTGATCGTGGTGCTGCCGAAAATCGGGCCTGGGCCGCTTGTCCGGTGATCCCAGCCAATTCTCGGCCGACCGGAATCATTCTGCACAGATAACCCGCTTCGTCGGCGTCCCAAGCCTCGCATTCTTGCTCGATTGGCGCAAAAACGGTCGCCAGGGCCGCCCAAGCCCGGCCGAAAAGCCCCGAAACACCTGAAACTTTGTACGGGTTGGTCGTGATCTGACCAAGCACCTCTGTACTATCTACGTAGGTTCGGTCGCCGGAACTCGGCAGCCGGGGCTGTAGTACGAAATCAAGGTCCATGTCAACGAAAGGGTACAGCGATGTCAGAAGAGAATGAGCAAGGCGGTTCAGATACGCCAAGCGAAGACGAAGGCATGGGGCCAGAGGAGGAAAGCAGGGCAGACATCGCCGCTGCCGTGAATTATGGCGAGACATTCGAGGCATGTCAGGTCACCGCCCGCAAGGTGCGGGCGGCGAGGGAGTTGATCGAACTGGCGGGCGGCTACAAGGAGGCCCTTGTCCTGGCGGATGCCGTGTGGTTTGTCGCTTCAGAATCCGACGAAGCCAACGCCGGGGTGAGCAAAGGAGCAGCCGACGAGGATGATTCTGAAGTGGAATACCGAGCGGACTCCGAGGCGTGGGAGGCCAGAATCCGCAAGGTGATGGCGGCCGAGAAGCTGCTGCAACTGGCCAGCGGCTACGAAGAGGGGGTTTTGCTGTTGGACACGATGGAAGTCGTCAAGCACGGAAAGCAGGGACACCAGCAAGTGGCGAAGGTTCGTGGTGCCGCTGGCGGTTATCACAAGAGGGCTGCGGCGGCACTGGAAGAGAAGACTGAGAACGAGTAGCGGCAAGCACCTGCGGAGCAACCCAAATGACCAACAAAGCGCACAACAAGACATCTGACGAGGAACTTGTCGCCTTAGAACCGGAGGACGGTGTGTTCGTCAAAAGCGGCTACAAGACGCCGGGAACCGTGGCAGTGCGATCAAATAAGCGAAGACCCAAGTACCGTTTCAGGGGCGTGCCGATCATGGGCGGATTGATTCACGACTTGCATGATTGCAAGCTCAGCGACGGCTTTCGTGCCAAACGGCAGGGAAAGCTACAAACGGCACTCGAACACTACACCCATGCAATCTTGGCTCAGCCTGATTCGGCCTTGGCTTGGTACAACTGCGGCGATGTTCTTCTCGCCTTAGGGAGATACGAGGAATCTATTCCGCCGCTGACCAAGGCGGTCGAACTGTCGCCCGAAACCAAATTGTATCACTACGACCTCGGATTGGCACTGTATTACCTGAACCGCTACAAGGAAGCTAGCCGTGAGTTCGCCGGAATTGTGGCCGACGACCCACAGTTGAAGCGGGCGTCTTCCACTCTTGTGCTGTCCTCACTTACGAATCTAGCGCTGAGCCAGGGCAGGTTGGGCAGGCCAGATGAAGCAGCGAATACTTTTGCCCCTGCACGCCAAACAGCCATTGACGTTCTTTACAACCTTGGTCGCCTCATGTTGCTAGCGAAACGGCCAGCAGAGGCGATTGATCCCCTGCAAGCGGCTGCGCTGCTTGCCCCGGACTCCGAAGAAATCATTCATGGGGTCGGTCGTGCATTATCGGAACTGAAACGAGACTCCGAAGCAGCACCATTCCTGGTTCGAGCCACGACACTCAATCCTCGCTGCACCGATGCGTGGTACGACCTCGGCCGAGTCTTGTTGCGGCTCAAGCAACGCAAGAAAGCCCGGTCATGTTACCTCACGACACTGCGATTAGACCCGAAATACGCCTGGGCATACTACGACTTGGCGTGCTTGGATGCCCTTGAGCACAAGCCGGATGCTGCTTTCAAGAACCTTGAGAAAGCGGTTGCTCTTGGGGTTCGGCATGTTCGGCACCTCCACCGAGATCCTGACTTGCGGTATCTGCGGGCGGATGTTCGCTGGAAAGCACTTGTAGCAAAAGTCAACGAATTAGCAAAAGGCGACTGATAGGTCAAACAAAAACGAAAGGAAAAAGTAATGGTAATGCAAACCAACGGGAACGGTCAGGGGCACGTGCCCGCACATGACGAATTCGCTTTACGGAGTCAGTTGTTCTCGCTCTTGGGTAAGAGCAAGACCTCGGAGGAGCAAAACCTCAAGGCATTGACGCAATGTGCCTCGCACGTTCGCAATAAGATGCTCGTCGAGAAGATCGCCAAATCGTGCAACCTGACACTCTCAGGCTTCCTCTTCAACGATGGTCTCGAACTGTATTACGACCTCAAGCGAGAGGCAGACGAGATGGGCAACATTTCCAGAGGATGGGAAGATCCGGGCTTCAGGATTGGCGATCTCGTTACGGTCCCGAAATCCAAGGCCGACCGATTCAAAGCGTGCCTTCCCCAGATCAGAAAGTTCTGTGTGGTAAACGGCATCGGCATGACAGACGACGAGGCCGAAGAGTCCATCGGGATCTATATGGATGGCGTGATTTACTTTGAAGGGTTCAATGAGAAGACGTTGGTAAGCACCCTCGATACTCTCCATGAGTGCGTCGAGAAGGCGAAAGAACTGATCGGATAATCGGCGCTGCAAAAGGAACAGAGCCATTCAACGAGGAGATCATCATGTCCAGCTATATCAATGAAAAGCAACTCCGCATCAACCAGTTTGCCGAATACCTGCGGCTCATGGGCCTTCGCCGCCACAAAGTCGTCAAGGATGACTGCTTCATCATTTTCGACGATTCACCTCCCGAAGATGCCGAGTCGCCCAAACTCAAAGAATCGGTGGCGATCAAGGTCGATTGTCTGGCCGATGGTGGCTCGGCATCGGGAACGGGAGAGCCAGCGGAGTATTCGTCGAACGATTGGCAGGGAGGGGAATCGCAGCCACGCTATCTCCAATTTGCCTTCAAGCGGGACTGCTTCTATATGGAACTGCCCAACAACACTGTCTTTCCCCCGGAGGTCGAGCAAATTCTTAGGCACGGCATGGGGTTCTACTGGGCGCAAGACCGACCGGACCTTAGTTGGGTCCGGGGTAACTGGAAGGACATGCTGAAGTGGAACCCGTTGCAGAAGCTCTATTTGTATCGAGACGAGGAATCTGCCGCCGAGGACATGGCCTTCATTCTATTCCAGGTTTGGAAGTTCCCCGTCAATGCGCCGCTTTTCGTCAAGGCGGCGGCGTTCCACACGAAGCACCGCTTTGAACACGGCAAGCGAATTGATTGAGACCATTTTATTCGAGGAGCCTGAAATGATTACACAAGAGTCGAAAGAAGAAGTCCGAAACCCGTTCCTGGGCGAGATCGAGTCCGAGATCGTCGGGATGCAGCACCACAACGCCAAGATTGACCCCGGCGAGCAAATCAACTTGGAGCGGGAGCCGAAGAACACCCACGACCGGCGTGCGATCAAGGTGGCGAACGGCGTCTTGGAGCCGGTGGGCTATTTGCCCAAGATCACAGCTTCGTGGCTGGCCCCACTGATCGACAAGGGGAAGATCCATTTGGATGGCTATGTGCCGAAGGAGTCCAAGGACACCGGCGATGAGACTTCACGCCCGGTGAATCTCATGGTCTTCCAAGGTAAGAAGGGCCGTGGCCTGCTCGAAAAGGCCGAGCCCAAGAACGAACTCGATGCCCTGCACCAGACCGTCCTCCAGGCGTATCAGAATGCCCAAGGCTACCGGAATCCCGAGTTGATCCTCGGGTTGGCTAAGGGATTGCAGCCCCTGGAGAAGCAAGAATTGCTGCCCGAGACCCGGCTGCTGTTGGCCTTACTGCCGGGGATTGCCCGTGAAATGCGCATGTCGCAAGGCATGCGGGCAGCGATCAAGTTCCGTGAATTACTCGGCACCCTGACCATCGGGCAGCCAAGCCATCACCACAACCTGACTTTCTTTCCGCTGCTCTGGCCCGAAACCCATGAGCCGTCCTACACGCTCCTCAGCACGGCGATTGAAGCGGGCGAGGCCGTGGTAGAAGAAGTCACCGAATCGGGTAGCGTGCCCAACTTGGCCGTCGAGAACAAGTGCAAACGGCCATTGCTGATCCCCGAAGGCGAAATCCTCATGGGGGCCAAACAGAACCGGGTCATCAACGTCACGGTCCTGGTGGCGGCAGGTGTGAAGTTTCTTCTGCCGGTCAGTTGCGTGGAGGCCGGTCGCTGGCGTTACAAGTCCCGGCATTTCGAGTCGAAGTTCTGCGCCCCTCCCTCGCTTCGCAACAAGAAGCTGCGGGCAGTCCACCGGAATCGTTCGGCGGGCGGTCCTGCGGCCAGCGACCAGGGCGAGGTCTGGGACGAAGTGCAAGCCTGCCTGTCTGGGGTTTCTGCTCAGTCCGAAACGTCTTCCCTGACCGATGCATTCGATGCCGCCGAGGAGACATTGAAGGAACACGCCAAACGCTTGGTGTTGCCGGAAGGTGCTGCTGGCGTTCTGGTTGGCCGCAACGACCGGATCATCGGCATGGATTTGTTCGATTCTCCGACGACGCTCAAGACACTTTGGGATCGATTGTCGGATGCCTATTTCTTCGATGCCTTGCGTGATCCGGCCGCCGCCAAGCCGACCCCGGCAAGCCATGCCCACAAATTCATTGAACGGCTGAGCAGTGCGGCCAAGCCAAGGATTCCGGCCCTGGCCCTGGGCGACGAACTGGAAATCAGCGGTGAAGGACTTGTCGGAGCGGCATTGCTCTACGACGGCGGGGTCTGCCATCTGGCCGCATTCAGCGATGCAGAATAACGATGAATCCATTGACGGAAACGAGTGCTGATCTGCTTGACATACCCCGCCACGCTTTCACTTGGGGCACCGGTGGATTATGCTCATATTCTGATCCGATGTTGCCTCAACAGGATGAATACGACGATGGCCGATCAACTGCCCCTGGTGCGTCAATGGATTCTCTTGCGGAAGCTCTGCTCCTGCCACTTCGGCGTGACTGTCCAGGATATGGTCCATGAACTGGGCGTGAGCGAGAAGACGATCCGCCGTGACCTGGAGACCTTCCAGGCGGCGGGCTTCCCCTTGCAGGAAACGGTCGAGGAGTTTGGCCGGAAGAAGTGGCACATCGAGGAGGGCAAGGCCGAGCCGGGCCTGCACTTCGCTTATGACGAGGCCATCGCACTTTATCTGGGCCGACGTTTTCTGGAGCCGCTGGCCGGGACCATGTTTTGGGAAGCGGCCCAAAAGGCTTTCAAAAAGATCCGTGCTACCCTGGGTGCCGATGCTTTGAAGTACATCGACCAGTTCGGCACGATGTTCCACCAGACGATGGTCGGTGCCGGTGATTACACGAAGAAGGCCGAGTTGATCGACGAATTGATGGTCGGGATCGAGGACCGCAAGGCCGTCTTCATCACCTACCAATCGCTACGGGCCACGGAACCGGTGACCTACGATGTCTACCCCTACGGCCTGATTTACCATCGGGGTGCCCTGTACTTGGTTGGCCGGTCGCCGCAGCGAGAAGAAGTTTGCCACTGGAAGATCAGCCGGATCGAGGCAGCCGAAGTGACCAAGGTCCATTTCCAGCGGCCCGAAGATTTTGATCTTCAGCAGCATTTGGCGAAGTCGTTCGGCGTCTACCACGGCGACGGCGATGTGAAGATCAAGGTGCGGTTCGCTCCTGCCGTGGCCCGATATGTCTGCGAATCGAACTGGCATGAAAGCCAGAAGCTCACGCAGCAGAAGGACGGCGGCGTGCTGGCCGAGTTCGATTTGTCGGACACCGAAGAGATCAAACGCTGGATCATGAGCTTCGGCCAGCACGCCGTCGTGCAGGAACCGGAGTCGCTTCGGGACGAGATTGTGGGCGAGTTGAAGTCCCTTTTGGCATCGTACAAGGAGGCTGGAACGGCTTCACGCCGCCAGGGTGCGGAGCCGTGATTTTGGCCCCATATATTACTGTCTCCGCCTTGGATAGAATGGGAATTTAGGCAATTTGAGGGCTGGCAAGGCGGTACGCCTTGCCAGCCCTGCGTAAACGGACCTAAGTCCTTGATATTGCGGTAGTTGAAGCACTTGCAGTTGCTTGCACCCGTGCCTCAGAATAAGTAAAATCAGGTTTTCCCCGAACTTGTAGGTCGCCATCCCCAGCAGTAGTAGCCCCGTCGCCCGGTCAAACGGCATGTTCACGACGATCCTGGGCCGCTCTTTGGAATGACTAGGCAATGCCATCATTTTGGAATGGACGATGAAATGGGCCACTGGAAAAAACCCG
>Ga0302320_10021656_pt1 | contig 12742 bp, 11 predicted proteins | sample Bog_T0_3_FD_202130 | JGI IMG/M metagenome (GOLD analysis project Ga0302320, IMG submission 202130) | Peat permafrost microbial communities from Stordalen Mire near Abisko, Sweden - Bog_T0_3 | ecosystem: Environmental > Terrestrial > Soil > Wetlands > Peat | place: Sweden: Abisko, Stordalen Mire...
TTATATGGATTAACAACTCATATAAATTAAGTAGAAAACAAAACATTTTGATATCGCAAATACAAAAAATTATTTCTGAATTAATAGTTTTATTTGTTATCGCATTGAATTAATTATTTTTTTGTTCTTTTTTCTAAAATTGTTTTTCTAAAAATAATGTAAAATTATTAAAATTTGTCCTATAAAAATTTCAAGTTCACCTTTAATTTTTTTTATTTTCAAACTTCCAAAATATTTTTTTTTTCAAAAATGTTTAAATATAACTCCAATGACGCAAATTCTTATTGCTTTCAAATATAAATTGGATTCAATATTTCGAAAATTCTTAAAAATCAAAAAATCCTAAATCACTCATGTCTTCCCCCACTCCTTCCTTAACGTCATCCCTTATCAATGATGAAGAATATTTTTTTATTTCTGCTGACGGTCTTAAGCGTCTTTCCGAGAAAAAAGTCGACGTCAACGGTGCGAAAGATATTATGTGGACAACGGATTATACCCATGAGCTTCCAATCCGGATTAAGAAAAAGGGTGCAGGTATACAATTTTTCTTTTTTACTATTTCTTAAATATTCAAACACAAAAGGATCTGAAGTGCCCAAAACCTTACTTGACGTCTTCAGGAGAGTTTTGACTGAAATTCCAAACAATCCAGCTCTTAAAGTGAAGAGGAACAATCAATGGCAGTCTTGGACCTATGCTCAATATTATTCCGATGCCTGCGATTTCGCAAAGGGATTGATTTCCTTTGGGTTGACTCCATATTGCTCTGTGAATATCATTGGTTTCAACGCTCCAGAATGGTACATTTCATTTTTTGGAAGCATTTTCGGAAATTACCTCCCTGTGGGACTCTATACCACAAATAATGCTGATGCCTGCAAATATGTGTCAATGCATTCCGAAGCCGAACTTGTTGTGGTTGAGGATAAAATACAATTGAAGAAATATTTGAAGATATGGAAAGATTTGCCAAAAGTCAAATACATCCTCATCTATAACGATGTGCTTCCCAAGGATCTTCCACCAGAATTTAAGGATAAGGTGATATTGTTCTCTGAATTTCTGAAAATCGGAAGAAATTTCAAGACCAAAGATTCAGAGGATAGTCTTGAGGTTCGCATGAAGAAGCAAAAACCAGGCAATTGCTGTACTTTGGTGTATACAAGCGGCACAACCGGTCCACCAAAAGCTGTGATGATTTCCCATGATAATTATACCTGGACTGCCGCAGCTTCTCTTTATAGACATAAGGATAAGATTATATTCGGGAAAGAAAGGATAGTTTCATTTTTGCCTTTGAGCCATGTTGCCGCCCAGATCATTGATATTGTTGGGTCGTTGAATATGGGAATTGAGGTATATTTTGCCGAAAATACGGCATTGCAAGGAACAATCTTGGATACTTTGAAGGAAGTGCGACCCACTTTTTTTTTTAGTGTGCCTCGTTTATGGGAGAAAATCGAGGAAAAAATGAAATTGCTAGGTGCTCAAAGCGGCTTTGTGAAAAGAGGATTAGGTAATATTTTTTTAATAATATTTTTAAAATTTTTTCTTCATATAATTCTTGATAATAGCTAACTGGGCCAAATCAATTGGCAAAGCTGGCACTTTTGCAGAACTTAACAACCAACCGACTCCATTTTGCTTTAGTGTGGCCAAGAATGTGATCTACCAAAACATCAAAAAAGCTTTGGGTTTGGATAAAGCCAAATTTTTGATTTTTGGTGCAGCACCTATGGCCAACAGCACTCGAGAATATTTCCTCTCATTAAATATGTTTCTGATAAATGGTTACGGTATGTCAGAATCCTCAGGACCTCAGACGACAAGTGATGCAAAAAACTTCAAAGAATTTGATGCCTATGCATTGTCTTCCTGCGGAAGTAAAATTGAAGGGACTGATATGATGTTATTTGATTTGGATAAACATTTGAATGGAGAAATTTGTTACAAAGGAAGAAACAGATTTATGGGGTATTACAAAAACGAAATAGACACTATGAATACCATTGATGCGCAAGGTTATTTGCATTCTGGAGATGTGGGAAAAATTGATGAAAGAGGTAATTTGAGCATCACTGGGAGAATCAAAGAATTGATTATAACTGCTGGAGGAGAAAACGTTGCTCCGATTTTGATTGAAAATGAAATCAAGGAGTCTTTGCCTTTTGTGAGCAATGCGATGGTTATTGGAGATAAGAGGAAATATTTGATCGTTTTGCTCACTTTGAAATATGTAATGGATAAGGATAATAAATTAACTGATCAATTGACTGAAGAAGCATTGAAAATGTTGGGAACCATTGGATCGAAAGCCAAAAATTATGAAACTGCAGTGAAGGATGAGGTATTGAAGAAATTCATTAACACAGAAATCAAGAAAGCTAATGAAAAGTCAATTTCGAGAGCCCATCATGTGAGAAAATGGAGCTTTATCCCTGGAGATTTCACTGTTGATGGAGGTGAACTCACACCGACTTTAAAACTCAAAAGAAGAGTCACCGCAGATAAATTCACTGAAGTCATTGAAGGTTTATACCAGGACCCCAAGTTATAAATTAAATTTGAGGCAAAAGGAAATATAAAAAAAATGAAAAACAATGCAATTTTTTTTTTAAGTTTTTGGAAGTAGTTAAGTCATTTTCATTTAAACTAAAATTTAAACGAAGAAATTTAAGAAAAAAAAACATAAGAAAAGCATATGTTCATTTGATTATCAAGAAATATTAAAAAAAAAAAAAATTAAAACCTATTTTAAAGAGATTCAAAACTATTGAATAACAAAAAGAAAATTAGTTCCATCGTTTCCTGATTCTTTTTTTCTCTCCTAAACTTATCTCTTCACATTGGGATGAGTGATCCAAAAAAGCTCTTTTGATTAAGAGGAAAATATATTTTTTCAAAGAATTATAAAAATCAAATTTTTTTTATATGAACAGAAATCATTATCAAAATTATGTTAGGGTCCTTATTTCCGCCATTTTTAAATTTCTATAATTCACAATATTTTAAAATGGGATCCAAAATTTAAAAATAAGATGATAGAGAAAAAATGATTTTTTTATTTCGTTTTTTGCTTCGAAAATTTGAGATTTTGTTTATTATTTGAATTTTTCGCTTTTTTCAATAGCTCAGAAAGTTCTACTTCGAAGCGTATTTTTTTGCAATTAAATAAATTCCCGAAGTAAAAAGATATAAAATAGCATTTCTTAAATTTGAACTCCAGATTTCCCCGCAAAATGGAAGACTTCCGAAAAATCGTTCAAAATGCGCTCTTCAATACCAATAACGAGGAGCGAGCAGCCAGTGAAAAAAAGGTTTCTGATTTCTGTACCCAAGACCCATCCAAATTCCTTCAATATGCAGTGGCTGAGCTTGCTAATGAAGCCAGCGAAGCTGGATTGCGTCAAGGGTGTGGAACTTTATTCATTCGAGCATTGAAAATGCCTGTAAATTTTCTAACAAACAAATTTTTTCAATTTCTTTAAAAATAGGGGAAAAAAGGCTCGCTCGTTTGGTTGGAATTAGATGAAAACGATAAAAATCAAATAAAAACCGCTTTGATGGTGACCTTGGTGACGCCAGTTTTAACAGCCAGAAGGGCCGCAGCTAGTGGTATAGCATCAATCTGCAGCTTGGAGCTGCCTTTAAAGCAATGGCCTCAAATAATTCCCATTTTGATAAACAACTCGCAGAACGTGGACTCAGAAGTAAAGAAAGCTGCTTTGATGACTTTGGGATTCATTTGTGAGGAATTGGTATTTTGACTAAAAATTTTTTTGGCTAACTATTTTTTTCTAGAAAAACACAGGCAATGCAAATTGTATTGAGCAGGATAAAATCGAGGGAATCTTGATGGGGATTTTGATTGGCATGGTGGAAACCGAATCAAATCCTGAAATTAGGGAAATTTCCATCAAGGCTTGTCATGATAGTTTGGCTTTTATGGAACAGCTTCTTAATAGACCGGTAACTTGATTATTTTAAATGCTTTAAAAGAACAAATTCTGAAGGATATCAGAAACTACTTAATGAAATGCATCCTTTATTCCCTGACCGTAGACAACAAGAACGTCAAGATCAAAACGGCTCAATGTTTAATTGATTTCAGCAAACTTCATTACACCAAATTGCAAGAATACATCCTTTCTTTTGTGGAAGCGCTTGCTCCGGTGATGCTGGATCAAGATGAAGAAGTGGCTATTCCAGCCGTCGAAGTGTTTAACACAATTGCTATTGAAGATAGAGATCGAGACTCAACCAGACAATTTAGCAATGTAAAAATAATGTGTTTTTAAATTATTTCAAGAAAAAAAATTAATTTAGGTTCAACAAGTCAACTCCTCTCTGAATTTTATAAAGGCAATTTATCCCAAAATCATTCCCATCCTTTTGCAAAACCTTTTGAGAGATGTAAAATTTATAAATATTGAATTTTTTGTTTTAATTTATCATTTCTTTGTGTCTGTTGTATGGTGTGTTTTATTTTTTTTTAATATGATAATTATTTAATTTTTTTTTTACCAAAAGCCAAATGAAGCTGATGACGGTGAACTTTCTCTTCACGATACAGCCACTAAATGTCTTTGTTCAATAATTGAAGTCATTGGTGATGACAGTCTTGATTTACTAAAGGACTTTATTTCAAGTTTTTTTTTTAAAATTTTTTTAATTCAATGAATAATTATGACAAAAAAATATAGGAACCATCAGTGCTGATTTCTGGGTTCACAGACAAGCTTCTATGATAGCTTTTGCTTGTTTACTTGATGGTCCTTCCAAAAATCATGTTGAATCTATGATTCAATTAGCTCTGGAAAACGTTGTTAATCTTTTGCAAGATAAGAATGACCGTGTGAAGATTGCGTCAGCCACCACCTTAAACAGAATTTCAGAACTGTACCCAATGTCTATCTTGAATCACCCAAATTTTGGAAAAATATGTCCATTGTTAGCAAATTCTATTAATTCCAAGCCCAAGGTCATTATTTATTATCTTAATTGATTGGAAAAAATCAAATAATTATAGGTATCTAGAAATATTTGCTGGATTTTTAATTTTCTTGCCGATGCATTTTCAAATCTGGAGGGCAACAACAGTAAGAAAAGAAGATTATAATTAAAAAACAATAAATTTTATCAGATCCTATTTTTCAAAATGCTGATTTAATTATGCAAGATTTATACAAAAATACAATGAGAACTGATTTGGCTCAATCTGACGCCAATGTCATCGACATCACCTTTATGGCTTTGATGAATGTGCTTCATTACATCAATATACCAGAGCTCTCAATCAAATATCTTTTTAATTTCATCGACCAATTTAAAAACACTTACACATTACCCAACACCCAAACTCGAACCAGTCTTCAAAGTGGACTTTTATCATCTATCCATGTAATTTTCCCCTTCATTGTTTTTCATTAATTTTTATTTTTGATGACTAGACGGCACTTTTAAGAATTCCTTCATTGGATGACTCTCTTGGTTTAAAAGTCTACAATCTTATCATAGATGATTTCAAAATAAGGAAAGAAGTGACATCTGATGGAATTTATGCGATGTCGGCCTTAAGTTCTACCTGGAAGCAAGGTTTTTTGGAGCGTTTAGATGATTATTGGAATTATCTTTTGTTCGCTCTCAGCAAACAAGAAGACGTTGACCTTTTCAAAGCTGCAATCGGTTCTTTAGCTGACATCAGTCGTTCATGTGAAGATGCTTTTATCAAATTTTTGCCTCAAGTTGTTCCGGCTTTACTCAAATGTTTGCATGTAAACTATAAAGATTTTTAAAAATAATTAAAAAGAAAAATTAAATAATAGAGTCAAGATATCCATCGTGATGTTAAATTGCATGTTTTCTTGTGTTTAGGCGACATTGCTTTGGGCTGCAAGGGCGCAATAATTCCTTATCTTGAAGATATAAAAAAGATCTTTGATCTCGCGTTTACAGCTGCAGTGGAAATTTCAGTTAATTTTTTCTTTTTTTTAAGATGTTTTCTTTTTTAATATTTTTAATCAAATGTATCGCCTACAGAAAGATGCTGATTCTCAGGAGTATGCAGAACAATTGAAAGAAAAATTAGTAGAATCCTATATTTGCTTCGTGCATTGTTTCGGAGGAACTGAACACTCGAATCTTTTATTAGATCATTTCCCAAATTTGTTCGGGTTTCTGATGAAAGTGTCAAATACTGAGCTGAATCCTACTGTGGTAAGATAAATACATTATATTTTTTTTCGTTTTGGTTGATGATCTTCTGAATTAAATGAACAGGAATTCCTGAGGAATGTCTTGGCTTTGATTGGGGACATCGCCAACTTTTATAAACAAGCCGTAAAACATCTTGTCAAAACACAGTTCACACAAGACCTCATCAACACTTTGCAAAGATTTTCTCATATTAAAGAAAACGAAATGATGATAAAATATGCAGTTCATGTAGTTAATTAAATGAAAATGATATTATTTTAGGAATAGGTGATAACAAGTTTGTAAAAATTCAAGAAAAGACGGAAAGATAACATAATATTTTTGCTTTTTATTTTGATTTTTCAAAAAAAATTAGAAAAATATTCAAAAATTATTTTTTTTTTTTTGTGAATAGAATAAGAAAATAAATTTTCATTTCACAATTAAATATTAAATTTCTTAATTAAAATTAAAAAAATTTAAATAATTCAACAAATCATTTTTTTTTTTCAATCAATTGTTTTGTCGTGGATTAAAATGAACACCCAATTATTTTACATAAAAAGCAAATTAATTGTTTTAAAATTTATACGAAAGCTGGATCCTTTGTAACAAGAGGCTCGTTAATACTGCTACTGCTTCTTCTCTCTTTCTTGCTTTTGCAATACTTATAGCATGCAAGTAAGAAACAAAGGAAGAATAAGGCCGACAGCCCAACACACAACCATCTAACAATGGAAGCGGTTTTGGTTTGATAATAGATATCATCAAATTGATATTTTGCCTTTGAAATTATAGAATATATATAATAAATATGTTAATTCTTTAATTATATTACTCTGTCGCCATTGAATTCCATATTAGTTGTTTCCAAAAGAACAGGGTAATGTTGTTCTTTGCTAATTAGCTTACCATTCAAAAGAATATTTTGTCTCAATTGGATATTGTACTTTAAAAAATTTAAGTTTACAGAATTCTAGTAAAATTCAAATTTTACTTGATAGTTCTTAAACATTTTGCTGGTCACTCCCGTCTTTGGTTCAACTAGTAAATAGGTCAAATCTGCATTTTCTTGATAATCCTTTATTGAAATGTTATTTATCATGATTCCTCCACTAGCAGCTGCATCAGCTAAATTTTGTTGTTAACATTTTTTATTTATATATAGTTTTTTTTTTACCATTAGTCATATATGGATGAGATACTTCCAAAGGACCCCCTGCTATTGAAGTCAAATTGATGATTCCATAAGTCTCTGTATTGTAAACATTAGATAGGGCAAACTCATTTTCATCAATCTCATATTTTTGGCATGTGTAACTGTTGCAATCTGTTTTTCCAAGATAATGCAATTTCAAGTTTCTGTAAAATTTATCTTCGAACATTAAGAGATTTTCATCAATGTCAATCAAAGGTTTGAACCCGAAACCGTCAGTGCCTTGAAGCTAATCATAAATAAATTTGATTCCCAAATATAAAAAAAAAATTTTTAGCAGTCCTCGCAAAAACAAAAATAGATTTATTATTGATAAAGTGAAATTTTTAATAAATCTTAATAAATTTCTAATAAATTTCCAATAAATCGTTAACAGGGTTTTAAGTTTTAAATGTTTTGAAAAACATAGAAATGGTTTTTCTCTTAACCATTCAGTTGAACTTTATTAAAAATTTATCAAAAATTATTAAAAATTTCAATTGATCAAATTGTAAAAATCTAGCAAATTAAAAAAAAAAAATAATGCGAAAACTATAAAAATGCCCAAAAAGTAAAAGATAAAAATATTTACAGTTATATAGTTCTCCCAAGGATTGTTGAGATAATAAATGAGATTATCTCCATTAGAATATTTCCTTCTCTGTAAGATGGTGTTATTCCCATTGAACTTTTTGACTTTCCTTGAATTGGTCTCGTCCTCTAAGCCAGTATCTAAATTCATATAATTGCTGGTATCTTCCGTTATGAAATCATCATAGTTATTTTTCCTTTGTAATGAAACGCTTGAAAAATTCGCGTCACCTCCATATAAAGTCGGTTTTTTTCTCTTCACAAAAAAAAATAAAATTTAATTAAAAAAAATAATAAAACTGTGTTTCTGATATATTCATTATCATATCCCCATAAAAATTCGTAAGGAGTCTTCTTAATGAAAATTGCATCAAAACTATAATTCACAACAACATTTCTGATATAATCATAGAGAATAGTTGATTGATTTTCATTCAAAGAGTATCTGCTGTTTAGGGCTGTTTGATTATTTGCAAGTATCGATTCAAGGAAATAGAATCTTTCATGATAATCTAACAAACTTCCTACTTCATGACTGAAAAGAGTTTCAATGACTCCCAGAGAAAGAGAAATATTTCTATAATTGTAAGTTGCTCCATATGCGAAAAACTCAAGGATATCACCTTGCAATGATGGATTCCACTGAGAAATTGATAACCCAGCATCACTTGAATTGAATAGGTCAGAAGGCAAATTGTTAGTAACTGTTGAGTTACCCCATTGAAGATAGGCCAAGTATTGAGAGGAACACGGAGTGGATGTGCAATTATAGAAATTTTTAAAGTATTGTTGTATAGATGTTAAGGCAATTCCATAAAGGGATGAATTGAAGACATATTCCAGTTGGCCCTAAAATTTCATTTTTTTGCTGAAAAATTAAAATTTTTAAAAACCTCGGTTAAACTCGTTTTGAAGAGAAGATCTTGCCATGAATGAGATGAATTTCCTCCGAAATAAGCAATGATCCAAGGCAAATTTGATTCCAATTGAATGGTAGGATTCAATTGGGGATTCGAGCAAATCTGAGTTTGATTGCTCACTATATTTAAAAATTATTTGACTATATTTAAATATATTTTACAAATTGGGTCAGCAAAAATGGCAATGCAAGAGAGATTTTTATAAAAAATGGCCTTGTTAGTCATGTTTATCAGAAGGAAATCATTCAATTGCCGGAGTGGTTTAGTTAGAACATCTTCCAATAAATTATTGAGTCCGATTATGTCCTTTCTTGGTTGTGCAATGGAAAAAAAATTGGAATAAGTAAGGTTGAAATTTTGTCTTGATAAACAGTTATTTTCTATATATTGGACGTATTTAACTAAAGCAGCAGATTTGTTTAGATCACCACTGAAAGCAAAGCTAAAAAGTGGTAATTTAATAATAGACAATTAAATTCAACAAATAAATAAAGTAAATTACTAAGTATTGATGTTATCATTATTATTTGCATTTTCCATCACGATTCTAATGTTTTCAAAATCAAGCAAGGATTTCACAGTTAAATCAATTTCACCAGCATCATGGTAAGACAATAATGTTATAAAATCAGAGGACGTAAACAATGAAATGTTTTTGGCAATTATTGAAATTTCAGGAGTACAGATTTGGGTTGGGTCGAGATCAGCATATGAGTTAAAAGGTGGAATTTCCTAAAAAAATTTATTTTTTAAAATTCTTATTTTTGTTTTTTACAGGCAATAATTGAATAGTTGAAAGTTGACCAGCCCATTGCCCTTGTGTTAAATTATAAGGTGAACAGGGAGCGAAACATAATGATTGAAATTGGTCATTAACCAGTCCTAATATTTTTTTAAAAATTATTTTTTTAAAAAAGTTTATTTATTGACCTTGAATTGCTTTCAATAATTCTGCTAATTTGGAAAAAGGCCCTGCTAATTTTTGCATTTGTGCGTCTGACAATTTGAATTTTATTTTTAAAATGTCCCAATTTGGATCAGTCGAAAATTGACTTTGCAAAATAATGTCAACCCATTTTCTTAATCCAATGATGCTATTTTTTTTTATTTATAAATATATTTATGAAAATTTTAATTATTTTTAATACTTTGACCATCCATACAAATTGTGGGTCCAAATCTGATCTGCTTGTGCTGAAGTCAAGAGATTGTCTTTCAAAAAGATAGTGTTATAAGTCAAGGTTTGGTTTTTTATATAATAATGGAAAATTCCATGGGAGTAATAGAGAGGTGCAAAATTTGTCAGCATAGAAGAAATCATGCGGAACAACTCAAAAGCTATATATTGGTGGTCCAAGAAATTCGACTCTCTATAAAGGGCTGAATATATTCCGAAATTTGGTTGAGTTATTGTATGATTTTTGAGAATCTCTTCATCACTTAGGTTCAAATGCTGATATTGATTCATAGCTTGTATTTGTCCATTTGTCTTATTTTATTAAAAATAAATTTATAAATAATACTAATATATAATTTTATTATGTTTTTTTTTTTTACATTTGGCACGAATTCTGCTTCTGCGTAGGTTAGATTCAATGTATATGGATAGGTATTGTTGTTGGACAAATAAATTTGATCCTTGTAATAAAATATTAGCATATTAAATAATAAAAGAAAATGAAAAACATTGGAGGTCGATGCGTTTTGAACATCAAACAAAGTGAAGGTTTTTTGTATTTGGACTCCATGACTCCCCGGAAAATTCCCCCAATCTAAATAGTTGTCACTTTTTATGAAATTTTAATTTTTGATAAAAATAGTAGAAAAAAAGACCTTCTCAAATTATTTTGATTCAGAATCTCAGTCATTGCATCTCGATCAACAACCAAAGGAATGAGAAATATTAAACAAAAAAAAATGCATGCGAAGGCTAAACATACAAATGTTGCCGTTTTGTGCGTTTGATGAGTGTTCATCTTTGAATTGGACTAGAATGAAATCAAATTTTTCCTAATTTTATTTATTTTAATATAATATTTTGGAATATTATATATAGGGAAATAAGATATTTAAATGCGTAATTTTGGGAAAATGAGAAATCGGAAGTTTTAATAATATTATTTTTCGCTAAAATCTGTGTTTTTCTTCAAGATTTTTGCAAATTTGTGAAACTATGAAAGATTTTATAAAAATTACTCATTTTATTTTTTATGAAAAAAACCTATTTTTGTTTGTTTGCAATGATGACTTTTTTGAGAAATAAACATGAATTTATTTACAAATTCATCCATTAATTAATGGAATTTTGATCAAGGAGGTGTATAGTATAAACTTTGCAAAAAATGGAAATTTTTTGTTAATTTAAATAACATCTCTCTTCTTTATTCAAATGAACAAGCAGAAAATGGACTTAACTGTTAATATTTGAATTCCTATATTTTCTACATAATTTTTGAAAGTATTAAAAAAATTTATTTCTTTTAAATAATTTCAAAAATTTTTGGGTGAAAATGGCCGATAAAATATTATCCCCGAAAACAAGATTGAACTGCAAATGGACTCTTTGGTTCGATGATTACAACCCAATTTTGAAAAATACCACAAAAGATTATGAAAAGAACCTTTATTTGGTTTCTTCCTTCGACTGCATTGAAGTGGCTTATCATTTAAAAAAAAATCCTTAAAATTTCTCAAAGAATTTCTGGAGAACATTTAATAACATCCCCCCTTTGAAGGAAATCCCTATATCGACATCATATCATTTGATGAAATTTGGAGTCAAGCCGCTATGGTAATATTATATCTTATTTTAACAAAAAAATTCAATGTTTTGTTTTTATAAATATGTATATTTTGAATTATTTGTAGGGAAGACAAAAGGAATTATCCAGGCTCAGTGACAAAAATCAAATTGGATGGGAAACTAGAAGAGAATTTTTTAAAAGAATGCTTTATTTTTATGATTTCTTTAGAAGTGAGTGAATTTTATGTTTTTCGTTAAAACATTTTTAGTTCGCAAATGAATATAATGAGGAAGAAATTAATGGCGTTTCTGTGAGGAAAAAAGATGATAATGAGTTTATGTTTGAAATTTGGAGCACCAAAAAGTATGAGCCCAAGAGTTTTATCGATTCGCTTGGAAAACATCTTCAGAATTACGTGAATTTCAAATTCGGGAAGGGTTATTATAAGAGTAATGAAAAAATTTTAAAATCAATATAAAACTAAAAATATTTTTTCAGATTGCTCGGATCTGGTGAAAGCGTATAAGAAAAAGGCCAATAACCATAAAAACTCCTAAAAAAAAGGTGTTTTATACTCAAATAACAAAAATATTTAAATTTTTTTTTATAACCAAACTAATATTTTATAATCTGGAAATAATTAAATGAAAAAAGTTATTTTCTTTCAAGAAAATGTTAGGTTATGCCATGCCACATTCGTCCTCCATAGCCAATTCATGAATATTTGAAAAAAAAAAATAAAGATTTATATTTCAGTTTCCTATTTTGTTTTTTATTTTGTTCGTGATAATTAAATTATTGGAAAACCAATCTTATTTTATAAACAAAATTCAATTTTTATGTTGCTTCGATTCAAAAACGACTTGCCGAAGGCTTTTAGGCAAGTCTCTTCTCTCCACTTTCAAGTGCAAAGGAATTTCGAAAATCCTTTGAAGAAACGAAAACAAACCCGCAGAGATCTGGATAAATATGATTTGGTCGTAGTGGGTGGTAATTTAGGAGGTATTCTCACTAATCATTTCGACGCTGAAGTGCATGGTCATAACTCCATAATGTCTGTTTTCGACTCAAACATCAATCAGCAATACCAAATC
>Ga0302320_10021660_pt1 | contig 12741 bp, 12 predicted proteins | sample Bog_T0_3_FD_202130 | JGI IMG/M metagenome (GOLD analysis project Ga0302320, IMG submission 202130) | Peat permafrost microbial communities from Stordalen Mire near Abisko, Sweden - Bog_T0_3 | ecosystem: Environmental > Terrestrial > Soil > Wetlands > Peat | place: Sweden: Abisko, Stordalen Mire...
GGGCAGATTGGTGAGCGCTGGGCGACTTAGCGGTATTGATCCGGACCGAGCAGCTCTCGCCATAGGCGGCAATTGGTCCGAGCGACGGCGCGCGTTGTGGATTGTGGCCATTTTCCACAGAGACGACTAGGATGGCCTTATGTCTGGCAACAAAGAGGAGCAGGCAACGGCATATCGCGTCGCGGATGAGCCCGACGCCGCGATTCTCTTGCGGTACGAGATCACGCCCAACTCAAGCGGTCCTATTCAGAAGTACCTCGAGGCCATTGCACAACTGCGTTTGCCAAGTGGCGCTTCTTTGGTCAGCGTAATTCTCTTCGGCAGTGCGGCAAAGGGAGCTTTCGCGGCGAACGTATCGGATGTTGACTTGATCGTCGTCCTCCCCGACACCGCGAGCCAGGATGATCGCCGTCGCGTTCGGGAGAAGGTGTTAGCTCTCGAGATGATTCACGGATTCCGGATGCCGTCGGATCGGACTCGCGGCTGGCTCGAAAAATATGTAGAGCGCTGTACGGGATATTCTCTGTCCGGCTTTGTTTGTACGCGAAGCGATCTTTTATCAGGGGAAATAACCCGGGTGCTTGGACTTTCGCCACTAGAGGGGGTCTTCGTCGACCGAATCGTATTTGCTGGCGTGATTGTCAGTGCTGTGACTGTCTGGGGTGAGGAACTGCTGGCACAGGTTCCGATTCCTGCGCTTCGCAGGCTCGATGTGTTGAAAGCACTTTTCAATTTCCTGAGTGCGGTCACCTTAAGCGCGGCGGTATTTCCCCTGTTTCCGAACGCTACGAAATATGCGATGGGAGTTCTCAAACACTCGCTCCACAGCTGTTATTTCTGCTATCAGCAGCAAACAGCATCTCTCAAGGAAGAAGTCGATTTTTTTTGCTCTCGCGTGGGCCGGCGAAATGTTCTTGACGATCTGCTAAATCGGCGTCGAATATACTCCTCGTCGCTCGCATTCGTGTTTGGCTGTCTGCCGATTTTGTTCCGTTTGCACGCCCGAACTGCGCGAGATAACCGGTTTCCGCAATCCGTGTCACGGAACAGGATCGTATAGAAAAGTGCCGGTCTGAAAGCGCACTCAGCAAAGCGACCTGTCGAATGAGGGCTAGGAACAAATGGCTTTACCACGGTTACACTTATTCGAACTGGAAGATCTGGAATGGTTTCCGCCCACGATTCGTAACCTTGCTCTGGACTATTTAGGTTTTATGGAAGTACGTTTCGCTCTGCACAAGCCTGTGATGCCGCTACTGCGGAGGATGTTTGCACAAACCGGTACATTGAACGTAGTCGATCTCTGCTCCGGTCGAGGGGAACTGGTTCTGGCGTTATACGAGGCGTTGACCTCTGAAGGAATCGACGTTGAGTTCACTGTGACCGACAAGTTTCCAAATCTAGTTGCATTTCGCTCTATCTGCTCTCAACACCCGCTCAAACTGCACTATGTCACCGGCTCCGTAGACGCTACAAAAGTACCGCCTGGATTGGCAGGATTGCGTACCATCTTCAATGCCTTCCATCACTTTCCGCCACGAGCGGCAAGGGGAGTGCTGGAAGACGCCGTCAAAGCGGGGCAACCGATCTGCATTTTCGAGATCCCAGAACGCAGGCTGCTCACGATCATTTCCCTGCTGCTCACGCCGCTGTTTGTGGCCTTTGCAACGCCGTTCATAAGGCCGTTCCGATGGAAGCGATTGCTATGGACCTACTTGATTCCGCTGATCCCTTTCATGTGCTGTTGGGACGGCGTGATCTCCCAACTTCGTGCTTACACGATAGCCGAGCTATCGGAACTTACCCAAGGACTCGACGATTACGAATGGAGTGCAGGAAACACGCCCATTGATGGACAACCAGGACATCTGACGTACTTGGTCGGAGCGACACGCTCTGACAATATTTCGCTCATTCCGCTGCCAGTACAAGATCGTCAATTCAAGGAAGCCAAAGCATGATCATCATGCCGCGCTGGATAGCCATCATTGTTGGACTATTCGTTGGGTTAATTGTGATTCCGCTGATACATGGGGTGCTTCCGTGGGCACTCTCGATGCGCCTGCCACGTTATGGATGGACAGAGGGATCCCCGGGATACTGGAATTGGATTGGCGTGATCGTGGTCGCACCCGCGGTCGCACTTTTAATCTGGATTCTTGCTTTCGCCATTCCCCAGGCTCCGTCAAAGGCCAAGCTAGGGCTGACTCCCTCTTTTCTGATGATGCGGGGCCCGTACCGATTAACACGCAATCCGATGTACATATCTGAACTGGGACTATGGCTGGGCCTGGCCATTTATTTTGGAAGCCTCGGCGTCTTATTCGGATTTCTAGTTTTGTGTTCGGTTGTGAATTTCATCATTCTGCCGCGGGAGGAACGCGGCCTGGAAAGGGCATTTGGTGAGACCTACATCGAGTACAAGAACAGAGTCCCACGTTGGTTCTGGAAGTCCAAATAACTAAGGCAACTCTCCGCGACCTCACGCCCAAAAAGGAAGGCGGTCGAAAGCCCAGCCGCGCCGGGACTTTCCAGTTTGCGCTAAAACGCCCAACGCGAAAGTGACTCTCCGGCAGCACAGATGTTTCAACAACTGAGTTGGTTGCGTCGGTCGCGAACGATCACTCCCGACAAACGCCGATGCCGTTTGGGATGTTTCTCGAATCGCGCGAAATCGCCAATACGATCGTCGAGGATTGATGAGTGCCGGCGAGTCGGTATGATGGGGTGCATTTGGTTCGGTCCGGGGATGGGCGCGGCTCCGCCGCGTGGGCGATTTTTCTAGTTCTTTGGGGATGGGATTTTGCGGGGGTTGGAAATTCCACCCCAGCGACGAAGACCTGTCGCCGGGGACCCCGGCGCAACCCCCGCCTCCCTCCGTTTTACGTCTTACCGCAAGCGGTGGGGAGGCGTGCCTCTTGAGGGCTGCGAAGAACAACCGCAGACCCTTCGGCTCCCCGTTCGCTGCGCTCAGGGTCGCTCAGGATGACAGGGCCGAGGGTTGTGGTATCCCCGGTCCCAAAAGCGGGACCTCCACCCCACGGACTAAGACCTGTCCGCGGGGACCCCGGACCGGGGGCACCCAGCCGTATGGATCAATTGAACATGGCTCCAACTCCTACTGTTTGATAGATGGTCTGGATCGTGCAGGTGGCAGTCGTGTTGGGGGTATTCGGCGTGGTATCGCAGTTCGTGGTCCACCCGTTGAAGTTGGTTCCCGCTGTCTTCGCTGTCAATTGGATATAGGATCCGATCGGCAGGGTGGCCAAGCAGCCGGCTGTCAGGCGGCCGTTAATGTCGGTCATGCAATTGAAGATTTGAGGTCCAGTGGTGACCTGTTTGACGGGATCGTAGAGATAGCCGGTGACAGATCCGGCCGTGTAATTGCTGCCAAGGAGCGAAATGGACACAGAGGACGATGACGGCTCAGCGCCGGTTGCATTCTCAGTGAAGGTGCCGGTAGCCGTCACAAGTGTGCCGTCCGGGTTGGTTCCGATGGCGGTAATGGCGGTTGTGCCTGCCTGTATCCCTCCGGTTACGAGCCCGGTGGAGCTGATGCTGCCAACCACAGGTTCGCTGGAGATCCAGGTGACATATTTGGTGCAGTCCTGCACAAAGCCGGCGCTCTTGCAGATGGACCCGCTCGCCGCGCTGAGAAAAGTTCCGAGTGCGAGGAACTGGCCGGTTTGAAACTGGCTGTTGACGGTCTGCGAAGCCGGAAGGATGGCAAGCGACAGCAGAGGCTCCGACGTAATGCCGGTAACCGCTAAGGCGCCATCTGCCGAGACTACGGTGCCGTCCGGGTTTTTCACAGAAGCCGAGATGGTTGTCTTTCCAGTCTTGAGGGCGGTGGCAAGGCCCGCGGCGTTGACGGTGGCCACCGTACCATCGCTGGAGGACCAGGTGACCTGGCTGGTCAGATTCTGGGCCGCGCCCGCGGTTCCTTTTCCAATCGCGATGAACTGGGCAGTCTGATTCACGGCTGCAACCGATTGCGAGCCGGGAACAAGATAAACAGAATCGATGCTGCCCGCATTACTGGTTAAGCCTGTGCTGGTGCTGCCGCACCCGGCTATTGGCAAAGCAAGAGCGATGAGCAGCAACACTCGAAGAGAAGAACGGTCGGACATAACGGCCTCCTGACGCTGACAACTGGCTGGGTTGCGTTGATCGCTGGCAGAACCGCGGAATTACAATTCTGAGCGGCGCCAAATCGAGGGCCAGTGTCTCCGGCCTGTCTTGTTGCGGCGCATTCCTTGCCAAGCTTTTGAAGCGTGCAGCCGAGGCTATTCGCTTTTGGCGAGCAAGTCAATTGGAATTCTTGGTGAGTCTTCCGCAGCGCTTGCTCTGGAGGACAGTTCGAGGTCTGTGGTATCCCAGGTCCCAAAGCGGGACCTGGGGCACGCGGCCGCAGTGGGATAGAGAGTGTGAAAGAGGAAAGCCCGTCCGCCCGGGGCACCGGCTCGTGTGCGATGGAGAGCGCGTGGGACGATGGTCCTAGCGCTAGTCGTTGCCGACGGAGACTTCGTGGAGCCAGCCGGGGGCTTTGAGGAGTTCGCGGGGTTTTGAGCCGTCTGCTCCGCCGACGAGGCCGTCGCGCTCCATCAGATCGATCAAGTGGGCGGCGCGGCCGTAGCCGATGCGGAGGCGGCGCTGGAGCAGCGAGGTGCTGGCTTTGCCGAACTCGAAGACGAGGCGGACTGCGTCGTCAAACATGGGGTCGTTTTCGTCGGGGTCGGGGTTGGAGCCGTCGACCGAGGCGCGCTCGTCGCGGGGCGACTCGAGGAAGCCCTGGACGTACTCGGCCTCGCCTTGCGCCTTCCAGAAGGCGACGACGGCGGCGGTCTCTCTCTCACTGACGAAGGGGGCGTGGAGGCGCTGGAGGCGGGCGCTGCCGGGAGGCAGGAAGAGCATGTCGCCGCGGCCGAGCAGAGCCTCTGCGCCGTTGGTGTCGAGGATGGTGCGGGAGTCGACCTTGGTGGCGAGGCGGAAGCTGATGCGGGTGGGCACGTTGGCCTTGATGAGGCCGGTGATGACGTCGACCGAGGGCCGTTGCGTGGCGAGGATGAGGTGGATGCCGACGGCGCGGGCCATCTGGGCGAGGCGGGTGATGGACTCTTCGACGTTGGCGCGGTCGAGCATCATGAGGTCGGCGAGCTCGTCGATGATGATGACGATGTAGGGGAGCGGCTCCTCGTCGTCGCCTTCGTCAAAGAGCGAGGGCATGCCGCCTTCGAAGAGCTTGTTGTACTGGTCGATGTTGCGGACGCTGCGGGAGGCGAGGAGCTTGAGGCGGCGCTCCATCTCGCGGACGGCGTTGCGCAGGGCGTTGGCGGCCAGTTTGGGCTCCGTGATGATGGGCGTGAAGAGGTGGGGGATGCCCTCGTACATGCCGAGCTCGACGCGCTTGGGATCGACGAGGATGAGGCGGACCTGATCGGGCGTGGTGCGGAACAGCAGGCTCATGATCATGGCGTTGATGGCCACGGATTTGCCTGAGCCGGTGGAGCCGGCGATAAGCACGTGGGGCATTCCGGCCAGGTCGGCGGTGACGATGTTGCCGTTGATGTCTTTGCCCATGGCGATGGTGAGCCGCGACTTGGCCTTGTGGAAAGACTCGGACTCGATGACGTCGCGCAGGTGGATGGTTTCGCGCTTGTGGTTGGGGACCTGGATGCCGACGGTGCTCTTGCCGGGCATGCGCTCGATGAGGATGCTTTCGGCGCGCATGGCCAGGCAGAGGTCGTCGCCGAGGCCGGTGACGCGGGAGTACTTGACGCCGGCCTCGGGCTTGAACTCGTAAGTGGTGACCATGGGGCCGGTGTTGATTTGGACGACCTGGCCGCGGACATCGAACTCGGCGCATTTTTCGACGAGAACCTTGGCTTCTTCGCGGAGTTCGTCTTCGCGGACGGCTTGCGGTGCTTCGCCGGCGTTGAGCAGTGTGCTGGGCGGGAGCTTGAAGCCGCTGACGTGACGCGGAGCGACGGTGGAGGTGTGCAGGTCGGCGTCGGCGCGCTCGTGGATGGCGATGTCGGGGTTGAAGCGCGGAGACTCGGCGGGCGTGTCGTCAAACTGGAAGCTGGGCGCGCGGTTGGCCGCGGCGCGCGTAGCGGCTGCGGGCTGCTGCGGGTTGCGCGGGTCAGAAGATGGGCGCTCCGCAGTAGGGCGCTCCGCGGGCGGGCGGATGGGAGAAACGTTGGACGCTGCCGGCTGAGGCTGGACGCGGACGGGCTCAGGCGCGGGCTCTGGCGCAGGACTCTCCCAGATGCTGGCGCGGGTGGTTTCGCGCGAGTAGGCGGCGATGGGAACTTCTGCCTCGACTTCTTCTTGAGGCTCGTCTTCTTGAGGCTCGTTCACCTGGAATGCTCCGCGCTGATACGGGGGGATGTCGTCGAGGAGGTCGGACTCGGGCTCGGGCGTTTTGCGTCCGAAAAGTGCGGCCAGGCGGCTTGGCCGGCGGACGGACTCTTCGCGGTCGAAGTCCATCTCCGGTGCTGTGCTGGAGTCGAAGCCGCATGTTCTGCGGGGCTGGCGATCCTGCCAGCGCTCGGCGTCGCGTTCTTCGCGAAGGTCTTCACGCAGTTCTGCGCGCTCTTCGCGCCAGTTCCGCCAGCGGTCGTTCCACTCGACGACGCGCAGCCAGCGGTCTTCCACGGACTCACAGACGGCGCGGAAGCTGACTGCGGAGGCAAAGTAGACTCCTGCGGCGGCCAGAACGCCGGTGACAAGCCAGGCGCCCTGGAGATTGAGGTACCCGACGAGCAGGCCGGCCATGAGCTTGCCGACGACACCCTCATAAGGGATGGAGTGGAGCCACAATCTGTGCCAGGGCAGCAAGGCAAAGACGGTGGGGACAAAGGTGAGTGCAAGCAGGGTGCCTACCCAGCGCAGGAAGGGCGAGCCGCCTGCGCGGGAGCGCATCCACGTCCAGCCGAGGCCGCCCAGCCACAAGGGCAGCAGGAAGGCAGCCAGGCCCAGCCACTGCAGCAGAGCGTCACTGAGCCAGGCGCCGAACAGGCCGATCCAGTTATGCGGCGCGGCGACGACGGCTGAGGTATTGAGAGAGGGGTCGCTGGGTTGATAGGTGGCCAGAGCCAGAATCAGCAGCACTGAAACCAGCGCCAGCACCAGCCCCAGGAAGATGTTCAGGGGGCGGTTCCGCGTGGGGGCGAGGACAATCCGAATGGGTTTCATGGCGGGTTCGCTCCCGCTCCGCAACTCCGCGAGCGAGCTTCAGGAGCGGCCGGGGAATCCCAGAGCAGTTCTTATTATCTGCGGGGGGAAGGGGGGTGGGGGGCGAAAACAAGGCCGGGGGAATCTTGGTGCCAACCCCCGGCGGAATGGATCAGGGAACAGGGATCAGGGGTCAGTTGCCGGGGCTGCGGGTTGCGGGAGGGCGTGGGGAAGCCGGTGGTGTCGAAGGTGGGTGAGTTGGTGACGGGCCGGTGCTCGGTGGCGCCGGTAGCCGTGCAGATGAGCAGGCTGATGTCGCCATCCGGCTGGGCATTGACCACCCGCCAAGTCAGGTCGGCGTCAGGTCAGCTTTGAACCGTAGCGACCATGTGGGCGCGGGGGAACATCCCGTCTGTTGGGGATGGGCGCGCTGCGCGCACCGATCGGGATGAAAATATATTTGGTTATTTTCGAGAGTGTCCCCGGTTTTCCTGTCCCCGGTTTTCCGGTTTTACGGTTTTAGATATCGAGGGCGTTGGGGGCAGGCACCTGGATGGAGGCGACGAGGTGATAGTCGACGGTGGAGAGCACATCGATGCGGTTGAAGGCCGTCCAGATGGTGAATATCTGCTGGCGGGCGGTGTCGAGGGCCATTCTGCCCTGCAATCCGGCCACGCCTGGGGTTGCATAGGGGATGAAGGTGGACCGGTTGGTTGCGGCGACCGCTGCCGGACGGAGGCTGGCGCGAAGAGCCGCAGCGGCGGCTCGATTCCAATCCCAGGCGAAGAGCGGGCGCCAAGAGAGAGACATGAAGGCTAACTCCTGTTTGACCGCAAGATCTTTCCGCGGCCAAGAGTAGCTGCAATTCTATCGAAGCTAGGTGGGGGGCAAGGGGCACCCGGCAAGCGGAAGGGCGCGGCTTAAGGCCGCGCCCTTGTGGAACGAGGAGGGGGATGGGTTCTATCTGCCGACGAACTGGGTTCCGAAGAGGAGCAGGAAGGTGCCGAGGAGGATGCGGTAGATGGCGAAGACGGTGAACCCGTGTTTGCGGACCCAGAACAGGAACCACTCGACCACGCCGAGGGCGACGATGAACGAGACCACGGTGCCGATGATGAGGACGATCCAGCGGTCGGAGTTCATGACGACGTGGGGGGCGAGGCCGGCTTCGAGCGCGGCTTTGCTGGGGTGCAGTTCCTTGAGCAGGTCCCAGCAGGTGGCGGCGATCATGGTGGGAATGGAGAGCAGGAAGCTGAACTCGAGGGCTGCGGGGCGGCTGAGGCCGACGATCTGTCCGGCAGCGATGGTGGACATGGAGCGCGAGGTGCCGGGAAAGACCGCGGAGAGGGTCTGGCATAGGCCGATCCAGATGGCCTGTCCCAGGTTCATCTGCTCAACGTCGCTGGTAGCTGCCTCGTGGCGGGCGCTCCAGGCATCAATGATCCACATGACGATGCCGCCGATGAGCAGGGCGAGCGCCATGGCCCGCACGCTACCCAGGTTCTTCTCGCTCCACTTGTGCAGGAGCAGCGCCGGAACCGACGTAAAGGCAAAGGCGATGAGGGTGAGCGAGATGGGGTGGGAAAGCCAGTTGCGCTCGCCGTTCTCGCCGCGCGGGAAGGTGCGGGCGAACTCGAGGATGCGGCCGAGGAAGAGGAGGCAGAGGGCGAGGATTGCGCCGAGCTGGATGACGATGGTGTACATCTTCCAGTAGGCGTCGTCCAGGGGGATGCTCATGAGGGCTTCAGTAATGCGCAGGTGCGCGGTGGAGCTGACGGGGAGAAACTCGGTCAGGCCTTCCACAATGCCGAGCAGGACGGACTGTAGGTATTCGTTCAAGGAACCTCCAGGGTGGTGCGAACTGATAAGGAAGCGGGCGCGTTGAATGATCCGAAGTTCTTGGGGTCAGAAGAAGGTCGATTTGAGAGGTGGTTCTTAGAAAGGATACCGCAGGGGGGAAAGCGGGCGCGGGAATTTTGCGGGGTGAGGTCCATGTTTGGGAAAGGGGTGTTCCGGGGGGCCGACACGAAACAAGCGGGATTTGACTCCGGCCCCACGGAACGGCCCGGTGCTCTTATTGCCGGTCGGTGCCGTAGACGGGGATGCCTTCATCCAGCTTGTACACCAACGCCGCGGCTCTGGAAGTGAAATCCGAGAGGGGGAACTTCTCTTTCAACCTTGCGGCGAGCTCGCGGGCGCGGTTGTGGGCGGCGGTGGCTTTGTTGTCGCTGCCGTCGGCGGCCAGCATGTCAGAGAGGGCGGCCTGGCGGTAGACGGACAGGTAGAGCGCCTGGGCGGTGCGGGGGCTATCTGGATATTCAGCGGCGTACTTCTCGTAGACTTCGGACTCACGCTCAGGGCATTTTGGGGAGCCCTGCCAGTCTCCACAAAGCTTGTTGTCAATCAGCGCAAAAGCGGCCAGCTCGGCGGGGCGGGTGTGGGGCCAGTTGCGGATGACCTTCTTCATCTCCTCCTCATCCATCTGGTCGCGCATGTAGGCGTCGCGCTCCTTGGCGGAGCGGCGGGTGGAGGCGTCTGCCTTTTGCAACTGCCACTGGATGTCCGCGGCGCGATATGCGGCCTCGGGGGCGAGGGGCGAGTTGGGGAACATCTCGGCAAGGCGGCGATAGAGGAGGCGGGCGCTTTGGGCGGCGTTGATGGGGCCTCGGGGGTCAGAGGCGAGCGACTCCTGGTTGGCGGCTTCGCCCATCAGTACCTGGTCGCCGTTGGGGGTGGTCTCGATGACGACGCCGCGGGACTCCATCCAGCCGGAGATTGGCGGAGGAATCTCGTCGCGGCCATAGATGGGGGCGTCCTTGTCGTGGGTCTCCTGGGTGTCAGTATTGGCGTAGACGCGGAGCCATGGGCCGCTCTTTTCGGCGACGACGAGTTCGCGGCCGATCTGAACGCGGTCGACCTTTTGCGAGCCGGGGTCGGGAGCGATGTAAAGCCAGGTGACGCGAAGGGCCGTGGCGCGGGGGCCGGCCATGGGCTTGACCAACTGGTCCTTCTTTTTGTCGGAGGCCAGGGCGGGGAGTGCGCAGGCGAGTGCGAGGGCGAGGACGAGGAAGGCGATGGGGCGGGTTTTCATCACGTTGTTCATCTTAGTGGAACGACGTTACGGAGTGGTTTCTGTAAGCACCTGGGCGAGGAGTTCGGGGGCTACGTTGCCGCCGCTGACGATGGCGACTGCGGTGGTGTAGGCAGGGAGCTGGTGGGCGTGGAAGAGGAGGGCGGCGGCGGCGACGGCTCCGCTGGGCTCGGGGACGAGGCGGGTGGCGGCGACGATGGCGCGCATGGCGGCGCGGATTTCGGCTTCGGTGACGGTGATGACGGCGTCGACAAAGGCCTGGATGTGGGCGAAGTTGCGCTGGCCTACGGACTGGGTGCGGAGGCCGTCGGCGATGGTGCGGCTGGTTAGTTCGGCTGCCCACTCGACGACCTTGCCGGTGCGGAAGCTTTCGGCGGTGTCGCCGGCAAGTTCCGGCTCGACGCCGATGACTTTGCAGCCGGGCTTGAGCTGCTTGACGGCCGCGGCGACGCCGCTGAGCAAGCCGCCGCCGGAGACGGGGGAGAGGACGAGGTCGACTTCGGGCAGGTCTTCGACGATTTCAAGGCCGCAGGTGGCCTGGCCGGCGATGATCTCGTGGTCGTCGTAGGGCGGGACGACGACGTAGCCGTGCTGGCGGACGAGCTCGTCGGATTTGGCGAGGCGCTCGGTAGATGCGAGGCCGACATCGACCACCTCCGCGCCGAGGGCGAGGGTGCCGGCGCGCTTGATGGCCGGGGCGTTGGAGGGCATGACGATGACGGCCTTAGCACCGACGAGGCGGGCGGCGAAAGCGACGGCCTGGGCGTGGTTGCCGCTGGAGTAGGTGATGACGCCGCGGCGGATTTCGTCGGGTGTGAGCTGGAGGATTTTGTTGAGAGCGCCGCGGATTTTGAATGCGCCGATGGGCTGGAGGGACTCGGCTTTGAGGTAGATGCGCTTGCCGGTGCCGTAGCCGGAGAGCGCGGGGAAGGCGGCCTCAATGAGCGGGGTGCGGAGGGCGATGCCTTGGATGCGGGCGGCGGCGGCGCGGATTTCGGCGAGGGTGACGAGACTTTCGGACATGGTGAGTGGGCCTGACTAGGAGATTTCTTTGGGATGGACGGCTTCTATTCCATCGAAGCGCGCGAAGTCTTTTGTGTTGAACGTCAGGATAAGCCTGACACCGTGGACGTGCATGGAGGCGACAAGGCGCGCGTCATGGACCTGGACTCCGGAGACTCGATAATCCACCAGCAACTTGCGCCATTCATCGTGAACCGCGAGACTGTCAGGGAGGAGCCGGAACTTGGCCTCAACCATGTTGGCTCGGATGGCCGCTTGTTCTGGTGATAATCCGTATCCGTTTCGATCGGAGGGGCGAGTCAGGACGTTCCAGAACTCGCCGAGGTTTTGCGAGGTGTAACAGGGGATCTCGTCCGCATCTTCGAGCCGCTGGATGGCCATTGCGACTTCTTGGAACTCCGGGCCTTCAGGTTGAACCCAACGGATCAGGACGTTGCTGTCGATCAGATAGAGGTGACCGGGCATTTACCAGCGGTCCTCATAGTAACTGGCCCGATCATTGACTTCTGGCGGCAGGATGGGCAGATGCTCCGATCCTTCGGTCATTACTCTGGTCATCTCGGCCACATCCCCGGGCCTCAGTTTGCCTGTGCCGGTTGGGCGGGGAGCTGCGAACTCTTCGAGGACACTGCTCGCATAGAGTTCCAAGGCAATGCCGCGCCGGACGGCTTGCGCGGCCAGATTGGCTTCGGCTTCCGGGCTGATTTCAACCTGAATTGTCATCGCAACGCCTCCTGTGTCTTCATTATCCGCTCAATCCGCTGGGAAATGGAAGGCTGATGAGAAACCAGCGTGGACCGGGAGGTCCACGCTACAGCCGGCCGGGAGGCCGGCGCTACAGTTTAATGCCTCGCGGGTCAGCGAAGCCGGGGGGCGGACTACTTGCAACTTTGCCTGGTTGCTGTCCGACTCACGGCAGGTATTTCTCCGGGAGGGGATCGGTGGGGGTTTCGGCTTCCCACAGGACCTGAATCAGACGCCACTGGTGGCCGTCAAAGGTGGCCTGGACGCTGTTGATGCCGCGATTGGTGGCTTTGCCGTCGGCGGTTGCGCGAATCTCGAAGGTGCTCCAGAGGTGGGCGATGGCGCCGTAGGACTCGGTGCGGGTTTTGATCTGGCGCTCGAACAAGGGCGTTGAGCCGCGGCGCTGAATGCCGGTGATCCAGTCGTCGAGCGTCATTGTGCGGGTGGCGGCGGTGCCGTCAGCGGCGCGGGTGACGAGGACCAGGCGGACGTCGGGCAGCAGAAGCTGGCGAAGGCAGGTGCGGTCGCGGTCGCCGGGGCCGCTGATGGCGTCGTCGAGGGCTTTGGGGAGCTGGTCGAGGGTTGCGGCGGCGAGGCAGGTTGGGGCTGGGGAGGGTTGCGGCGCGGGGGTTTGTGCGGCGGCCAATGCGGAGACGGAGAGAGCGAGGAAAAGGGCTGGGCGGAACATGGAGGGATTTTAAATGCAG
>Ga0302320_10021663_pt1 | contig 12740 bp, 14 predicted proteins | sample Bog_T0_3_FD_202130 | JGI IMG/M metagenome (GOLD analysis project Ga0302320, IMG submission 202130) | Peat permafrost microbial communities from Stordalen Mire near Abisko, Sweden - Bog_T0_3 | ecosystem: Environmental > Terrestrial > Soil > Wetlands > Peat | place: Sweden: Abisko, Stordalen Mire...
GGATCAGCTCCTGGGCGTAGACCAGGATGGCCGGGAAGGCCGAGGCCAGGATCAGCCCGATGGCCACGGTGAGCGGCCCGGTCCAGAACAGGTTGGCGTGGGGCAGCAGCAGGGTGAACGGCAGCACCCCCAGGATGGAGCCCCAGATCACCGTCTTCCGGCCGATGTGGTCGCCCACCGGGCCGCCGATGAGGGTCCCGGCCGCCACCGCGCCCAGGAACACGAACAGGTGGATCTGGGCGTTGCGCACCGGCACGTGGAACCGGGTCATGAGGTAGAACGTGTAGTAGCTGGTGATGCTGGCCAGGTAGAAGTACTTGGAGAAGATCAGGGCCAGCAGGATGGCCATGGCAGGGCCCACCCGCCGGGGCGGCAGGGCCTGGTGGGCGGCCGGGGCCGAGGTGCGCAGCTTGACCAGGGCCGCCCCGGTGCTCCGGTACCAGACCCCCACGGTGGTGAGCAGCACCATGGCCAGCAGCGCCGCGATGGCGAACCAGGCGATGCTGCCCTGGCCCCGGGGCAGGATGATGAAGGCCGCCAGCAGCGGGCCCAGCGCGCCGCCGCCGTTGCCGCCCACCTGGAACACCGCCTGGGCCAGGCCGTGCCGGCCGCCCGAGGCCACCCGGGCCACCCGGGAGGACTCCGGGTGCAGCACCGACGAGCCCACCCCCACCATCCCCACCGCCAGCAGCAGGAGCGGGAAGCTGGAGGCGGTGGACAGCATCAGCAGCCCGGTGAGGGTGAAGCCCATGCCCACCGGCAGCGAGAACGGCTGGGGCCGGCGGTCGGTGTAGAGCCCCACCATCGGCTGCAGCAGCGAGGCCGTCAGCTGCCCGGTGAGGGTGATCAGCCCGATCTGGCCGAAGCTGAGGTGGAACGAGGTCTTCAGGATCGGGTAGATGGCCGGGATCAGCGACTGGATCATGTCGTTGAGGAAGTGGCACAGGCTGATGGTCAGCAGGATCCTCATGACCAGGGTGCCGGTCTGGGGCGAAGGCTCGGTCCGGACCGTGGCGGTCATGCTGGACTCCCAATCAGGTTGTGTGTCCTCAACAATAATACCGGATGAAGAGAGACGGGTCCGAATTGTGACCAAGTTGTCCGGGGATTTGCATTAGCTTGGAGTTGTTCCTTTCTGGAGACCGACCATGTCGCATACCATCACCGAGTCCTGCGTCGCCTGCGGCGCTTGCGTCAGCGAATGCCCCACCGAGGCCATCAAGGAAGGCGATCCCATCTACGTCATCGACCCCGAGGTCTGCATCGACTGCGGCGCCTGCGCCGACACCTGCCCCTCGGAAGCCATCGTCGCCGGCTGACCCGGCCCCAGACGACCCCGGCGCCCGGGCAGCCCATGCCATCATGGGCTGCCCGGGCGTGGGCTTTTGGCTCCCGACATCGGCCTGGGCTATCTCCCTACTTGATCCCGGCTTCCGCCAGGATCTCCCAATCGTGGCGCACATGCCAGGCCGTCGCGAAGGATCCATAGGTTCGCCGGGCCAGTTCGGCAGCGGACAGGGTGGGGTCAGCTTCCAATTCAGCCCACATATCGGCGCGGTACGAGGGCCCCAATTGGATTCGCCTGCGATAGCCACGGTGCCTGCGGGCGAACTCCACCGGCGTGAGCACATCCGAAGGGCGATCGCGGAGAATTCCCGCTGGAATCCGCAGGGGGCCATCGGCGAACCTCGGGTCCTCACCTGACCGCCGGATATGGAACGCCGTCCCGGTAGTCAGCAGATCCCGACGGGATCCCTGGTAGGCCTTGGCCATGCGGGCGAACCGGTGGTCTTTGGCGAGCCACCCTGCCACAGCGCTCCAGAACAGGCGGACCCTGACGGATGGATGGCCGGCAACCAGGTAAGTCAAACGGTCAACATTGATCCAGCTGGAGTGGATCCCCAGCCAGGTCACCAGGACAGACAGGACCCGGAGGTCATCCTGGTCCATTCCAGCCATGGAAGCGGCCAGCAACGTATCCTCGAGATTCGCATTGGGACGTGCCCTGGCCGCGAAATTCATGCCCACGCCGGCCATGGCGGAAGTCAGGGCCTCGCCCTGAAGGGGTTCGGAAGGGTTCCTGACTCGCTTAAACGCCATGGCCGCACCTCCTCCCAAGATCTGCCAGCGTCGCGTGAACGTGGGTTGGCCACTCGGGGTTCATGTCTTGCTGCACGATCCATCCAGCAGCGCCGGACAGTTCTTCCTTGGTCGGCTTCAGGGCCAGGCAGTCGTTCAAGTCCAGTCCTCGGTCACACAGCGCGAACAACTTGGTCAGTAGGAAGTCCATCCTCCCCGGAGACCAGAGGGCGATCGCTCTCCCCTTGTAGGCGACCTGAATACGGGTCCGCCATCCGTCCGGGAGAATGGATGCCAGTTGGGCCGGCCCATTATTGAGCCAGTCATCCCGAAGGATCCCTCCCTGGCCCGAGATATCCTGGGCAAATGATCTTGCCGCCTCCAGAATGTCCAGCGGCAACTCCGGCTCAAGGATGTCGCAATCGCGGGTTTCCCGGGCTATGACCCCTTGGAGTGCCAAGGCGGCCCCGCCAATCAAGACTGCCTCCAGGTGGAGATGCCGCTCAACCAAGAACGAGTCAAACAAAGGAATTATTTCAGTCGGTTTCAAAGCACAACTCCAGGCCGCAACAATCGGTATCAGTATAACTGATACAACCCAACATGCAACGCCCTCATCGCCGCCTGCGCCGAGTCCCACACCGGCCGCGCCCTGGGGTAGGGCTCAGGCCGGCTCCGGCTCGCCGGCCAGGTGCCAGGCCAGGAGGATCATCTGCGCCGTGCGCTGCCCGGCCAGCTCCAGCTGGGCCCGCACCACCGGGCCCTGGCGCCGGTTGAACTCGGTCCAGTAGGCCGAGGTCCGGGCCTCCTCCCACTGGGCCTCGCGCGGGCCGGGGCCAGCTTCCCGGTCGTCCTGGAGCAGGGGCCCGACCAGGGCGTAGGACTCCTGGAGCCAGGCCCAGGGCGCCTCCAGCACCTGGGGGTCCAGCCCGGCCGGGCGCGGCTCCGGGTCCCAGGAACCCAGCCGCTCCACCAGCCCGGTCTCCCAGCGCCGGTGGACGCCGGTCTGACCGCTCTGCTGGCCGTTATAGTTGGCCGTGGTGTGCAGCGGCACGTTCAGGTCCCCCACGTAGTGGCAGAGGAAGGCTGCGCCCAGGACCACCCGCGACCGGTCGCCGGCCTGGAAGGCCTGGACCAGGGCCTGGACCCGGTCCTGGATCACCCAGGGCACCTCGCCGTCGCGGACGAAGGCCGAGCCCAGCCGGGCCTGGGCGTCCCGGATCTCCCGGGGCACCGCGCCGGGCCCGCCGTAGGCTTCGGAATTCAGGAAATGCCGGGGGTTCTCCTGGGGATCGGCCAGCTTCCAGTGGTCGGGGTCGTTCACGTGTTCCCGCAGGACCGCTTCCTGGCCGCCGAACCAGGGGGCCAGCTGCGCGGGCAGATCCCGGCAGGCGAGGGTGGCCACGATCTCGTGGCCCTTCCAGCCCCAGGCGGCCAGAGGCATCGGAGCGAACAGCGAGAGGGCGAGGAGGCAGGGCAGGGTGCGCATGGGCGGCCTTGGTCTTTAAAGGTGTCTGGAAACAGGCGGGGCGATGAGAGTCCTAGTGTCCCCTGAAGGAGTCGCGATTGCAAGAGCAACATGCCGATTTATTCCATGATAATACCATAAAATAAGCGGCTATGGAAGGAATCTGTCCTGATGGTCAGGTAAAGTAATAAAACAGTCATTAAATCGTGTCCGGAACCAGCGGTGCCGGGTGCGCGCCACCAGGTCGTAGCAGGCATCCCGCCAGGTCCGGGGCACCGGGGCGGCCAGGGCCGCCAGCAGCGCCCAGGCCCCGCCCAGCCGGCGCAGGATGTGCAGGACCGCCTCGGAGCGCGCCAGCAGCCGGTCTCCGGTGAGGACCAGCATGGTTTCCGCCGGCGCGGCGGCCGCGAACCGGGCGAAGGTGGCCCCGCCCAGGGGGGCGAAGCGGAACCGGGCGCCCCGGTCCCGGGCCAGGATGAAGCGGATGCCGCGCTGGCAGAGGCCGCAGGGGCCATCGTAGAAGACCAGGTCCGGCTCCGCCATGCATCCTCTCCTATTTTCAAGCCGGCCGGATTCCTGGGTTCCCGGCCGGCGGGTTGCATCCAATATAGAAGGAAAAGGAGACCGCCATGAACACCCAGCGCGTTGCCGTCGTGCAGGCCGGATCGACCCTGTTCGACACCCCGCGGACCCTGGACCGCATGCAGGCCCACTGCGAAGAGGCCCAGCGCCAGGGCGCGCGGCTGGTGGTGTTCCCCGAGGCCTACCTGGGCGGCTACCCCAAGGGCCTGGATTTCGGCGCCCGGGTGGGCTCCCGCTCACCGGCCGGACGGGATGAATTCCTGCGCTACTTCTCCGCGGCCATCGCCGTGCCCGGCCCCGAGACCCGCACCGTCGGCGGCTTCGCGGCGGAGATGGGCAGCCACCTGGTGACCGGGGTGATCGAGCGGGACGGCGGGACCCTGTACTGCACGGCCCTGATGTTCGGCCCGGACGGCAGCCTGCTGGGCAAGCACCGCAAGCTCATGCCCACCGCCAGCGAGCGGCTCATCTGGGGCTTCGGCGACGGCTCCACCCTGCCGGTGCTGGACACCCCCGTGGGCAGGCTGGGCGCGGTCATCTGCTGGGAGAACTACATGCCGCTCCTGCGCCAGACCATGTACGCCAAGGGCGTCCAGCTCTACTGCGCGCCCACGGTGGACGACCGGGACATGTGGCAGGTGAGCATGCGCCACATCGCCGCCGAGGGCCGCTGCTTCGTGCTCAGCGCCGTGCAGTACCTCACCCGCGCCGACTGCCCGGAGCAGTACGACTGCATCCAGGGCGACGCCCCTGAGACCGTGCTGATCCGCGGCGGCAGCGTCATCGTCAGCCCGCTGGGCGAGGTCCTGGCCGGGCCGGTGTACGGCCGGGAGGCCGTGCTCACCGCGGACATCGACCTGGACGACACCATCCGCGGCAAGTACGACCTGGACGTAGCCGGGCACTACGCCCGCCCGGACGTGTTCTCCCTGACCGTGGATGAAGGCACCAGGCCCTGATATGGGGGGACCGCGCGGTCGCTGCGCTCCCTCTCCGTCCCCCCACACCCCCACACCATGCCCGGGCAGAGCCCGGACATGGTGTCCAGGTCCTAGAGATTCTTGAGGATCTCCGCCTTGTGGAGCTTGTACTCCTCGGGCGTGATGAGGCCCTTCTTCAGCAGGTCGTCCAGCCGGAGCAGGCGGCTCTGGACGTCCATGGGGCCCGCCTGGGCCGGCGGCGGCATGATGATGCCGCTGTGATTGGTTTCCTTGTTGACTTCGTGGCGGACCTCGAGGGCGTGGGTGAACGCCTTGCCCAGGTCCTTGGACAGGGACCAGGCGATCTGGTCCATGGCCATCTCGAAGCACTTGGTTATCGTCTCCCGCAGGCTGTCGGTCTCACGGGTGCGAAAGGCCACCAGCAGCTTCCCGTCCTTGTCCGTGATCTGGCCTTCCACGCCCATGGTGGCGGTATAGGCGCCCTGGGGACCCCGTTCGATCCAGCTCAGTTCGACCACGGTCACGGACAGGACGTTGGGGGAATCGGGGGTGGACAGGGTCCGGAGCTTGTAGGGCAGGTAGGCGACCACGTCGTTGTAGGGATCGTCGATCTCGGCGGCCACCTGGACCTTGCCGACGGCGAAGCCCTGGGCGCCATTCCAGGACGGGCTGATCCAGAGCTTGCCCAGGTGCGAGCTGGACTTCATCTGGCCATAGACGGCAGCCGGAAGCGACCTGATGTCCTCCGCCCGGACCGGCTGGAGGGCAGCAGAGAGAAGGATCAGGGATCCGAGAACCAGTTTTTTCATCTGCATGCTCCGGGGAAGGGAATCAATGTTGATGCAACAAGGATGATGGCATACCTGGACCCTGGGAGGCCACGTCCAGGCTCCGGCCCCGGATCGGCCAGGCCTCGGATCAAGGATCAGGCATAGTCATGTGCAGGGGATAGGGCAAACGGCATAATGCATTTATTAAATACTGAATTATATATATAACATCCTTTACTCGCAGCGTTTATATGGATAAGGTTGCCGGTCCCAATCTTTTTCAGCATTTTTTTTGAATTCAAGATTCGGGGTGTTGTATATTCCTTGGAACACCACTCGTTCTCAGTGATCAGTGTCCCTCGCCTACCCCTAAGGAGGTCTCATGAAGTTCGTCCTGAAAGCAGCCCCACCGCTTCCAGAGCCGGCCTTCACCTGATCTTCAGCGGACCGGCCCCGGGGCGATCCCCGGTCCAGCCGCCCGCACGTCAGCCAAACCTCTTCGCCACTGTTCCACCTTGCCTGCAACTCCATGCAAGCAACTTCCCAAAGGAGAAGACAGAAATGAGCCGCATCCGCAACATCACCACCGCCCTCGCAGCCGTGCTGCTGACCGCTCCCGCGTTCGCCTACGACATCCAGATGCCCGGCAACGACACCAAGCTCAGCGTCTACGGCTTCGTATACGCCCTGGCCAACGAGAACATCATCGGCGCCACCCAGACCGGCACCTCCGACCTGATCTACCAGGGCGCCGGCGGCGGCCTGAGCACCTCCAGCAACTTCACGGTGAACGCTCACCCGAGCAACAACTTCATCATGAACACCTCCCCCAGCCGCTACGGTTGGGCCACCGTGACCCCCAACGCGATGGTTGGCGACATCACCACCAAGATCGAAATGGATCTGAACGGCCTGAACCAGAGCAGCAGCAACTTCCACCTTCGCCACGCCTATGCCACCGTCGGCGGGTTCCTGATGGGCCAGACCTGGTCGAACTTCCTCGACCTCAGCGCCTACCCTGAGACCATCAACTGGCAGGGCGTGCTCGGCAACGCCGGCTTCGATACCCCCCGCCGCGCCCAGATCCGCTACACCTTCACCATCGACAAGCAGAGCACCTTCGCGATTTCAGTTGAAAAGAACCAGGGCCTGGACGGCGACTCCTACGTCGGCGCCGGTGCCGTTGTCGACGCCAAGCTTCCCGCCGTCGTCGCCGCCTACACCTATTCCGACAGCTGGGGCCACATCGGCGTCCGCGCCCTCGCGAACGAGCACGGAGAGTACATCCCCGCCACCGCCGGTGTCGCCTCCACCAGCTGGACCAAGGAAAGCTTCACCGGCCTGGTCGGCGCCGACTTCAAGTTCGGCAAGGACGACCTGGTCCTCTCCGTCTACACCGGTCAGGCCACGGACGACTGGGGCGTCGGCATCCAGGGCGCCGTCTTCACCAACACCGCCGCCCGCCCCCAGGCTTGCGACTTCTACACGTCCACCGGCTATGTGGTTGGCTACACCCACGTCTTCACCCCCCAGTGGCGCGCCAACGTCTACACCTCGGGCGTGAAGTTCTCGTCCAACAGCAACATCCCCTCCACCGAGGCTCCCGTCAACACTGACATCAAACAGTTCATCGACGGCGGCGTCAACGTGTTCTACACGATCGCCAAGGGCGCCCAGTGGGGCCTGGAATACTACTACGAGGAAGGCAAGACCTTCGGCGCCCAGAGCGTCCTGACCCAGAGCGGCGGGCACAGCGCCAGCGCCGCCAACGGCCGCATCCAGATGCTGCTGCAGGTCAATTTCTAACTTCAGAAGCGCAACGGGAGGCTGGTCGAGCCTGACATTTCTGGACTATCTTCCCGTCTGATCCCGCGTGACAATAGCCAACCCCCCTTCGGGGGGGTTCGGCTTGTCACGAGGGACCCATGGATGAAGCAGTGCCGCTCCTCTCGCTCAGGGGCATCTCCAAAGATTTCTACGGGAATGTTGTCATTTCAGATGTTTCCTTCGACCTGAAGCGCGGCGAGATCATCGGGCTGGTGGGCGAGAACGGGGCGGGCAAGACCACCCTCATGCGGATCCTGTTCGGCATGAACGTGATCCGGGACACCGGCGGATACCGCGGGCAGATCTGCATCGACGGCCAGGAGGTGCGCTTCCAGAGTCCGTTCGACGCGCTGGACGCCGGCATCGGCATGGCCCACCAGGAGTTCAGCCTGATCCCCGGGTTCAGCACCACCGAGAACATCGTGCTCAACCGGGAATCCATGCGCGCCACCCCGCTCAATGACGTGTTCGGCGAGCGCATGAGCATCCTGGACCGGGCCGACATGCGCAAGCGGGCCGCCGCCACCATCGCCAAGCTGGGGGTGAGCCTGGACCCGGACACCCTGGTCTCGGAGATGCCGGTGGGGCACAAGCAGTTCACCGAGATCGCCCGGGAGATCAACCGGGAGCGGACCCGGATCCTGGTGCTGGACGAGCCCACCGCGGTGCTCACCGAGACCGAGGCCGAGGTGCTCATCCAGGCCCTGCGCAACCTGGCGGCATCCGGCATCGCCATCATCTTCATCTCGCACCGGCTGCACGAGGTCATCGACGTGGCCGACCGGGTGGTGGTGCTGCGGGACGGGGTGATCGTCAAGGACACCCCGGTGGCCGGGGTCACCGTGCGCGACATCGCCTCCTGGATGGTGGGCCGCCAGGTGGCCGCCGACCGCGTGGGCGAAGGCCCGCGCAGCTTCCAGGAGGACCTGCTGGAAGTGACCCGGCTGTGGGTGGACATGCCCGGCGAGACGGTGAAGGACATGAGCTTCACCGTGAAGCGGGGCGAGATCTTCGGCATCGGCGGCCTGGCCGGCCAGGGCAAGCTGGGCATCCCCAACGGCATCATGGGCCTGTTCCCGGCCGGCGGCCAGGTGCGCCTGGACGGCCGGCCGGTGCCCCTGAACCAGCCGCGCCAGGCCCTGCAGCGGGGCATGGCCTTCGTCTCCGAGGACCGGCGCGGGGTGGGCCTGCTGCTGGAGGAGAGCCTGGAGTGGAACATCGCCTTCACCGCCATGCAGATCCAGGACAAGTACCTGCGCAGGGTGCTGGGCGGGCTGTTCAGGGTCCGGGACGAGGCGGCCATGCGCGCGCTCACCGAAGGCTACATCGACCTCCTGGCCATCAAGTGCACCAGCCCGGCCCAGAAGGCCATGGAGCTCTCCGGCGGCAACCAGCAGAAGATCTGCCTGGCCAAGTCGTTCGCCATCGCCCCGGAGCTGCTGTTCGTGTCGGAGCCGACCCGGGGCATCGACATCGGGGCCAAGCGCCTGGTGCTGGACGCCCTGCACAAGTACAACCGCGACCAGGGCATGACCATCATCATGGTGTCCAGCGAGCTGGAGGAGCTGCGCGCCATCTGCGACCGGGTGGCCATCGTCGACGAGGGCCGGATCACCGGCATCCTGCCGCCCACCGCGGAGCTGGCCGAGTTCGGCCTGCTCATGACCGGCGAGCGGGTGTCCAGGACCCGCCCATGAACGGACGCAAGACCGTGACCACCACCCTGCGGGAGGGCTTCAGTGCGTAGGCTCAGACAGTTCGCGGCCGATTTCGGCTGGCCGCGGATCATCATCTTCTTCTTCCTGGTGGCCCTGTTCTTCGCCGCGCCGCTGGTGGGCGTGCGGGTGGACGCCTCGCTGTCCGACGTGTTCAACCGGTTCGGCCAGAACGCCTTCTTCGTGCTGGCCCTGGTGCCCATGATCCAGTCCGGGTGCGGGCTCAACTTCGGCCTTTCGCTGGGCATCATCGCCGGGCTGCTGGGCGCCACCCTTTCGGTCCAGCTGGGGCTGCACGGCGCCGTGGGCTTCGCCGGCGCCCTGGTGCTCAGCGCGCCCTTCGCCATCATCTTCGGCTGGCTCTACGGCAAGCTGCTGAACAAGGTCAAGGGCGAGGAGATGACCATCGCCATGTACGTGGGCTTCGCCGGGGTCATGTTCATGTGCATCATGTGGCTGCTGCTGCCGTACACGGCGCCGGACATGATCTGGGGCTACGCCGGCCATGGCCTGCGCACCACCATCTCGGTGGAGAACTACTGGATCCACATCCTCAACGACTTCCTGGAGATCCGGATCGGGCCGTTCTTCCGCTTCCCCACCGGGGAGATCCTGTTCGCCGCCTTCGGCGCCTGGCTCATGTGGCTGTTCCTGCGCACCAAGACCGGCACGGCCATGACCGCGGTGGGCTCCAACCCCGACTACGCCCGGGCCTCGGGCATCAGCGTCGACAAGATGCGCACCATCTCGGTGGTGATCTCCACCCTGCTGGGCGCCGCCGGCATCATCGTCTACCAGCAGAGCTTCGGCTTCATCCAGCTGTACAACGCGCCCCTGGCCATGCCCTTCACCGCCATCGCCGCCATCCTCATCGGCGGCGCCTCGGTGAAGAAGGCCAGCATGCTCAACGTGGTGGTGGGCACCTTCCTGTTCCAGGGCCTGCTGACCATGACCCCGTCGGTGATCAACTCCTGGCTGCAGACCGACATGTCCGAGGTGGTGCGGATCGTCGTCTCCAACGGCATCATCATCTACGCCCTGACCCGGAAGACGAAGGTGTCCAAATGAGCGGCCAACGGTCCCTGGGCCGCTTCCTGCGGGAAAACGCGGTCATCCTCCTGTTCCTCATCGTCACCGTCCTGGCCATCAGGCCCTCGGGCCTGTCGCTGGTCTACATCGGCCAGGAGATGATCACCCGGCTGGGGCGCGACTCGTTCCTGGTGCTGGCCCTGCTGCTGCCGATCTATGCCGGCATGGGCCTCAACTTCGGCATGACGCTGGGCGCCATGGCCGGCCAGTTCGGCCTGATCCTGGCCGTCAACTACAACCTGCTGGGGGTCTGCGGGCTGGTGTTCGCCGCGCTGGTGAGCCTGCCGGTGTCCCTGCTCATGGGCTACATCTGCGGCGTGGTGCTGAACAAGGCCAAGGGCCGGGAGATGGTCACCGGATACATCCTGGCCTTCTTCGTCAACGGCGTGTACCAGTTCGTGGTGCTCTACCTGATGGGCTCGGTGATCCCGGTGCGCTCCAAGGCCATCGTGCTGTCCCGGGGCTACGGCATCCGCAACACCCTGAACCTGGACGGAGTCCGGCAGACCCTGGACAACCTGCTGCCGCTGCGCGTGGGGCCTTTCGTGCTGCCCATCCTCACCTTCCTGGTGATCGCCGCCCTCTGCGTGTTCATCATCTGGTTCAAGAAGACCAAGCTGGGCCAGGACATGCGTGCGGTCGGCTACGACATGCACGTGGCCGAGTCCGCCGGCGTGCCGGTGGACCGCACCCGGATCATCGCCATCATCATCTCCACCGTGCTGGCCACCATCGGCCAGATCATCTTCCTGCAGAACATGGGCAACATGGCCACCTACAACGCCCATGACCAGACCAGCTTCTTCGCGGTGGCGGCCATCCTGGTGGGAGGCGCCTCGGTGAAGAAGGCGACCATCCCCAACGTGTTCATCGGGGTCTGCCTGCTGCACGTGCTGTTCGTGGTCTCCCCCGGGGCCGGCCAGAAGCTGTTCGGCGAGGCCATGATCGGAGAGTACTTCAGGCAGTTCATCGGCTACGGCGTCATCGCCCTGTCCCTGGTGCTCTACGCCTGGCGCAGCCGGCGCGAGGCCGAGCGGCTGCGCGAGGGCCTGCGCGGCGGCGCGGCGGAAGGAGGCGGCAAATGAGCGGCACCGTGCTGGATCCCAAGGTCAAGACCCGGCGCCTCCTGGTGCGCCTGGGCCTGCTCCTGGTCTACGTCGGGGTGATCGCCCTGGTGTTCACCTTCGGCAAGGGCCACACCCTCATCCTGGACAACAAGGATTCCGACGACGGTTCGGTGAAGGCCATCGAAAGCCTCAGCGTGTCGGTGGACGGGCAGGATCCCCTGGACCTGGCCGCCGGCGAGCGGGACCAGGCCAAGGTCCAGGGCCAGGGCCACCGGGTCGAGGTCACCGTCAAGGACGGCCAGAAAGTGGAGCGCCGTTTCACCGTGCCCCTGGCCGAGGACATCCTGCTGCTCTCCCTGCCCAGGCTCCTGGCCGGCCAGCCCGCCGTGACCGTCTTCGTGCCCCTGGACGTGGCCGCCCCGGCCGAAGACCAGGAGGAGGGCAACAGCAACGCCTTCACCTCGCCCAGCGCGCCGGCGGAACCCGCCGTGCCGGGAGCGCCGGCCAAGCCCCCGGCGCCCTGATCGGGCGAACCCTCAGCCGACCGTAACCGGGAGTCTGCCGCCAAGGAGCAGAACCACGGCGCCCCATTCGATGCGGGCAGCCTCTTCGTACCGGCCATCTTCAAGCCGCAGCAGCAACCCCACCCGCTCGCCCGGGTCTACGATCAGGTATTCCGGAATTCCGGCAGCTTCATAGGTCCACCGCTTCCTTGTCACATCCTTCCCAGCTGTGGAAGGGCTCAGGATTTCCACCACCAGATCGGGAACCCCTTCGATGCAGTCTTCAATGGTGTATCCGGGATGTTTGAGTTCCGGAAGGCCCATGATTCACTTCTCCGAGCCCTCAGTCTACCCCATGGGGCTGGACCTTGAACTTTGATACCAGCGCGATGAGGCTTTCCGCCGCCTCCGGTCCTTCCCGCCCACAGATTTTGCGGATCACGGAATTTTCAGGTCTACAATCGACCCGCACGCACTTTGCCCCAGGAGGCCACATGAGTAGATGGACCCAGTTCGCAGCGACCTTGATGCCCGCGGCCATGCTTCTGATCGGCGGCAGCGCCATGGCCGCAGCCCCCGCCCCGTTCCACGTGGGCATCTGCACGGGCACCGTGTCCCAGTCCGAGGACGATCTCCGCGGCGCTGAGCGGCTCATCCAGGAATACGGTTCCGTGAAGACCGGCGGCATGATCCAGCACA
>Ga0302320_10021664_pt1 | contig 12738 bp, 10 predicted proteins | sample Bog_T0_3_FD_202130 | JGI IMG/M metagenome (GOLD analysis project Ga0302320, IMG submission 202130) | Peat permafrost microbial communities from Stordalen Mire near Abisko, Sweden - Bog_T0_3 | ecosystem: Environmental > Terrestrial > Soil > Wetlands > Peat | place: Sweden: Abisko, Stordalen Mire...
GCACGCCGTTCTTCCTCCGGACCTGGACCTTCGAACAGCCCAGAACTCTAGAAGGGGGGCGGCGTGTGCCCGCGGATGGTCTGCTCAGGCACCCACGGATGTGTCAGGAGAGCCGCTATTGCAGGGCCACCGCGCGCTCCAGGACCGGGAGCGGGCTACCGCCGGGGCGGCGTGGCAGGAGAGGGGGCTCATCTTCACGGCGCCGGCCGGGGCACCCATTGAACCGAGCAGTTTCTCCCACGCCTTCTCAGCGATGGCCCAGCGAGCCGGGCTCGGGCGCTGGCACGTGCACGAAGCGCGACATACGGCGGCCTCGCTCATGTTGGCAATGGGGACCAAGCTGGAGATCGTGTCGCGAGTTCTCGGGCATTCCTCCGTGACCGTCACCGCTGATGTCTACGGGGCATGGGGACCGCTCGGCCACCTACCGAACTTCGCCTTCCCGGCGCCGCAGTTTGTCCACGCGGCAGCGACGGGCACCCCCGTCAACCTCTCCGGCGTCGCCGGGCGCCTCAAAGCCGACGACGGGCTCGACCTCTGCTACGTCTACGACCTCGGGCGGGCAACCGCGCTGCTGCAAACAGCCGACACGCTCACCCACACGACATACAACGTCGCCGCAGGCAAGCTGACCACCAACGCCGAGGTGATCGCCGCCATCAAGTCAATTGTGCCGGGGTTCGATGTCGAGCTCGAACCCGGTTCGAGCGCACCGCCCAGCTACCTCGACATCACCCGGCTCCACCACGACACCGGCTACCAACCAGAGTGGGACACCGAGCGCTCCGTCGCCGACTACATCGCGTACTTCCGCGCCGGCAATGCGCAGTAGCGGGCCGCCGACCGAACCTCCCCCAGAATCACGACTCCGCAAGAGCGAGGTCAAGCTCAGCTGACTCAACACCCTCCCCGACCGACGGCACCAGCGAGGGGCCGTGGCACCAGACCCAGATGGCCTCATCTGGTCAGCCCCTGTCGTCGCCGAACGCGGTCGGACGAGGCGCCGGTCTCGGCGGGACACGACGCCGCGGCTACCCGCCCGGCACAGGGGCGTCGTTGGCGTCAGCGAGACGGCCGAGCTCGGCGTCCAGCCTCTGAGCCGGAACCCCTATGGTGGCCGCCAGTTCGCGGGAACGCCAGCGCCCATCCAGGCGCTCCTGCTGGTTGGCTCGGGCGACGGCCGCACACGCCGCCCCCGCGGCCTCGTCGTCGTCCCACGCAACCGACCGGTTGGTAGTGCTAGCACGAGCTTGGTCATTGGGGCTTGCCACCTTGTCGGGGGCACCGGCGCGAGGAATGCTGTGGCGTGCACTGACCGATCGGAGTTCGTAGTGCTCGTGGGGGGCCCGTAGGTGGAAAAGACCGACCCCGGTAGGACCGCCCGGTGAGCACGATCCTGCGAGCCTCGTGGTACCGCTTCCGGGCCACTTTCCGCCAGGAATGGGGCTCTTACCTCACCATCGTGCTGCTCCTCGGTCTGCTCGGGGGCCTGGCCATGGGCTCGGTGGCGGCCGCCCGGCGGACCCAGTCCTCCTTCGCCGCCCTGGTGGAGACCACCAACCCGTCCCAGGTCGAGGTGTCCACCGCCATCGCCAGCCCCGGGATCGGCAACGGGCAGGGCTACGACCCGGCCATCGTCCGAGAGATCGCCCAGATCCCGCACGTCACCGCCGTGGCTAGCTCGGTGGGGGTCAACGCCGAGCCCCTCAGCTCGGCGGGCGCCCCCATCGGCGAGGGCAGCCTGTTCGCGGTACAGGGGGGCAGCAGCCTGGGGAGCGTAGGGGGCGAGTACTCCCGCATGGACCGCCTGGCCATCAGTGCGGGCCGGGCGGCTGACCCCGCCCGGGCTGACGAGTTCGTGACCTCTCCGGAAGCGGCGGCGGCCTACGGCTTCCACGTCGGTGAGGTCGTCCCGATGGGCTTCTATACCAACGGCCAGACGGGTTCTCCACGGTTCGGGACACCGGCTGTGCGGCCTCATCGACGGCTCGACATGCGCCTTGTCGGCATAGGGCTGCCGGTCACCGTGATCGTGGCCGACGACGTCGACGCCGGTGGAGCCCTGGGGTATTTCACCCCGGCGCTGACCAGCCAGCTGCTCAGCTGCTGCGTGAACTACGCCGACACCGCCCTCCAGGTCGCCCCCCCAGACCAGGTCGCCGAGGTCGAAGCGGTCATGGTGAGAGCCTCGCCTGGCGGCTTCCCTCCCGGCTTCCTAGCCACGCCGGCACAAGCCGAAGCAAAGGCCGACCGAGCCATCAAGCCGCTCTCCATCGCCTTTGGGGTGTTTGGGGGGACCACGGCGCTGGCCGCCCTCGTGATCGCCGCGCAGGTAATTGGCCGCTACCTGCGCCGGCGTAGGCAGGAGTCAGAGGTGCTGCGAGCGCTCGGGGCCAACCCGCCGACCCTGGCGGCCGACGCCCTCATTGGCGTCGTCAGTTCCGTCGCCGCCGGGTCGGTACTGGCCGTCCTGGCGGCCGTCGCTCTTTCGCCCCTCAGCCCTCTGGGCCCGGTACGGCCCTTCTACCCGACCCCCGGGATCTCGTTCGACTGGACCATCCTCGGCGGTGGGTTCGGCGCCCTCTTCGTCGGCCTCGGCCTGGCGGCCGCGGGGCTCGCCCGCCGCCATTCGCCCCAGCGGACCGCTCGCCGGCGCCGGTTTGCCCCCAACGGCTCCACCCTGGTGCGGGGCGACATGCTGCTGGGCCTGCCCGCTCCGGCGGCGACCGGCCTCCGCTTTGCCCTCGGTCCCGGGAACGACGTCGACACCGTGCCGATGCGGTCGGCGATCGTGGGCGCCGCCCTGGCGGCGACGGTACTGATCTCCACCATCACCTTCGGGGCCAGCTTGGACCATCTCGTGTCGACCCCACGGCTGTACGGGTGGAACTGGAGCTACGCCCTCTCGGGTGGAGACGGTGGGGGGGGCGGGGACATCCCCGCACATCAGGCGACGACGATGCTGGCCCACGACCACTACCTTTCCGCCTGGTCGGCCGTCTACTTCAGCAGCGTCATCATCGACGGCCAGGAGGTCGCCGCCATGAGCGTGACGCCCGGCGCCCTGGTCCAGCCCCCGCTGCTCGACGGCCACGGCCTCCAACAACCAGACGAGGTCGTGGTCGGAGCACTGACGCTGGCCTCGCTGCACAAACACGTGGGCGACACCATAACGGTCAGTGGAGGTGAGGGGGCCTCTCACCGCCTGCGCATCGTCGGCGTGGCCACCATGCCCACGATCGGCGGTACCGGCGCGCTGCACCTGGAAATGGGCTCGGGTGCAGTGGTCGCCACATCGCTCATCCCGGCCGTCCTGCGCAACCCGTTCAACGACCCCGAGACCGGCCCCAACGCCTTTTTGGTCGACGTGCGACCGGGCGTCAACCCGGCGGCGGCCCAGCGCTCGCTGGAGGAAATGACCGCTCCCCTGTCGAACTCCTACAACTTCGGCGTGGTCGTGCAGTCGGTCCTCCATCCGGCCGAGATCGTCGACTATCGCTCGATGGGGACCACGCCGGCCATCCTGGGAGCGGCGCTCGGGGCGGGCGCCCTCGCCGCCCTCGGCCTCACCCTCCTGGCCTCGGTGCGCCATCGGCGTCGGGACCTGGCGGTGCTGAAGACCCTCGGCTTTACCCGCTCCCAGTTGGCAGCGGTCGTCGCCTGGCAGTCGAACCTGGCCGTGGTCATCGGGACGCTGGTGGGCATCCCGGTCGGCATCGCTATCGGTCGTGCGCTATGGGACCTGTTCGCCCATGAGATAAATGCCGTCCCCGCCCCGGTCATCCCCGCCGTCCCGGTAACCCTCGTCGGGCTCGGGGCCCTCGTGCTGGCCAACGTGGTGGCCGCTGTTCCCGGTCGTATTGCGGCCCGGACCCCACCGGCGCTGCTGTTGCGCACCGAATAAGCCCTACGCCATGTTCAGTGCAGCACTCGGCCACTATCGATGGCTAGTGCCGCGCCCGTCAGCGTGCGCATCTCGGGCGAGATGAACAGCAGGACCGCCCGGGCGATCTCCTCGGGCTGAGCGAGCGGCCTCGCCCAGGCACCGCCGTTCTCCTCACGTGCCCGAATGTTGCCCTTGTCGTTGACGAACATGGGCGTCTCGGTCGGGCCCGGGCAGACGCAGTTGCTGTGGTGGGCGCTCACTCTCCGTGAGCATGAACGTGAGCACCCCACATGACCTGCACTTATCTGGCGGAGAGGGTGGGATTTGAACCCACGGTGAGTTTCCCCACACACGATTTCCAATCGTGCCGATTCGGCCGCTCTCGCACCCCTCCAGCGTCGAGACAGGCTAGTCTGAACATGCCACACGCCGCGACGGGCACAGGAGCAGCTTGGTGCCCGGCGCGGCGGTCGGGCCCTACGCAACGGGGCGCCGCAAACCGGGTCAGGGCCTGACGGCAGCAGCCCTCAGCGGATCGTGCTGTGTGCCGTAGGAAACCTGACCGTCGCGCCGGGCACCAAGCGCAAACTGGTGGGCACCAGCTTTTCGCTGGCTCTTTGTTGCTTTTCTCCTTGTCGTCAAGATCCGGCCGCGTTTGACCGATGGGTACGCAGCAGGACGCTGCGTCCAGGAGGGAGAAGCGGCAACGGCAATGTGCCCTAGGTGTGGAGCTCACAATGGGACGTGCGACTGCGCTCTGACCGATATGGGTAGGCAGGTTGACCAAACATCATGCCTGGTCACGGCACCTGGCGCCGGTCCTCGGGCACCGTTGGCGACTGACGAACGTGCCGCTCTGCTCGAGTTCCTCCGCGACTTCAGCTCCGCTGCTCCAACCACGCATACCGAGCAGCCCGTTGCCGGCCTCAACGAGACGGCCGCGTGGCCGCTGGCGCCGGAGGACGACCCTTCATTTGACCCGGCGGGCGCGGCCGCGAGCCGCGCTTTTTTGAGCCGTTTTGCCGCCGCCGCCAGTGCCCCACAGGCAACCTCGCTCCTCACTCCGTTATCGGACCAGTATTGGGAACCGGACCTGACAAGAACAGCGTCTGGTCAGGCGGCACCGTCGTCGACCAAGGACCAGGTAAGGCCTGCCACGGCACCCCACGTCGGTCCTCCTCCGGGGATCGGGCCGGCGTTGAACGGCCTGGTAGCAGGCAGCCCGGGCGCCAGCGCGTCGCACGACCCGTTCTTCTCTCTTGCCGCCAGACAGGCATCGGGGCCCATAGCCCGGGGCGCTCCGCCGACCAGAGGCGCACCTGGACCGGGCCCAGGAACAACCGCGCCCCTACCCGGACGGGTGGCGACGCTGCCGGCACAGCGCAGTCCGGAATACGCCAGCCCCACGAGCTACGCCAGCCCCGCCAGCCCTGCCAGCCCCACGAGCTACGCCAGTACTGCCGGCGTCACCAGTTCCTCCAGCACCGAAAACACCGCCAACGCCGTCGCCTCCTTACCGGCTCAATCGGACGTCCCCCCGAGCCCACAACCGGCCCGCCCGGAAAGCGGGGCACACCGTCGCCGGCTCTGGAGGAGGGCCCCGATGGTCGTCGGTTCGGTAGTGCTCCTCTTCGCGGTAGTAGGGGTCGGCGTGCTGGCCATGGGTTCTCGGGGCACAGCCGGCGCGGACCAGACGGTGCACCTGGCCGGCCCGCTGGCTCGGGCCAGCGGTGGTGTGGCGGGCCCCGCCACCGTAAATGGCTCGCTGCGGTCCCTGGTCTTCACGGCACCTAACGTGGCCGGCCAGCAGGCAGCCGCCGGCCTGTGCCAGGACTTTGCGCCCCCGGGGGCTTCTGCGGCGACGTTGGCCTACATAGCGGCGACAAACGCCGTTGTCCCCCAATGGACAGCCATTTCGCGCGCCTTGGGCAAGAACGGCGGGCAGGCACGACCTCAGGACTTCTTATCGGAAATGAAAGCCGACTCCCGTTTGCTGGACCGCCTGGACGAGATCAGTTTCCCCGGCCATACAGCCGCCCTGGCGGCCAACTTCGAGACGTCCCTGCGAAGGTACGTTCTCCAGCTGGGGCAGATTGTCCAGCACGGGGCGACCCAGCCGGCCACTGCGACGCTCAACCGCCTTTACAGCCAGCGCGTCGCTTCTTCGAGCCTTTTGCGGACGGCTCTGGGGCTCAGCCCGGAGTATGCCTGCCAGTGGCTCCGCCCGGGCACGAGCCTCGGCTAGGAGCCCGAGCTCGCCCGGGCCCCAGCGCCGGCTCGAGACCGCCGGCATGAAGCTCTCCGGCCCACCAGGTGGCTTGTCCGCCCACGTCACAGGGCCCCATTAGGCTGAGCCCGTGGCTGAAGACGCCCAAACAGACCAACCCATGCCCTCCTCCGTGGGCGACCAGAGCATCCCTGCGGCTGTGGCCCCACCGGCTGGCGAGACCATCGCGGACCGGCCCTACCAGGCTCTTTACCGCCGCTACCGGCCTCAGCGGTTCGCCGAAGTGAGAGGCCAGGAGCACGTCACCCGGGCGCTGCGCAACGCCGTTCGGGAGAGCCGGGTGGCGCACGCTTACCTTTTCAGTGGCCCGCGCGGCACAGGCAAGACCTCTACGGCGCGCATCCTGGCCATGGGTCTCAACTGCCAGGCCCCCGACGACGGCGAGCCGGACGGCACCTGCCCTTCGTGCACCGCCATCCGGGCCGGGGCGTCAATGGACGTGTTCGAGCTCGACGCCGCGTCCAACCGCAAGCTCGAAGAAATGCGGGAGCTGTTGTCCCGGGTGGCTCTGGGCACCCCGGGCCGATGGAAGGTCTACATCATCGACGAGGTCCACCAGCTCACCGGCGACGCCGCCAGCGCCCTGCTGAAAACGCTTGAGGAGCCTCCGAGCCACGTCGTGTTCGTACTGGCCACCACAGACCCGCAAAAAGTGCTGCCGACGATCCTTTCTCGCACCCAGCACTTCGAGTTCCACCTTCTCGACGGTGACCTGCTCACCAACCTCCTGATGGAGATAAATACGGACGCCGGCCTGGCCCTGGAGCCTGCCGCCGTCCGCCTAGCCGTCCAACGTGGCCGTGGTTCGGCCCGGGACGCCGAATCAGCGCTCGAACAGTTGGCCGCCTCCGGCGGCGACGAAGACGACGAGGGCCTTATCTCAGAGCTGGCCGAGTCCCTGGCGGAGCGTGATGCGGGCCAGACATTGCAGGCTGTGGCGAGGGCCGTGATGGCGGGCCGCGAACCCCGCAGGTTGGCCAACGACCTTCTGGAACACCTGCGCAACGCCTTCCTGTCGCTTCAGGCGCCGTCTCTGGTGCTTCTGCCCGGCACGGCCACGCCGCGTCTGGCCGAGCAAGCCCGCCAGATGGGCCTGCCCCTGTTGGTACGGGCCATGGAGACGGTGGGGGAGGCCCTCGTGGACATGCGGGACTCGGTCGACCCCCGGGTAACGCTCGAAGTGGCACTGGTGCGTCTCGTTTCCCCCTCCCTGGACCCGAGCCCGGGGGCGGTACTGGAAAGGGTGGAGCGCCTCGAAAGAGCGCTGGCCGAGCGGACCGGGCCCGCTACCGCCGGTCCGCCTTCGACCGGCCCTCTCCCGGCCGGGCCGTCTCCCATCTCTTCGAGGGCGGTGGAGACCACCCTCGGGGGTACTGGGCCGGCAGCCGTGCCCCAGGCCCCGCCCGAGGGGCCAAGACCTACCACCACCGGCCCGGCCCAGGCGAAAGTGGCGCTCGGCGCCTTCCTACGCGGCGGTGGCCCCTCTCGCGAGGGCGTGCCCGCTCCCGCCGGCGCCGTTACGGCCACCACTGGTCGGGACGCAGTGGAGCAGGTCGCCCGGGCCGGCCCTGGTCCAGGGACGCTACCCAGCCGGGACGAGCTCACCAAGGCGTGGGGCGACACCATCATCACCCAGCTCTCGCAGTTGGCCCGGGCCTGCATGGGCGAAGGGCGCTTTATCGAAGTGACAAGAGAAGCGGCAGTCTTCGGGCTGCCCGGAACCTTGCTCGCCAAGGCAGGGGATTTCCGGGTTGAGGCGGAGAAGGCTCTTTCCGCCCACTTCGGCCGGGCGGTGCCGTTGCGACTGGTGCTCAACCGGCGCCCGGCGGTCGAGGCCGAACTTAGCCGCGCCCCCGAGGAGACGTACGACGTGGACGAGATAAACGAGATGGCCACGGCTCCCCCGGTGCCCGAAGTCCCGGGCGAAAAAATCATACTTGAGGCCTTCCCGGGCTCCTCTCTCCTCGAGGACTAGACATGTACGCGGCACCGGTCCAGGAACTCATAGACGAGCTCGGGCGCCTCCCCGGGATCGGCCCCAAATCGGCTCAACGGATCGCTTTTTACATCCTGAAGTCCCCGGCTGAGGACGCCGCCCGCCTGGCGTCGTCGATAAACGCGGCCAAGACCAAGGTGACCTGGTGCCGGCGGTGCTTCAACGTGGCCGAGGGCAGCGAAGGTGCAGAATGTGCCATCTGCACCGACGCCCGGCGTGACCCGGCCGTTCTCTGCGTGGTAGAAGAGCCCCGCGACGTGGCCGCCGTCGAAAAAACGGGCGAGTTCCGAGGCCGGTACCACGTGCTCCTGGGCGCCATCAGCCCAATAGACGGCATCGGCCCGGCGCAGCTGCGCATCCGGGAGCTCCTCGGCCGCCTCGAGGTCGAAGGGGTGAAGGAAGTAATCCTGTGCACCAATCCCAACATCGAGGGCGATGCCACGGCCTTGTACCTGGCAGCCCTGCTAAAAGACCTCGACGTCAAGGTGACCCGTATAGCCAGCGGGCTCCCGGTCGGCGGTGACCTCGAGTACGCCGACGAGCTGACCCTGAGCCGGGCGCTGGAAGGAAGACGCGAAGTCGGCTAAACGGTCAGCCTATGCGGGACGTCTCAGGCCATGCTCACGAGGTCGAGGAAGTCATCGCTCCAGGCGTCCTCTTCCCCGTCGGGCATGAGCAGGACACGGTCCGGAGCGAGCTCGGAGACAAAACCTGAGTCGTGGCTCACGACGACCATGGCACCGGGCCACTCCGAAAGGGCCCGGCCGATACCCTGGCGTGACGGTGGGTCCAGGTTGTTGGTGGGCTCGTCGAGCAACAGGCAATTGTGCCGGCCGGCCACGAGCTGGGCCAGCGCCAGCTTCGTCTTTTCCCCGCCCGAGAGAGTCGACGCGTCCTGGAACGCCTTGTCCCCGACGAGGCCGAACATGCCCAGCAAACCGCGCAGCTCGGCCTCGGGAGCGCTGGACTGCTCGCGTAGGTGGTCGACAACCGTCCGACCGGCGATGATGCCTTCGTGCTCCTGCGCGTAATACCCGATAGACACGCCGACGCCGGCGCGCCAGGCGCCCGCCGAAGGCTCGCTCAAGCCGGCCAGGAGGCGCAGGAGGCTGGTCTTGCCGGCCCCGTTAAGGCCCATCACGAGAAGCCGTTGGCCGCGCTCGACCGCGAAAGTGACATCCTCGAACACAGGTGGGCCGTTGTAGGCCTTGGCCAAGGCGTCCGCCTCGAGGACGACGCGCCCGCAGTGGGGCGGTGGGGGGAAGCTGATCCGGTAGCGTCGCTCCCGGTGGCTTGGCCCCTGAACGGCGCCCGTCTGTAGCCGGGCGACGCGCTTGTCGAGGGTCTTGGCCACCCGGGCACGTTTGGCCGTCTGGTGGCGCATCGACGCCGCCAACGTCGACAGGCGCCTGATCTCAGCCGCCTGATGTTCGGCCACCTTGGCCTGGCGTGCCTCGTCCCTGGCCCGGGCGTCGATGTACTGGGTGTAAGTCCCCTTGTACTCGACCAGCACGCCCTCGTCGAGGTGCAGGACGCGGGTGATCGACTCGTCCAGCAACTTGATGTCGTGGCTCACGACGAGCAGGGCGCCCCGGTAGGACCGCAGGAAACTCACGAGCCAGGCCTTGGCGTCGCTGTCGAGGTGGTTGGTGGGCTCGTCGAGGAGCAGGACGTCGCTGCCGGCAAAAAGGATGCGGGCCAACTCGAGACGCCGGCGCTCGCCGCCCGAGAGCACCCCGACGGGCAGGTCAAGGCGGTCGTCGGCCAGCCCCAGCCCGGCGACGAGCTGGCGGACCTGGGCCTCGCCCGAGTACCCACCGGCGGCCGCGAAGCGTTCCTCAGCTCTCGAGTAACGGTGGACGGCCCGCTCGGAAGGATCGGCCTCCATCGCCGCCCGGAGCCGTTCGAGGCGGACCGCGGCTTCGTCGAGGCCCCTCCCCGACAGCACGTGTGCCAGCCCGCTGGCCTGGACCTCCGTGGCCAACCGGCGCGGGTCCTGGGTGAGGAAACCGACCGCCCCCACCGTCTCGACCTTGCCGCCAGCCGGCGCCAGTTCCCCGCTCAAGACTCTCAGCAGGCTCGTTTTCCCCGCCCCGTTACGACCCACCAGACCGACCTTGTCGCCGGCCCGAACGCTGAACGAGGCGTCCGCCAGAGTCGGGCGGCCCCCTACTTCGACGCTTAGGTTGGTGGCAACGAGCACCGTTCCATGATCGCCGCCCGGAAGGCCTAGCAGGCAGACTTTCGCCCAGCGGGTGCGTTGCTCCTGCGTGGCGCCTAAACTCGCAGCTCAGTGATCTCGTCCGGCCTCGCCGACCTCGAGCCAGTGGTGGGCAAGTTACTCGACCGGCACCTTGCAAGTGCTCGCGAGTGGTTCCCGCACGAGCTCGTCCCCTGGGAAAGGGGCGGCCGTACCCGGCCCGGGGAGCCGTGGGAGGTCGCTCCCGGTGCCGCTCTGTCGGAGGGCGTCCGCAGTGCCATCTTCGTCAACCTGCTCACCGAGGACAATCTCCCGTACTACACCTGCGCCCTGGTGTCGTCGTTCGGGGCCGAGGGGGCCTGGGGCGACTGGATGCGGCGCTGGACGGCGGAGGAGGGTCGCCATTCGATCGTGCTGCGCGACTGGGTGACGGTCTCAGGCCTGGTGGACCCGGTGGTGCTGGAAAGGGCGCGGATGCAGCAGGTGTCAGGGGGAGTGGCGCCCGAGCCTTGGTCGCCGGCAGGCACCATGGTCTACGTGGCGCTCCAGGAGCTGGCGACCCGGATCGCTCACTTCAACACAGCCAAGGCTCTCGACGACCCCGCCGGCTACGAGATCATGAAGCGGGTCGCCGCCGATGAAAACCTCCACTTCCTGTTCTACCGCGACCTTGTCAGCGCCGCCATCGAGCTTGACCCCTCGGACATGGTCGCCGAAATCGAGCGCGTTGTGCTGGGCTTCGCCATGCCGGGCACGGGGATATCCGACTACCGGGCCCACGCCGCGTCCATAGCCGAGGAAGGCATTTACAGCGTGGCCGTCTTTCACGACCAGGTACTGGCCCCGACCCTGCGGTACTGGAAGGTCGAGGAGCTGACCGGCCTGGACGCCAGGTCCTGCGAGGCCCGGGACCGCCTGCTCAAGCACACCGAGCGCGTGCAGCGCATAGGCCGACGCCTGGAGGAGCAGCGGCTCGAGCGAAAGGACGACCACACGATGCTCGAGACGCCGGGCGCTCCCCCGGGCCCGGCGTAACGGGCCCTCGGCGGTGAAGGTCCACCTCGTCGACGGGACGTACGAACTGTTCCGTCACTATTACGGAGCGCCGGCCCATCGCAGCGCCGGAAATGAGGAGGTGGGGGCAGCCCGAGCAGTCCTCGGGTCCCTGCTGGGGATGCTCGAGGCCGGTGCCACCCATATGGGCGTGGCCACGGACCACGTGATCGAGTCCTGGCGCAATGACGCGTGGCCCACTTATAAGAGCTCGGCCGGCGTCCCCCCGGACCTGCTCGCGCAGTTCCCCCTGTTCGAGGAGGCGTTGGCTTCGATGGGCCTGGTGGTCTGGGCCATGACTGACCTCGAGGCCGACGATGCTCTGGCGTCGGCCGCAGCCGTCGTGCCCGATGACCCCAGGGCCGAGCAGGTACTGATCTGCACGCCCGACAAAGACCTCGGCCAGTGCGTGAGAGGCGAAACGGTCGTCTGCCTGGACCGGCGCAAGAACGCCATAGTCGACGAGGAGGCCGTCCGCGCCCGCTTCGGTGTCGGCCCCGCGTCGGTCCCCGACTGGCTGGCGTTGGTGGGCGACAGTGCGGACGGTTTCCCCGGCGTGCCGGGTTGGGGGCCCAAGGCGGCGTCGGCCGTCCTCGGCCGCTACGCCACCCTCGAAGCCATCCCGCCCGCCGCCTCGGCCTGGGAAGTGCCCCTGCCTCCCAGCCGGGTGGCGTCACTGGCTGCCGCGCTGGCACACGACCGGGACGCCGCCCAGCTGTTCAAGAAGCTGGCCACCTGCGTGGTCGACCGGGAGCTCCTCCCCACCGGCACCGCCGCCGTCGACAGCCTGGCATGGCGGGGCCCGGCGCCCGGGTTCGCCGACATATGCCGGCGCCTGGAGGTGCCGGCATTGCTGAGGCGGGCTGAGGACCTGGCCTCGGCCCGGGCGGCGCAGGGCGGTTCCTAGGCGCTTGCCTAGGCGGGGCCCAACTGCATCTGCGGTAGTTGCACGGCTGCCTTCAACGCCTCGTGGTAGCGCGCCCGACTGAGCGCCACCGCCCCCATGCTGGCCAGGTGCGGCGTCACCCACTGGACGTCGAGCAGGCTGGCCTGGCCGGCCCGCATGGCCTCAACCAGGGCGACCAGGGCGACCTTGGATGCGTCCCGCTCATGGTGGAACATCGACTCACCGGCGAAGAACCCGCCGATGGCCACTCCGTACAGACCGCCCACCAGACGGTTGTCAGGGGCCCACGCCTCGACGCTGTGCGCCCAGCCCAGCTCGTACAGCCACTGGTAGGCGCTGCGCACCTGGCGGTCGATCCACGCTCCGGGCCGCCTCGGGTCGGCGCAGGCGGCAACCACCTCCTCGAAGG
>Ga0302320_10021665_pt1 | contig 12738 bp, 8 predicted proteins | sample Bog_T0_3_FD_202130 | JGI IMG/M metagenome (GOLD analysis project Ga0302320, IMG submission 202130) | Peat permafrost microbial communities from Stordalen Mire near Abisko, Sweden - Bog_T0_3 | ecosystem: Environmental > Terrestrial > Soil > Wetlands > Peat | place: Sweden: Abisko, Stordalen Mire...
GGTGAGCGCGCCGATTGCCTTCCGAGAGCGGAGTCTGGACGAATTGCGATCGAACAAAATTGGCTTTTTTCAGGACGATGGACTCGTGCCGGTGACGCCGGAAACGCGCGCGGCGGTGCATGCGGCGGCAGATGCGCTGCGCAATGCGGGGTTCCGCGTGGAGGCATTTAGACCCCGATCGCTGGAGGCGCTGCGCAAGTTATGGTGGACATGTTTTGTGCAGTGCGGGGCCATGTTTTATGCGCCCGCGATTCGCGGAAGAGAGAGCGAACTGAGTCCGATCTTCGCGGAGTTTTTGGAGATTGCAAAAACAGCCGCGCCGTTGACGGCAACGCAATTACTGGACGCATGGGCGGAGCTGGATTTGCTGCGATCAAAGTCGCTCGAAGAGATGCGGGAGTTTCCCGTGTGGCTGTGCCCGGTGGCAAGTGTGCCGGCATTTCGACCGGGCGAGCGACGGTGGACCATCGACGGGCAGGAAGTTGAGTATCTTGACGCCGTTCGGCATACGCAGTGGTTCAATACGCTCGGCGCGCCGGCAGCGGTGGTGCCTGTGGGTCGATCGCCTGAAGGGCTGCCCATTGGGGTGCAGATCGCCGGGCGCCCGTTCGAGGACGAGACGGTCTTGGGAATCGCCGGCATTGTTGATAAAGCGTTCGCATATCGGGCCCCGGACATGGCGCGGACGTGACGGACTTCAGATCGAGATAGTCGCTCTCCGAGCATCGAGCCCGGGAACCAGGTGCCTATCCATTTCGCGTCTCTTCCGAAATGGGTGGGAAAGCACGATCTATCCCCGCCGAAGGGAACCAGCGCGAGTTTCGGTGCCACCTCTCGCGTTTGGGGCCCGCAGGGTCAATGTCATTCGTCACAGACAAACCTTCCTTGTGCCTCTAGAAACGGAGTGGTGGGTGTGTTGAACGGCTACGCACCTCAACCGTTGGGTGGATGCGTAGCGCGGATGATCGCGGTACTCTGACGCTTCCCCGGATTGGAGCGCACAGGGTGCGCGAAAGCTGGCACGAACGTTTTGCCGAAACTCCCGATGTGCTGAAAAGCACGCACCGCCAACAAACAATTGTGCAGGTGCTCGATCTCGAAATCGGCGGGGATGAATTCATCACCATGGCTGGGCCTTGCTCGGTGGAAACCGAGTTTCAGTTGATGGCCACCGCCAACCACGTGCGCCGGGCCGGTGCGCGCATTCTGCGGGGCGGAGCCTTCAAGCCGCGCAGTTCTCCTTACGCATTTCAAGGTCTGGGCCTGGAAGGGCTGAAGATGCTGGCGCGTGCGCGCGACGAGAGCGGCCTTGCGATTGTGACCGAAGTGATGAGCGAAACGGACGTCTCGATGGTGGCGGAGTACGCGGATATTCTGCAAATCGGTACGCGCAACATGGAGAACTTTTCGCTGCTTGAAGCGGCGGCGCGGTCAGGGCGGCCGATTCTTTTGAAGCGTGGAATGGCGGCGACCATTGCCGACCTGCTGCGGTCTGCACAATGCATTCTCGACAATGGAAATCCGAACGTGCTGTTGTGCGAGCGCGGGATTCGCACCTTTGAAACGGCAATGCGGAACACGTTTGACGTGGCGGCGATTGCGCTGTTGAAGCACATCTCGCACTTGCCGGTGATTGCCGATCCAAGTCATGCGGCGGGGCATCGCGAGCTGGTTCCGGCGATGGCGCGGATTGCCGTGGCGGGCGGCGCGGATGGATTGCTGGTAGAGGTGCATCCCAATCCCGATAAGGCATGGAGCGATGGCGAGCAGTCGCTGGATTTTGCAGGTTTCGACGACATGATGACGGCGCTGGAACCGTGGCTGGCGCTCAGGGAAACCGAATTGGTCCAGCATCAGCGGGATGTTCCGTTGCGCAAGGAGACCGGGACGCGGCGCATGGAGGCTGTGGGATGAGGCCTGCGGCTAGGGTGACGGCGATCTGTGCGTTGGCGGGAATGCTGATTTTGGTTTGTGGGTTCGGGCCCGACGGAGCGCAGACTGCCGGAAAAGATATCGGCGCGGATGTGATTGTGACGGCTGCGCCCGCGTTTGATCCGCTGGCGGCATTGAAGGGAAACGAGAGGTTTCCCAAAGGCGCGCAGTTGCTGCTGCTCCATGACGGAAGCGCGGAGCCGCTGGTGACGGGGTTTGCGGCGACAGCGGATGCCGATGTTTCCTTCGACGCAAAGACAGTGGTGTTCGCGGGAAAGCAGATCGCGGGCGATCCGTGGCAGATTTGGGAACTGTCGCTGGCGACACACGCGGTGCGCAAGGCGGTGACCACGGCGACAGATGCGGTGCGGCCGTTGTATCTACCGGCGGGGCGCGTCGTGTATGCCCAACGCGAGCCAAGCGGGTTTCAGCTTGTGTCGGTGCGGATCTCAGATGATCCGAACTTTCCGTTGATTGATCCGGTGCCATCGCCTTTGCGATTGACGTATGTGCCTGGTAACACGATTCCGGCTGACGTGCTACGGGACGGGCGAATCCTGTTTGAGGCTGGATATCCGCTGGGAGCGGGAGCCACGCCGGAGATGTACCTGGTGTATTCCGATGGGTCTGGAGTGGAGTCGTACCGGTGCGACCACGGAAATGCGCGGTGGGGCGGGAAACAGCTTGCATCGGGCGATGTGGTGTTTACGCATGGGGCGACGCTGGCGCGATTTACTTCTCCGCTGGCAAGGGAAGCGCATGTGACTGCTCCGCGCGGCGAATATGCAGGCGGGATTGCGGAGACGGCCGCCGGCGATTGGCTGGTGAGCGTACGGGCTGGAGCCGGGACGCACTATGCGCTGAAGCTTTGGAAGCGCAGCGGAGCGCAGGTTGCGGCGACGATGGAGGCCGTGCAGGCGCGGAGCGGTACGGATGTTGTGGAGCCGGTGCTGGTGGCGGCGCGGACGCGGCCCAATCGGCATCCATCGGGGCTGCATCCGTGGAGTTACGCGAACATGATGGCGCTGGATGCGCGGCAGTCGCGCGAGGGCGATTTGAAGAGGACGCCGACGACGGTGCGACTGGAGACGCTGGATGCGCAAGGCCGCGCGGTGGTGATGGGAACGGCGCCGGTCGCAATCGATGGATCGTTTTTTGTGAAGACGCCGGCGGACAAGCCGGTGCGGTTTGCGCTGCTGAATGAAAAAGGCTCGGTGGTGCGGCAGGAACACGGATGGTTCTGGATCAGGAGCGGCGAGCAGCGGATTTGCGTGGGCTGCCATACAGGGCCCGAGCGGGCATCCGAAAATCGCGTGCCGGCTGTGCTGTTGCGGACAACGACGCCGGTTGATCTTTCCGGTGGGGATGCGAAGGCTGATGCGGGTCCTGCAAAGGCCGGGGGCAATTGAAATGATGAAACGCTTTGTGGTTTTACTTGGCGGCATGCTGATGAGCACGGCGCAAATTGCTTCCGGAGCGCAGGTTGCGCAGGTGAGCCAGGGCTCTACCGCCGCACTGCAGGTGCCTGCCGCAACGCCGGCGCCCGCGATCAAGTTTGAAGATGCGAGCGATGCGGCGGGAATCAACTTCACGCATAGTTTTGGGTCGCGCCAACTGGGCTCGCTGCTTGAGGGGACGGGCGCGGGATGCATCTGGCTGGACTACAACAATTCGGGGCGGGAGTCCCTGTACGTGGTGAACGGGCGGCCGCTGGATGACTCGATGCATCCGTATCCGCTGAAGGAAAAGCCAGCCACGCCGCCACACAATCATCTCTATCGCAACGATGGGAATGGGCATTTTACCGATGTAACAGCGCAGTCGGGACTCGATCCGGATATGTACTCGGTGGCTGTGACGGCAGCGGACTATGACAACGATGGATACGTCGATTTGCTGGTGACGGGTTACGGAAAAACGGTGCTCTATCACAACGACGGAAACGGGCATTTCACGGATGTGACGGCCAAGGCCGGCATCAAGGTGGACGGGTGGGCGATTAGTTCAACGTGGCTGGACTACGACAAGGACGGCTGCGTCGATTTGTTCGTGGGCCGTTATGTGAAGTTCGATCCGAAGTATCGCGCCTTCTACGCGCCCACAAACTATCCGGGGCCGCTGGACTACGAGGGCGAGACCAATCAGCTTTTCCATAACAACTGCGATGGGACGTTCACGGATGTTTCAGAGAAGTCGGGGATCGCAGCGTTTGTGGGACGCACGATGGGCGTGACGGCAGCGGACTTCGACGGCGATGGGTGGGACGACATCTACGTGGCCAACGATCGCACCGAGAATTTCTTGTTCCACAACAAGCACGATGGAACGTTTGAAGAGATAGGCAACGATACCGGAACGGCCTTCGGGCAAAACGGCGAGTCAACGTCATCGATGGGGCCGGTGTTCGCCGATTTCGAAGGCAGGGGAGTGCTGGATCTGTGGGTCACCGATGGGCATTACAACCGGTTCCTGCGTAACACCGGGAAGCTCGGTTTTGAAGACCTGGGCGCATCCAATGGCGTCTCGCAGGCGAACGCGCAGTACGTAAGTTGGGGCACGGGCGTGTACGACTTCGACAACGATGGGCAGCTCGACATTCTCATCTTCCACGGCGGGCTGATCCATTTAATTCCGCAGGAGCACACGGTTTTTCGCGGACTGGGAAACGACAAATTTGCCGATGTTTCGCGCGAAGCCGGTGCGGTGTTGAGTGAGCGCACAACGGCGCGTGGAGCGTGCTTTGCGGATTACGATAACGACGGAAAGATGGATGCGTTTGTGGTGAACCTGGGGGCGCGCGGAACGCTGGTTCATAACGTGTCCACGGATACGGGGCACTGGATCGGAATCAAGCTGAAGGGGACGAAGAGCAATCGCGACGGGATTGGGGCGCGGGTCGAAGTGCTGGCGGCGGGCAAGCGGTGGACGAAGGAACGCGTGGCGGGGTCGGGGTATTTGTCGCAGGACGACGATCGGTTGCACTTCGGGTTGGGTGCGACCACGGTGATTGATAAAGTGCTGGTGCATTGGCCCAGCGGACGCGAGCAGCTGTTAGAGAAGATTAGCGTTGATCGGGTGATCACCGTTGAGGAGCCGGCGAAGTGAATTATTTTCTCAAGGCCGGGATGATGGTTGGACTCGCGGGACTCGCTGCGTTGGCGCTGTTCTGCCCGGCGATGATACGGCCGGTGCGTGCGAACGCGGGCGAGGACGAGAATTATGCTTCGCCGCTCGAGGTGCTGCTGTCGCCGGATGGGGCGCGGCTGTTTGTGCTGTGCCAGCAAAGCGAAGAGGTGCGGGTGCTGGACGCGGCCACCTACGCGGTGATCAAAAACATTGCGGTGGGACGTGTGCCACGCGGGTTTTCGCTTTCGCCGGATGGGAAGCGATTGTTCGTGACCAACTCGTGGGATGACACGCTTTCTGTCATCGACACCAGTGCTCTCGAGGTCACGGCGACGTGGACGGTGGGCGCGGAACCTTCAGGCGTCGTGGAGGATCGCGACGGCAAAAAGCTGTTTGTGGCGAATCGCATCAGCGGCGATGTAGCCGTGCTCGACGCGCAGACGGGCGTGGAGGAGAAGCGGCTGCTGGCCGGGCGCGGATCGAGCTATCTGACGCTATCGCCGGATGGAAGCAGGATTTACGCAACCCATGTTTATCCGAACGTAACCGGGCGTCGGACCGGGTTCGAAAATCGAATGGCGCCGGAGTCGGAGATCACCGTGATCGATGCGGCGCGCGCGGTGGTAGTTGACAGGATGCCGCTGCACGGGATGGCCGGCGTGTTTCACGTTGCGTTCTCAAGCGATGGACGATTGGGAGCGGTGGCCGCGTACCACCCCAAGAACCTGGTGCCGCTGGCGCACCTTGAACACGGTGGTGCATTTGCGTACACGCTCACGGTATTTGGCGCGGATGTGGGTAGGCCTGTCGAGGTGCCTCTCGATGAGCTTGAACGGTATGCGTCGCAGCCGTTCGGCGTGGCGATTGCGGCGGACAAGTCCCATATTTATGTGACGTGCGGCGGCTCGGAGATGGTTACGGTGGTGGATGTGCGGCGGCTGCTGGTGTACATCCATGCGCATCCGGGAATTTCAGTGCAGGACCTTGCAGCCAGCGGGAATTATGTTGTGGCGCGGATCGCGGTGGGCAAGAATCCTCGCGGCCTCACGCTGACCCGCGATGGGCGAAGGTTGCTGGTGGCCAATCGGCTGGACGATTCCATCAGCGTGATTGACACGCGCACGAATCGCGTGGCTTCGACGATTGCGCTCGCTGGGCTCAAGACCGTTTCAGTGAAGCGGCACGGAGAGCAGACGTTTTATACATCGCACTACTCGTTCCAGGGGCAGATCGGATGTGCCAGTTGCCACATCGACTCGACGTTCGATGGCCTCACCTGGAACCTCGAGCCGGATGGGTTTGGCCGCAGCATTGTGGACAACAAGCTGCTTGAGGGGATCAAGGACACGGAGCCGTACAAGTGGACCGGAACCAATCCAAACATACCGACGGAATGCGGCCCGCGTACGGAGAAATATTTCTGGCGTTCTGAGAATTATGACGGTGTAACGTTGTCAAACTTGGCCGTGTACGTGCGCAGCCTTGAGCCGCGCCCGAATCGTTGGCGGCTGATTGACGGCGAGCTTACACCGGCACAGGAGCGGGGCAAGGCCATCTTTGAAAGGGCCGTGGACAAGTTCAAGAAGCCCATTCCGGAGTACAACCGCTGCTCTTACTGCCATAGCGGCCCCAAGGGCACGAGCCAGAAAATTTTTGACGTAGGAACGCGCAAGCCGTCTGACAATACTGGCCTGTTGAAGGCGCCGATGCTCACCAATATCGCGCTCACGGCGCCCTACCTGCACGATGGGTCGGCGCGCTCGCTGGAGGAGATATGGACAATCTTCAACCCTGACGACAAGCACGGGCGCACCAACGACCTGACCAAGGATGAGCTTAACGATCTGATCGAGTACTTGAGGACGCGATGAAAAAGGTTGGAGTGGCAACGATCCCGGACGAAGAAAGACAGCCGCAGATCCTTCGACTGCGCTTGTTGCAAAGAGCGCAACAAACTTCCCTCAGGATGACATTGGTTGTTGGAGTGTTGCTGGCGATTACGCAAGCGGCCCTTGCGGTGGCGCCGGAGATGCCGCGGTTTCGGTTTGAGAATTTCACCACGGCCAACGGGCTGCCGGACAATCATGTTTTTGCGGTGCTGGTGGATGGAGATCGCATTTGGGCGGGCACTGACAATGGGCTGGCGGTGTATGAGAATCATGCGTGGAAGACCTATACGACCGGCGACGGCCTGGCGCATCGCGCTGTGCTCTCACTGGCGCTTGACAAGCGCACAGGCGATGTATGGGCCGGGACTATGGGTGGGTTGAGCCGGATCTCCGGCGGGCGGATCGACAGCTTCACGCAGCTGAACTCGGGGCTGAGCAACGATGTTGTGTACGGCGTTTCAGTGGAAGGCGAGAATGTTTGGATCGCTACAGCCGCGGGCGGATGCCGGCTGGATCTGCACACCAACGAGTGGTCGCTTTACAACGAGCGCAACACGCCCATGGGCGAGATATGGACGTATGCGGTTTCAGCTACGCCCACCAAGGTGTATTACGGGGTGTGGGGCAGCGGGGTTCTGGAGCTGGACAGGAAAACGGGGAGGTGGGACCGTTACGACGACCCTGACGGCGAAAACGAACTAGTGCTGTTTAAGGACCAGGGATTGATCCACGAGATTGTCACATCAGTCAGTTATGTGGACAATATTCTTTGGGCGGCTACGTATTTTGGGGACAGCAGGTACGACGGCCGTTATTGGCATAATTTTCTGAAAAAAGACAGTGGACTTCCTTCGAATTTTACTAACCAGGTCAAAGGAATTGACGCCAATCGCGCGTGGTTCTGCACCGATAAGGGGCTGGCCTACTTCGACGGCGCGAACTGGGCTGTCTACACCCCCTCGCTGGAAGACGGAAAGCCGCAGATGACGGTGCGCGACTCCGATGGCAAGGTAACGCAGGTGGTGGTTTCCACAGCGCCCGCTCACAACTACATACTAGGGATTGATTTTCAGGGTGAGGATATATGGGTCGCGACAGCCAAGGGTCTAAGCCACGGAATTCGCCAGACGACAAAAGGAGCAATACAGAAATGAAAGCATTCGCAGATATCTTGGAAGCTATTGCGCACTCACCTATCCAGAAGCGCGCCATAACGAATTACGGCGTACTCAACGAAGCGTACGCGTATGAAAAGCCGAGCTCATTCTCACGGGGGATGCGGATCGATATTGGCGGGGTTGTGATCCTGCTGATTTCAGGTACGGCATCAATTGATGAGCAAGGCAAGAGCGTACACATCGGCGACTTCTCGGCGCAATTGCGGCGGACCTTCGACAACATTACCGGACTGCTTAAGAGCGAAGGCGCTACCTGGCACGACATTGTGCGGACCAGCTGCTACCTGCGTGATATAGATCGCGACTACGACGTATTCAACGCGGAGCGCACGGCGTTCTTCAAGGAGCAGGGACTCGATCCGCTTCCGGCGTCGACGGGAATCCAGGCGCATCTGTGCCGCCCCGAGTTGCTGATCGAAATCGAAGCGATCGCCATGTTTCGCACGGATCAGTTGAAAGACAGCGGCAAGGAGTAGTAGCGATGCACACGGGACGGTTGTTGTTCGGGGTTTGCTTGTTAGCGTTGGGTGCCGCTCAAACACTTGCCGGCCAAGACACGGGCAAGAGAGTGTGCGAGTGTGGCGCGCATCCGCCGGGGCCACCGCGCGATCGCGAGGTTGTGCCCTATGCGGGAGAGCCGGCTGACATGAGACCTTATGCCAAATTTGCCGTCCCTTACGACACCAACTACACGCGTCCGAATATCTATGTCGGCGCGGCGCGCGATATCCCGGAGCCCAAGGACTTGACCGAGGTGCGGATCGGGTTTTTCGGGCCGATCGAGCACAATTCGGAATCGGTTCTTGGCTTGCGGATGCTTCATGGTGCGCAGTTGGCGGTGGAAGAGGCCAATGCCGGCGGCGGCTACGGAGGGAAACCCTTCAAGCTGATGCTGCACAACGACTACAACAACTGGCAGGCGAAGGCAGTCTATGGCGATATCCGCCCCACAGATCCGGCCATTTGGGGTTCCGCCTCCGATGAAACGGTGAAGATGGCCTACGACGAAAAGGTCTGGGCGATCTTCGGCTCCATCAGTTCGGAGTCAACGCACATTGCACTGCGAGTGGCTTTGCGCGCCGAACTTCCGGTGGTGAGTTCCGCCAACAGCGATCCCACCGTGCCAGAGACTATTATTCCCTGGTACTTCGGCAGCATGCAGGATGACCGGGAACAGTATCAGACGCTGGCCCGGCGCATCTACACCGAGCTCGGATTGAAGCGCGTGGCGGTTCTCCGTGTCAGCAGCCGGTACGGACGTTTTGGCCTTCCCAAATTCCTCGATGCCTCGCGCAGGGTGGGCCATCCGGTCGTCATGGAGCAGATTTTCCAGCCCGGCGACACAGACTACGCCAAGCAGCTAAGGGTGATCCGCAACTCGCGCGCGGATGCCGTTTTTCTCGTAGGAGATGAGCTCGAGGCGGCGACGATTCTGAAGCAGATGCGCGCCGCGGGGATGAAGCAGCGCGTGTTTGGCGCGTATCGCACCCTGGGCGACACACTGCTGGCAGCGGCCGGCGATGCAGCGGAGGGATTCGAGGCGGTCTATCCATACGATCCTAACCGCAAGGATGTGCGCTGGCTGGATTTCAACCGGCGCTTTCAGGACCGTTTCCACGAGAAGCCCGAGCAGTTCGCGTCGATGGCTTATGACACCATGAACCTGCTGCTGGATTCGATATGCAAGGCGGGGTTGAATCGCGCCCGTATTCACGACGCGCTGGCGGACATTGTTGACTATGAAGGCGTGACTGGACACATGGTGTTTGATCCAAACCAGAAGAATGTGGCACCGATGTACCTGGGCACTGTGCATGGCGGTGCGATCACTTACCGTGTCGCCTCAATGGAAAAGTTGCCGGTTGCAGCCGCAGCACCTGCGGCAGTGCAGGCGCCTGCGGCGGTGCAACCAGCTTCGCTGGAGCAAGCGGCGCCACTGCGTCCAAAGCCCTATGCCATGGTTGGCGAGGACGGGGTAGGCTACTCGGGACCGCGGCGGGATGGTCGGGAATTGGAGGAATTCAAGGGGCCGGTGCGGGTGATTCTGTTTGGGCCGAGGGCGAGCGCGAGCGCGCGGTCGCCGCAGTGGACGGCAGCGTTGGCGGGTGGTTCGGAGGATCCCAAGACTTCGGCATGGGAAGTGTTGCCGGTGGACAGTGATCAGAATTGGGGTGCAGCCAGTACGGAGTTGGTGCGCGCGTTGATGGATGAACATGCGCTGGCGATTGTCGCGATCGACCGCAATGCGAGCCACCTGGCGGAGCAACTGGCGCTCAAGAGCTTTGTGCCGATGATCGCGCTCTGCGGCGATAAGGGATTGACATCCACGAATGTTCCCTGGGTCTTCCGGTTGCCGGCCAATACAAAGCCTGCTTTGGCATTGCGGCTGCTGAAAACGGCCGTAGGCGAAAGCGGGGCAGATCCAGAACGCTTGAGGGATGTGCTCGCTTCCGGGAATGCCATCAATGGGATTGCGTTTCTGCAGAACGGGGAACCGCGGGATCATTAAGTGAGTTGTTTGGGCCTCAACGTTAATGAACTTCCTGAGTTGTGTTTGAAGCTTGTGTTGTACATCAGCAGTTGAAACACTTTAAGAAGTTGAAGCGCTCGTCTTGCCGACGTGACTTGGATCACTCAGTCGCTGGCTCTAAGGCCGTTCACTTGCTGCAGCGATCCTTGCTTCGGGAAGTCTGCAGGGCATTGCGCGGTCAGTGCCGGTATATAGTTCTTTGAGCGCGCCAATACGTGCCATTTGACGTCAATCATCGCCTCACGCAGACAATCACAGCCAAGCGTAAACACACGTTTGTGTTGTTAATGGTCTTGAATGTCATGATTTCGAAAACTGAAAGGGTCTTTCTGCGACTAAAGTAGCTTTGCGTCGGACTTGGATATGCTTTATAGTTTTCAAAACTGATCTTTAGTTATCACAAGAAGCCAATACCTTTCATTGCAAGACTCTGTCTCAAATTCTTCCACGACCTGCGGCATTCTGATCCTTGAAAGGTCTGGATTCTTGTGTCCAAATTGCGGTTGGATTCGTGGAAAACAATTGCGGAATATCTTGAACGAAGTCAGCGGACAGTTCAGCGCTGGCATGGAATGCACGCACTCCCGGTCCATCATTTTGGGGGACGCAGGGGGAGTGTATTCGCCTACGCGGAAGAGATCGACCTATGGCTCCTGAAACTGGCCGAGGATGCTCCGCCAGCGATCGCTGATGGAGACGAAAGGCTCGAAACCCGAAGGCAGTCGTCATACGACCTGACGGCACGCGCCGCGGAGTTGTGGGAGACGCACTCGGAAGAAAGCCTGCATACGATTGCGGGCTTATATCGCAAGGCAATCGACCAATATCCAAGCAATGTGTCAGCCCTGTCGGGGCTGGCAAAGACGATGATTTCCGCCGTGCTTGAAGGAGCGATGAGCAGCACAGTGGCGTACCCATGCGCAATGGAGGCTTTGCGACGGGCCGCTCAAGTTGATTCTCAGGACGTGGGTGCGACCTGTGGCGCGGCCTGGATGTACCTATTGTATGAACGCAAGTGGCGGCACGCGCGAACCGCTTTTGTGAAGGTATTGAGCAAGCAGCCGCAAAGTGCATTTGCGTTGGCAGGCCTGTCCCTCCTGGCAATTGGGGAAGGGGATTTGTATATGTCCTCCTTTTATGCGTGGGAAGCGTGGCGGCAGAAGACGCTGGTTTCGTCCTTAGGCGCGTTGGTCTGCTGGACGCAATACCTGGCAGGCGACATGGGGCAGGCTCTTGAGCTTGTTTGCCAGGTTCGGGCAAGCGGCGGCGGCGGTGTAATGCTTGGCACCATTGAAGCGCTGGCTCTGGCGCGGTGCAGTCCTTCAGGCGCGCAGCTGCAAAGGGTTGAGGCGATCGCCGCGAATTACTGTCAAAGCCAGACGTTGCAAGGGGTCCTGGGCTACGTCTACGCGGCCAACAAGCAGTCGGCGCTGGCGTGGGAGATATTGCAGCGGCTTGAGAAGGCCGGAGCGAAACAGAAGCACTGTGCGTACGGGCTCGCGATCTTATTGGGTGGCCTGAATCGAAAGCAGGAAGCAGCCCGTTGGCTGGAGGCCGAATACGGAGAGCGGTCGCTGTGGAGTCTTGGGTTTCGTACGGATCCCATGTTGGTGGCGCTTTGCGGTGAGCCTCGATACGAAGCCATTCTGCGGAACCTGACAAACAATGCGGTAAGCGGCATGCAAACGGCCTCACCGGTTATGGCCATGGCGAGGGCAATCGGATGAACCTGCAAACCCTGCATCAGCGACCACACAATGCCGCGCTGCATATGCCCGCCGTCAGCGCTCTGGACTCCGACCGCAAATGGTATGCGGTCTTCACATTTCCTCAAAATGAGAAGTCGGTCGTTAGGCATCTTGAAATGCGCGATGTGGAATCGTTTCTTCCCACTTATGAGACGTTGCGGGTGTGGAAGAATCGGCAACGTGTCAAGACGATCCTGCCGTTGTTTCCTACGTACCTTTTTGTCCGCATCGAGTGGCGGGAGCGCGTAAAGGTGCTTCAGTCGCCCGGGGTTGTGCAGATTGTGGGTGGTTGCAAAGACAGCGCGGCTCTTCAGGATTCCGAAATTGAACTTCTG
>Ga0302320_10021666_pt1 | contig 12738 bp, 12 predicted proteins | sample Bog_T0_3_FD_202130 | JGI IMG/M metagenome (GOLD analysis project Ga0302320, IMG submission 202130) | Peat permafrost microbial communities from Stordalen Mire near Abisko, Sweden - Bog_T0_3 | ecosystem: Environmental > Terrestrial > Soil > Wetlands > Peat | place: Sweden: Abisko, Stordalen Mire...
TTGCCCATTTGCTGCCTCTGATGGGCCGCACCCGAGCCGCAAACCGGTTGCAGTTGGCGGCGGCTTAGCCCAACGGCCTGGTTTTCACAGGCACCGACGAAGGAAAACGAACACGAGCACCGGGCGTAATCCCGGCGCAACCGGAGGACGACCCCATGCAGCGCAGCCGCGACCGCATACTGACCTCCCATACCGGCAGCCTGCCGCGTCCGCCGGAGTTGGTGGATTTGTATGTGCGCAAGGGTCGCGGCGAGGCAGTGGACGCGGCCCTGGCCGAGGCTGGCCTCGCCGCGATGCAGGACGCCGTGCGCCGCCAGCGCGAGGCCGGGATCGATATCGGCAACAACGGCGAACAGCAGCGCGAGGCGTTCTTCCTGTACGTTCGCAGTCGCATGAGCGGGTTTGGCGGCACCTGGAACCGTCCGGTCCGTAGCGATGTGGACCGCTACCCCCTGTATAAGCAGGCCTTGCTTCGGGAGGCCGCACAAACGGTGATGGTGAGCGCCATTTACGCGCTGCCGACCGCGATCGGTCCCATCCGGTATCTGGACCGTTCCGCGATCGAGCAGGAATGCGCGGACTTCCGAACCACGCTGGACGCGCTGGGGCAGCCTTTCGTGGAGCCGTTCCTGACGGCGCCATCGCCCGGCATCGTCGCCGCGGCGATGCGAAACGATTTCTACCCGGACGAAACGGCGTACCTGTATGCGCTGGGGGAAGCGCTGCGGGTCGAATATGAAACCATCGTCGCGCACGGTTTCCTGTTGCAGTTGGATTGCCCAGACTTGGCGATGGAACGGCATTTCTCCTACCAGGGCCGGCCGCTGGGAGATTTCCTCGGCTTTGTCGAGCGGGTGACGCGTACGATCAATGCCGCGCTGGTGAACATCCCACGCGAGAAAGTGCGGCTGCACGTCTGCTGGGGCAATTATGAAGGCCCGCACGATTGCGATGTGGAGCTGCAAGCAGTGATGCCGATCCTGCGCGGCTTGAATGTCGGCGGTTTCGTGTTGCCTTTCGCCAATCCGCGCCACGCGCACGAATACAACGTGCTGCGGGATTTTCCGCTGGACGACGACCAGATCATCGTCGCAGGCGTGATCGATTCCGTCACCAACTTCGTCGAGCATCCGCAAACCGTCGCTGAACGGATCGAGCGTGTGGTGCGGGTGGTCGGCGATCCGACCCGGGTCCAGGCAGGCACTGATTGCGGCTTCGATACCTCGGCCGGCATGCGGCGCGTCGCCGCCGATGTGGTCTGGGCCAAACTGGCCGCGCTGACCGAGGGTGCTCGGATCGCGTCGTCCCGGGTGTTCTGAAGGGGCGGGGCTCTGGCCATCCCGCCTCGCTTGCGCTTGAGTGCGTCCCGACAAACACAATCAGGGGGAAACACCGGCGTGGCAACCACGGAGGAATTCGACTTCATCATCGTCGGCGCCGGATCGGCCGGCTGCGTGCTGGCCAACCGGCTCAGCGCCGATCCTCGGAACCGCGTGCTGCTGCTGGAAGCCGGCGGCCCGGACACCGACCCCTGGATCCACATCCCGGCCGGCTTCTACCGCAACATCTACAACCCCAAGGTCGCCTGGTATTTTGAAACCGAACCGGTGCCGGAGCTGCACAACCGCCGCATTGCCTGGCCGCGTGGCAAGACGTTGGGCGGGTCATCCTCGATCAACGGCCTGATCTACATCCGCGGCCAGCGCCAGGATTTCGATCTCTGGCGGCAACTTGGCAATGCCGGCTGGTCCTATGACGACGTGCTGCCCTACTTCAGGAAGGCCGAGAACCAGGAGCATGGCGGCAGCGAATTCCACGGCGCCGACGGGCCGCTGGGCGTGTCCGACCTGAAGACCGAACATCCCCTGCACGATGCCTTCATCGCGGGTGCGCAGGAGGCGGGTTATCCGTTCAATCCCGACTTCAACGGCGCGGTGCAGGAAGGCGTCGGGCCGTTGCAAATGACGATCAAGGGCCGCCGCCGCAGTTCCACCGCGCGCGCCTATCTGCATCCGGTAAAGGACCGCCCCAACCTGCGGGTGGAAGTGCGTGCACTGACGCATCGGATTTTGTTGCAAGGCAAGCGGGCGGTTGGCATCAGCTACAGCCAGCACGGCGTCATGCGCGAGGTCCGGGCGCGGCGGGAGGTGCTGCTGTGCGGCGGCTCGATCAACTCGCCGCAGATTTTGCAACTGTCCGGCATCGGACCGGGAGCGTTGCTGCAATCAGTCGGGATCGCCGTGAACCACGACCTGCCCGGTGTGGGCGAGAACCTGCAGGACCATATCGGCGGCCGCATCATCAACCGCTGCGTGCCCGGCACGATTACGATGAACGAGATCTATCACAACTGGCTGCGGCGTCTGTATGCCGGGGCGGAGTGGATGCTGGCGCGCAAGGGGCCGCTGATGACCGGGGCAGGACCGATCGGGCTGTTCGTCAAGACGAGGCGGGAACTGGACAGTCCGGACGTGCAGTATCAGTTCCTCGCCGGCAGCGCACCGAAGACCGGCGATCCCATGCATTCCTTCCCGGCCTGCACCCTGGTGGCGATTCCCTGCCGGCCGGAGAGCCGCGGCTGGCTGCGGATCACCTCGCCCGACCCGGAGAAGCCGCCGGCAATGCAGCCGAACTATTTGTCCACGCAGCGCGACAAGGATACGATCATTGCGGGTCTGCGGGTCACCCGGAAAATCTTCGCCACCAAGGCGATGCGGCCCTTCCTGACCGAGGAGATTTTCCCCGGCCCGCAGGCACAGACCGATGAGCAGTTGCTGGACCACGTGCGGGAAACCGCCGGCACGACGTTTCACCAGACCAGCACCTGCATGATGGGGCCAGGGCCGATGGCGGTGGTGGACATCGACCTGAAGGTGAAGGGGATGGAAGGGTTGCGAGTAATCGACGCCTCGGTCATGCCGACGGTCGTTTCTGGCAACACCAATGCAACGGTGATCATGATCGCCGAGAAGGGAGCCGAGATGATTTTGCGGGAGGCAGCATGAGCGGGTCATTTGCCGGAAAGGTCGCCCTGGTCACCGGCGCGGGAAAGAACATCGGTCGCACGATCGCGCTGGATCTGGCGCGCGAAGGCGCCTTGGTGATCGTCAACGGCCGGTCGGACCGGGGGGCGGTGGATGCGGTGGTGGGGGAGATCAACGAAGCGGGCGGCCAGGCGATCGGTGTGCTGGCGGATGTGTCGGATGAGGCCGCGGTTGCGCGCATGATCGAGACCGCAGTGGCGGCCTATGGCGGCCTCGACGTGGTGGTGAGCAATGCCGGGCTGCGGCGGCAGACTCCGTTTTTGCAAATGGGGCTGGCGGAGTGGCGGGAAATCCTGTCCGTCGCGCTGGACGGGGCTTTCATTCTGGCGAAGGCGGCGGTGCCGCATATGATCCCGCGGGGCGGCGGGGCGATTGTTTCTTTGTCGGGGATTTCGACCCATGTGGGGACGCCGAACCGGTGCCATGTGTCGGCCTCGAAATCGGGGCTGGAGGGGTTGATGCGGGCGCTGGCGATCGAACTGGCGCCGCACCAGATTACCTGCAACTGCGTGGCGCCGGGGGCGGTGGATACGGTGCGCGGGGCCTCTGCTGGCGGGCCGTTGGGGCGGGGGATGGCGGACAGGGGGATTCCGCTGGGACGCAAGGCGTCGATGGAGGAGATTTCGGGGGCCGTGCTGTATCTGGCGGGGCCGCTGGGGCGGTACGTGACCGGCCAGGTCCTGCATGTGAATGGGGGGGTGTTTTTGACGTAGGTCGGCCGGTTGTCCCAGGACGGAACCCCAACCTTGGCCTCCGCCCAAAACTCAGGCACACTCCCCGCAAATCAAGGAGGAACCAGGCCATGGGCATCACCACCCAGATCTCCGACTTCTGCGCCAGCATCCGCCTCGACCGCCTCCCGCCCGAGGTGGTCAACCGCGCCCGCTTCCTGGTGCTCGACCTGGTTGGCAACATCGTCCGGGCCCGCCACGACGCGGAAAGCACCGCCTCGTTTCTCGGCGCCGTCAGAGCGATGGGGATGGCGGCCGGCAATGCCGGCGTGTTCGGGGATGCGGCGCGCTACACCCCCGCCGGCGCGGCGTTCCTGAACGGCGCGCTGGCCCACTCGCTCGATTTCGACGACACCCACGCCGCCGGCTCGCTGCATCCCGGCGCGCCGGTGATCCCCGCCGCGCTGGCCGCCGGCGAGATGTGCGGGGCGTCCGGCGCCGACGTGCTCGCCGCCATCATCGCCGGCTACGAGGTCACCTGCCGCGTCGCCCTCGCCTTGCCCGCGGGGGAGCATTACGACCGCGGCTTCCACCCCACCGCCACCTGTGGCGCCTTCGGGGCCGCCGCCGCCGCCGCGCGCGTCTTCGGACTGGATGCCGATGGCGTGGCCGGCGCGCTCGGCACGGTCCTCAGCCAGGCCGCCGGCAGCCTGCAATTCCTGGTCAACGGCGCCTGGACGAAACGCTTCCAGGTCGGCTGGGCGGCGCTGAACGGCCTGATGGCCGCCACCCTGGTGCGCGAGGGCTTCAAGGGCGCGGCCGAGGCGCTGGAAGGCAAGCACGGCTTCCTGCACGCCTACGCGCCCAACCCGAAGCCGGAACGCGTGGTGCAGGACCTGGGCCAGGTGTTCGAACTGATGCACACCGCGGTGAAGCCCTACCCGTCCTGCCGCTACGGCCACGCCGGCATCGACGCCGCGTTGGCGTTGCGCGCTGCCAACGACCTCCAGTCGCAGGAGATCACGTCCGTCCGGCTTGGACTGCCGAAGGCGGGGATGATCCTGATCGGCGACCCGCCGGACAAGAAGTCCAACCCGCAAAACGTGGTGGACGGGCAGTTCAGCGGCCCCTTCGTCGTGGCGTCCGCACTGGCCACCGGCGCGATGGGCTGGGACAGTTATGGGCTCCTGCAGGACGAAACGATCCGCGCGTTGATGCCCAAGATCCGCTGCGAGTTCGATCCCGAGATCGAGGCGGAGTTCCCCACCAACATGTCCGGCAAACTCACGATCGAGGCGCGCGGGCGCCGCTTCGAACAAAAAATCGTGGTTCCCAAGGGCGAGCCGTCCAACTTCCTGACGGAAGCCGAACTTCGCGCCAAATTTGCCGGCCTGACGAATTCGGTACTCGGCGCGGAAAGAGCCGCGACGCTGGCGGATGCGGTGCTGGCGATCGATCGCACGGCGGACGTCTCCAGCCTGATGCGGCTGGCCTCGCCGCTGATGTCGGCGCGTCTGGCCGGGGAGTAGGCCGCCGCACTTGATCTCTCGCGAAAGCGGGTGATCAACAGCATGCCGGAACCGGTCAAACCTCGACCGAAAACCCGTAATGCGCCGCTTGACGTTCGGCGAAGGGCCCGTTTGGGAATAGACGCTCCGGGTCTGGAGCGGACGGTGCCTGCTCCGCTATGAAGGGCGCTGGTCCCCTGCGCGTACGGCCGGTTCCCCGGATACTGAAGGTGGCCCGCGGGCAATGCCGTACCCGGTTGGCAAGACCGCTTTTTTTCACCACAGAGGCACAGAGGCACAGAGGCACAGAGATTTCTAGCGCGAAACTACAGAGACTGGAGGTGGTCTGCCCGCAACTACATCTCTTCGTCTCTGTGCCTCTGCGCCTTGTGTCTTCGCTTCCTGCCATAGAGCCTGCGTTGCGGGGCCGGGTATGCGGCCCGACCCCGCGATGCAATCGGCAGGCCGTTTCGCCATCGACTGAACTCGACACAGAGCATGGCCCCGATCGCCGCCTGTTACAACCCGAACAGTTGCCTGGGGTCGCAACCCCGCACAAGCAAGGCAGGGAGTTTCAGTATGACACAACCGATCTGGGTCGGTATAGACGTCAGCGGCAAATGGCTCGACGTCGGCAGCCACCCGAAACAGGACGCGATACGGCTGCCCTATACGGATGCCGGGGTCGCCGATCTGCTGACCTGGCTGGCCACAGCGTGACCGGCGTGGCCACGGAGGCCACCGGTGGGATCGAGCGCACGGTGGCCTATGCGCTGGCCGATCACGGATATCAGCCGCGCATCGTCAATCCCAAGCGGGTGCGGGACTTCTCCAAAGCGATCTCGCCCGCCAAGAACGACCGCATCGACGCCTGCCGCATCGCCCACTTCGCCGCCACCGTGGCGGTGCAGCCGGTGGAGCGAAACAAGGTGCGCGAACGACTGGACGAGATGATGACAACCCGGCAGTTCCTGAGCGGCCGGTTGGTTGCAACACGCAACCACGCGCGGCTGCTGCGCTCGCTGCCGATGCGGGCGCAGATGGCCGGGCAGATCAAGGCCATACGGACACGCATCAAGGCTGTCGAGCGCGATATCGAGGCAGTGGTCGAGGCGATCGGTACAGACCGGACGCGTCTTTGCACGATGCCCAGCATCGGCGCGGTTGTCGGCACTGGCCTGGTGGCATGGCTGCCGGAGCTGGGCCGGCTGTCCGCCGCCAAGATCGCAGCGCTGGTCGGTCTGGCACCGTTCGATGACGACAGCGGCGGCCGCAGCGGCAAACGCCACATCAGCGGGGGGCGGGTCGGACTGCGTAATCTGCTCTATATGGCTGCGCTGTCCGCGATCCGGTACAACCCGGTGATGAAGGCGTTCTACGAACAATTGCTCGCCCGCGGTAAACTCGAAAAGGTCGCCCTGGTCGCGGTCATGCATAAGATGCTGACCCGGCTGAATGCCATGCAACGCACCGGTCAGGCTTGGAATTGCGATCACGTCTCAATTCACGACCGGCAGCCCACGCCTCACCCGGCCTGACCGGGCGCCGCCGGTTCTGAACTTTTCGCCGTTTCTTGGTTCGGCTGGGGGCCGTTTCTTCGTCCCGGCCTGAACGTCGCAATGACGCCGGGCGGTCCCGCGGTCAAGCATGGCCGCTTGGCCACCGCGACAGCGGCGCGAAGCGTGCTTGAGGGCGGCACCGACCGGCGTCAGCCTGCAGAAAGACGGGCCTGACCAGCCCCTGGCTACGCTTGCCCGATTGATGTCCCTCCGTGCCGGAAAAGATTTATAAGGCCGCAACAAAAAACACAGTTGCTCTGTGGTGAAAATAAACAGTCGTCCCAGCCGGTATGGCCTCGCCCATTGGGCCACCGTCGAAACCCACGGCCGGGCCCAACAACGTGAAACTTGCGCCCGCCATGGCAAAGCCAACCGTCTTCGCACCACAACCAGAACATTCTGGTTCAGAAACCAGCCCGCCGCCGTCAGTCGAACAACGAACTCACCGACGTCTCATCGCTGATCCGCTGCATCGCGTCCGCGAGCAAAGGCGCGATCGTCAATTGCCGGACATTTGTCGACTGGCACACGGCCTCGGTCGCCAGGATCGAATCGGTGATCGTCATCATCTCGATCGGCGAGGCGGCAATCCGACCCACCGCCCCGCCCGACAGCACGCCGTGGGTGACGTAAGCACTGGCCGACCGGGCCCCGCGCTTCATCAGTGCCTCGGCTGCATTGCAGTGGGTGCCGCCCGAATCGACCAGATCGTCGATCAGGATGCAGTCGCGGCCGGCCACATCACCGATGACGTTCATCACCTCGGAATGCCCGGCCCGTTCCCGCCGCTTGTCGATGATCGCCAGGTCGCAGTTCAGCCGCGTCGCGATCTGGCGCGCGCGCACCACCCCGCCCACGTCCGGCGAGACGATCATCACGTCGCGCCCCTGGAAGCGCTCCTGGATATCGCGGCTGAACAGCGGCGCGGCATACAGGTTGTCCACCGGAATATCGAAGAACCCCTGGATCTGCGCGGCATGCAGGTCCATGCACAGCACGCGGTTGGCCCCCGCCTCGGTGATCAGGTTGGCCACCAGCTTGGCGCTGATCGGCGACCGCGACGCCGTCTTCCGGTCCTGCCGGGCATAGCCGAAATAGGGGATCACCGCGGTGATCCGACGCGCCGAGGACCGCCGCAGCGCGTCGAGCGTGATCAGCAGCTCCATCAGGTTGTCGTTCGCCGGGAACGACGTGGGTTGGATGACGAACACGTCCTCGCCGCGGACATTCTCCAGGATCTCGACAAACACCTCCATATCGGCGAAGCGGCGGATCGAGGCCTTGGTCAGCGGCAGCTTCAGCTTGGCGGCGACCGCCTCGGCGAGGGGGCGGTTGCTGTTGCAGGCGACAATTTTCATTCTCTGGGCCGCATGGTTGGGGCATGGAAGCCGGGGCGGCCTCTCTACCAGCGGTTGCCCCCGGAGTCCACGACCTGGCACGTGCCCTTGCCGAACGCCCAGACCCAATGAGGAATGCCATGCAAAGCCTGCGGCTGGACGAACGTGTCACCCCGGCGAATTTCGACGAGGCCCGCTATCTGGCCTCCAACCCGGACGTGGCCGCGGCGGTCGCGGCGGGACATCTGCTGAACGGGCAGCAGCATTTCGCGCATTTCGGCTATCGCGAGCCGCGCCGGATGCGGGTGACCGCGGGCCTCGACGCGTTGCGACGCGCCAAGATGGCGCGCCTTCTGCCGTGCCTGCGACTGGACCTGCCCCATGTCCGGCGGGGGGCCAAAATCGACTTCCTGACCCCGGAACTACGGCAACAGGCGGGGCTCGCACCGACGGAAAACATGTCGGCGAACCCCTACCCGGACCCGGTGCGCGCGATGATCGCGCGCCATCCCGACGGCCTGCTGCTGGATTGCGGCGCCGGCCGGCGCGACATGTACTACGACACCGTCGTGAACTACGAGATCGTCGATTACGACTCCACCGACGTGCTGGGCATCGGCGAGACCTTGCCGTTCCAGGACGGCAGCTTCGATGGCGTCATCTCGGTCGCGGTGCTGGAGCATGTCCGCGACCCCTTCGCCTGCGCCGCGGAGCTGGTCCGAGTGCTGAAACCCGGCGGCGAGATCGCCTGCGAGGTCCCCTTCCTGCAGCCGCTGCACGGGTTTCCGCATCATTATTACAACATGACCCCGCAGGGCCTGCGCGCTTTGTTTGAAGGCCCGATCGACGTGGACGATGTCTTCGTCCTGCCCTCCGGCTCCCCGGTCTGGTCGCTGACCTGGGTGATCCGGCGCTGGGCCGAGTGCCTCGACGAACCCGCTCGGACTGAGTTCCTGGCCACGACGTTGGGCGACCTGCTGCGGCCGGCGGACGACTTCATGGACCGGCCCTGGGTCACCGGCCTGCCAGCCGAGGCCAACCTGGAACTGGCGGCGGCCACCTTCCTCACCGGCCGCAAGCCGGCGGACCCCGCCCATGGCCCCCTTGTGGTTGGCAGGCGGCAAGGCTAAGCCCGGCGCCTTCCGGCAACCACCAGCGCGCCGCACCTAGGGGTTTATTGTATGTTCTCGCGGATGCTCGGTTTCATGTCTGCCGACATGGCCATCGATCTCGGCACCGCCAACACGCTTGTCTATGTCAAGGGTCGAGGCATCGTTCTGGCGGAGCCAAGTGTGGTGGCGATCGCCGACGTGCGCGGCAAAAAGCAGGTCGTCGCGGTGGGGGAGGAAGCCAAGCTGATGCTGGGCCGCACCCCCGGCTACATCACCGCCAGCCGCCCGCTGCGCGACGGCGTGATCGCGGACTTCGAGGTGGCGGAGGAAATGATCAAGCATTTCATCCGCAAGGTGCATAACCGGCGCGGGTTCGCCTCGCCGCTGATCATCGTCTGCGTGCCCTCCGGCTCCACCGCGGTCGAGCGTCGGGCGATCCAGGAAAGTGCGGAAAGTGCGGGGGCCAGGCGGGTGCAGTTGATCGAGGAGCCGATGGCCGCGGCGATCGGCGCGGGGCTGCCGGTGACCGAACCCTCCGGCTCGATGGTGGTCGATATCGGCGGCGGCACGACCGAGGTCGCGGTGATCTCCCTGGGTGGCATCGTCTATTCACGCAGCGTGCGGGTCGGCGGCGACAAGATGGATGAGGCGATTATCAGTTATATTCGCCGCAACCATAATCTGCTGATCGGCGAGTCCTCGGCCGAACGGATCAAGATGGATATCGGCGCGGCGAACCAGTCCGAGGACGGTGACCAGGGTCCGTATCGGGAGGTGCGCGGGCGCGACCTGATGAACGGGGTGCCACGCGAGGTGCTGGTGAGCCAGCGCCAGATCGCCGAAAGCCTGTCCGAACCGGTGGCGGCGATCGTGGAGGCGGTGAAGGTGGCGCTGGAGAACACACCACCCGAACTGGCGGCCGACATCGTTGACCGGGGAATCGTGCTGACCGGAGGCGGTGCGCTGCTGTACCGGCTGGATCAGGTGCTGCGCGATGCCACGGGGCTGGCGGTGGTAGTGGCGGAGAATCCGTTGCAATGCGTCGCGCTGGGCACCGGACGGGCGCTGGAGGAACGCAAGCGGCTGTCGAACGTGCTGACCAGCATGTACTGACCGGTCACGGCACCCGATAGACGCGCGCGGCGGTGCCACTGAACAGGGCCGCTTTTTCGCTGGCCAAGGCGCTGGCGGCGATCCGCTTGAACGCATTCCAGGTCACCGCGTAGCTGCTCCAGCGCTTCTGCACCGGGAAGTTGCTCTCGAACATGCAGCGGCCGGCGCCGAAGAGCTCGATGCTGGTCTCCAGCCAGGGGCGCCAGGCGGTGGCAGTTTCTTCCGATGACGGCGGCAGGTCGCGGTTGGTGGCATCGCCCGGCAGCCGGATCGGCAGGGCGCCGAGTTTCACCGTCACGTTCGGGTGGCGGGCCAGGGCTTCCATGCCGTTTTTCCAATCGGCGAAGACCTGCGCTCTGTCGGCGGCGTAGGGCCCGCCCAGGATCGGGCTGCCGACATGGTTCAGCACGATGGTCGTGGCGGGGAAGGCGGCGGCGAGATCGGCGACCTCGGCCAGTTGCGGGTGATAGACCCAGGCGTCGAACACGAGGCCCAGCCGGTCCAGGCACGCATAGCCCGTTCGGAAGGCCGGATCGGCGAGCATGTGCGGCGTCGGCACCACCTTGTGGATGCGATCGCTGGCATCCCAGGCGGTGGACTGGCGGATCCCGGCAAAGCGCCCGCCGCTGAGCTGGATGTGGCGTTCCAGCAGCGGACCGGCGGCCTCGCCCAGCCGCAAATCGACGTTGCCGACCATGCGGATGCAGGGTTTCGAGGGGTCGGATGCGTCGAGGCCGGCGACGAACTCCGTTTCACCGAGGGAGGCTTCCTTGGGTGGGCCGTCAGCGCGGTACATCGAGTGGCATTCCTCGTACACCGTCGCTCGGATTGCGTGGCCGGAGGCGAGGTCGTCCAGAAGTTCCGGCAGCAGATAGGTGTTGCCGTCGCCGACCCATAGGTGGTGGTGCGGGTCGATGATCGGCAGGTCGGGTTCCAGGATGGGTTCTACGTGGCGGCCGAGCCAGTCGGTGTCGATCGGGCCGGCGAAACGGCTGTGCGGTTGCTGGGCCATGGTGGGTTCCCTCCGGTCGCCGCGAACGGGCGTTAGGCCGGATGATGGCACGGGCGCGGGGGCGGGTCACGCGAGCCAGGGAACGAGCCGGTTGCCGGGCTGACCTGTCGGCGGGCCTTGGCTGATGCCAGCCACCGGCCCTCACGCCGTATAGTGGCCCCGGCAGGCGATGATCGTCAGTTGATGTGTCGCCCCTTTGCCGGCGGTCTCGTAAATCAGCCGGTTGCTTTTATCGATTCGCCGGCTCCAACAGGGTTTCAGGTATTTGAGCGGTTCCGGTTTGCCAATGCCCGTATAGGGGTCCCGCACGCAATCGTTGATCAGTTCCCGCACGCAATCGTTGATCAGTTCAAGCACGCGCCCCAAATTTCCGCGGTCCTGTGCGTGCCACCACATCAGATCGTCCCACCTTTTGGTGGTGAACAGGACCTTCATTCACCGTCGCTCGGCCCATCGATCGCAGCGATTCCGGCAGCGGCATGGTAGAACTCAGCCTCCGCCGCGGATTCCCGAATGTGCTGTGTGTTCGCGGCCGAGTGGAACAGCTCAAATGTGGTCTCCCAGGCATCATCAGGCGGGATGCCAGCCGCCGTGCGCGCGTGCGCGACGGTATTGACGGCATCAGCGATCAGCTCGGGATTCCGGGACGCAAACGCAGCTTCCAGATATGCGTCCCGAGCCTCTCCGGTGGCGAGCGGCGTCTCTTGCGCATTCGCAGGCAGGTCGAGCGGAATTAGTTACTCTCTGTCAACGAATTGGCTTTGAATGCCCGCAACGAAATCGGAGGAAGATTACAGGATAAGCCGGGACGGTGCAATTGTCGGTTGGCGGGGCTATCTTGGGCAAGGCAAAACCTGTCAAATCTGCGAAGCCTTGGCGGTGATCGGTCGTCGGGCGGTGACCATGACTGAGAACGTGAAGACAACCAAACCCCACCCCAACCCCGGACAACCAACGCCATGACCCGACCAGGCGTCGCCGTCGAACAGGTTATCTACCGCGTCACGTGGTCCGTGGAAGACCAGGAATACGTCGCGACCTGCGCCGTGTTCCCCAGTCTCTCTCACCTCGCGCGCGATCGGACCGGTGCGCTCGCGGGCCTGCGAAAGCTCGTCGCCGACGTCATCAAGGACATGGCAGACAACAGCAAAACCGCCCAGAACCGCAAGCGCCGCCAAGCCACACCCAGACTATTTCTGCACGCCAGGTGGAATCCACCCGTCGCGCGCGCGCCCCGATCGCGGTAGTCTCCCCCGCCTATGATCCGACTCTCCATCCAGGCGCGCCAGGCGCTGGCAAAGCTCACCTTGCCGGTGCTGATCGTGGCAGCCTTCGGCCTGATGCTGCTGGGCAAGGCCGACACCTTGCTCGCCGAACGTGCG
>Ga0302320_10021668_pt1 | contig 12737 bp, 10 predicted proteins | sample Bog_T0_3_FD_202130 | JGI IMG/M metagenome (GOLD analysis project Ga0302320, IMG submission 202130) | Peat permafrost microbial communities from Stordalen Mire near Abisko, Sweden - Bog_T0_3 | ecosystem: Environmental > Terrestrial > Soil > Wetlands > Peat | place: Sweden: Abisko, Stordalen Mire...
GCCTTCGTCGTGGGTTTTGCAGCGGTGACCATCGAGCTCGTGTCCGACGTGCAGTTGCACCGGTTCGTCGGGAGCGCGCAACCCGGCGACGTGATGAACCGCGGATTGTGGAGTTGGTCGCGGCATCCAAACTACTTCGGGGAGTTCAGTTTCTGGTTCGCCTTGGCGTTGTTCGGCGTGGCAGCGTCGCCGTCCGACGCGTGGTGGCTGTTTGCGGGCGCGGTCGCGATGCTGGGCATGCTCCTGGGCGCCAGCATTCCGCTGATGGAAACCCGCAGCCTGGAACGCCGGCCGGGTTATCAGCAGGTCATCGACGAGGTGCCGCGCTTCGTCCCATGGCCCCGACGCAAGATATCGGCAGGGTGATGACTACATGAATCGCAAACGCGTAGTCGTCGCCGGGCTGGGCGATGTCGGCATCCTGGCCGCCATCCGGCTGGCCCCGCATACCGACGTGGTCGGAATCTCGGTCAAACCGGCACTGGTGAGCGGCCAGGAGCTCGGGGTCCGGCTCTCCCGCCCAGACGATTGGGCCCGCGACTACTGGATCTCGTTCGACAGGTTCCGGCGTCTGGATCCGGTACGGACGGTTCAAGCCACGCTCACGGGAGTGGACCTGGCGGCCCGAACCGTCTTCGGCCTGGGCGAGGATGGCTCAGCAATCGCCGAGGAATACGACGTGCTGGTCATCTCGACAGGAGTCAGCAACGGCTTCTGGCGCCGGCCGACCCTGCAGTCCGCCGACGAAATCAGCGCTGACCTGCACGCTGCGCATGACCGGCTGGCTGCCGCCGACTCGGTGATTGTTGTCGGCGGCGGCGCCGCGGCAGTCAGCAGTGCTGTGAACATGGCAACTACCTGGCCGGGCAAACGGATCGACCTGTACTTCCCAGGAGAACGCGCTTTAGCGGAATATCACCCTCGGACGTGGAAACGCATCCAGGGCCGACTGACCGAGCTGGGTGTGGGCCTCCATCCAGGGCACCGCGCGGTGGTGTCGGATGGCTCGACGGGCGACGAGATCACCAGCGAGCCAGTCCATTGGAGCACCGGACAATCCCCGGCCGCCGCCGATGCCGTGCTCTGGGCGATAGGGCGGGCGCAACCCAACACTGGCTGGCTGCCCCCCGAGCTGCTCGACGAACACGGGTATGTTCGCGTGACTTCGGAGCTCAAGGTGCCCGGCCAGCAAGGCGTCTACGCTGTCGGGGACGTCGCGGCGACCGATTCTTTGCGTAGTTCTGCCCGTAATCGTGGGGATGCGTTGGTGGCCCACAACATCCTTGCCGAATTCGCGGGCCGGCGGATGCGTACCTACAAATCCCCGGGGCGGCGGTGGGGCTCATTGGTGGGTGCACAGGCCAACGGACTGGAAGTCTTCCTACCCACCGGCCAGGCGTTCCGCCTACCGGCCTGGTCGGTCGAGCGGGTGGTCATGCCGTGGGTTGTGCGCTGGGGCATGTATCGCGGTGTGCGCGAAAACCGCTCGGTTAAGACGTCGTAAAAGTTCCTAACCGGAACTGAGCTCTAACCGGGTGACGTACGGTGCTCAGACACTGGCGGAATGAAGCGTCGGTGTAATTCCTGGGTGAGCACGTGGATCTGGCGGGTGAGCTCGGTATTGGTCTTCAGCTCCAATTCCTGGCTCTCGAAGTCATGGTCGGCCCTGGCCTGCTGGAATGCCGACTGGCGGTTCTGGCCGATCATCACAAAGGTCGACAGAAAAATCGCCTCGAGCGATACCACCAGAGTCAGCGTCGGCCAGGGGCTTCGTTCCAGCAAAATCATCCACACGCCGAACAACGCCGCATGAATCCAGACGAAGTTCATCGAGCCGGCGAACGAAGTTATCCGATCCGCCAGGCGGAGCTGAAAATCCGCGCTTCGTCTCTTGGCCTCGTCCAGCACAGCAGGGTGATGAACCTGCCCACTTCGTAGGAGCCGGCGCGGAACCAGTTGAGGGATCTGCCGATGGCTTCCGGGCCCTGTTGTCATTTCGGACTGCGTCGTCATGCTGAGCCGTTCCTCTCGATACCACCGGGATACCTATCCGCGGGGGTAGCCCCGGCGGACCGTGCGGTCCAGAATCCCCAGAGTTGCCCGCAACGCGCCCTCCGACAGAACCGGGAAGATTCCGGCGTCCCGCCACTTCTGGTCAATGGTCGACCAGTCGTAGAACGAGGTGACCAGGGTTCCTTCGGCGGCTCCGACGTCCGAGGACGGCTGCAGCCGATATCCGTAGACATGCCCGATCTGCGGCTTGAGCTGGCCGAGGATTGTCCAAGAGATCAGCCGATCCGGCTCGAACTCCTTGATCTCGACAGTGACGTCGTACTTGCCGAGCGCCGGATAGTCGTTCAACGAGTCCCGGTCCATGTGGACCACGAAGCTGTCGCCGACGGCCTTCACCGGATCGCCCTCGGCGCCTTGCAGCATCCCCGATGAATCGATCGCGACGTGTCCCTGCGGGTCGCACAGCACCGCAAAGATATCGGGTGCCGATGCCGCGATGGTGCGATGGGTCTCGATGCGTTCGGTCATGAGTCCTCGCCTCGGCCTTGATGGTCCTAAATCGGTACGTCGCTTACTGTACGACTGTCCGGACTATTGACCTCATGACCAAACTGACCTGCGCACGAACGTGAAGCTGGTTTCACGCTCGGCGCTACATCGGCATGATCGAGACCGGGCAGAACGTCGCCGACCGCTACGGGCTGACCTGGAAAACCCGCGCGCCGGCTAACGGCCGGAGTCGGTCGGCGAGCGGGCACGCCTCCTTTGGTGGAGTATTGGACGTGAACTTTCAGCGAAATGCCTGCGCGACATCATTTTCAGTCCATCGCCAGCCACTGACTCGCGGGCACTCAGGGGAGGACCATCGCCAGGTGAGTAAGTCAAACGACGAGAACGACTACCGCATTCTGGCGGTGAACGGACTGCGGCCCAGCGAAGTTGAATGGGCGCTGAACCACGATGCTGTGCATGGGATCGCCAACGCGTTCAAGAATCCCGTCGCGGTCGCCCAAGCAAGCGAGGATCCGGGCGACGACAGAATTACCTACCTCGTCCAGGTAAAGCGCGATGACGTAACCAAGGCGCTGGAAAAGACCAACGAATGGATTGTCCAAAATCCCGGTAAGGCAGGGATGCACGCTTACGGCTTCGTCAGGGCGCTGTCACGGGAAGGGCTCGAACGCATCAGCGACGACGAGGAGCGCTGCTAACGCACCACCTCGCGGTGTCCGGCATCCAATCGACGGGTCCACCCGCGCGCGTCCAGGTGTTCGAGCAATGGGATCGCGACACGTCGAGTCGTGCCAAGCGCCTGCCGCGCCTGACTGGTGGTGAATGGCTGTTCGAGCCGGGTCAGCTCCCGCATCGCCAGGGCGGGTGCCGTAGGCAGCAGCACCAAGCCGTCGCGCAGCCTCAGCATCCGACCGGCGCGCTCGGCTGCGGCCAGTTCGCGGGCGCCGAGCTGCAACGCCGACAGCTCATCGGCCTCGGGGGCCCGGAAGGGCTCGGCACGCAGCCGGACCTCCAACTCTGCTACCGCCGCTTCAGCGCGGCCGAGATCGGGGTGCGCACCGGCCACCCGGATGTGACCACCCCCCTGCTCGAGTCCCGCGTCGCGGACGACGGCGTCAAGCAGCGACTCATCCGGCAACGCCAGCAAGTCGCGCGCGGCACCGCGCGATAGTCCGTCGGCCATCGGATCGCGGGTATGGAGTTCGTGCACGGCGCTCTTCAGCCGCTGCTGCCAGGCTTCATACGTTGCGCCGTGCAACCACCAGCCGTCCAGCACCCGCACCCCGGCCGGCGCCTCCGCGTCCCCGTCCGCCAGCAGCCCTAACCGCCGCAGGTGGGATTCGTGCACCGCGCCCCGACGAGCCACCTCGACTCCCACGTCGCCGCCGCCGTCCCCACCGGCCAGCACCGCTGCCCGACGTGCGCTGTCGCCGCGCCGCCGCAACACCGGCGGTTCGGCGTCGAGCACTTGGGCACCGCCGAGCACCCGGCCGCTGCCCGGATAGCGCAGTACCAACCGGTCGCCGAGAACCAGCGGCAGCTGCCGGTCGAGCGTCAGCCGGGCGTGGTCATCGTCGAAAGGCCGCAGCCGCGCGGGCACGGCCGCGGTGCCGACATGCACGACGGGTTGCGCGGCGGCTTCGGTCAAGGGGCCGCCGGTGGTGCGGCGCACGTCGAGTGTGCGCGTGCTCTGCCACGCGTCCGGGGTCACCAGCGCATCGCCGCGGTGGACGGCATCGCGGGAGACCCCGCGCAGGTTGAGCGCCACCCGGGACACCGGCCCCAGGGTGGAATGCGGCTCGCCGCGGCTCTGCAGGCCGCGGATCACCACCGATCTTGTCCGCTCCGTGCCGAGCAATTCGAGCCGGTCGCCGACGGCCAGCGTGCCGGCCGCCAGCGTCCCCGTCGCCACCGTGCCCGCGCCGGTGATGGTGAACGAACGGTCGACCCACAGTCGCACCCGCGCGTTGGGCGCGGGCTCGGGTACCTGGTCCAGGACGCGGTCGAGGGCGGCGCGTAACTCGGCCAGCCCGGTGCCGTCGACCGCCGATACGGCGACGCGTGGAGCGTCGCGCAGGCCGGTGTCGGCGAGCTCCGTGCGGGCTTCGGCGAGGACCTCGGCGACACGCTCGGGCGCCCGGTCGGTGCGAGTGATCACGATCAGGCCGTGCCGGATGCCCAGCGCCGCGACCGCGTCGCGATGGTCGCTGGACTGCGCCTGCCAACCCTGGTCAGCGGCCACGACGAAGCAGACCACCGGCGCGGGTCCCAGGCCGGCCAGAGTGTTGCCCAGGAAACGCTGGTGGCCTGGCACATCGACAAACGCGACGTCACGCCCCGATGCCAACGTGGTCCAGGCGAAGCCCAGATCGATCGTCAGCCCGCGGCGACGCTCCTCCTCCCACCGGTCTGGCTCCATTCCGGTGAGGGCGCGGATCAGGGTGCTCTTGCCGTGGTCGACATGGCCGGCAGTCGCCACCACGTGCGAGCCTTGCGCGTTCAGCGGTCCAGTCCCGCCAGCGCCGCACCGACAGCGGCCAGCAGCTGATCGTCGTCGGTCTCGGGTATGCAGCGCAGGTCGACGAGGCACGCACCATCGTGCACCCGTGGCAGCACCGCGGGGTCACCCGCGCGCAGCGGCCCCGCCGCGGACTCGGGAAGGCGAACGGCCCATCCGGGCAAGGGGACGCCGGGCGCTCCCCCGCCGCCGACTCGGCCGTCATGTGCGACGACGGACGCGCCCACCGCAGCGGCGAGCCGCTCGGCCCGGGCATGCAGTCGTTCGGCGTCGGCGTGCAGCGCCTGGGTCACCGGCGACACTCCGGCGCGGACCGTCGCCTCGAGCGCTGCCAGGGTGAGTTTGTCGGCGCGCACGGCGCGTGCCAGCGGATGCCGCGCCATCCGGGCGACCACGTCCGCGCGGCCGAGCACGATGCCCGCCTGCGGACCGCCGAGCAGCTTGTCGCCGCTGGCGGTGATCACGTCGGCGCCTTCGGACAGCGCGGTGGCGGCGTCGGGCTCGTCGGGCAGGAGCGGGTCGGGCACGAGCAGTCCGCTACCCAAGTCGACGACCAGGGGGACCTCCCGGTCCGCCGTCAGCCCCCGCAGGTCGGACAAACTGACGGCGGTGGTGAACCCCTCTATCCGGAAGTTGCTCTGGTGCACCTTCAGGACGCACCCGGTCTGCGGTCCGATCGCGTCGGCGTAGTCCTTCAGGTGCGTGCGGTTGGTGGTGCCGACTTCCCGAAGCCGTGCGCCGGTGGAGGCAATCAGGTCGGGCAGCCGGAATCCGGCGCCGATCTCGATGAGTTCGCCGCGGCTCACCACGACCTCGTTCCCGGCCGCGAGTGCGGTGGTTGCCAGCACAAGAGCGGCCGCGCCGTTGTTGACCACCAACGCATCCTCGGCCGCCGGGCAGGCGCTGAGCAGCGCTTCGCGGGCCGCGACCCCCCGCTTCGAGCGGGCGCCGGTGGCGAGGTCGAGTTCCACATCGACGTAACCGCTCGCGGCGATCAGGGCCTCGACCGCACCCGGGGCGAGCGGAGCACGACCCAGGTTGGTGTGCACGACGACCCCGGTGGCGTTGAGCACCGGCCGCAACGTCGTGGTCGTGCGCGCGGCCAGCGTCGCCAGCACGCCGTCCTGCACTTGCCCGGGTGGCAGCTCCCCGCGTCGCGCCCGGTCCTGAATGTCGCGCACCACCGCTCTGACGACGTGCTCGCCCAGCCGGGTTCGCGCCCGCTGCACGGCGGGCAACGCCAGCAACTGATCCGTGCGCGGAATCTGGCGGCGCGGGTCGACCTGCGTCACGCTGGTCCTTCCTTCAGCGACTGGCGGAGGCGGACGGGAATCGAACCCGCCAGACCGAGCTACTCGATCTCACCGGTTTTGAAGACCGGGAGGACCACCAGGAACCTAAACGCCTCCAGGCAACAACTTAGTCTGCCGCGAAACTGCAACTACCAACGCTTTCACTCGGGCGATGCGTTGCTACTTGCAGTCTCGCGGCGGTAGGTAGGCTCTGGCGACATGACCCCGACGCGGCTCACCGGGTACGCGCACGGCGGCGGCTGTGCTTGCAAGATCCCGCCCGGCGAACTCGAAGAAGCGGTCCGCGGTCTCGTCGGACAATCGGGCGAGAACGTTCTGGTCGGGCTCGACGACGGCGACGACGCCGCTGCGGTGCTGGTCGGCGATGTCGCCGTGCTGTCGACGGCGGACTTCTTCACACCTGTCGTCGACGACGCCTACGACTGGGGCCGGATCGCCGCCGCCAACGCTCTTTCCGACATCTACGCGATGGGCGGTCGCCCGATCATTGCGATCAACCTCATCGGCTGGCCGCGTGACGTGCTGCCTCTGGAGCTGATGACGGAGGTGCTGCGCGGCGGGTTGGCGGTGGGGTCGGAGGCGGGCTGCCCGGTGATCGGTGGTCATTCCATCGACGATCCCGAGCCGAAGTACGGGATGGCCGTGACGGGTGTGGCCGACCCGAATCGGTTGCTGCGCAACGATGCCGCCGAACCTGGCCTGCCGCTGACCCTCACCAAGCCGCTCGGCGTCGGGCTGCTCAACAACCGGCACAAACAGACCGGTGAGGTGTTCGCCGAAGCAGTCGCGACCATGACTCGACTCAACCGTGACGCCGCGGCGGCCGCGGTGGCGACCGGCGTGCGCGCGGCCACCGACGTGACCGGCTTCGGGCTGCTCGGCCACCTGCACAAGATGTGCCGGGCCTCGAAGGTGGGCGCCGTCATCGACCGCGCCGCGGTGCCGGTGATCGAGGCCGCACGGGACGCGCTGCGCGACGGCTACGTATCCGGCGGCACGCGCCGCAATCTCGACTGGGTGCGGCCGCAGCTACGGACTGCAACCGACGTCACCGAGGATGATCTGCTGCTGCTCGCGGACGCGCAGACCTCCGGCGGGCTGCTGGTGGTCGGCGAGTTGCCCGGCCATCCCGTGATTGGACACATAGTGGCGGGCGCAGGTATCGATGTCCGTTAACCCGCGGTCGTGATGTTCGCGCGTCAGCGGGGATCAGCGAATTTCTTATTTCCCAACCTATTGAGCTCCGATTCGGTGCTTGGAATGACCGACGGCTGGAAGGGGTCGTACCACCACCAGTCGGCGCGCTCGCCGGTGGGCCCGGGCCACGGTGGGACAGCGGGCGGGGGGAGGTTGGGCGCACGCGCGAGCGATCCTGCGCTCAGCGGTCGGCCGGAGCTGTCGGTGACGCGGAGATCTTCTGCGGGTCCGGTGATAGTGATGAGGCCTCGATGGTGCAACCGGTGGTGATACGGGCATACCAGCACCAGGTTGACCAACTCGGTGGGACCGCCGTCTTCCCAGTGCACGATGTGGTGCGCGTGCAGACCACGGGTGGCACCGCAGCCGGGAACCGCGCACGACGGCTGGCGGTACTCGAGCGCGCGGCGAAGGCGCCGGTTGATCTGGCGGGTCGCTCGGCCGGCGCCGATGACCTCGCCTTGGCGTTCGAACCAGACCTCACAGGTGGCATCACAGGTCAGGTACTGACGTTCGGCTTCGGTCAGCAGCGGACCTAGATGCAGTGCGGCGGCGCGCTGCTCCACGTCCACATGCACCACCACGGTGGTGTGGTGCCCGTGCGGTCGGCGGGCCGCCTCGGCGTCCCATCCGGCCTCGACCAGGCGCATGAACGCCTCGTCCGTGGTCGGCAACGGAGGCCTCTGGTCTAAGGCGCGGTCGCCATCGCCGTGATCGAGTTTCCACTCGGCGATCAGTGCATCACGGTGGGACGCCAGTGCCGCGTCGAACTTCGCCGCGTCCAGGTGGCCAAGTTTGATCCGCCAACAGCTGAACTCCTCGCTGGAGGTCTTAGTGATCGAGGGCCGCGGTGGGGGCTCAGGATCGGGTTCGGGTCGCGGTTCAAGGCTGACCGCGGTGAGCAGCTGGTTGACCGTGGCGACCTGGGCAAGCTGCGCGTAATGCTCATCGGATCCCTCACCCGCCCGCGCCGCAATGACGCCGACCTGATCCAGCGACAGTCGACCCTCCCGCATGCCCTGCGCGCAGCGCGGGAACGCCTCGAGCCGGCGCGCGATCGTGCTGATCGCACGGGCGTTTGCCGATGACGAGCCGATCTTCCACGCCACCAATGCCGCGACCGACCGTGCGCCGGTGGCGCCGCACATCTCGTCGCGATCGATCTCGGCGACGATCTCCACGATGCGCCCATCGATCGCGTTGCGCTGACCGGCCAACTCCGCCAACTCCTCGAACAGCACCTCGAGACGCTCAGCAGGCCTGGCTGTCGCGGGAGGCGATGCGGTCAAGGACATGACGTCATCATCGCAGGGGGGTACGACAAATCTCGCCCAGCCAAATCCGCGCAGGGTGTGACGGTCATCATCTGCCCAGTGGCACAGCCCGATTGGCCGCTGGTGATCGAGATCCGCTAACCGGATGTGGTGATCGAGTCGTCCGTGACACCCGCCGCGCGGCGCGCGGCCAGCCGGCGCTTCTGCGGCTCGATCGTGTAGCGGGGGTCGCGGGCCGATTCCTTGCCCGCCTCGAAGAAGCCGAACCTCAGGAGTGCGGACGCCGTCAGCAGCGTCAGGCCGGACAAAGCGGCGACACCGCGATGTCCACCGCCGAGCAGCGCACCCAAGCCGCCCGCGGCAGCAAGCCGTTCGCTCCACTGCAGCATCTGGCCGGGCGTGCCGTGGTGCAACGGTTCTCTTGTGACGGGGTCCATCCGGTGTTCGGTGACCCTGGCGAAGATCAGATCGCCGATCGCACCGATGACGGCCAACTTACGGGCGGGCCCGGCCTCGGAGACGGGAGTCGTGATCATCGCCAAACCCGATGCGGCCAGGCTTGCCGAGCTGACGAAGACGAACGGCAAGTCCTTGTACGCGGCGTTCCACGTCGGGGTGGCGGTGTTGGTAAGCAGCACCGCCGTATAGACGGCCAGCGGCGGCCCGAACAGGCCGGCCTCCAGACCGGCCGGGCCTTCCAGCGCCCGCAATACCGGACGCAACGGGCCCAACGGGAGTCGCTCCCCCGTCATCCGGTCGACCTCGGCGACCGCGGCGACGCCGGCGCCGGCGCTGAAGGCGCTCAGAATCCAGGAGCCAATGCTCATCGGCGAGGTCAGCTTCACAGTCCGCAACATGTTGACGAACCGCTCGGGCCGGCCCAGATCCTTGACCAGCGCGACGGCGCCCAGCGACACCGCAACCAAAGCGGAAAGCCTTGTGTTGCGGCGCAAGGTGGGCCGCCCGGTGAGTTGCGCCCCGGCTGCCAGCAGGCCGGACCCGCCCGCGACTCCGCCCAGGAACAAGTAGGCCGCCACCTCATGGCCCCACGGCGCCGGCTTGACCACCGGACGCCCGTAGTACGAGCTGAACTCGGCTTCCGGGACCATCGGCATCTCGCGCGAACCGTCTGCGCCACCCGGACGGCCGGCCCGCTTGCCTTTGCGGCGGCGTCTGCCGCCGGGCAGCTCCGGGGGCCGCAGGCTGTCGAACTCGGAGGTGCTCATCGGTTCCGCCAGAATGCCACCGCGGCCGCAGCGAACATGCCGGCCGCGGCCATGCCGGCCCGCCTGAACATCTCGGGGAGGTCGGCGGTGCAGACCCGGGGATCCGGTGGCAGACCGTAGACTTCGGGCTCGTCGAGCAACAGGAACATCGAACCGGTGCCGCCGACGCCGTCGTGCTCGTTGGCGCCGTAGAGCCGCGCTTCGGTGCGCCCCTGGGCGTGCAGCTGAGCCACCCGATCGCGGGCTTGTCCCACCAGATCGTCATGGTCGCCGAACTTGATCGACGTGGTTGGGCAAGTCTGGGCGCAGGCCGGCGTCTGGTCCTCGAGCAAGCGGTCGTAGCAGAGGGTGCATTTCTGCGCGACGCCGGTGACGGGCTTTTCCACCGGGCTCCCCGGTCGCTGCGCCGGTGTGGTGTAGGTGCCGTCGCTGCGCCGCTCGACCACGCCGAACGGACAGCCGGCCACACAGGTGCCGCAGCCATTGCAGACGTCGTCCTGCACGACGACGGTGCCGAACTCGGTCCGGAACAATGCACCCGTCGGGCAGACGTCGAGGCAGCCGGCGTGCGTGCAGTGCTTGCACACGTCCGACGACATCAGCCAGCGAAACTCCGGGGTGTCGGGTGGGCTGAAATCTACCTCCGGGGGCCCGGCGTCCGTGTGTGGCGGGCTGGGAAAGGCGGGCACACCCAAATCGATGAGGGCACGGCCTGATTCGCGTGCCTCATCGATGCGGTCTTTGCTCTGCTCGATGAAGGCCACATGTCGCCAAGTACTGGCCCCTAGCGCACCGGTGTTGTCGTAGGACGAACCCAGCAGCTCCAGGTCGCCGTCGCGCGGATTGCGGTTCCATTCCTTGCACGCCACTTCGCAGGCCTTGCAGCCGATGCAGATCGAGGTGTCGGTGAAGAAGCCCTTGCGTGGCTTCCGATCTGCCCAACCCGCATCGGCGGCCGGGTCAGTCGGTCCGGTCAGCTGACCCATCGGCTCCCCTAGCGTCGGTGATACGTGGCTCGGTCACCCGACTATTGTCCGTCTCGATCGTTGCACCCGATCGGGATTGATATTCGGCGACCAAGCGCAGCAGTGCCTCGCCCCGCGGCCGACGACCCGGTTGGATGTCGCAGGACCCGGCTTTGGACTCCTGGATCTGCACGTTCGGATCTAGCGTCACGCCGAGCAGGTCGTTGGCCGCGTCCCCGCTGACCACCGCGTCGCTGCCGACGCCCCAGTGGTAGGGCAGTCCGATCTGGTGCACCGTGTGGCCGCCGATTACCAGGGGGGTCATCCGCTCGGTGACCAAGACCCGCGTCTCGATCGCGGCACGGGGCGAGATGATGGTGGCCCACCCGTAGGGCTCGAGGCCGCGTTCGGCGGCCAGTTCCGGGGAGACCTCGCAGAACATCTCCGGTTGCAGTTCCGACAGGTAGGGCAGCCAACGGCTCATGCCGCCGGCGGTGTGATGCTCGGTGAGTCGATACGTGGTGAACACGTATGGGTATACGTCGGCGCCGGGCTCACCCGCACTGGGCGCACTCAGATTGTCTTTGCGCGGGAAGATCATTCGCGCGGGATTCTGCTGCTGCGGATAGAGCGCGTTGGCGACCGGCGACTCCTGCGGTTCGTAGTGCGTGGGCAGCGGTCCGTCCACCACACCTTTTGGAGCGAACAGCCAGCCCTTGCCGTCGGCTTGCATGATGAACGGGTCGTCCCCGGCGAGCGCGGCGGGACCGCCGAGCTCGGGGTCGGGCCGGCTCCCCGGCGCCCGGTCCACCACGAAGTCGGGCACGTCGTCCCCCACCCACAAGCCCTGCTCTTCGTCCCACCAGATCAACTTCTTGCGCTCGCTCCACGGCTTGCCGTCCGGGTCGGCTGACGCCCGGTTATAGAGAATCCGTCGATCGGCCGGCCACGCCCAGCCCCATTGCGATTGAGTTGGGCCCGTGCCTCCGTGGGGTACCCGGCGGGCCGCTTGGTTGATGCCGTCGGCGTACACGCCGGCGTAGATCCAGCAGCCGGCGGCGGTCGAACCGTCGGCGCGCAGCTCGGTGAACGACGACACCGGCTTGCCGGCGTCAGGGCCGGTCAGGTGGTACCCGTTGTATTCGGCCAGCACCGCCTCTCCGTCAGGGTCGCCGTGTTCGTCGGTCGGATAGTCCCAGGTCAGGTCCAGCAGTGGACGGTCGCGTTCGTCGGTCGAGCCCGCCAACCGTTGCTTGATCCGCTTGCCCAGTTCGTAGAAGAACTGCAGTTCGCTTTGGCAATCGCCTGGTGGCTCGACCGCCTTGTGCCGCCACTGCAGCAGTCGCTGAGTCTGCGTGAACGATCCCTTCTTCTCCACGTGTGTGGCCGCGGGAAAGAAGAACACCTCGGTTTCGATGTCCTCGGTGTTCAGTTCACCGGTCGCGATCTCGGGTCCGTCCTTCCACCATGTGGCGGACTCGATCATGTTGATGTCGCGGACCACGAGCCACTTCAGGTGGGCCATGCCGAGGCGCTGCATCCGGCCGTGTGCCGACCCGACCGCGGGATTCTGACCCAATAGGAAGTAACCCTCTACCTCGTCGTCCAGCATGCCCATGACGGTCTGGTAAGTCCCGTGCGGACCGCTCAGTCGCGGCAGATAGTCATAGGCCCAGTCGTTGTCCTGCCGGGCGGCGTCACCCCACCACGCCTTCAGC
>Ga0302320_10021670_pt1 | contig 12737 bp, 5 predicted proteins | sample Bog_T0_3_FD_202130 | JGI IMG/M metagenome (GOLD analysis project Ga0302320, IMG submission 202130) | Peat permafrost microbial communities from Stordalen Mire near Abisko, Sweden - Bog_T0_3 | ecosystem: Environmental > Terrestrial > Soil > Wetlands > Peat | place: Sweden: Abisko, Stordalen Mire...
TAGCCGACGGCCTGCTCCGGCGCCATGTAATCAAAACTGCCGGCGGCGCGGGAAAGACCGTGGAGGGTTTCGTTGGCGTCTTTCACGATGGCGATGGAGAAGTCGATCAGCACGGCTTCTTCGTTGGGTGCGCCTTCATGGCGGACGATGATGTTTTCGGGTTTGACGTCGCGATGGCAGATTTCGACGGCGTGAATGGCGTCGAGCGCCTGGGCAAGCTGGTCGAGCAGCCGAGCCGCGCGCCGGGGGGGGAGCGGCCCCGCGTCCAGAACTTCGCGCAGGACGCGGCCCTCTACGAACTCCATCACCAGATAGGGCGCTCCGGACGGCGCGGCGCCGTGGGCATAGATGGAAACCACGTTGGGGTGCCGCACTTTTTTCAGCGCGGCCACTTCCTGTTCGAAGCTCTTCTGAATCCAGGATTTGTCATTCACTTCGCCGCGAAAGACCTTTATTGCACAGCGTTGTTTCTGCTCGCGGTCGTAGCCGTCGAGGACGTTGGCAAAGCCGCCGCGGGCCAGCAGAGTGCCCACTTCGAAGCGTGAGTCGAGGAGGGTGCCCTCGAGTTCGTGAACCTCGGGCAGCAGGGCGCCCATGCGCCAGGCGGCAAGATCGGGCAGCAGTTCGGCATTTTCGGCTTGATGGCGACGGCGCGCCAGGTAGCCGCCGCCGGCGAGAGATCCAACGGCGATGAAGTATCCGGCCAAGAAGGGCCAGGTCAGCGCCACCGGCCGCAGTACGGTGAACGACCGGCGAACGGTACCCGACCAGGGACCGGTGAAAACTCTCCCCTGCACTTCCAAGGTGTGCGTGCCCGAGGAGATCTTGCCGAGCGCCACATCGAGGCTGCGCGTGGCACGCCACTCGGCTTGTTCGGGCAGGATCCGATAGCGCAGACGCAGGTTGTTTCGGCGGTCGAATTGGAGAGAACCGATGTGCGCGGTGGGGTTGGATCCGTGAGGCAGCGCGGCGACCGTCTCCGCCAGCCGCGGCGGGGATCCATCCCAGGAGAATGCCGATACAGAAACTTGCGGCGCGAATTGCGGCGCGATCAAATCGGCGGGCGGGGTGTAGTGAACGATATTCACATCGATTCCGAACCAGATGGACCCGTCCTTATCCACGAAGAAGCTCCCGCTGTTGACTCCTTCGCCCGGCAATCCATCGGATTGATCGAAGTGCAGCCACTTCCCATTTTCAGCATCGGCGGGAGCCGCCACCGACAGTCCGCGATTTCCGCCGCGCCACAGCCAGCCGCGTTGGTCGGCGTCGAAAGTAATGCTCTCGGGATCTTCCAGCTCATCTCCGGCGCGGAACTGTCGAACGGCCACTTGTCCGTCCTGGCCCCGGCGAACCAGCGCAAAGGCGGTGGTGTTGAAATAGCCATACCAAACGTCGCCGTTGGGGAGGGCAGCCAGCGACCAGCAGCCGTTCACCAGCAAGCCATCTTTGGTGGTGATCTCGCGCCAGCTCCCGTCTTCGCTCTTGGCCGCAAGGCCGCCATTGTAACAGGCCCATAGTTTGCGGGTGCTCCGCTCGTATTCCAGGCCTAGGACGTTGCCAGCCGGCTGGGTTGCAAGAACGTGGTTCTGGACGTTCAGGGTGGAACGATTACGCGAGAGGACTCCTAATGAAATCCCTCCCATCCAGACCTCCTCATTGGCGGTCTTGGCAAACCGGAGGGCATATTCGTCGTCGTACCGAGCCGGCGTGCGGGCCACCACCGTTCCGTCAGTCTTTAACATCGCCGCTACCCCCGGGTTCAGCGCCGCCAGCAGGCCACCCGCAACCGGCAACAGGTTCATCACCCGGCCAATTTTTGCAAAGGACGCTATGCTCTGCCAGCGCTGCCGGTCTTTGCTCAGTATTCCGACATCGCGATTCATGCAGGCGTACATATCCATTCCGCTTCGCTCGAGGCACCACGGATTATCTACTCCATCGTGAGCCGTCCAATACTCCAGGCGGAATGCCGGGGCGAAGCGGTAGAGGCCTTGAGCGCTGCCTAACCACACCGTGCCATCCCTGGCCTGAAGCGCGGCGAACAGCGCCGGGGGCAGCCCGTTGGATATTTTGGCGATACGAAAGGCGCCGGGCCGGCCGATTGCCAGCATATCCAAGCCCACCAGCAGCATGGAACCGTCTGGGGCTTCACTGAAATTCTGGCCCACGTCGGCTCCCTGGAAGGGAGCGAATTGCCAGCGGTTCTCCCCGCAATCGTATTTATTTATGTCGTCGGTGCCAATCCAGACGCATCCGTACCGATCGCGCAGGACCTTCATCGGTCCGGCGCCGGTTGACCCGGTTTGGTGATTTACGGGGTGACGAACCACGGGCGGCGGGGTTCCCGAACGCCAGTGCAATAAATCCGCCAGGTGTATCTCGTTCCATCCTCCGTCCGGCCAGGGATAGAGGATTAAACCCGCCCGGTCGAGGGTGAGGGGCCCAGGCGAGTCGAGATTCATTACCGTCTGGGTCTTCCACTTGCCATCCGCCCGTATGATTCTGGAGAGGGTGGCATTGGCGGGAGTGCCGAGCCCCGGGGGCCCCAGGGCGGCGACGATAAGGTCCGGCGCCGCCGCGATGATGCTAACGGTAACTCCTTTCGCGATCTCTTCCAGGCGGCCGTTTGCAAAGCGGTAGACTCCGGTTTCCGCGCCAATCCAGATGCCGCCGGATGAATCTTCGGTGATGACGCTGGTGGCGGCGCGCGGAAATCCATAGTCGCGGAGGAAGAACAAGTGGGCGCCGTCGAAGCAAGCGAGATCGTCGCCGCCCACCCAGAGGCGGCCGCGGGAATCTTGAAACAGCGCTTTGACGTTCTTCGGCGAGCCGGCGACGGGAAGAAACGGGTACTGCTGGGCGAGGGCCTGGGACGGCGCGGCGGCCAACAGGCAAGCCATCGCGATGCAGGACGCGATGCAAGAGGCGCGGCGAGAGGGGCTTGGCATGGACAATATTAGGTTATACAAACTGGATCTGCGTAATTTCCACTGTGCTTTGACATTGTATCTTTGGCGGCGGCTTGGGATTGCGAAAAATTGTTGGGCAGCAAATCCTGGATGTCGCGCAGAGGGAAGACAGGGGGATTTATGCGCAATCTTGCAACGGTTTGTGCGCTTTTGACGATTTCGCTGGCGCCCGCGTGGGCGCAGCAGGATGTGATTAGTACGGTTATTGGTGGGGGACCCAATGGGATACCGGCACTGCAGTCCAACCTTAGCGGCCCGTGGGCCATTGCGTTTGATGCGTCGGGAAACTATTACTTCCCCGCATCTAATCGCGTGTTCAAGGTGAACGTCAGCGGTACCCTTACTGTTGTGGCGGGCACCGGTGTAGCCGGATATGCCGGCGACGGCGTGCCAGGTGGGGCAGCAAATGCCGAACTGAACCTTCCGGTGGGCATCGCCGTGGATAGTTCCGGGAACATATACGTCGCCGAGTACAATAACTGCATCATCCGCAAAATCGACACGACCAACACCGTGTCAACCATCGCCGGCGTCGCGGGGCAGTGCGGCTACGACGGAGATGGCGCTCCAGCCACCAGTTTCAAGCTAAACCTGCCGCATGGTCTGGCACTGGATAGATCCGGCGACCTCTATATAGCAGACGTGATCAACAATCGCGTTCGCAAACTGGTTCTTTCGACAGATACGATCAGCACGTATGCCGGAACCGGATCGCAGGGGTTCGCCGGCGATGGCGGGCCGGCGGGCAGCGCAAAATTGAATGATCCCACCGGCGTCGCGGTAGATACCGGGGGCGATCTATTTATCGCCGACCAAGGCAATTTTCGCATCCGCGCAGTCGCTTTTTCCGGCGGCATCATTGAGACCATCGCCGGCAACGGGACCAACGGCTTCGCAGGCGACGGGGGCTTAGCCACCAACGCGAAGATTAGTTTCGTCTACAGCGGCATAGCGGTGAACGATGCGGGTACCACCGTGACCATAGCCGACGCCATCAACAATGAACGGATTCGCCAATTCACGGTGGGCGGCAATATTAACACCATCGCCGGTGATGGCACAGCCTCCTTCTGCGGGGACAATGGGCTGCCAACCAGCGCTTGCCTACACCAACCGGAAGGTATTGCGATTGCGGCTTCGGGACTGATATACGTCGCCGATTTTTTGAACAACCGGGTGCGAGCATTCACGGTCGGGGGAATTATTAACACCGTTGCTGGGAACGGGAGCGCCACCTTTCCCACGCTTGTCAGCGGGGTTCCGCCGGAAGGCGTCGTGGTCAACAACCCAACCGATGTACTGGTGGATCCTCAGGGGAACACTTTCTTTTCCGAGTACACTGGCTGCGTAGTTCGGGAACTGGTGAAATCCACTGGTCTGGTGAACATTTTCGCCGGATCGGCCGCCCCCGGCGCGACTGCGGGAACTTGTGGATTTACGGGTGAAGGCGGACTGGCTACCAATGCCGAATTGGGTAATGTCAGCGGCCTTGCCCGAGACAGCTCCGGCAATATCTACATCGTCGACCAGTCCAATTGCGTAGTCTGGCAAGTCAGCGCAAGTACCGGAAATATCTCCCTCTTCGCGGGTGTCGCGCCGAAGAGCTGCGGATACAGCGGCGATGGCGGTCCCGCTGTTAGCGCCAAACTCAATGTCCCCCAAGACGTATCTGTAGATACCAAGAACAACGTTTACATCAGCGATGCGTCCAATAACCGCATTCGCGAAGTCAGCGGCGGGATCATCACTACCATCGCGGGGAATGGCACGGCCGGGTACTTGGGAGACGGCGATCCGGCGGCAATTGCCGAGTTGAATGCTCCTATAGGCGTGGTTGTGGACGCCGGGGGGAATGTATATATAGCCGACTACAACAACTGCGTGATCCGGGAAGTAACGGCGGCTACGGGGATCATCTCTACGATTGCAGGCACGCACAGTTGCGGCTTCAGCGGCGACGGGATCGCTACGGAACAGGACCTCAACCACCCGGTCCGGCCGCGGTTGGATGGCAACGGCAACCTCTTCATCGCCGACGACAGTAATCAGAGGATCCGCTGGGTGAGCCCGGCCGGTATGATGACCACCATCGCAGGCACTGGAACAGCAGGTATCGGCGGCGATGGCGGTCCGGCTATCGGCGCTCAATTCGACCTCCCCAACGGACTCGCCCAGGATGCCTCGGGCAACTACCTGGTTGCCGACTTCGATAACCTCCGCATCCGGGAAGTCACGGCTTTCGCGGCGCTGAACTCCTCCGCCAGCAGTCTCGATTTGGGGTTGGTGACGGTCGGGGCGACGGGCACGCCTCAATCCTTGACGTTGAGCGCGCTGGGTCCGCTGACGTTCAGCAACATCTCGATCACCGGTCCATTCAGCGAGTCGGACGATTGCGGGGCAAGCTTGCCGAACGCCGCCACCTGCACGATGTATGTCTTCTTCAAACCCACCGCAGGCGGCAACCAGACCGGCGCGATTAATATCGAGGACAATGGTTTCTTCGCCGAAACCGCGACCATCGGGCTGGAAGGAATTGGGAGCGCCATGGCGGTGACGGGCGGACCGCTGGTGTTCGGCAGCCAAGCGGTCAAGACCGTCAGCGCGGCCAAAACGGTGACTGTGACGAACAAAGGCACGGCCAGCGTCACTATGGGAACGATCGCGTTGAATGACGCCGATTTCGTGATCAAGAGCAACACGTGTCCGGCGTCAGGCAGTGCTTTGGCGGCGGCGGCGAAGTGCACGATCGGCGTGGAATTCAAACCTAAGACGACGGGCGCGAAGAAGGGAGCGCTGGTGATCGACGACAGCGATCCGAGCAGTCCGCAGATCGTGGGTATGACCGGCACCGGCACCAGCCTGGTGGTGTTAACTCCGGCTGCGCTGGCGTTCCCCACGACGCCGGTCGGATCCACCTTCGGCCCGAGCAAAATCACGCTGACCAACAACACCGGGGCTTCGCTGACACTGGGCAATCCATCGGTAAGCGTCACGGCTCCATTCAGCTTGGGGACGGGCGCCACCAGTTGCGGCAATAACCAAGTGGTGGCGGCCGGCGGGACGTGTTTCGTGTATGTGAATTTCACGCCCACGTCGGTGGGGTTTCCAACCGGGACGGTGAGCGTGTTGGATAGCGACTCGACCAGCCCGCAAACGGCAGCATTGTCCGGCACAGGCACGGGGGTTGAGTTCACGCCCTCGTCGGTAAGCCTGGCATCTACTGTGGGGCACCAGGTCTCGACGGCGGTGAGCATTATCAATGTAGGCAGTTCGACGATGACGTTTGCCGCCGGCAGCATCACGGGTCCGAACAGCAAGGACTGGAGCACTAATAACACCGACCCGCCATGCCAAGGTTCTTTGGGACCGGGGGCGCTGTGCAGCTTCACGGTGTTTTTCACGCCATCGATTGTTGGATCGGAATCGGCCACTTACCTGGTGTACGACAGCAGTACGGGCAGTCCGCAATCGCTGCCTCTTTCCGGCACTGGGCAATAACATAGCTTCTTTGCCGCTGCATTGCCGCTGCATTGCCGCCGGGTTTTTCGAGCCCGGCGGCGTCCGTTAGAAATTACGACAAATTGTTGGGCAGCAAATTCCAAATGCCGCGCAGAAGGAAGACAGGAGAATTATGCGAAGTTTCGCAACGCTCTTTACGCTTTTGACGATTACGCTGCTGCCCGCGTGGGCGCAGCAGGACGTGATTTCGACGGCTATCGGCGGCGGCCCCGACGGGATACCGGCACTGCAGTCCAACGTCGCCTCCCCGTATGGGGTTACTTTCGATACCGCGGGCAACTACTACATCACCGCAGCCAACCGCGTTTATAAGGTGAATACCGGCGGCACGCTTACCGTGGTGGCGGGAACGGGCGCTGCCTCCTACGGCGGCGATGGCGTGCCGGGCGGCGCGGCGGATGCCGTATTCAACCTTCCTGTGGGCATCGTTATGGACGGTTCAGGGAACATCTACGTGGCCGAATATAACAACTGTGTGGTGCGCAAGATCGATACCACGAACACCGTCACCACCATTGCCGGCGTTGTGGGGCAGTGCAACTACAACGGCGATGGCGCTCCCGCGACCAGCTTCCACCTGGACCGTCCGTATGGCTTGGCCTTGGACGGCTTGGGCAACCTATACATCAACGACTTTGACAACTGCCGCGTCCGCAAATTGGTTCTCTCGACCGATACCATTAATACTTACGCCGGATCGTCGTGCGGTTTTGCCGGCGACGGCGGACCGGCCACCAGCGCCAAGTTGAACGGCCCGACGGGACTAGCCATCGATAGCGCTGGAGATCTCTTCATCGCCGATGAGGACAATTACCGGATTCGGGAAGTGGCCTTCTCGACAGGAATCATCACCACCATCGCCGGGACCGGGCCGGACGGGTTTGCGGGGGACGGCGGACTGGCCACGCTCGCCAAGATCAGCCAGGTTTACAACGGGGTTGCAGTGAACGCCGCGGGCACGGTGGTGACCATTGGGGACGCCGGCAATAACGAACGCATCCGGCAATTCACGGTCGGCGGAAACATCGCCACCATTGCCGGCACCGGCAGCGCATCGTTCTGCGGAGACACCGGATTTGCCACCAGCGCGTGTTTGCATACGCCGGAGGGACTTGCCATCACCAATTCCGGGCTGATTTATTTTGCGGATCTCGCCAACGAACGCATCCGCGAATTTACCGTAGGTGGCGACATCGACACGGTGGCGGGAAATGGCAGCACCACGTATCCCACACTGGTCAGCGGCGTGCCGCCGCAAGGCGTGGTGTTTAACGACCCCGTAGATGTGTTGGAGGACCCCGCCGGGAATGTCTTCATCTCGGACTCGGCAAATTGTTTGGTGCGCGAACTGGTGAAGTCCACCGGACTGGTGAACATCTTCGCGGGCACAGCCGCAGCCAACGCCACCACGGGCACCTGCGGATTCAGCGGCGCGGGCGGACCGGCGACCAGCGCCGCACTCGGCACACTGAGCGGCTTGGCCCGCGATAGCTCCGGCAACATTTACATCGCCGACTCGTCGAATTGCGTGGTTTGGCAGGTAAACGCGGGCACCAGCGACATTTCCATTTTCGCGGGCGTAACGCCAAAGAGTTGTGGATACAGCGGCGATGGCGGACCGCCGTCGAGCGCCAAACTGGACGCTCCGGGCGGGCTATTTGTAGACGGGAAGAATAACCTATACATCGGCGACAGCGCGAACAACCGTATCCGCGAGGTGGCTGCGGGAGTGATCGAAACCATTGCCGGCAACGGCACGGCCGGGTACCTGGGAGACGGGGACCCAGCCACCATTGCGGAACTGCACGATCCGACCGGGGTCGCCGTGGATAGCGCCGGCAACGTATACATCGCGGATTACGATAACTGCGTCATACGGGAAGTCAGCGCGGCAAACGGCACGATCGGAACGATCGCGGGGAATGGGGTCTGCGGTTTCAACGGCGACGGACCGGCAACGGAGCACGAGCTCAACCATCCGGACCGCGTACACCTGGATGCGAACAGCAACCTTTTCATCGCCGACGACACGGGCCAGCGATTGCGCTGGGTTAGTCCGGCGGGTATCATGACCAGTTTCGCCGGGAACGGGACAGCGGGTTTTGTGGGCGACGGCGGGCCGGCCACGAGCGGTGAGTTCAACTCTATCGGCGGCATCGCGCAAGATGCTTCGGGTAATTTCCTGGCGGCCGATTATGACAACCTCCGAATTCGCGAGGTATCCGTGTTCCCGGCGCTGAATGTGTCGCCTGGCAGCCTGGATTTCGGCTTGGTTACGGTGGGCGTGACCAGCGCTCCGCAGGTGCTGACGTTGAGCGCCATCGGGGCTCTGGCATTCAGCAACATATCGATCACCGGGCCGTTCACCGAATTCGACAACTGCGGGGCGGCCTTGTCCAACGCCGCCGCTTGTTCGATGTATGTGTTCTACAAACCCACCGCCGGCGGCGAGGCGAGCGGAAGCATCACGGTTGAGGACAACGGCTTCTTCAGCGATACCACTACGATTGGCCTTGTAGGAACCGGTAGCGCGATTTCCGTTACGGGAGGTCCGCTGCTTTTCGGCAGCCAGGCCGTGGATACCAAGAGCGCGGCTAAAACGGTAACGATCTCCAACAAGGGCACGAGCAGCGTGACCATGGGGACGATTGCGCTCAGCGAATCGGACTTCACTATCGCAGCGAATAAGTGTCCGGCGTCCGGCAGTGCTTTGGCGGCGGGCGCGAGTTGCACGGTGAGCGTGGAATTCAAGCCGAAAACCACGGGCGCGAAGAAGGGCGCGCTGGTAATCAACGACAGCGATCCAAGCAGCCCGCAAATAGTGGGCATGACGGGGACAGGGACCAGTCTGGTGGTGCTGGCTCCGAATTCGCTGGCGTTTGCAGCGACGCCGGTGGGAAGCACGGTGGGCCCCACGAAAATCACTGTTACGAATAACAGCACAGCCACGCTCACGCTGAAGAGTCCGGCGGTTTCGGTGACCGGCCCGTTCAACATCAGTGCGGGCATCACCACCTGCACGGCTAATGCAACGATCGGTATCGGTGGGACCTGCGTCATTTGGGTAAATTTCGCTCCGACCGCCACGGGGTTTCCGACCGGGACACTTAGTGTTCTCGACAGTGACGCCACCAGCCCGCAAACAGCGGCGCTCTCGGGCATCGCCACGGGAGTGGAATTCACGCCCTCGCCGGTAGTCCTGACCAGCACGGTTGGGAAGCAGGTATCGACGTCGGTGAACATCGCCAATGTGGGATCGTCGACCATTACATTCACGGCGGGAACCATAACTGGCGCGAACGCCAAGGACTGGAGCACGAATGCCACGGATCCGCCGTGCGGAGGTTCGCTGGCGCCTGGCGCGCCGTGCAGTTTCACGGTGTACTTCACGCCGTCGATCGTGGGATCGGAATCGGCCACTTACCAGGTGTACGACAGCAGCACGGGCAGCCCGCAATTGCTGCCGTTAACCGGCACGGGGCAATAAGACGCGCAAGGCCGAGGCGCCGCCGGGTTTGCACGCCCGGCGGCGCTTATCGGGCCCGGCGTTGTAAGATGAATCAGGATGACCGATATCGACTTAGAAACCAGCGAGAAGCAGGAAGGGCGTCCCTTTCCCCTGCCACCGGCCTCATTTGAATTTCTGACCGAATCCCTGCGCCTGCAGGCCGAAATGCAACTGGGCTTGATGCGCATGGGCCCCGAAGAACAACCGCCCGCGGATCTGGAATTGGCCCGCCACAGCATCGATCTGATGGCCATGCTGCAGGAAAAGACGCGCGGCAATCTGACCCTGGAAGAACAACGCCTGCTGGAAAATACGCTCACCTTATTGCGGTTCCGCTACGTGCAGGCGGTCGACGAAGCCAAGAAGAAGACCGCCTAGATGTCCGCGCGCGGCGTCAAGATCACCGTGCTGGGCTCCGGCACCAGCACGGGCGTGCCTACTATCGGCTGCCATTGCGACGTGTGCACTTCCACCGATCCGAGGGACAAGCGCCTGCGACCTTCGGTTCTGATCAGCTATGGGGGGCGGCACGTGCTGGTCGACACCACCCCGGACTTGCGCGCGCAGGCGCTGAGGAGCGGCTTCGAACGCCTGGACGCCATCCTGTTCACGCACGAGCATGCCGATCACATTATGGGTCTTGACGATGTGCGTCCCTTCAATTTCCACCAGGGGGGACGCATTCCCATTTACGCGTCGGAGCGCACCATGGGCGCCATTCATCACGCATTCCGCTACATCTTCGACGGCGAAGCAAAGAAAACCGCGGTGCCGCAACTGGACTCGCACACGTTGAACGGCGCTGCGTTCGACCTTTTCGGGCTGGAGGTGACTCCCATTCCGATCATGCACGGCAAGGCGCAGATCTACGGCTTCCGCTTCGGCGATGCCGCCTATCTTACCGATCACAATGAAATACCGGAGGGCTCGCTCGCGCAGTTGGGCGGTTTGGACGTGCTGTTCCTCGATGCGCTGCGCTACAAACCGCATCCCACGCATTCGACGGTGGACCGTTCGATCGCCACAGCCGAAAGAGTGGCCGCGCGGCGCGTCTTTTTCACCCACATTTGCCACGATCTGGGGCATGCGCGCACCGAGGAGCGCCTGCCGCCGCACATTCGCCTGGCGTATGACGGCCTGGAAATCGAAGTGGGGGGGGGGCGCATAGACTGAGATGCGCGTCTTTCGCAGTCTCGATGAAGTGCCTCCGGATTTCGGGCCTTCGGCGCTCACCATCGGCAATTTCGACGGGGTACACGCGGCCCATCGCAGCATCTTGCGCCGGGTGAGGGATGTGGCCCGCGAGCGCGGCCTGAAAGCCTCCGCGCTTACTTTCAATCCGCATCCGAGCAAAGTAGTGGCCCCGTCACGCGCTCCGCGCCTGATGAGCTCAGCGGAACAGCGCTGCGCGCTGATGGAGGAAGAAGGGATCGAGCAAGTACTGATCATGCCGTTCGACCAGGATGTGGTGCATCTTACTCCGGAGCAGTTCGTGGAGCAGGTGCTGGTGCGAAAGTTGGGCGTGCGCGCGGTGGTGCTGGGTCATGATTTCTGTTTCGGCTACAAGCAATCCGGCAACGTGCGCGTGCTTACGGAGCTTGGCGGAAAATACGGTTTCACCACCGAAGAAGTGAAAGCGGTGAAGGTGCGCGGACGGCTGGTGAGCAGCACGGCGGTCCGGCAGTTGATTGAAGCGGGATGGGTTGCGAAGGCGGCGCGCATGCTGGAGCGGGCCTACGCGCTCGATGGCGAAGTGATCGCGGGCCGCGGGGTTGGGTCGAAGCAGACCGTGCCGACTCTGAATCTAAAGACGGGAACCGAAGTGCTGCCGGCCAGCGGCGTCTACGTGACGTACACGCACGATATGGAGACGGCGCGCACGTGGCCGTCGGTCACCAACATCGGGTACCGTCCCACGTTTGGGGATAGCACCGAGCTATCGATCGAAACTTTTCTGCTGGCGCCGCTGGTTGGAGAGACGCCGCGGCGCATCCGTGTGGAGTTCCTGTGGCGGGTGCGGGCGGAGCGGCAATTTGCGGATGCGGACGCGCTGAAACAGCAGATTCTGCGCGATGCAGGAGTAGCCCAGGCCTATTTCCGGCGCGTGAAGAAATGGACATGCCGGTCGGATTATCCGGGCGGTTCGGTGCGCAATATGACATAATATAATGTAACGGTTCATGATTGTCCTAGCACGGCAACTATCGCGTTACCAATTTATCCCCCAAGTGTAGAAGGAGATCGATCAAATGAAAATGTCCGAGGGAAAGCTCAAACACCTGAAAGCGCTTTCAAATCATGCCGGCATCATCGCGGCGGCTGCCATGGATCAACGAGGCAGTTTGCAAAAATCGCTCGCGTCGGCGCGCGGCGTAGACAAGAAAGAGATCACGCCTGAAATGATGAGCGAGTTCAAGACTGCCATCACGAAGGTACTGACACCGCATGCCAGCGCCATCCTGCTCGACCCCGAATTCGGGCTGGAGGCGCGCCTGGCGCGCAGCAGCAATGCGGGCCTGTTGCTGGCTTATGAACTGAGCGGTTACGACAACACGCAGCCGGGCCGTTTGCCGGATTTGCTGCCGCACGTTTCGGTGAAGCGCATTGTGGATTGGGGCGCGGACGCCGTCAAGATCCTGATTTATTACACGCCCTTCGAGGACGTTAAGGTCAACGACATCAAGCACGCCTTCATCGAGCGCATTGGCGCGGAGTGCGAGACTTACGACATTCCGTTC
>Ga0302320_10021672_pt1 | contig 12736 bp, 8 predicted proteins | sample Bog_T0_3_FD_202130 | JGI IMG/M metagenome (GOLD analysis project Ga0302320, IMG submission 202130) | Peat permafrost microbial communities from Stordalen Mire near Abisko, Sweden - Bog_T0_3 | ecosystem: Environmental > Terrestrial > Soil > Wetlands > Peat | place: Sweden: Abisko, Stordalen Mire...
CGATGGCCGGTACGCTCCAAGGCTTCGTAGAGCGAACTTTCCACCGCCTCCGGCGACGCCAGGCAAAAGGCAGGGATGGTGGAATATTCCAGCGCCATCGGCGCGCCATCGGCATAGCGGATACGGTGAAAGCGGTAGACCGGCGTGCCGGGGCCGAGCGACAGGGTCAGGCTTTCTTCCGGCGTTACCTCCCCTTGGCTGCGGTTGAGCCAGCTGCTGTGCGGCGTCAGGCCGCGCGACTTCATGTCCTCGGTGAAGGAAGATAATTTGGAGAAATTTTTCTCGACGCGGGCGGCGACAAAGGTGCCGGTGCCTTGATGGCGGGTCAGCAGCCCCTCGGCGACCAGGGCGTCGAGCGCCCTCCTGACGGTGATGCGCGACAGCTCGAATTGCTGGGCCAGATCGCGCTCCGCCGGCAACGCGGCGCCGGGCGCCAGCTTCTTGAGGCGGATGGCGTCGCGAAGTTTGCTTTCCAATTGCTGATAAAGCGGACCGGGATCCGTTTCGCTCACGGCTCCGACCAAATCGGTAAACGACGACACGGTGCTGCTCTCCTGATCGCGCCGTCGATGGCAGCGACGGCTGAGACGTTTATGCCACAGTCTAGGACCATTTGAATACCAATTTTTCTATGGATCTAGATTGGTCTCTATTTTGGCTTGCAATCGGATAAAACTCGGATAAAACTTTGTGACAGTTTCACGGCGTGGGTTTTCGTTTTTGATAAAACCTCATGATTTCTAAGGTTTTTTCAGAAATAGGATGTTGCAATTGGTCTTAAACTGGATTTGCAGGGGAGAACACCAATGGTAATGCGCAAAGTTTTCTGGATGGGCACGGTCAGCAGTCTGGCGCTGGCCTTCTGCTGCGCCCCGAGTTACGCCGATAATAGCGCGCCCGAGGAAATTGTCGTGACCGGCTATCTCGGTTCCTTGCAGAAATCGCTCGAGGCCAAACGCAACGCCGATTCATTCATCGATGTGATCAGTGCCGAAGACATCAGCAAGCTGCCCGACAAGAACGTCGCCGATGCGCTGCAGCGTCTGCCCGGCATCATCACCACGTCGGCGGCCGGCGGCGAAGGCGGCTTTGGCGAAAATGATCGGGTCGCCATTCGCGGCACCAGCCCCAGCCTGACTCAGACCCTGATCAATGGCCATGCGGTAGCATCGGGCGACTGGTTCGTGCTCGACCAGACCGGCACGGTCGGACGCAGCGTCAGCTATTCGCTGCTGCCATCGGAAATCGTGTCACAGGCGGTGGTCTATAAAAGCCAACAGGCGGATCTGGCCGAGGGCGGCGTATCGGGTTCGGTCAATATCATCACCAGAAAGCCACTCGATTTCGACAAGAGCATTACCGCCAGTGTCACCGCCGGCGGCGCCTATAGCGATCTGGCCGACAAATCGGCGCCGCAGGTCAATGGGCTGCTGGCTTGGAAAAACGACGCCGGTACCATTGGCATTCAGTTCGAAGGATTCCACGAGGATCGCTATCTGCGCCGCGACGGCCAGGAGACGCTCGGCTACACCACCATTCCGACCGGCGGCGCCAATAATCCCTTCCCATTAGCCATCCAGGGTGCGCAGGTGCCGACCTATATCGGCAACGCGCTGTTCACTCAGGAACGCGTCCGCGACGGCGGCGATCTGACGATAGAGTGGCGTCCCAGCGACAAGCTCGAAATCCTGCTCGACGGCTTCATTTCCCATCTCGATGCCAGCAATTACAACCAGAACGATCTGGCGCATCCCGGCCAGTTCATCAATCAGGGTCAGGCGCCCACCGCCTATAGCCTGCAGAACGGTGTGCTGACCTCCGCCAGCTTCGCGTCCAACCCGGCTTTCGATGGCGCCGCCATCAACGACATCTATCGACCGAAAGAATCGTCGCAAACCGCCTATATCGACCTCAGCGCAAGCTACCGACCGATCGATCGGGTGACCCTGACGATGGATGGCGGCTATACCCAGGGACGCGGCAACACAGAACATTCCTATTCGCTCGGAGTCGGTACGCCGAGTGCGGTCACATATGCCTTCAACGGCATCACCCAGCCGGCGACCGTCAGCTATCCCGGCACCAACATCAACACCCCGAGCCTGTTCCAGGTCAATGGCACCGAAGGCTGGGAAGGCGACGAGACCATCATCGAAAAAGACACCGAGGGATATGGCCAGCTCGACGGCGAATATCAGGTCGATCACGGCATTCTGCAAACCATCAAGAGCGGTATCCGCATAGCCGAGCATGAACGCAATGTCGTGCAGGGCGATTCCTGGGCGCATTCCTATGCCAACGCCTTCGAATCCCAGGTCGCCAACGGCCTCTATCCAAGCAATTACCTGAGCGGTTTCGGCAATCCCGGCGGCTTCACCATCAATGCCAGTTCCAGTCTCGTGCAGTCGCTGCTGACCACGCTGGCAACGCCGGGGACGACTCTGTCACGCATGTATTATCCCTGGATGTTTGACGTCAAGGAAACCGACGTGGCCGGCTATGTAATGGCCAAAATCGGCGGGTCGGATTGGAGCGGCAATTTCGGCCTGCGCGTCGCCTCGACCCATGAGGACGTCATCACCTATGACAGCAACCCGACCAGCGCGTCGTCGCCGAAAATCACCACCTCGCTGTTCGGTACCTTCTACCAGAACGAGACCATCAACAATTATCTCGATTTGCTGCCGAGCGTCAATTTGAAGTTCGACCTCAGCAAGGATCTGCTGCTGCGGGTTTCGGCCGCCGAAACCATGGCGCGGCCGGACTACAGCGCGCTCGGCGGCGCGGTGTCGCTCACCGACAATCTGCTGACCGGCACCGGCGGCAACCCCAACCTCAAACCGGTGCGCGCCGCCACCTACGATCTCGGCGCCGAATGGTATTACGGCAAGCAGGCGGCGGTAACCGCTGCTTTGTTCTATAGCGACTTCTCCTCGATCGTCGATCTCGAAACCGCGACCGGGTCCTTTCTCAATTTGACCACCACCGGCAACAATCTCGGCAAACCGATCTATTCGAGCTACACCCTGACCATTCCCTACAACACCACCGGCACCTCGAAGGGCATCGAATTGGCCTGGACCACCCCGCTGATGGCCGGCTTCGGATTCGACGTCAATTATACCTACGCCGACAGCGCCGAGACCAATGGCGGCCCGATGCTGGGTGCCGCCCGCCACACCGTCAATGGCACCCTCTATTACGAGCGGGACTGGCTGTCGAGCCACCTGTCCTATACCTGGAAATCGTCCAATTATATCGGTCTGGACCGCAGCTCAGCCGAGTTTCAGGGCGCCGGCGGGTCGCTCGACGGTTCCCTCAACGTCAATGTTTCCGAACTCGCCCATGTCGCAAGCGGGTTCTCCGTGGCTTTCGATGCGCTCAATATCACCGACGAAAAGCTGACCTATTATGAAAATTCGGTGGCGCCGCGTGCCTTCTACGACAATGGCCGCACCTTCTATCTGACCGCCACCTATCGCTATTGACTGCCTTGCCTCTCATCCCCCGCCATGGTCACATGGCGGGGGATTCTTGCCGCTCCGCTGGGACACCGGAATGAACCGACCGTTCAATCGCGTCGCCGCCTTCTGTGTCGCGGTCTTCATCGCGTTCAGCCGCAGCGCCGCCGCACAGTCGGCCCTGTTGCCGCTGCCGGCCCAGGAGCAGATCGGCGATGGCTGGTTTGCCGTCTCGGCCGCCACACCGGTCGACGCGGCCAGCGCCGATGAAACGGCGGCAGCGGACTATTTCATCACGCTCTTACGCCAAAGCGGCGCGCCGTCCCTGTCGCCGGGTCAAGGCCCGCACGCCATCCGATTCATCGAAGAGTCCAGCGCCAGCGGAGCCGGGCCCGAGGCCTATCGTCTGCAGATTGCGCCGGACGGCATTTCCATCCGCGCCGCCGGCGCCGCCGGCCTGTTCTATGGCGGCATCAGTCTCTGGCAGCTGCTGACGACGCGCCCGGCGGGCAAACGGATCGCGCTCAAGGCCGGCACCATCCTGGATTCGCCGCGATTCGCCTGGCGCGGCCTGATGATCGATTCGGCGCGGCATTTTCAGAGTCCGGACCTTATCAAACAGATCATCGACCGCATGGCGATCCACAAGCTCAATACACTCCACTGGCACCTGACCGACGACCAGGGCTGGCGCATCGAGATCAGGCGTTATCCTCGTCTCACCGGGATCGGCGCCTGGCGGGTGCCGGCCGGCGCCGCTGCTGCCGCCGATTTCGACCCCGCCAGCGGGCAAGTGCGCAAGATCGGCGGCTTTTACAGCCAGGACGATATCAGGGATATCGTGGCCTATGCCGCGCTTCGCCACGTCACCATTGTTCCCGAGATCGAAATGCCGGGGCACGCCACGGCCGCCATCGCCGCCTATCCCGAATTGGGGGTGGCGCCGGTCGAGATCACCACCCCGTCCAGCGATTGGGGCGTGCATGACAGCTTGTTCGATCCCTCCGAATTCACCTTCGGCTTTTTGCAGGGTGTGCTCGACGAAGTGACCGACCTGTTTCCCGGGCCCTTCATCCATGTCGGCGGCGACGAGGCGGTAAAGGATCAGTGGCGGGGTTCGCCCGCCGTGCAGGCCCGCCTGCGACAGCTCGGCCTCGCCGACGAGACAGCGCTGCAAAGCGCTTTCATCGGCCGGATCGGCGATTATCTGCGCCGCAAAGGGCGGCGCCTGGTCGGCTGGGATGAAATTCTCGAGGGCGACATTCCGGCCGACGCGGTGGTGATGTCGTGGCGCGGCAGCGATGGCGCCCGTGCAGCCGCCCAGAGCGGCCATGACACCGTGCTGTCGCCCTGGCCATGGCTCTATTTCGACAATCGTCCCTCCGCGTCGCCCAAGGGTCCTCCCGGTCGCGGCCGAATCGTCACCACGCGCGACGTCTATCGCTGGTCGCCGATGCCGGCCGAACTTACCCCGGAGCAGCGTCGCCATGTGCTGGGCGTGCAGGCCAATCTGTGGACCGAGCATGTCAGGACCGAGCGGCAGCTGATCCAGATGGCTTTTCCGCGTGCCGCCGCGCTGGCGGAAATCGCCTGGAGTCCGGCCGTGCCGCATGATTGGCGGGAGTTTCGGGCGCGCCTCGGGCTCCAGCAGGAACGTAGCCGTCGCTTAGGCCTTGCCGAGGACGAGGGGTCGGCGACGCCGAACTCGGGAGCGCGGAGGTTCAGCCAGCAATTGCGGTTGTGCAGCGACAAACTGGCCCTGTCGCTCGAGGACGATGCACCGCCGCTCGGGCCGCGCGCGACCTTTCTGGTCGATCTGCTCGATCCCTGCTGGATCTATCCCGATGCACCTCTGGCCGACCCCACCCGACTGACCGTCAGTGTCGGACAGGTGCCCTTCAATTTCAGGATCGGCACGGATCGCGACAAAATCCATCTGCTGCCGCCAGCCGGCCGCGATGGAGAATTGCAGATACGCGCCGACCGCTGTGACGGTACGCCGATCCTGTCGCTGCCCCTGACAGCGGCGATCGGCAACCAGGCTCTGACCCGCCTCAGCGCACCCTTGCGCGGTCTGCGCGGTCGGCATGATTTGTGTTTCCGCTTTACCGGCGACAAGATCGATCCCTTGTGGGTGATCAATTGGATCGAGCTGGCGCCGGCACGGAGTACGCCATGAGCGGCGCGCTGTCGGTTACGCTGCTGGCTCCCTGCGACGGTTGGGTGGCGGCACTGGCCGAGGTCCCCGACCCGGTGTTCGCGGAACGCATGATGGGCGACGGCTTGGCGATCGACCCGCTCGACGGTGTTTTGCATGCCCCCTGCGACGGCGAAATCCTGGTGCTGCACCGCGCCTGCCACGCGGTGACATTGCGCGCCGGCAATGGTGCGGAGATCCTGCTGCATATCGGGCTCGACACCGTGGCGCTGGCCGGCGACGGCTTCACTGCCCATGTGCGCGAGGGGCAATTGGTCACCGCCGGCGACGCCCTGATCTCGTTTGACCTCGACCGGGTCGCGCACGCCGCCAAAAGCCTGATGACGCCGATGGTGGTTACCAATGGCGACGACTTCACGCTGGAGTGCCGTCCGCTCGACCGCCGCGTCGCCAAGGGCGATGCGCTGCTGGTCGTGCATGCGCGCCCCAGGCCGGCTTCGATCGGGGAGCAGGAATCCCCCTCCGAGCTGCGCCGTGCTCTGGTGGTGCCGATGGCGCATGGCCTGCACGCCCGGCCCGCAGCGCGCATCGCCGCCTTGGCCAAGACCTTCGCCGCCGATATCGCGCTGTGGGCCGGCGACCGGCGCGCCAACGCGAAAAGTCCGGTCGCACTGATGGGACTTGGCCTCGGCCGGGGCGCGGCCGCCACCCTCATTGCCGGCGGCTCCGATGCCGAACAGGCGATCGACGCCCTCTGCCGGCTGATTGAGACCGGTATCGGCGAAAGCACGGCGACGGAGCAGGCTGACAGCCAGCCGCCGCCAGCGTCGACGACGGAGAGGGGCGTGCTGACCGGCGTAACGGCGGTACCCGGACTGGCGCTCGGGTTTGCCGTTCATCTGAGACCCGCCGAGATCATCCCGGTTCGGTCCGGTCAGGGGGTAGAGCTGGAAAGAGCAAAGCTCGGCGCGGCGCTGGCAGCGGTCGCCACCCGGCTCAAAACCGCCCAAAGCAGCGACAGCGCAGCGGCGATTCTAGCCGCGCATCTCGGCTTTCTCGAAGACCCGGAATTGCTGGCGGCGGCGCAGAGCGTGATCGCCGCCGGCGACAGCGCCGGATTTGCCTGGCGCCACGCCGTGGCGATGCAAAGCGATGTCCTGCGCGGCCTCGACGATCCCCGCCTGCGCGAGCGGGTCAACGACCTGACCGATATCGAACAGCAGGTGCAGCGGGCGCTGTGTGGCGCGCTGGCCGAGCGGCTGCCGGCGCTCCCCGAGGACGCCATTTTGCTGGCCGACGATCTGCTGCCCTCGCACTTGCTCGGGCTTGACCCCGGCCGCCTGTCCGGTATCGCCACCTGCCGCGGCGGTCCAACATCGCACGTGGCGATTCTGGCGGCGTCGATGAACATACCGACGCTGGTCGCCTGCGGCGACGCCCTGCTCGCTATTGCCGAGGGCGACCGGCTGTTGCTCGACGCCGACGCCGGGCGACTGAGTGTCGACCCGGCTGCGCCGGAACTCGACCGCGCCTGCCGAGAGATCACCGGCCGGCGCGACCGCGCCGCCCGGGCGCGGAGGATGGCGCAGGAATTGTGCCGTACAAGGGACGGCGAAAGGATCGAGATCGCCGCCAATCTCGGCGCGGTGACTGACGCCGAAGCGGCGGTCGCGGCCGGCGCCGAGGGCTGCGGTCTGCTGCGCACCGAATTTCTGTTTCTCGACCGGCAGCAACCGCCGGATGAGGCGGAACAGACCGAGACCTATCGCGCCATCGCCCGCAGCTTGGCCGGCCGGCCCTTGATCATCCGCACGCTCGATATCGGCGGTGACAAGCCGGCCTCTTACCTGGCGATACCGCCTGAGGAAAATCCGGCGCTGGGCCTGCGCGGCATACGCGTCAGCCTGTGGCGGCCCGATCTGTTGACCGTTCAATTGCGGGCTATCCTGAAGGGCGTGCCGGCAGCGCAATGTCGCATCATGCTGCCGATGGTCGCCAATCTGGCCGAGTTGCGCAGCGTGCGACAGATGCTGGACCGTCTGCGGCACGAACTCGGAGTCACGGACAAGATCGCGCTTGGCGTCATGGTGGAGACCCCGGCGGCGGCGATCACCGCCGATTTGCTGGCGGCCGAGGCCGACTTTCTGTCGATCGGCACCAATGATCTGACGCAATATTGTCTGGCGATGGATCGCGGCAATAGTGCGCTGGCGGCGTCGATCGACGCCTGGCATCCGGCGGTACTGCGGCTGATAGCGATCACGGTGCAGGGCGCCCTTCGGCACGGACGCTGGACCGGCCTGTGCGGCGGTCTGGCGTCAGATCCGGCGGCGGCGGCCCTGCTGATCGGGCTCGGCGTCCGGGAATTGTCGGTCAGTATCGGGCGGATCGCCGAAATCAAGGCGGCGGTCGGGTGCCTGACGCTTGAGCGCTGCCGTGCTTTGGCGACCCGGGCCCTGGCCGCCGGTTCGGCCGCGGAGATACGGGCAATGGCGGCGGAGGCGGGAGAAAACTGATGCGTTCCACCCTCGAATTCCTGCAATCCTTGGGCCGCGCCCTGATGCTGCCGATCGCAGTGCTGCCGATTGCCGGGCTGCTGTTGCGATGCGGTCAAGCCGATCTGCTCGACATGGGGTTCGTCGCCGCCGCCGGTGATGCGATTTTCTCCAATCTGGGCCTGCTGTTCGCCATCGGCGTCGCGGTCGGCCTGGCCAAGGACGGCAATGGCGCCGCCGGACTGGCGGGCGCCGTCTGTTTTCTGATCGCCAGCCGGGGTGCGATGGCCTTGCTGACGCCGCCCGCCGATATGCTGGCGAACGTCCCCGCCGACTATCAGGCGGCCAGCCTGGCCGCCTTCAAGGGTCAGGCGATCGGCAAATTGAACGTGCCGATCGGCGTGCTGTCCGGTGTCATCGCCGGCCGCCTGTATAACCGTTTCCATGCCTTGACGCTGCCGGACTATCTGGCCTTTTTCGCCGGCCGACGCTTCGTGCCGATCGTCAGTGGATTGGCGGGACTGGGCCTCGCTTTGCTGTTCGGATCGGCTTGGCATTGGCTCGACCATGCCATCGGCGAGATCAGCCGAACGGTACTCGGTCTGGGGCCGCTGGGATTGTTTCTCTATGGTGTGCTAAACCGATTGCTGATCATCTTCGGGCTGCACCACATCCTCAACAATATGGCGTGGTTCATTCTCGGCGATTTCCATGGCGTGACGGGCGATCTCAACCGCTTCTTCGCCGGCGACCCGAGCGCCGGCACCTTCATGGCCGGCTTTTTTCCGGTGATGATGTTCGGCCTGCCGGCCGCTTGCCTGGCGATGTATCATTGCGCCCGTCCGGCCAACAAAGCGGCGGTCGGCGGCATGCTGCTGTCGATGGCGCTCACCGCGCTGCTTACCGGCGTCACCGAACCGATCGAGTTTACGTTTATGTTTCTGGCGCCCCTGCTATACGGGCTGCATGCTGTGCTGACCGGCCTGGCCTTCGTGATCATGCAGCAATTGGGGGTCCATCTCGGCTTCAGCTTCTCCGCCGGCCTGTTCGATTTCCTGATCAATTACAAATTGGCCAGCCGGCCCCTGCTGCTGCTGCCGGTGGGCGCCGTCTATTTCCTGCTCTATTACGGCCTGTTTCGCCTGTTCATCCGCCTGTTCGATCTCGCCACACCGGGCCGCGCGCCGGGTGACGGCGCCGTCGCACTGCCGGCCGGCCGGCGCGATGCCGCCTTTGTCGCCGCCTTGGGCGGACGCGCCAATCTGATCGCGGTCGACGCCTGTACCACGCGCTTGCGGCTGATTATCGCCGATCACGGCAAAATCGACGCCGAGGCTTTGCGCGCGCTCGGCGCCAAGGGTCTCGTAAGGCCGTCCGACACCGCCTTGCAGGTCGTGCTGGGACCGATCGCCGATCAAATCGCCGGCGAAATTCGGTCTCTGCTGCAGACTCCGCCGCAAAATGGGGAAGGCAGCCGGCTACTGGACATTCTCGGCGGCCGCGACAATATCGTCCAGCTGCTCGCCAAGGGCGGCCGCCTGCTGATCGAAGTCAAACAGCAGGGCGGCGTTAGCGACGCTGCCCTGCAGGCCTTTGCGCCCAAGGGGGTTGTCTGTACCGGCCCCGGCCGCTGGCAATTGCTGGTCGGCGCCGACGCCGAGGCCTTGGCTATTTTCTGAGGGCCACCACGGCCTGATGACCGAACAAAAAAGAGCTGTTGGCAGTCAGGCGACCGCTTTGCGGATTGGCGTCATAGCTGAAATCGGCGCCCACATCGGCGGTGTGCAAGCTGGCGCTACGATAGATCAAGGCGCGGTTATACTGTGCCGGATAGGCCTGCAACCGCTCGAATGACGGGCTATCGCCGTCGATATAATCCTGCGGTGGCGCGGCCGCCAATTCCTCCGCCAAGTGGCTTTCGTAGGAGGGTTTGCGGTCCGACGTCACCAATTCGAAGCCGGTGCGACGATGGCGATAGAACGAGGTACCGCCGAACGGCTGGGCGAACAGATAATGCAGCACGACGATGACATTGAGATCGGGCGAGTCGCAATGCGGAATGCGCTGGCGTACCCCCACCTCGGCGGCGCGCTTGGTGATCAGACAAAAATTGCAGCGGCTGTCGATCACGTCGCGCTCCGCCAGATCGAATATCTCGGTGATCACGCCCCTGAGCAATTGATAGACCGCCAAGGGGTAGGGCATCGGCACCGGCGCCCGCAGACCCGGATAGAAGCTGCCGACCGGCCGGAATCGGCCCTGCTGAACGGCATCCTCGACCAACTCCTCGGCATTTTGGATGAAATTGTCGATCATCACCACCGGCGCGCGGTCCTGCCCGAGCCGATCGATGCGCAGCTGAAAACGGTCATGCGGTCGAAGGACATTTCGCATGAAGAGGATTCAATAGCGGGCCCTGCTGCAGGTCAAGCTATGCTGCGACGATGGATGCAGTGAGCCCCTCGATGATCGCCGGGCTGATTCTGGCGGGTGGCCGGGCCAGCCGGATCGGCGGCGGCGACAAGGCGCTGATCCCGCTCGGCGGGAAAACGCTGCTGGCGCGCGCCATCGACAGGCTGCGGCCACAGGTCGGGCGCTTGCTGCTCAGCGCCAATGGCGACCCGAACCGTTTCGCGGCCTATGGCTTGCCGGTGCTGGCCGATCCGGTCGGTGGGCAATGGGGTCCGCTGGCCGGCATCCTGGCCGGACTCGAGCATCTGGCGGTGCGGTGGCCCGACATAAGATGGCTGGTCAGCATACCAACCGATTCCCCATTTTTGCCAGACGATCTGGTGGTGTGCCTGACCCTGGCGCTGCAGAACGGCAATGCCGAATTGGCCATGGCGAGTGGCGGCGGCCGGCTGCAGCCGGTGTTCGCTTTGTGGCCGGTAAGCCTCGCCGACGCCTTGCGCCTCGCGCTGCAACAAGGCCTACGCAAGGTCGATGACTTCGCCCAGAGTCGCAAACTGGCCACCGCGACGTGGTCGGAGGATGTTTTTTTCAACATCAACAGCCCGGACCAGCTGCAGGAAGCGTCACGGCGGCTGTGACGCAAGATCCGGCGCCTCGACTGAATTCGACTTTCAATGCTGATGAAACGGCGCCCCGGTCTTCTGCACCAGTTCCTCCAGAGTCACCCCGGGCGCCTGCTGCAGCAGGGTCAATCCGCGCGAACCCTTTTTGTCGACCGAGAACACCGCGAGGTCGGTAATCACCAGATCGACCACACGCTTACCGGTCAAAGGCAAATTGCAGGCCGGCAGAATCTTGTGCTCGCCGTCCTTGGCGGTGTGTTCCATCACCACCACCACTTTTTTCACACCGGCCACCAGATCCATGGCACCGCCCATGCCCTTGACCATCTTGCCGGGAATCATCCAATTGGCGAGGTCGCCTTGGCTGGAGACCTGCATCGCGCCCAGCACCGACAGATCGATATGACCGCCGCGCACCATGGCAAAGGAATCCGCCGAGGAAAAATAGCTGGAATAAGGCAACTCGGTCACGGTCTGCTTGCCGGCATTGATCAGATCGGCATCTTCCTCGCCCTCGAACGGAAACGGCCCCATGCCGAGCATGCCGTTCTCGCTCTGCAAGGTGACCGCTACCCCGTCGGGAATGAAATTCGCCACCAAAGTGGGGATGCCGATGCCGAGATTGACATAATAGCCATCGTGAATTTCCTGCGCGGCGCGCGCCGCCATCTCCTCGCGCGTCCAAGCCATGATCAGCCTCTCTGCCTGACGGTGCGCTGTTCGATGCGCTTTTGGTAGTCTTTGCCTTCGATGATGCGCTGCACGAAGATGCCCGGGGTGTGAACCTGGTCGGGGTCGATGCTGCCGGTCGGGACCAGATGCTCGACCTCGGCGATGGTCAGCGTGCCGGCGGTGGCCATCACCGGGTTGAAATTGCGTGCCGTCTTGCGATAGACGAGATTACCTTCGCTATCGCCTTTCCAGGCCTTGACCAGTGACAAATCGGCGTGCAGCGCCTGCTCCATGATATAGATCTCGCCCATGAACTCGCGGGTTTCCTTGTCGTCCGCCACCACAGTACCGACCCCGGTCTTGGTATAAAAGGCGGGGATACCGGCGCCGCCGGCGCGAATCCGCTCGGCCAGCGTGCCCTGCGGGTTGAATTCCAGTTCCAGCTCGCCGGACAGGAATTGCTGGGCGAACAATTTGTTTTCGCCGACATAGGAGGAAATCATTTTCTTGATCTGGCGGGTCTCGAGCAGCAGACCGAGGCCGAAGCCGTCGACGCCGGCATTATTGCTGATGACGGTCAGATGCTTGACGCCGCTGTCCTTGAGCGCGGCGATCAGCATTTCCGGAATGCCGCACAGGCCGAAGCCACCTGCCATGATGGTCATGTCATCGAACAGCACGCCTTGGAGCGCGCTTTTGGCATCGGAATAGACCTTGCTCATGGCTTGTACCTTGTCCGAACTTCCGACCGGCGTGATCAGGCGCATAGGACATTTTTAGGCGGCTGTCAAATCGCTTGAGGGGGGAAAGCCCAGCTTCTGCGGCTTAGCGTCCTGCTGTTTTCGGCCAACTGGCGATCTGCGCCTTGAGCTTGGCCAGCGCCTTGGGGTCATGTGCCGGCAGGGCGGTGCCGCC